>Ga0180436_10002066_pt1 | contig 19258 bp, 14 predicted proteins | sample SS_ome_2_FD_132434 | JGI IMG/M metagenome (GOLD analysis project Ga0180436, IMG submission 132434) | Hypersaline lake sediment archaeal communities from the Salton Sea, California, USA - SS_3_S_2 metaG | ecosystem: Environmental > Aquatic > Non-marine Saline and Alkaline > Hypersaline >...
GATTCGCGCGCTGCAGGACAAACGCGGCGCACTGGAAGAAGAGGCACGCGAAATCGCCGAGGATACAAGGGCCCTTCAGGAACGCCGGGAACGCTTCCAGTCCGACCCCGTCTTCGTCGAACGCGTGGCGCGCGAAGCGGGTATGGTCCGCCAGAACGAAGTGGTCTTCAAGTTCTCGCCGCGGGAGACGAACGCGACCGCGAACGGAGGGATGCAATGAAGAAACGGCTCTTTCCCGCCCTGCTCGCGGCCGCGGCCGTTATCGGGTCCGGTTGCCTGCGGGTGGAACAGACGCTGACCCTGAAGCCGGACGGGTCGGGCGACATCGAGGTCGAATACGCCGTCTCGGAGCGGGCCATCTCGCAGCTCAAAGCGATGCGCGAGCTGAAGAGCCGGCTTGCAATGGCAGCCGGCGAGCAGAACGAAGAAGACGCGGCCAGCGCATACGCCTACCGGTTTCTGTTACCCCGCGAGGAGGAGATCCGGCGGGAATGCGAACGCTACGCCGAGCTTGGCATCAAGCTCGAGAAACTGCGCGTCCAGACCCGCAACGCCTGGCGGCACGTCGAACTGAAGTTGAGCTTCGAGCGGCTTGACGCCCTGGCCAGGACGGAAGCGTTTCAGCACGTCGGGTTCACGCTGGCGCGGAACCGGGAGGGGCACTATGTCTTCTATCGGCAATCGCATCCCGATCCGCGATTCGATCCACCGGACCTGAGCAATCCGGCCGTGCAGAAGATGGTGAGCCCCATTCTCGGGGGCTTCCGCGTCCTCATTCGCCTGCGCACGCCGACCCGCATCCTGAAGACCAATGCACCGCAACGATCGACAAGGAGTTGTCTGTGGGTGTATGATTTTGCTCGTGATCCGGAGGCCGTGGCCAATGTCCAGCGGCAGACGCTGATTACGGTCTTCGATGGTACGGGCGTCACCCTGCCGGAGATCAGAGATCCGCAGATGCGGGCGGGAGATTCGTAGTGGGAGACCTGCTGTTCAAGTGTTCGATCTGTGGCAAGAGCCTGGCGGTTGACGTGTCCCTCCTGGGCCGCCGGTTTATCTGCCCGGAATGCCAGAACAAGATCCACGCCCCACCCGCCAACATCATCTTTCGTTGCCCGGAGTGCTATTGCGAATTGTGCGCGCCCGGAAAGTTGGCCATGCAGGATTTCGAGTGCCCCAACTGCACCTCGGCCATCACGATCCCCGAACTGTCCACGGTGCGATGCAACAACTGCGGCCTCGTGGCCGAGATCGAGCCGGACTACTTCCGGGACGTCGCCGGCCAGGAGATTGAGTGTCCCGAGTGCCACGAATCCATTCCCGTTCCGGAGCTTCCGCGTCCATCCCGGCAGAACCGCGAGGACCGCGAAGAGATTGCGCTGCCGAGGGGGTTCGGGCGGAAAACCATGAAGCTGGACGACCTCATTTCGAGCATTCCGCAGGCTCAGCGGCTTGACGTCGGTGTCTGCCCGTATTGCGGACAGAAGGTGCACGTGCTGGGCGGCAACAGCTATGTGTGCAAGAGCTGCGGACGCATCATGCGGATGGTGAACAAACCGCCCGCCGGATGAGAGGTCTATGCCTACGGACGAAAACAAGATGAAAAAGCCGATCCTGGACCTGGCGGAGAAAACCGGCGCGGCCTGCCTGATCGCCGGGCTGGTGCTGCTGCTGGGCGTCTGGCGCCTCGGCGTCTCCGAAGGGTTCTGGGTGACGTACACCGAAGGATGCCGCGTCGTCGGCTGGCTCGCGTTGCTGATCGGCGCCCTGCTGTTGCCGCTGGCGGCCCTGAAGCGAAGGACAGCCTTCTTCGATCTCGATCGTCCCATCAAGGCCGACAGCTTCGCCTTGATCGGCGGGGGCGTGGCGGCGGTTGTCGTGCTGCTGATCGTGCTGATCACACCGCATTTGCCGCGCATGCCGGAGGAGGACCTGCCCCCCGAGCCGGAAGCCCAGGCCGCGATTCGGCGCAGCGAGCGCAACTTCCGCTCATATCTGGCGGTTTCCCTCGCGATTGCGGGCGGCGTCGTCATCAGCGTACCGGCCTACCGCTTCTTTCGGGGGTAGACGGAGGTCCGATTGCGGCTGATCGTCATTCATGGTTGGGGGGGGACGTTCTCCGGCGCCATCCGCACCCTGCATCGGCTCCTCGACTTTCCCTGCCGCCGCGCGGGCGGCGCCTACTTCGTGGAGCGCCGGACGGCAAGCGTATTGCGCGAACTGCTGACGGTTCCAGACCCGGACCCCTGCCTCCGGGCGTTCCAGCACCTGGCGGTCAGCCGGCTCCTCGCCGCGGGGATCGAGAACCGGAGCAACGACCCGCCGTCCGCGGACGAAGCCGTACTGCTCCGCGAGCAGCGACTGCAGGCCGATTTCGGCCACCTGGGCCTGCCGGCGATGCCGGCTTCCCGGGCCCGCCGTGCGCGGCAACTCCGCTCGGAAGCCTACGCCTTTCTGCACGGAATCCTGGTGCAATTGGCCGAACTGCGCCCGCGCCTGGCCCCCGCCGAGGGCCCGGTGCCGACGGAGGCTGAAGCCCGCAAGCTCGTCTGGCAGTCCTGCTCCGCGGCGGCGGCGCCCCATGATCTTCTGCATCTTCTGGAAACAGTGCGCGACATGCACGAAACGGGCGGCGACCTCGATACGGTGGCCAGCGCCGTCCTCTACGCGCACGGGCTGCGTGAAGCCGCGCGCCGGCGGGGCGAGGCGTTCGCATACGGGGTCGATTATCGTTTCGTCTTTCTGAACTACCACGAGAGCCTGCGGTCGCTTGCCCGGTTCGGCCCCGCCGAGTTGTACATGGCGGACCTGCCGATCGGCGCCTTCCCGGCGTTTGCCGGCGACGCGCGCTTCCTGCTGGAACGCGGTGTGACCATACGCCGCTTCGAGGATCATCACCCCTGCACCACCGCACAGATCGATATGCTGCACGCGCTCCAGCGCGAGGGCGCGCTGGACCGGCTGTCGATGTCCGGCCCCCTGGACGGCAACGACACGGGCCCCCGCCAATGCGCGGCCGACATGGTGTTCGACTCGACGGTCCGCGGATCGACCGCCGATGTGCCGGGCGCCCGGCGGCTGCGGGACGCCGCGCATGCCGAGGATTACGTCGAACGGCGCTCGGAGTTCAGCCGCCTGCTGACCGGGCTGATCAAGGGCGGGATCTGCAAGACGGAGCTTGCACAGCTCCTGCTGGACTCGATTCACACCGATGATGCCATGGGCAGCATTCGCGAGCAGGGCTGGGATGAGGTGCTCGCGCTCTGGCAGGAAGCCTACCGCGAGCAGGAAGACGCGCTGCTGGAGAACACGCACATCCTGCAACTTGCGCATTCCCGGCGCAGCGCAGCCGAAGCGGGCGGCGAGACGCTCGGGATCGGGAGCGACGTCGTCGATCGCCGCGAACCCGCAGAGGCGGCAGCGCCGCGGGTCGTGGTCGCCCTCGCCCCTCGCCGCGTGCCCGGCAAACCGCGTATCACGACCGGCCGCGCGGTGGAGTTCTACGCGGAGACCTTCGAAGACGCCGACTATCTCTTCTACTGTTTCGGGGCCTCCCTGATGGTCGCCCGCCGGCTGAACCAGGCGGACTATGCCATCGATCTGGGCGCCCTGATGCCGCGGATCGGCGCCGCAAGCGACGGCGGCCACGCGGGGGCGGCCGTCTGCCGTCCGGACAGCTCGCCGCACTTCCCGCACCGCATGATGCAGCACGTCAACGCATCGAATTTTCCCCTGTTTGTGCGCTACCTGTCCCTCCGCCTCCTCGATGCGGGGTTCCCGGTGCGCGGACGCGAGGACCGCTCGCTGCCGTCGATCCGCCGGGGCTTCCGCCGCCGGAGCGCCGGGCTGCTCATGGTCACCGCCGCGGCGGTCGTGGTCGGCGCCTTCCTCGCATTCTTTCATCGTACGTTCCGGCCCGAGCGCATTCTGAACAGCAACGCGACGTTCTTCGCGGACATCGCCGCCGAGTCGGCGCCGGCAGCCGACGAGGTCGAACCGTGATCGCGGTGCGGATCGTGGCTTTCGCCCTTGCGAACATCGCCGGGATTGTTCTGGCAACCGTTCTGCGGGCGCCCGTGCCGCCGCCGCTGCTGATCGCCTTCTGCCTCGCCGGCGCCGGCCTGTCGGCCTGGCTCTTCCTGCGGGAACGCAGGTGGCAGGCGTCCGCGCCCTGGGCCGTCGTGCTGGCCGCGACCCTGGCCGCCCTGCCCCTGGGCTACGCGCGGACCGTACAGGCCGTCGGCCCGCCGCACCCGGACTCCCTGCGTCATCTTCTGAGGTCGCTGCCCGACGCGTCCGCCGTCGGATTGCGCGGCACGATCCGCGCCGAACCGCGGCGGCGCGGCCCAACCCGCGGCGAGTTGATCGTGATGGTCGATCACGTCCGGCTCGCCACGGGCGGGCCGTGGCGCGCCGTCCGTCCGGGCCGGGTCCAGGTCCGGACCTATCTCGTCGCGGGCAGCAGCGCGTCGATCCGCAGCGTGTTCGCCCGCCTGATGGACATGGACGCCTACGGCTACCGGATCCAACTCGACGCCACCTACCATCGCATCGCGCCGGTCGAGAATCCCGGGACCTTCGATCTGCGGCGCTACCTGCACCAGCAGAACATCCTGACCCGGTTCCGCTGCTATGCCGGCCGCATCACCGTGCAGCGCGAGACGCGCGGCCATTTCCTGATGGAACTGGCGCTGAGCGTGAAACAGAACTTCCTGGACACCTTTCGCCGCACGATCCGCTCCCCGGCCAGCCGGCTCGCGGCCGCCGCGACGCTCGGCGCCCGCAACGCCGTCCACCGGCAGTTTTTTCGCGGTCACGATATCCGGCGCATGTTCCAGCATGCGGGGGTCGGCCATGTCCTGGCCGTCTCGGGCCTCCACGTCAGCATCGTATCGCTTCTTCTCTACGCTCTGTTTCGCGGCGCGGGGCTTCGCCCCCGCGCATTCACACCGCTCCTGATCGGGCTGCTGGTGGTGTTTACTCTGTTGACCGGTTGCCGCCCTTCCAGTGTCCGCGCCACGGTGATGAATGCGGTCGTGCTGACCGTCCTGGCGTATTTCCGATTGACCGTCCGGCAGGCGACGGGTATCGGCCTGGCCCTTTCGTCGCTGGTCATCCTGCTGATCAACCCGCTGATCCTGCCGGCGCCGAGCTTCTTGCTCTCCTTCGGCGCCGTGCTTTCGCTCGTTCTCATCGCGCCGCCGCTGGACCGGGGCCTGCAACGGCTGCGCGGGGCGGCGCTGCTGTTCGCGCTGGGCTGGTTCGCCTTCGCGGTCCTGCTCTGCTGCATCCGCGGGCTGAACCCGTTCCTGCGCACACACACGGTCCTTGCCCTGTTCGGGGCGCTGTGGCTGCTGATCCTCGCCGGAGACGCCGTCAATCACCGCTTCCCGCAGCTCTGGATGTGGGGACTGGAGCGTTTGCCGACGTCGGTCCGGCTGCTGATCAGCGCGCAACTGGCCATCCAGGTGGGGATGATGATCCCGATGTCCGCCTGGTTCTTCGGCCGCTTTCCCGTGGCCGGAATCTTCGTAAATCTGCTGGCCATCCCGGCAATCGGACTCCTTGTGCAGCTCAGCGTGCTGACCGGTATTGCCGGCGCCCTGCCGTTCGCGGGCGCCGTGCTGGCGCGTCCGTTCGGAGCGGCGGCAACCCTGGTCGCGCACGGATTTCTCGAGCTGGCGGCCGCCGGTGCAGCCGTCTTCCCCTACCCCCCCGCCCCCAAGCCCTCCCCCGCCTGGATGGTCGGATACTACGGGTTCGTCGCCCTGCTGCTGGCCGCGGAAGCGCGGCGCGGGGCTTTCCAGGATGCCCTCTACCGCTGGCGCCCACGCCGCCTGCCGCGGCCCGCCGCCGCGCTGACGCCGTATGCGCTGCCCGCTCTGCTCGTGCTCGCGCCGCTGCTGCACCTCGCGACCCCGCCCGATCGCTGCCGCGCGGTGACATGCCTGTCCGGAGGCCGTTTCCCGGTGGTGCTGCTGGTCTCCGAGCGCAACCGCGCCATCGCCATCAACGCAGGCGGCGCGTATCCCGGAGGCCGCGTCCTGTTCGAAGCCGCGCGCCACGCGGGCGCAGTGGAACTCGACACGTTGCTGCTCTGCAGCCCGGACCCGTCCGCCGGTCTCCCCGCGGCCGCGGAGCTTCTCGCCATGATGCCCGTGCATACGCTGTATGTGCCGGCCGCCGCGGCGACTCCCGACGCCTACCTCCAGGCACTCGGGGACCGCTACCTTGCCGCCCGGGCGGCGGAAGGCGTGCCGTGGGCCGTCCGCTACGTCGATGCCTATCGGCAACTCACCCAAGCCCTGGAGAATACAGGGACCCGGACGCGCCGCATCGAGTCCGGCCCCGTGCCGGCGTGGGAGAACATGGACCTGGAGATCCTTCCGCTGCCGGCGGAGCTGCCGGCGCGCTTCGTGACCAGCGCCCGGACGCCGCTGGTGCAGATGCGGATCGGGCACTTCACGGCGCTGGTGCTGACCGATTCCCGGCGCGACGTCGTGAAACAGTTTCCGGCTTTCGCCGAGCCCTGCGACCTGCTGATCGCCGCGGATCTTTCCTCCCGCCCCTTCTACCGGCAGATGCTGAGCATCCTGCTGGACCGCGCACGCCCCCGCCTGCTGGTCCTCGCGGCCACACCCGATGCCGACGACTTTGATGCGTCGCAATGGGTCGAACAATACCCGGGCATGACCGTTCTGTCGGTTGAACGGGAAGGCGCCCTGACCGTCCTCCCGGACGACGGAAACGGCCTGTGGTCGGTGGCCGCATACAAGACCGGCCGCCGCTGGCAGTTCCCTCGGGGGACCGCCGCCCCTCCCGCACAGGGCAACCTGCCGGACGCGGGAACAGCAAGCCCATGACGCGCCCCCGTGCGCGCAAGCGCCAGCGGTGCGAGCAATGCGAAGCTAGATCCCGGTGCTGCTGGTCACCCAGCTCACCGCGTTCTGGGTCAGCTCCGCCCCGTTCTTCAAGCGCAGCTTGCTCTTGATGTGCGCCCGGTGGGTTTCGATGGTCTTGACGCTGAGACTCAGCCGCGCAGCCACTTCGCGCGTCGTGAGCCCCTTGCCGATCAACTCGAAGATCTCCAGCTCCCGGTCGCTCAGACTCTCGATACCGCCCCGCACCAACGGGTCGTCCCCGTTCTCGATATAACCGCGCAACAACTTGGTCGCGATGCGCTGGCTGACATAGAGACCGTCGCGCAGCACTTCGCGGATGGCCCCAAGCAGCGCTTCCGGGGCCTCGACTTTCATGACGTAGCCGTTGGCGCCCGCCTTCAGGGCGCGCTCGGCGTACAGCGCTTCCTCATGCATGGAGAGCATCAGGACTTTCAGATCGCCGTACTGAGCCCGGACCTGGCGGGTCAATTCGATGCCGTTGGATTGCTCGAGGGCTACGTCGACAATGGCAATATCCGGGTGGAACCGCTCGATGTCGGCCATGGCCTCCCGCACCGAACCGACGTCGGCCACAACTTCCAGGTCGGTCTCCTGGGAAATCAGTTCCACGATGCCGCGGCGCACAATCGGATGATCGTCCACCACGATCACCCGAAACGGGCGTGCCCCCTTCGCTCCCCCCTCCTGCTTGCCCTTGCGTGTTTTCGATGTCCCCATCCGTAACCCTGTTCTTTGCCGCTTGTGTACAAGAGGAGGGCACTTGCCGTCAACTCCTATTCTCGGTGTTCGGCATTTCCTGCGGTCGGGCATTTCCTGCTTGGCTCCGGCAGCGCGCCCCGCGACAATGGCGGCCGCGATGATGAAACCAGGATCCATATACGTCGACTTCGATGATGTGCTCTGCGAGACGGCCAAAGCCCTGATGGAGGTCGCGAATCGCGAGTTCGGCCGGCAGATCGTGTTTGACGACATCTGTTCGTTCAACATCGGCGAGGCCTTTCATCTCACGCTCGAGCAGGTCGACTACACGATGCGGTTTCTGCACGAACCGGACGCCGTGATGGGGCTCGCGCCGATGGAAGGCGCCCGGAGCACGTTGCTGAAGTGGCGGCAGCAGGGATGCGAAATCCATGTCGTGACGGGCCGGCCGCCGGTCACCGCCGCGCCTTCGCTGGCGTGGCTCGACCGCCACGGTTTCCCCTATGACCAGGTCGATTTTGTCGATAAGTACAACCGCTTCGACCATACCGATGGCGCCCCCACCCTGTCGCTGGACGAGCTGCGCGCAAAACGCTTCACCCTGGCCGTGGAAGACGCGCCGGAAATGCTCGACTTTCTCTTTACGCAGACGGATTCCAGCGTCGCCGTGTTCGACCGCCCCTGGAATCTCGGGTCGGTCGTGCCCGACCCCATACCGGGCCGCCGCTTCGAACGCTGCCGCGGATGGGCCGAAGTCGCCGGAAAATTCGCGTTCCGCGCCCCGTAGCGCGCCCCTGCCCCGGCGCCGGGCGGCAACGGTCGCACGCCCCCCGGTGCCGAGCAGGAGCCGAATGATAAATGGGGTTGATCAGGGCCCGAATGTGCGATAGTGTGTCCGTTCGCTTCGAAAGCCATTCCACCAGAACTGAAAGGACTCTGAACGATGAACCATCTGATCCCGAATACCGCCGCCTTGTGCTCAGCGCTCCTTTGTCTCGGCCTCACCGGGTGCGGCGAAAAAGAAGCGGCCGTCCAGGCGGCCTCAAACGATGCCGGCAAGGCGCCGGTCCCGCAACAGGAGGCGCCCGCCGCCAGCGAGCCGATCGTCACCGTGGAAGGCGAGACGCTGACGACCGATATGGCCGGCCAGATCGCCCGCCAGATGGCACAACGGGAGGGGGTCCCCCCGCAGATGATCGACGCCTTCATGCAACAGGCCGGCGATCAGCTCCAGGAGCGAGCCACGCAGCAGTTTATCGACGAAGTCCTGGTGCGCAAGGCGCTGGCGGAGAGTGAGATCGAGGTCTCGGACGAGGACGTCGACGAAGGCATGGACAGGCTCTCCCAGCAGCTGCCCGGCGACATGTCGCTCGACCAGTTTGCCGAAGCGAGAGGAACGACGGTGGATAGCATCCGTGAAGAAGTCACCATGAACGAGCGCTTCCAGAAGCTGTACGACGAGAAGACGGCCGGTGTGGAAGAGGCGACCGAGGACGACGTCGCGGAGTTCTACGCCGAGAACACGGAGCGCTTCGCCACCAAGGAGAACGTCACGGCACGCCACATCCTGATCCAGGTCGAGGACGGTGCTACGGAAGAGGCCCGCGCCGAGGCAAAGGCCGAGGCGGAAGCGATCCGCCAGAAGCTCGCCGAGGGCGCTGATTTCGCCGCACTTGCGCAGGCGGAGTCCGACTGCCAGAGCAAGCAGCAAGGCGGGAACCTGGGGACGTTCGGGCGCGGGCAGATGGTGCCGGCGTTCGAGGAAGTCGCCTTCGCGCAGGAGATCGGCGAGATCTCCCCGGTCGTGGAGACGCAGTTCGGATACCACATCATCGAAGTCACCGGGCGCGAGGCCGCCAGCACGCAGACCCTGGACGAGGTCAGCGGCGCCATTCGCGACCGCCTCTCGGCACAGGCGCGCAACGAAGTCTTCACGGATTACGTGCGCGGCCTCCGCGAGGGCGCGGATATCGAGTTTGCCGAAGAGCGCGAATGACATCTTGACGGCTCCCGACCACCGGGCGAACGCCTTCCGCCGGCGGAAGGCAGTGGTTGCGCTAGCGGCCGTGGGCGTGCTCGTTCTCGCGCTGCTGGGGACATGCCGGCTCTGGCTGCCGCCCCACCCGTACGACTTCCCGGGCGAGCAGTGGGCGCGCACAACCCCGGCCGCGGCCGGCTTCGACCGCGCCGGCCTCGACCTCTTTGCCGAGCGCACCGCCGGCGTCGGTTGCCTGGTCTATCGCGGCAGGATCTTCCGCGATTGGGGCACCCAGTCCAATCGGGGCGACATTGCATCGATCGTCAAGGCGCTGTATGTGCATGTCCTGCTCCAGGCCGTGGAGGAAGGCCGCATCGAAAGCCTGGACGCACCCGTGGCCGAGCACATGCGGGTGCTGCACAAGCTGCCGCAAGGCGCGGGCCGGAACATGACCTGGCGGCAGCTTGCCACGCAGACCGCCTGCTACGGCGTCAGCGAGGCCCCGGGCGAAGCCTTCAACTACAGCGATTACCAGATGGCGCTGCTGGTTGACGCCCTGGTGCTGCATGTCTACGGCAGTTCCTTTAGAACCGCGCAGACCGACATCCTGGATCCGTTGATTTTCGACCCCCTTCAGTGCGAGGACGAACCGCGCGTGATCCCTTCGCTGCGGGTTCGGATGTCCGCGCGCGACCTGGCCCGTTTCGGACTGCTCTACCTGGCGGAAGGCCGCTGGGGCCGGCGGAGGCTGCTCAGCCGCAAGCATGCGCGCCTCGTGCGCGACAACTCGATCACGAAGAACATCGACCGCACGCGGCAGAACGAAACACCGATGCTGCGCCCGGGCCGCACCCTGGGATCCGGCCACAACCTCGAAGATTCGATGAACAGCTTCGGATACTGCTGGTGGGTAAACGGGATCCGGGACGACGGCGAACGCGTGCTGCCCGATGCGCCTCCCGATGCGTACGGCGCCATCGGGCACGGCGGGCGCCACGCCCTGATTCTGATCCCCTCGATGGATCTCGTCGTGTGCTGGCTGACCGGTCTCGGCGACCCCACCCCGCACCGCTTTTCCTGCGACGGCCGCCCTCGGGTGAACGAGTGCCTGCGGCTGCTGATGGCAGCGCGGGTAGACGACGCACAAGCCTTCGAGTAGGCGTTTGCCTCCGTCCCCCGCCGCATCCGTCAGCGCGCACCGGCGCCGAGCGGCGATGTGCAGCACGGTCAGACTTCACGATGGCCGTCCGCATCCTCCCCCGTATCGCCGCCGTACGGCTCGCGCGGTTCGGCCGCCCTGGGCAGCTCCTCCGCCCCGTATTCGCGGCGTTCGGGATATTCCAGCAGCGCGGATTGCCCGGTGCGACCCTCGGCCAGGTCGGCCATCAACCGTTCGCTCTCCCGCACGTACGCATGCCGCGGGTCGTCCGGGTGGCTCAGCGGCGGCCCCAGCCGATCCGTAAGGTCATCCGGCGGAGGCGTTCCCCCGCGCAACGCATCGTAAACGGCGAGGGCCTCGCTCCGTTCCCGCTCCGACAGTGCGTCGACAAGCCAGCTCCGGCGGAGCACCGCGGCCGGCGCCGGACAGGCGTTCCAGAGACACAGGACGCGGAGCGGCGTTGACGTCCGGCCCGTCGCCAGCTCTCCCGGCAAGCCGGGCGTCGAAAGATGCCCGTAGGGCGCGACGAGCAGCCGGTCGGGCGCCGCCTCTGCCAGGCACGCCACGTACAACGGCCGCGCGTAGGCGGCCGTCCACTCCGGCGATATGCAGCGAATCTGGCCCACGGCCGGCGCCGGCTCTTCCTCGAAAGCAGCCGCATTCAAGGCGGGACCGCCGTCCGGCTCGCCCGCCGGGGGCCGGATGCGGGGCGCCGACCCGCCACTGCGGTGCGCCGGAACGCCGACGTCGTCCCCGGCACGCAGGGCGCGGTCAATGGCCCACTCCCGCAGCCATTCCAGCAACGCTCTCCGTGTTCTCTCCGGCACCGCGTGCACCTCCACTGGCGGTAGTTTCGGCATCCTCGATCACCGCCCTTCATCATACATAAGGATTTCGGAACAGCAATTTTCCGCCGCTGAACACATTTTTGCCGATTTTCCGGCATGATCGAGGGTCAGCACGCACAGCAGCCGCAAGGCCGCCTGGTCCTCACCGGCGTAACGCTCCCGGATCGTCGCCGCCAAGCGACGCACAAACGCGTGGTAGGCCTCGTGCAACGCACTGTGCCCGCATTCCGCGGCTTTCATCGCCATCGTCGCCGCCAGGGACAGACCCACCGACTTGGCCAGCAGCGCCACGCGTTCCCTGCGCGTCGCGGCGGGAACCAACTCCTCCGCCAGTTGCCGCGCCAGCGCGTCGTATTCGCGGTACGCCGCTTCGTCGGCGGGATTCGTTGATCCCGGCAGCAGATCGTGCCACGTCAGCGGCTTCTCGCCCGTATCGGTCAGCAGTCGGTCCAGCGACACGGCGCCCGCACGCGCACACTCGCTGCGAAGGTACTGGCGCACCACGTCGCGCATCAGGAGGGAGGCGCCCGATTCCAGCGCAGCCGGCCGATTCCCGTCGCCGAGTTCCGCCCGCGCAAAGAGCCAATCCTTATACCGCTTGCCGCGCCGGTTCTCGCGCACGACCAGATGCGTCTCCAGAAGGTGCCAGGCGCGGCCGCCGTCCACCGCAGCGGCGCCGGCGTAGCCGAAACCGCCGCGCCCGCGGTAGCGCCGCATGCAGCGGTCGAAGCGCACCTTCGCGAAAGCCCGCAGATGGGCACGGGCCGGTTCGCCGCAAAGGTCCAGCGCGCAGGCCGCCTTCCACTCGCACCAGTGCGCGAGCATCAGTCGTCCTCCAGATGTCGCATCAAGAAGGCCTTCGCCTCGCGCTGGTAGGCGGGTTCGACGCCCAGGCCGCCGCTGTTGTGATCGCCCTTCAGCTCCACGAACGTTTTCGGCCTGTTCGCCGCCTCGTACAACCGGCGGCCCTGGGCGTACGGAATCATCCGGTCCCCTCCTCCGTGCGCGATCAGCACGGGACAGCGCACCTGCCCGATGCGCTCCAGGTTGTCGTAACGGAACCGGCACACCAACCGGCCCGGCAGCCAGGGAAACATCACGGCCGCCATGTCCGGCGCCGACGTGAAGGTGGATTCCATGATCAAGGCAGGCGGATGCACATCCACGGCCAGATGCGACGCCACGGCCGCTCCCAGCGAACGCCCGTAGAGGGCAATGCGATCGGGCGGAATCCCGCGGGCCTCGGTCAGGTAGTTCCAGGCGGCTCGAGCATCCAGGTACGTCCCCTGCTCCGTCGGCTTCCCGGTGCTGTTCCCGTACCCGCGGTAGTCAAAGATAAACACGTTCATGCGCCAGTGGTGAAACACAACGATGGTATCGAGCCGGTCGGACAGGTTCCCGCCGTTGCCGTGACAGAAGAGCACCGTCTCGGCGCCCCGTCCGTCGTGGCCGCCGGGATCGCCCCCAAAGGCGGGAACGAACCAGCCGGCCAGCGTCTCGCCGTCCTCGCTCCGGAAGCGGACCTCGTCGTACGCGATGTTCACGTCCTCCGGCGTCAGGTCCACGCGCCGGACCGGGTAATACACGTACGCCGCCTGCCGCAGGTAGACCAGCAGCCCGAACGCCACGTACAGCGCGGCGACCGATCCCACAAGTGTCCACACAAACGGCATCCCGAACGGCTTCCTCTCTGTTCGTTTCATACGCACCCTACCACGGCCGCAGCCGCACATCGAGCGATCCCTTCTTCCGCTGTGTCCCCCACTCTACCCCTTCTTCCCGCGCCCCGCCACCGCCTCGTCCGCAAGGCCGCGAATCGCACGCAGATCCAGCTTCCCCGAAGCCAGGTGCGGAATCTCCGCGACGTGCACACAGTTCTCGCGCCGCGGCTTCCACAGATTCGGAAGATCGCATTGCTGTACCGCTTCGCAGACCGCCTCGCGCCCGCCGGCGTCGTCCGTGTAGCACAGCACGAGCTGCTCGCCTTTGCGTTCGTCAGGAACGGCCGTGACCGCCACGGCGCGGTTCACCAGTCCCAGCGCCTCCGACACCTTCTCCTCGACCGTCCCATGAGGCACCATCTCGCCGCCGATCTTGCTGAAGCGCGCGAGGCGGTCGGTGATCGTCACGAACCCGTCCTCGTCCATCCGCCCGATGTCGCCCGTGCGGTACCATCCGTCACGCAGCACCTCGGCGGTCTTCTCCGGTGCGTGCAGATACTCCCGCATCACGTTCGGTCCCTTCACGAGCAACAGGCCCTCAGTGTTTTCGGGCAATCCGGCGCCCGTTTCGGGATCGACCACACGCACGACCACGCCGGGAATCGGATGGCCGATGCTGCCGGGCTTGTTGCCGATCTGCAGCAGCTCCCCGTCCTCCTCCACGTCGGGCACGTTCACGGAGACGACGGGCGACAGCTCGGTCGCCCCGTACCCTTCGCATGGCCGCACGCCAAAACGCTGCTCGAAAGCACCCGCCGTGCTGCGCGGCAGCCTCTCGGCGCCGGTAATCACCGCCCGCAGGCTCGCGAAATCCTCGGGCGGTACCCGCCGCACGTATCGCCCGAGAAAGGTCGGCGTGCTCAGCAGCATCGTACATCGCGACTCGCGCACCACGGCGCCGATCCGCGACGCATCGAGAGGATTCGGATGAAACACCGTCGAGTACCCCCTCACCGCCGCCCCCCAGAGCGTGGTCGTGTAACCGAAGGCATGGAAGAACGGCAGCACACCGCACATCCGGTCGCGCCGACCGATCCGGTACACGTCCGAGAACGCTTCGATGTTCGACAGGATGTTGTGGTGGCTCAGCACCACCCCCTTCGGCGTGCCGGTGCTGCCCGACGAGAAGATCACCGTCGCCGGATCGTCCGCCGCCGGTGTGCGGTACGCCGCCCGGGAAGCGGGGAAGAAGAGGGCGCGCACCAGGGCGCACAGCTTGTCCCGCACCGTCACCCGCGGCTTTACGTCCTCGATGTACACCGTCCCCTCCGGCGGATCGAAATGCCTGAGCCGGCCGGCGAAGGCCCGTGACGTGTAGACGGTCTCGATCGCGCACTCGCGCAGGGCCACGTCCACATTCTCGCGGGAAGCGGTGAAATTGAGGTTCACCGCGGTCTTCCCGGCCAGCGCCACGGCGTAGTTGAGGATCGCGCCGCCGGCCGATGCCGGCAGCAGCAGGCCGATCGTGTCCTGACCGCGCGCCGTACGCCGCATGACGCGCGCCAGGGCCAGCGACGCGGTCAGCGCACGCCCGAAGCGCAGGGACCGGCCCGCGGTGTCCGCGACGAGCGGCCGAAACCAGCAGCGGCGCGCTGTCCGCACGAACGCCGCCGGCAGCGCGCGGCAGCACCGTTTCTTCAGCTCGAACGCCTCGGCCGACAACTCCTGCACGGCCCGGCGGATGTCCGCCATGCCGGCCGCAGCCGACAGGGGCTCACCGTACTGGACGGTCACCGGGTACGGCAGCCGACAGGGCCGGCGGACGAAAGCCCGGCCGTCGTAGAAGCTGAAGATGCTGCCCCAGGCGCCGCCAATGTACACGGGAATGACGGGAACGTTCATGCCCTTGAGAATACGTTCCAACCCCGGCCGGAAGCGCTGCATGTTGCCGTTCCGGGTCAGGGCGCCTTCCGGGAAGATGCACAGCAGGCTGCCGCTCACCAGCGCCGACCGCGCCTCGTGCAACGCCCGCAGCATGCGCCGCGGATGGTCGCCGGCGGAGATCGGAATCACGCGCATCAATTTGAACAGCGGGCGCAGCCGAGACGTCTCGTACATCTCGCGCTGCATGACAAAGCGGATCCGGCGCCGGGTCGTCGCGCCCAGCAGCAGGGAATCCACGTACGTGACGTGATTCGGCGCCAGCACCGCCGGTCCCGCGACCGGAATCCGATCGCCGCCGAAAACCTCGATGCGATAAACGCATCGCGTCAGGACCACGATACAGAAACGCACCAGGAAGTCCGGCAGCACCAGAACCGCAATGACGGTCAACAGCCCCGTCAGCACCCCCGCCGCCACGAAGCACGCGGCCGGCGAGAGGCCGATGCCGCGTTGCAGGAAGGCGAGCAGTCCAGCCGAAACCGCCACGCCGAAGAAACTGAGAAACGCATTGGCGGCCAGGATCCTGCCGCGTCCGGCCGCGGGGCTGCGGTACTGAACGAAGGCGTTTAACGGCACGATGAAGAGGCCGGAGCTGACCCCCAGGACAAGGATCAGCGCGAGGACGGAAAGCAGCGACGGCGTGACGACACCCAGCCCCAAAGAGGCCAGCGTCAGTCCCGCGGCGCCGACCGGGACAATGCCGAACTCGATGTTGCGCCCCGAAACTACGCCGGCGAGCGCGGCGCCGAGGCCGATCCCGAGCGCGGCAACGGGGAACAGATAGCCACTCTCGATCCAGCCCAGACCGAGGGCTTCCCGGCCGTACAGCAACGTGTTCTGCTGGATAAACCCGCCCAGGAACACGAAATAGGCAGCGCCGAGCACGGCCAGAAACAGGTTGCGGTCCCGCGCCGTCTCCCGCAGCGTGCGGAAGATCTCCACAACGAACAGGGGCGTGAACCGCTTGTCCGAACCAGCCGGCGGCGTCCGTTGGATGCGCAGGGAGGTGGCGACGCCCAGAGCCGCGACGGCCACACAGAACCCCGCCAGCCCCAGGTAACTGCGATCGAGCACCTCGAGCAGGAGATACGAGGGAATGAACGTTCCGAGAATGATCGCCAGGTAGGTCAACCCGACGATCTGGCTGTTCGCGCGCGAAAGCTGCGCGCTGGTGACCAGCTCCGGGATGATGCCGTACTTCGCCGGACCGAACAGCGCACTCTGGGTGCACATCGCGAACAGCACGGCGTACAGCCCGAGGGGCGTCCGGACATAGACCGCCGCGCAACCCAGCGCCATCACCCCCAACTCCATCACCTTCATGGAGACGATGACCCGCCGCTTGCTGAGGCGGTCGGCCAGGACGCCGCCCGCGTGCGAAAAGAGAAGAAAGGGCAAAACGAAGACCGCCGATGCCGTCGTCACGACCGTCGTCCGGTTCACATCGCCGAGCAGCGAGACGAGCAGAAACACGACCAGCAGCTTGAACACGTTGTCGTTCATCGCACCCAGAAACTGCGTGACGTTCAACCACGCAAACGAGCGCGACGTCCCGATGCAGTCCCTCTTCATAACGTGTTCCCCGTAACGGCGCTGCGAGTCTAGATTCCGCCCGCGCCGCGGTCAAGTTGCAACAAGCGTGCCAGGCGCGGGATGGATCCCTGGTCCGTGCGTGCGGCTCCGCATGAAGACGCAGACTGGAGCCTGCCCGATAGGGATCGCCGCACCACGTCGCCACGGCCGCCAGGCCGTGGAACGAGCAGGAACAGTTGACATTTCGTGTTGGGCGCTATACACACAATGCACTCACCTGAAAAGGGGCTTCCGACATGCCGCCGCGCCGACTGACACCGCAGCAGAAGGAGTTTCTCGATCTGGTCTCCCGCGCGGCGTTTGCCAATCCCTTCAGCGAAGAGCGCATGCACCTGGATCTGGCGATTGCCGGACTGCCGCGGACGGCGACGTCCGCCGACCGGCTTGCCGCCGCCGTCGCCAACGTCAGCCGCTTCCTCGACAACCTGCGCCCCTGGAGCGAGCGGCCCGCGGCTGTCGCGGAACGCGACCGCCTCGATATTGCCCACCTCTTCGTGGTCTTCCACCGCTTCGTCGAGGCCTTCGACGCACTCATCCGCAAACAGGTGGAAATCGGCTCCGGCGTGTGCCCCGTGCCCTTTGCCGGGCAGGCGCTCGAGGAGTTGGCCGCGCGCGGCTTTTCGCATGCAGAAGCTGTGCAGCACTTCGGCATGTTTTATCAGCTCCGCCGCGCATTCTTCTTCATTCAATGCTCCCTGGTCGGCCGGAGCGCCTGCATGCGGCAGCTTCGCGAAGCCTTGTGGAACAACGTCTTCACGCGCGACGTCCTGCTGTACAGCCGGCATTTGCGGGGGCGGATGGACGATTTCTCGACCCTGTTGCTGGGCGAGACGGGCACCGGCAAAGGCGCGTCAGCGACCGCCGTGGGCCGCTCGGCCTACATCCCCTACAATGTCAAGCAGTCCGCCTTTGCCGAGAGTTTCATGGGTTCCTTCATCGCCATCAATCTCTCGCAGTTCTCGGAGTCCCTGATCGAATCGGAGCTGTTCGGTCACCGCAAGGGCGCTTTCACCGGGGCGGTCGAGGCGCACGAGGGCGTCTTCAGCCGCTGCAGCCGCCACGGCGCCATTTTTCTCGACGAAATCGGAGACGTCAGCCCCCCTGTGCAAATCAAGCTGCTCAAAGTGCTGGAGGAACGGACGTTCTCGCCGGTCGGCAGCCACGAAGCCCGCCGGTTCGAGGGCCGCATTATCGCCGCCAGCAACTGCTCGCTCGACGAGCTGCGCGGCGGCCGGCGCTTCCGGGAGGATTTCTACTACCGGCTCTGTTCGGATGTGATCACCGTTCCCCCGCTGCGGCAGCGCATCCGGGAGGAGCCGCGCGAGTTGGACATCCTGGTGAACCTGATCCTGCGCCGCATCCTGGGCTACGAAGCACCGGAACTGGTCGACGACATCCTGGACCGTCTCCATGCCGGCGTCGGAGCGGATTACCCCTGGCCGGGCAACGTCAGGGAACTCGAACAGGGCGTGCGGCGCATCCTGCTCACGCAGGCGTACGCGGGGGCCGCCGGTCCGCAAGACGGGGACCTCGCTGCGCGCGTGGCGGCGGACATCGACCGCGGCGCCTGCACCGCGCAGGAGCTGCTGAACGCCTACTGCCGCCTGCTTCACGACCGCTACGGCACCTACGAGGAAGTCGCCCGCCGCACCCGGCTTGACCGCCGAACCGTGAAGAAGTATATCGAGGAGTCGTCATGACCGTCACCATGCCCGGCGGCGAGGCTTGCTTGCGCGGCACCTCGGAAGCGCTCATCGAACGCTGACACGGCAATGGGAAGGTTCGGGGGCGAGGAGAAGCACACCGGCCACCGTGGAGGGAGACAGCAAGATCATGATATCGAGAGGGTGCCTTGTCCTGCTTGCCGCCGCGGTCATTCACCTGACCGCGGGAACCGGTCTCGCCGGGCCCGTCTTCATCTCGGAGTACGGCGAAGGCTCGTCGAACAACAAGTACATCGAAATCTACAACGGAAGCGGCAGCGCGATCGACATGGCCGACTACCAGTTGTGGGTGATCAACAACGTGACCAATCAGCCCGGCCGGTCCTGGGGCGAGGCCAGTCCGATCGAGCTGTCCGGCGCCGTCGCCGCCAGCAATGTGTACGTGGTTTGCCATTCCCGCGCGGATGCGGCGATCAAGGTCCATGCCGACGCCGAATCGGGCTCCGTGAACCACAACGGCAACGATGCCGTGGGCCTGGCGATGACCAACAGCGCCGGCGGCGGATGGACGTTGATCGATGCCGTCGGGCGCGAAGGCGAAAATCCCGGAAACGGCGGCGGATGGACGGTCTCGGGCGTCGAGGACGGCACCGCCAACCACACGCTGGTCCGGATCGTCGGCGTGGAGGGCACGACCAACTGGCTCGCGGTGGGCAGCACGCAATGGGTCGTGAAGGCCGCGGACGATTTCAGCCAACTCGGTTATCATGGGATGCCGCCTGCGCAGCCGCCCTTCCTCCTCAAGAGACC
>Ga0180436_10002067_pt1 | contig 19245 bp, 18 predicted proteins | sample SS_ome_2_FD_132434 | JGI IMG/M metagenome (GOLD analysis project Ga0180436, IMG submission 132434) | Hypersaline lake sediment archaeal communities from the Salton Sea, California, USA - SS_3_S_2 metaG | ecosystem: Environmental > Aquatic > Non-marine Saline and Alkaline > Hypersaline >...
ACACAGGCCAGTCGTGGGCGCTCCGCCACTGCGTCGAGGAACCAACGCATGATGGCCGCCACCTGGTTGCGGAACAACGCATCGTCGCCGACGACAGCATCGAGGCGGTCGAGGAATATCACTGCGGGTCGGACCGGGTTGGCGACGGCTTTCTCGAGTAGCTCGAGCAGCTTCTGTGGCTTGAACACCAGCTCGAGGGAGACCTCGCGGACGGTGGTCCCGACCGCCTCAGCGGCTGCCGCCACGATCTCCGATTTCCCGCATCCCGCCGGTCCCTCCAGCAGCACGCCGGCGACTTTGGGGAGACCCCACGCATCGGGCAGGTCGCCTTCTGCGGTGAGTAGGGATAACCATCCGGTCATTACCTCTACTTCGGTCTGCAGACCGGCGAGCAGAGCCCGCGCAGTGGTCAGCTCTTCCCCAGCGGGGCTGCCGGAGGGCTGGTCGATGAGAGCTTCGGTGTCCTCGCCAACCTCGTGGACAACCGTTGCACTTCCGATTACCGCAGAGGGTTCCGGGGTCACTGCCGTGATCTGAACCTCGATACGCTGCGCCGACTTTTCTTTCCCGTAGCCGACCTGTACCGCAACCCGGTCGCCCTCCGATACGGGGATGCCCTGCAGGGAGCGAGCCAGGTGCCGGGCGTCGATTGCCGCGTCGATCGGCGAGATCACGACGCGTCGGGCGGAGGGGAGCAGGGCTCGCTTTACATCGACCGTGTCGCCCACAGCCAAGCCGGCGTTGGTCATCGCTCGCTCGCCGAGCATGATCGCCGTCGGGGAGGTGGTTTCTCCCGGGCTGATGAGAACGTGGGTATCGCCGAGAGATACGACGCCGCCGCCGGGGAGGCCGAGGGCGGTGAGGAGGGCTGCGTCGGCTTTGCCGACCGGATCAGAGCCTTTACGCACGATGAACTTCATCCCCGCAGAGTACCGGCTGTCAGCATCAGCCGGCCAGCGTGCTCAAGACCGGAATTCGATACCGCGGTGTAGCTAGAGGTCGGGCTGTGTCAACGATGCGGACCTCGGGGCGGTCGAGCCACCGCCAGATGAGCCGCGCTTCTTCAGCGGCGGCAACTGACTCGGGAACGAGGTGGGGCGACGGAGATGTCACCGCAGTGGTGGACAGCGGCGCCTGGTCGGCGGCAGTCCACGAGGCGAGCAAACGGCCGCGTTCGAGGAGAACGTTATCGCCGGAGCCATCTTCGGCCCACAGCAGCCCGGCTTCACGAAGTACGTTCCAATTGCGGCGGTCGTGCACTGCGTTGCTGAGTGCACGGTGCCGGTCTCTCATCTCGGCAGCCTCTTCGAAACGGGCCGTCCTGGCGTAGTCTCGGATTCGCTCGACCAGTGGTTCGAGCAACTCGTCGGGACGGGATTCGATGCCGTGGCGAAGCTGATTGACGACTGTCTGATACTCGGCACTGGAGATGGTGCCGTCACACGGGCATAGCGCAACGCCGAGCTGAGCGAAGTTGCACGCAGGGCTGCGTCGGCCTCCCTTGGTCAGGCAGCGGCGGATGGGCACGGCATCCCAGATTGCGGCGACAACGGCATTGGCCTGGCGTCGTGACCGAAACGGGCCCAGATACAGGCAGCTGTCGTCGCGCAGGGTGCGGACGATCGAGAGTCGTGGGAACTCCTCGCTGGTCAGCTTCACATACTGGGGCGATCGCGGAGGGCGGGAGCGGCGGTTGTATCGGGGAGTAGTGGCGTTGATGAGCCGCAGCTCGGTTACCTCAGCTTCGAGCTCGGTGTTGCAGACCCGATGCTCGATCCGGGTGAGGTCGCGCAGCATCTGTGCGACGGATCGGCGATCATCCCCGTAGAAGTAGGAACGGACCCGGGTTCTGAGATTCTTGGCCTTGCCGATGTAGATGACATTGTCGTCGCGGTCCCGGAACAGGTAGACGCCGGGACGGCGGGGAAGGCCGTCGGCCAGCTCGATCTTCCTGTAATGAGGTGAGCCCTTGGCGGTGGGCAGGCGGAGCAGATCCTCCAGATGAGACACCCCGATAGAACCGGCCCGTTCCAGGAGGCCCCAGAACACGTGAGCCGTCGCCTGGGCGTCGGCCAGGGCGCGGTGATTGGGTGTGATCGGTGAGCGGAAGTGGGCCGCCAGACTGCTGAGATTGAGCCTGCGCACCTCGCTGCGTAGCAGTCGTCGCGCCAGTCCGAGCGTGTCACTGGTGGGGTTGGGGAGCTTGCCGTAGCCAAGCCGCACTGCGGCAGCATTGAGGAACGACATGTCGAATCTGACGTTGTGGCCGACGATGACGGCGGTGCCGATGAATTCCAGCAGAGCGGGAAGCACCTCTCCAATACGGGGGGCATCGATGACCATCGCCTGGGTGATTCCGGTGAGAACGGTGATTGTGGGCGGGATAGGTGCATCGGGGTTGACCAGCGTGTCGAAGGTGCCGACCAGCTCGCCGCCAACGTACTTGAGTGCGCCGACCTCGGTGATCTCGCAACTCGCCGGGGTAGCTCCGGTGGTCTCCAAATCCAGCACACAGAACGTCACTTCGTGTAAGGGAGTGCCGAGATCGTCGAACGTCCGTTGGATGGGGATGGCCACCAGGGGAGCATGGTCGAACATGTGTTCGATGTCAAGAATCGCTGCGATGGCGAGGATGTAGCCTGTCCGTGATGGAATTCACCGGGCAGATCTTCATCGACTTCGAGACCTTCGACGTCTGGCGGCTGTACGCGACGGCGCTCAATGCTGCCAAGGACCGCTCCGTCCGGGTTGATGTGACCTGGGATGAGTTCCTCACCGAGGACATCGATCCCGATGGCGTAATCCCACCGCGGATCAGGTTGCTCGGTGCCTGCGCCGCAGTCCGAGACGCTCATCCGGAGAGTCATCAACGGTTTGTCCAGGCACTGCTCACCCTCGTCTTCCAGGAGAAGGACGATCCCAAGAAGGATTCGACGCTGGCCGTGGCAGCCCGGGTCGCCGGCATCGATGAGGACGAGGTCATCGCCCGTGCCCTCGAGCCCGGCCTGGATCTACTCAGAGCATGGAGCGAGACGGCACGAGATCGAGGCGTCACCGCAGTCCCCACGATCATCAGCAATGGCCCGCCCCTCTACGTACAGCTCAGTGGCGCAGCCAACTACGGAAGCTCCGCCCTGCGTCTCGACCTGATCAACCGTATGCTGCGCGATGACGGGATTTGGAGGATGAGCAAGCCTCCGTCGGCGAGTTGACCCGCGTGGTCAAGTCCGCCAAGCGGTTGCCGATCATCTCCTGTAGCCATCGAAAGGTGTTGTCCATGGTGCGGCGTTTCGCCATGCTGTTCTCTGTTGTTCTCTTGGCTGCGGCCTGCGGCGGTGAGGCGGCGCCCGCCACGAGCGTCCCAACCACGCAACCCGACTCTGCGCAGGTGACGACGACGACGGCGGCACAAACAACCACGACGGCGATAGCGACCACGGAATCGCCGATATCGACCACAACGTCGACAACTAGCACCACCTCGACAACCGCAGCACCAATACCGGGCGCCACCCTTGCGGATGGTCGCCCGGCAACCTTCCTCGCCATTACCAACGACTACTCCGCAGTTGAGGTGGACACCCTGACCGGGGAAATCGTTCACGTTGTAGGCCAGACCGGGACGGCTGCCGAGGTCGCCGCCGCCGAGGAGATGCCACCCAACGTCCTGGTCGGGATCTGGCGATTGCGCGACGGATCCGTAGTCGGAATCAGTGACTGCTGCGAGCCGGCGGCCGGCAACATCTTCTATGTCGCGAGCGGAGACGAGCTCGAGAATCCGTACTACTCGGACTGGCGGACACACGGGTGGACGCTTTCGCCGTCGCCGACGGATAACGCCTTCGCCAACATGGGCTACTCGCTGAACGTCGAAGATCCATTGGGCGAGGTCGTCGCGGGTTCAGGAATGTGGATCGACGACCCATCTCTCGGCTTCCCGATGGGCGCTGCGGCCTGGGATCGTAACGGCTCACAATTGTGGTGGACGACCAAGATAGAAAAGGTTTCCGCCCTGGCCACTTTGGATCTAGCCGAAGGTGAGCCGAGCCACGTTACGGTGCTGCCGTGGGTGATGGTGAACCAGGACATCGACGGCATCGGATCGCAGGCCAGCGGCAATCTCGTGGGCTTTGTCCACACCCGCAACGCCGACTACGAGGTGACCGAGACAACCGGTGTTGTCTTCAGCACGGTGGGTGAGGTGATTGCCAACTTCCCGGTCGAGACCGGCTCGACCTGGGGTGGCTACGACCCGACCGGCAAGTTCCTCATCTACGTGGACGGCAACGGCACCGCACGCTGGCAGGGCGGCGGCAATGCGGGAGCGCTCGGCAATGGATTCGTGTTCGCCAGCTGGTAGCCGGGCTCAGGATCGTTGTCGTCGTGCCTCGTAGAGCAGAAGAGCTGCAGCGACAGAGGCGTTCAGGCTGTCGGCCCGTCCCCTCATCGGGATTTGAACCGGGTTTGCCACGTCATCCCAGGCCGATGAGATTCCGACGTCTTCGGCACCGACCAGCACGGCGATAGGCCCGGTCAGGGCAACGTCCCAGAGCGAGTCGGTCGCGCCGGGATAACCGCCCACAACGTTGAGGCGATGCCGTCGGCACCAATTGATTGTCTCCGCAGTGTCGGCGACGGCGATTGGAACTGAGAACAATGCTCCCTGGGATGCCCGAACGACATTCGGGTTGAAGACATCGGTGACCGGATCGGCAACGACCAGGCCATCAGCTCCGGCCGCGTCACAAGTGCGGAGCATTGCTCCGAGATTGCCCGGTTTTTCGACTCCTTCGGCGATGAGATAGAGCGGCGTAGTACCCGGCTCGAGCCGGGATATTGCGGTGTCGAACTGCCGAGCGACGGCAATGACCCCCGGAGGGTTTTCCCTCATGGCGACCTTCCGCATGGGTCCGGGAGCTACTTCAAGAACCTCGACCTCCGCATCGGCTGGGTCGACTGTCCCGGGCAGCTCCCGGCACACCAGGAAGAGTTCAATGGTGGCTCCTGAATGGCGGGCCCGCTCGACCTCGCGGGCGCCTTCGATGAGGAATTGGCCGGTTCGCCGTCGCTCTCTGGCGGTCTTCAGCTTGGATAGTGCCTTGATGCGAGGGTTCTCGGTCGAGGTGATCACCAGCCGCTGCCGCCCCCTCCACCGAAGCCTCCTCCTCCACCGAAGCCGCCGAAACTGCCGCCGCCCCAGGAGCCGCCCCACGACGAGCCTCCTCCCCATGAGCCGCTGCCGCCGAAGCCGCCGCCACCACCCCACCAGGAACCGGAGTCGGCCGACCAGGACGTGTCCCGGTACACCGGCTCCCAGCCGTAGGAGCCGCGGCTGCCCTTGGTGATGACCCAGTGGTAGAACAGGAGTGTGTAGGGGTCGAAGTGGACAAGACCGCGCGGGATCGGCTCGCCGCTCCAAGAGTCGCGCTGGCGCCCGGTGCCGTCGTGGGCCAATTCGGGCGCGAATCGATCTGCGTCGTCGATTGTGCTGCGGCTGAGTGCTTGGCGCTGTGCGGCATAGGCGAGGGCGAATGTGCGAGGTCCACGCGGGTCAGAGGCACCGAATGCAGCGGCAACATCGGCATAGGCCCCGACGAGACCGAGCGCAGCCAGGGCTTGGCGGGCTTCGGTCCAGCGCCGAATCGCCTGAGCCGGCTCGAGCGAGATGGCGAGCACTGCCGCGATCGTGCGACGATTGTCCCCCTTGATCCCCGAGGCTGCCAGTCGATCGGCGAGGCCGCGGTAGATCTCGGGCCCGTCGTCGCGACGCCGGAGTAGGGCGGCGGTAAGCGAGATAGGCAGACCGAGGCGATCGGCTTCGCTGCGGATCCGCTTGATCTCGCCCGGACCACTCAGGCCCGCCAGGGCATACTCAACCGCGGTATCGGCTTCGACTCCGCGGTTGCGGTTTGCCTCGTAAGCCGCAACGAAATCGTCGACGTCCTCGGCGTCGTTGTTCATCAGCAGCAACGCGGTGATGGCTGGGATAGACAGGCCGTCCCGGCTCAGCATCGATCCCTTCGACTCTAGGGTTTGCCGAAGTGCCTCGTACTTGCGGTAGGAGGCATCAGAGTCGTCGGAGAGATCGGCGAGAGCTGCGGCCACAGCCGGTCGAGTGGTCGAGGAAGGCAGTTGTTGATAGAGCGCCTCCATCCGGGATGCCTTCTCCGTTGCCGTCGTGTAGACGAGATCGAGCTGCTCGAGCGAGCTGCGCAGCGAGTCGGTAGTGCTCAACACGGGACCGGCTTCGAGGAAACGTTCCCCGTCATCGGTAACGAGCGCCCAGCCGATCGAGGTCTGGACGGTGCGATCGCTGATGGCTTGTCCCATCCGGAAACGAGTGTTGGCAATCCGGTGGGGTCGCAGGCTGTTGATGATGCGAAGCAACTCCCGGCGCTTCAATTCGAACTCGCTCTCGCTTTCCTCCGTGGCGTCTGTTGCCTCACGGATTGCTGCCTGCAGAGCTCCCTCGAGGAGCGGCTGTTCGGCTGAGATCCTGAGGTCGAGGGGGATTTCGGTTTCTCGATGCAACTTGTCACGATCGATCACGGTGACGAGCCCGCTGCCCCAGAGGGCCCGCATACTGACTTCATCGTGGGGTTCTAGGCCGGCGTTTACCCGTTCGAGCGCTGCGAGCGCAGCGCGTGTATCAGTGTCGGCGGCCGGGCCGCGGTGGGCTATGGCAAAGTCGGCGAGCAGTGGCAGCTCATGCCCGGCGGGGTCGAGCGAGACCACATCGCCGTCAATCAACTCCGTGCGTTCCCGCCGCAATCTCTCGCGACGCTTGTGACGGGCAGCGCCGAGCCCGACTCCTCCGCCGACCAAACCAGCGGCAGCCAGCGCCCCAATGACGAGTCCAACCGGCGTGTCCTCCTCTTCCGGGCTGATGCTGACAGTCGAGCCCGAGCGGCTGTCGCTCGAGCCCGGAGCGGGCGCGTCACCGCTGAGGGCAGCTAGTTCCTGCTCCAAGCTACCGATGATGGCGATGATCCCCGAGTCGAAGTCACCGCGGCCGAAGAAAGAATTGCCGGCGCCGGTCACCCTGCCGTAGTCCAGCTCCGGAACGCCCGGGCCTGCGGTCATCTCAGTGCGGCGATTACCGATATCGAGCAGGATCACAATGCCGTCCTGACGATCGGCATCGCCGACGCCCCAAGCGTTGCCGAGATCCTGCGCAAACTCGAGCGGGGTTCCATAGGGGCTCTCGGCCACCGTCACGAACGCGATCTGATTGTCGTAGCGCGCTACCAGGGCCCCGATGGCCTCCTCAATGGCTCCGTCATCTGTGGCTACCTCGGCGTTGTCCGAGAACCAGCCACGGCAAACGACTCCTTCGTAGCTTCCGCAATTGGTGGGCTCGTTCGTCTGGGCGATCGCAGGGGTGGCGGTGATCAGGAACACTACCGCAGTGAAAAAGGCGCGGCATGAAGCGATTCTCGACATGTGCCTAAGTTAGCCGGATTCCATCGTGCTGAGACGGGCAAGCGAGTGAGCCTCGAGTGCATCGCGGTCGACGGCGACACCTATGCCGGGCGCGTCGGGAAGGGCGAGCATGCCGTTGGCGATGCGCCACTGCGGTCGCACCAGATCGTCTCGGAAGTAGCGATCGGACGCAGCGATGTCGTTGGGCCAGGCAAAAACGGGATTGCCGGCCAGGGCGGCTGTATGAGCGCGTCCGATGCCGCTTTCGATGAGCCCGCCCAGCCTCACGCCAACCCCTTCTGCGGCAATGGACTCAGCGAGCCGCAGTGCTCGTGATCCTCCGAGGAGTCCCACCTTCAGGGTGATCACATCCGCCGCCTCAGCGGCGAGGATCCGGGCAATGCCGTCGGCTTTGGCGGCGCTTTCGTCAAGAGCTACGGGCGTCTGCAGTTGAGTCCGGAGGTCACGGTGGAAGGGGAGATCATTGCGGTTTCCGGGTTGCTCGAGATAGGCCAAGCCAACCGCGTCGATTGCCTCGAGTAGCGCCAGGTGGGAACGATCGAACGATCCGTTAGCGTCGGCTCCGAAGCTGCTCCCGGGGTTCATGCCCACGATGCGGCGCAGATAGCCCGGCTCGCACCGCGGCGTCACCTTCAGCTTCATGTTGCTGTAGCCGGAAGCTGTGGCGGCATCAATCTGCCGCACGTCGGGGCGGCCGGATGAATCGACACCGATTGCCGCACTCGGCACGATTTCCGGTGTTCCCCTGAACCTCTGCCACAGCGGCTTGTCGCTCAGTTTGGCCGAGATGTCGTCTGCGGCCTGCGCAAAGGCTGCCGCCAGCATCCCCTCTGCCACGGTGGCGGCACCCGGGCCGTGCTCTGCGAGCAGGAGCCGCAACACCGACCAGATCTCGTCTGCGCTCTCGTCTGTGTGGCCGGAAACGGGAGCCGCCTCCCCCCATCCGGTGGTACCGGAACGTGCGACGCTCAGTACGACGATGCGACGGCGGCGTAGCGCCGAGCGCGCTGAGGTGAATGCGTGGACCATTGGTAGGTCGATGAGCCACGCTTGTACCTGTTCTGCTGCCGGCATCTCCATCGGCAAGCAGGGTAACGCTGTCGATCAACGGTTGGCGTTGCGTAGTGACCTATTCGACTTGATGATTTCGCTGGCGTCGGCATTGACTTCAAAGAGAACGCAGTTGGCAATGCGATCACCTCGCTCTTCCCAACCCTCGAGTGTCGGGGTGAAGGCGTCGAGATAGAGGACGGACTCTTCGTAGGGGACGCCCACGTAGACCTCGAATTCATCCCAGCATTGGTTGAACGCGTTCTCGTACACGGCATCGTCGCCCGGGTAGGAGGCGATGCTGGAGAACTCCGGGCCGATAGCGCTCAGATCTATGAGAGCGAAGACCTCGAGATCGTGCGGCTCGGTGCAGTCGATCGGGTCAATGGTGGAGAAGATATCCTCCTCCGGCATATTCAGACAGTCGCCGACGGCGATGTCGTCGACGGTCTTGCTGCTATCGAAGAAGCTGAACAGCCCGACTCCGACAACGCCGAGGACAACGAGGATCCAGAGTTTGCCGGCGATGCCGCTACCGCTGCGCTTCACCTCGGTCGGGGCGGGGCCGGACGGCGCGGTAGCGATCCAATCTGCCGGATTGCCGGGATCTACGGGCGGTGGAGCCCACGTAGACGGGTCTTCCCGTGTCTCGGAGACCGGGGGAGCCACCGGATCCTCGAAAGCCGGAGTTGCGGGTTCGTCGAAGCTGGGAGCGACCGGCGCAACGGCGTCTTCTTCTGGCGGCGGTGGGAACGACTCGATTGCGAAATCCGGAGGGGTGACTTCACCGATATCCGACTCGCCGAGTCCCTCGCGGGCTCGCCGCAGCAGCTCCTCACTCGACAGTGGTTGTTCGTCCCGGTTTTCGTCCACGGTTGACCCCGTTTCTTGCCATTCGTGAGGTCCCTATCGGCACGAACAGCGATCTAATGCAGCGAAACTAGCAGTGGTGAGGCGAAACAACGACAACGCAGACTGTAGGTTGTCGACCATGGAAGGAATGTGGCCGGTTGACAACCTGGATGTTGCCCGCACCCTGCGGTTCTGTGTCCCCAACGACCGACTGGTTCTGCAGGCCGGGCACGAGGCGACCTGCTACGCCCAATGGACTTCCGCCGGAGCCGCGACGATAAGGGTGGCACAGCGTGGCCGGGAGCTGGTTGCGGACACCGTGGGGCCCGGCGCGGAGGCAGCGCTGGCCGCAGTTCCGCGAACACTGGGCCTCGACGATGACCCTGACACTTTCGATCCCGGATCGGCTCTGCTGCGGCAGTTGCACCGGCGCTTTGCCGGCTTCCGGCTCGGCGCGAACGGCAGAGTGTTCGACACGCTCCTGCCCACGATTCTGGGTCAGCGGGTGACAACCGAGGAGGCAAGCCGAAGCTACCGGCGGGTGATTCAACGGGTCGGGGAGCCTGCGCCTCATCAACCCGGGCTTTTCTTGCCACCCCGGCCCGATGCAGTCTTGACGCTGTCCTTTGCAGATTTTCACACGATGGGGATTGAGCAATCAAAGGCTCGCATTGTGCGTGAAGTCGCCAGACGGGCGTCCCGACTCCAGGAGATTGCAGTCATGGGTAAGTCCGAGGCGGTAGCCCGCCTCGAGGCGATCAGGGGGATTGGTCCCTGGACATCGGCCCAGGTCATGGGTGCGGCATGGGGAGATCGGGATTCCGTACCGGTCGGCGACTTCCATCTTCCCAACACCGTGGCTTGGGCGCTGGCAGGTGAACCACGCGGCAGCGATGATCGCATGCTGGAACTATTGGAGCCGTACCGGCCGCAACGGCGACGGGCGCTTCTACTGCTGAAGATGGCTCGGATTCAGGCTCCCCGCTACGGGCCGCGCACTCCCCAGAGTGTCATCAGCCGTGGCGGCAGATACTGATCAGTACAGCTCGTAGTACCCGGCGATGAGCCGATCCCGGATCCCCCGCCAATCCCGCAGGCTTGCGGCGGCAATCTGCTCGATCTGCGCCGGGTCGGCGTCTCCAACCTTGTCGATATGGACGGTCTCGGGGTCGGATACCGGCCGGCCGATCGAGCTGAGGAGGCGGATGGTGGATTCGGTGATCTCGGTCTCAGCCTCGAGCCGGGCGGCGATGTCGGCTCCGGCTGCGTGGTAGGTCTTGCCGACGTGGGCCGCAGGGTTTTTTCCAGCGGCGGCCTCGAGACTCATCGGTCGATAGGGTGTGATCAAGCCACCGAAGCGATTGCCCCGGCCCACCTGTCCATCGTCACCGGCCTCGGCCGAAGTGCCGGTCAGGGTGAGATATGGGCTGTCAGCCTGATCGGCCTGGTTCACCTTCACCGCAACCCCGTCTCCGAGATGGCGGGTGGCGATGGCGGCAACCTCATCGCGTACTGCGGCAATGACGTCATCGTATTCCGCCCGCCGGGATACCCGTCGCGCCAAAACCGGGCAAGCCACCGTGACGTGACTGGCCCCGTCGACCCGGGCGCCCATCACCTTGATGTCGCGCCCGATCGGCAGAGCGGTCCTGACATCCGCGCTGTTGAGATGTTTTTCCACCTCGTAGACGGTGCGTTCAACAGCCGAGCGGGGCGACGATACCGCAGCAAAGGAAGTGTCGTTGGCGAGGGGGATATCCTCGTGGCGGGTGGTGACCACAGAAGCCAGGTCGGCGGCGGATTGGTTCAGCCATACTTCGACCGCGAAGGCATCGGGGGTCGCGTCGGGAAGTAGGGCGAGCAGTTTCTGCTTATAGCGGACTGCCAGGTCTTCAGGGTCGGGCTGCCACTCCTGGAGGTGGTCCGCCTTGCCCACCAGGACGAGTCGCGAAGGGCGAATATGCTCGCCTCCACCGAAACGGACTTCGACCGAGCCTGCGGCCAGAATCGCCTTATCGACATTGAAATGTTGCACTGTGCCGGTGTGACGTAGGTACTCAGTTGCCAGCTCTCGCGCCAGCTCCTCGGCGAGGTGATCGCATATGGTATCGGGATGACCGGCGCCCTTGCGCTCGACGAACTCGACCGGAGGGGCGTACGGTGGGCGGGTGGTGATGGAGAGTTTCACAAGAATCGGGATGGTAGCCACAGTGATCGCGGCATGGGTGCATTCGGTGCGGCCGTGGGACTACACATCGGATGCCCGAAAGGCCTCTCGCCATTTCACCCGTCCCGCACCCTGGAGCAATCCGCCGGCGTAGACGCGACCCGCCAGCCGGATCAATCCGTAGGTCATGACGACCATGAGAGTCAGCGACACGATTATCTCCCACGCGGCCGCGTCGGCGCCGGCGATGCGAAGTGGCATTGTCATGGGGGCGAACATAGGTAGCAAGGAGGCGACACGAAGTACCGGGTTCTCCCCGGTGATCGAGAACGACGCGATGAAGTAAGCGGTCATGAGCATCATGGTGAGCGGAAACGCGGCGTTTTGAGCTTCTTCCTGTCGGGAAACGAGCGAACCTGCCGCCGCGTAGGCCACAGCGTAGAAGGCGAATCCGAGCACATACCAGACAAATGCCCAGGCCAGAACCGAGCCGGCGGCCGAGGGGACGTCAAATGCATCTTGGATCGGCAGCAAGGCCAGAGCGATGATGCCGATGGCGATTACCTGGGCCACCCCGAGCACGCCGATGCCGAGCACCTTGCCGGCAAGCAACTGATGCGGGCGCAGAGTGCCGAGGACTACCTCGACCACCCGGTTGGTTTTCTCCTCAATGACCCCGATCAGGATCCATGAGCCATAGGTGACGATCGACATGAAGAGCACGACCGTTACGAAGAAGGCAAAGATGCGGTTGTCTTCATTGTCGCCTTCTGTCTCGGGAGCAATCGATTCGATTTCGTACCCGCCGGTGAGCAGATCACTTATCTCGCTTACCTCGATACCGAGTTGGTCGGCTCGGTCGGCGATGCTGATGCCGGCCAAGCCCGCGAGTACCGCTGATTGCAGTTGGTCGTCAGTGTTGTTGTCGATCAGGATTTGGCCATCCTCGATGACGGCGATATCGATCTCGCCTTGTTCCATTGCTGTCTCCGCATCGGGACGAGACGCATACTCCGAGACTGCAACGACGGCCGCGTCGCCTGATGCGGTTGCAACGGCGGTGGCGAATCCCGTTGGTGGTTCACCGATGAACCCGACTTCCCACCGCGGGGCCTCGCTATCGAAGAACACTGCCGGGACCACGATCAACGCGACTACAAACAGAATGGTGATGCCCGTCGACAACTGAAAGGCGCGGCTGGTGACACGCTCCCTGAAGTCCCGAGCAGCCACCAGCATGATCGATTGGCGCGGATTCATCGTTCCACGACCTCCCGGAAGACTTCGGACAGATTCGGTGGTGTATACGCAAACTGCCGGACCTTGCCCAACTCGCCGGCACGGTGGATCAGAGGTTCGAGGGGTGTCGTGTCGTCCAGCCGAAGCCGGAGACGGCCATCCCCGGATGCGACGACCTCGAATTCCGAGAACGCACGAGCAAGGTCATTGCGATGGCCGGCCATCTCGATGTCCAGGTAACGGTGACTGGAGTGGGCACGCAATTCCCGGATTGCCCCGTTGAGGACAACCCTTCCGGCGGCGATGATCACCACGTCTTCGCACAGGTCCTCGACGAGGTCGAGCTGATGACTGGAGAAGACAACTGCGGCTCCGTGGGCGGTCCGTTCCAGCAGGATGGCCATCATGTCCTCGACGCCAATCGGGTCGAGGCCGGAGAAAGGTTCGTCGAGGATCAGCAGCTCAGGTTCATGGATGAGGGCAGCGGCGAGTTGGACTCGTTGTTGATTGCCATGGGATAGCTGCTCCAATCGGCTATCGGCGCGATCCGCCAGCCCGAGACGCTCGAGCCAATCGCCCGCAGCAGCCTTGGCCGCATCCCTCGCCATTCCGTGTAGCCGACCGAAGTAGGTGAGCTGAGCTGCAACCTTCATGCGCGGGTAAAGGCCACGCTGCTCGGGCATATAGCCGAATCGGAGCCGCGTTGCCTCGTCGATCGAGTTGCCGTCCCACCGCACAGTGCCCCGGTCGGGCCGGACGAGGGAGAAAACGGAGCGCATTGTCGTGGTCTTTCCCGAGCCGTTGGGGCCGAGGAAGCCAAGCAATTGTCCGCGCTCTACCCGGAACGAGCACCCATCGAGGGCGATTACGTTGCCGTATGTCTTGTGCAGTCGATCGATTTCCAGCACAGATTCACCTAGGGGGAGCGAAGCAGCGATGGTAGCGACGGGCCGGCGCACGTTGAGCGCACCGGCCGCGCTACATTCGGTTCGTCGTGGTCAGACGTTGGCCATGGCCCCGATGACCGCCTCGACTGCTGCCTTGCCGTCGGAGAACAGCATCATCGTGTTGTCCAGATAGAACAACGGATTGTCGATACCGGCGAAACCGGGGGACAGGCTGCGCTTGATGACTACGACCGTCGAGGCGTAATCCACATCCAAGATCGGCATCCCGTAGATTGGGCTGGTCTGATCCGCGCGAGCCGATGGGTTGACCACGTCGTTGGCGCCGATGACCAGCACGACATCGGTCTGTCCGAACCGGGGGTTGGACTGATCGAGGTCGAGCAGTTGGTCGTAGGGGACATCAGCTTCTGCAAGCAGTACGTTCATATGGCCCGGCATCCGGCCCGCCACCGGGTGGATGGCGTAGCTGACGTTGATGCCCTTCTCTTCGAGTATGTTCGCCAGGTCTCGCACCGCATGCTGCGCCTGGGCCACGGCGAGCCCGTAGCCGGGCACCACCATGACGTTCTCGGCATAGGTCAGCGCAATGGCGACATCGTCGGGGGTAGCACTCTTGACCGGCTTGTCCCCAATGGGGCCGCCTCCGGTTGTTGTAGCTCCGAATCCCGAGAAAAGGACGTTGGCGATGGAACGGTTCATTGCGTCGGCCATTAGCAACGTAAGGATCATGCCGGCAGCACCGACGAGGGCACCACCGATGATCAGAGCGGAGTTGCTGATGACAAATCCAGCCATAGCGGCCGCAACACCGGAGAACGAGTTGAGCAGCGAGATGACAACAGGCATGTCGGCACCGCCAATGGGGATGACCGCCAGGACGCCGAGAACCAGGGCAATCGCAACAACGATCCAATAGGCGAGGGCCTCCTCGGCTGCGATCGCCCACGCGCTCACGGCTATGGCGCCGAGGGCGAGCAGGGCGTTGATGGTCTTCCCGGCGGGGAGCAGTATCGGCCGACCGGGCAGCGAACCATTCAGCTTGCCGAACGCGACAAAGCTGCCCGAGAAGGTGATCGAGCCAATCAGCAATGACAGAGCGACGACAATCCCAGTCTCGACGCTGAACATCGAATCGTTGCGTTCGATCTCGGCCAGGGCCACCAGAGCGGAAGCAACGCCGCCAAAGCCGTTGAAGGCGGCGACGAGCTCGGGCATGGAAGTCATCTTCACCTTCAAAGCGAGGACGGCTCCAACGCCGCCGCCGACCACCAGCCCGGCGATTACGGTGGCCCAGCTGGCGATGTCATTGGCGATCAGCGTCACCACTATGGCAATGAGCATGCCCCCAGATGCAAGCATGTTGCCGCGCCGCGCCGTCCGTGGACTCGATAGCTGCTTGAGGCCCAGGATGAACATGACGGCCGCAGCCAGGTAGAGCAGAAGGGTCAGCGTGCCTTCGCTGGTTTCGGCTTCAGCCGCGAAGAACAGGAAGTTGGTCATGGTCAACCCCTCCCCGGCTTCTTCTTGAACATCTCGAGCATTCTGTCGGTGACTAGGAAACCGCCGACCACATTGATGGTGGCCGCGGTTACTGCGAGAAAGCCAAGGATTGCGGCGAAGGTGCCTTCCCCGATCCCTGCGGCGATCACCGCACCGACGATCGTTATGCCGGAAATGGCATTGGCCCCCGACATCAGCGGTGTGTGAAGCGTCGGCGGGACTTTCGAGATGACCTCGAGCCCGACGAAGGCCGCAAGCACAAACACCACGATGCCGCTGACGAAAGCGGCGCTCATTCGGTATCTCCTTCTGCTTCTTGTACCGGCTCCCCGGCCGCTTCTTCCGCCGGCGGCGGTGTCAGATCCGGGAGGCCGAGCAGCTGCCGGCTGCGCGGATGGTGCACCTCGCCGTTGTGAGTGATGGTGGTCCCACCGATGATCTCGTCGGCGAGATCGATGGTGGCGCCCTCGCCCTCGGTGTGTACTCGTTCAAGCAGTGCCACCAGGTTGCGGGCGTACATCCGGCTCGAGTCGTGCGGGATCTCTGCGGGGAGATTGGTGGGTCCATATATGTGGACGCCGTTCACGTCGACCATCTCGTTGGGCCGAGACGGTGCAACGTTGCCGCCGGAACCGGCCGCCATATCGACGATCACCGAACCCGGCTTCATCTGCGCCACCATCTCGTCGGTCACCAGCAGCGGAGCGGGACGGCCGGGAATCTGGGCTGTTGTGATGACAATGTCGGCTTCGGCCACAAATGGGGTCAGTGCCTCGTGCTGCTTGGCCTGCGTGTCTTCGCCGACTTCCTTGGCATAGCCGCCTTCGTCCATCTCCTCGGTCGGAGCAGCGACGAATTTGGCGCCGAGGCTCTCGACCTGCTCCGCCGTTTCCGGGCGAATGTCGTAAGCATGGACAATCGCACCGAGGCGCCGGGCGGTGGCAATGGCCTGAAGCCCGGCGACACCCACTCCGAGGATGAGTGCCCGGGACGGAGGGATTGTCCCCGCCGCCGTGACCATCATCGGCAGCAGCTTGGGTGACGAGTTGGCGGCCAGCAAGGTGGCGGCATAGCCACCGATATTGGCCTGCGACGACAGCGCATCCATGCTCTGGGCAAGGGTGGTGCGGGGAATGGCCTCCACCGCAAGCGCTGTAACCCCGTGTTCTTTGAGTGCGGCGACCAGATCAGCGTCGACGAACGGGTCAAGGAACCCGACCAGGATCGCACCCGGCTTGAGATCGGTGAGAGACTCGGGGGGATTGACACACAACACGATGTCCGCACCGCGGGCGGTCTTGCCGTCCACAATGTTGGCCCCGGCCTCGGTGAAGAGACGATCGGGGAACCCGGCGGCGTCGCCGGCTCCGCTTTCGACGTCTACCTGCCAGCCCCATTTGATGAACGTGGCGGCGGTTTGTGGTGTTGCGGCCACACGATGCTCGCCAGGGGCGCGTTCAGAGAGAATGCCGACTTGCATGACGATGACGCTACTCGATCATTCCGCAGGGAGCGACCTCCGACCTTCGGAAAACCGAATGTTTCGGGAAGAGGGGCGGTGACTACGAGGAAGACCCGTGAGGGGGTAAAGACAGACGATCCCCTCGCAGCCACCGCAGCCGGCCGTCGCAATGGTCTTGCGCAACGACCGGTCAGTGCTTGGACCCAGGGTGGTGCAGGGAGTTCCGTTCTTTCTCTACACAACTGCGTAGCACTAGATTCGCCGAGAACCTCTGGCGGGTTGATGGGTCTAAGCGAGCAAAAGACCGAATATGCGGCGCTGTCCGACATCGAGTTGGTAGCGGCGGCCGGCAGCGATCTCGACGCATTCGGGGAGCTGATTCGCCGCCACCAGGACTTTGTATACGGTGCGGCCCTGCGCATCGTTAGGAACCCGGTCATGGCTCAAGATATCGCTCAGGAGGTGTTGGTTCGAGCGTACCGTGCCCTGCCCGGTTTCCGGGGAAAGGCACAGTTTCGATCCTGGCTCTATCGGATCGCGACCAATCTGGCGCTAAATGCGGTGCAACGTCGGCGAGAGTATCCGGCGGAGACGTTGCCCGAGCAACCCGCTCGCTACGATCCGGCTTCCGATGCAGTAAACCAGGCGCTGCGCGAAGACCTGGCAGCAGCCATTGGCGATCTACCGGAGAAGCTCAAGAAACCGCTGGCCCTGCGCGAGTACGAGGGGATGAGCTATCAGGACATTGCCGATGTGCTAGATCTGCCGATCAATACCGTGCGGACGAGAATCTTGCGAGCCCGACGTGCGCTGCGGGAGAGGATGGAGGAATGGCGATGAGAGATTGCCAGACCACCGATGAGCGCCTCTTCGCCTTCGTCGATGGTATCGAGCCGGACCTGGAAGCCCATGTTGCCGACTGTGACGAGTGCCAGGAGTTCCTGGCCGAGCTGTGGATCGGAGAGTTGCGAACCGATCTGACCACACCGGTGCTGCGCCAGATTCGTTTTGATGAGTTCCTGCGCGAAGTGGGGCAGCTCACGGCGGACGTGATCGGTGCGCTGGGCAGAGCTTTGATCGAGTACGGTCCCGGTGCGGACCTCGACATGGACGATGACGCTCGCAAGAGCGACGAGGAGTAGTGATGGATCCTGAGCTCGAACAACGTTTGATCGCCCTGGCCGTTGTGCTCGGCCTCATGCTCGTCGTGTGGCTACTCGGCCGGGTTGTCGCCAAGCGCTTTGCGGGGCGATTCTCGGAGCTGGTGGGCCAGCTCATCCCGGTTCTGCTGACAGCCATTGCGGTGATCGGGGTCCTCGTGATCGTCGATCCCGAGCAGGCGCAGCGGTTGTCGGATTCAGTGATCGGGTCGGTGCCCAAGGTGATGATCGCCGTCATCGTCGTAATCGTGGCTCGTGCGCTCGGGCGCATCGTCGGCCTATTTGCAGAAACGGCCTTGCGTTCGGTGTCGGCGACTCTGGCCGGACGGGCCCGGCTGGTTCTGTCCAGTGTGATCCTGGGTATCGGGCTCATCATCGCTCTGCAACAAGTGGGCATCTCCACCGACATCATCCTCATCCTCGTTGCGGCTCTTGCCTTCGGCGGCGCGCTGGCTCTGGCACTGGGGGCCGGGCTCGGTTCCGTGCCGCTGGCTAAGCAGGTGGCGGCGGGGCGGCATGTGGCCAGTCGCTACAACGCGGGAGAGCGGGTACGGGTCGGTGACGCAGAGGGCACGATCGCCGAGATAGGTCTGGCCACCACCCGGATCCAGGTGGCAGAAGGCCGGTTTGTCGATGTGCCCAATATCGAGTTCATCGATGGCGCTATCGAGGTCGATGAGCGCTAGAGCGTAGATCGCCCGGTGCGGGGGCCTACGGTCCTCGGGCGGGGTGGGTGAACTCGAAGTCGCCGGCGGCCGACCTCGTGATGGTCCAGCGGCTGTTGTGGAGGAGGGTGTGGTGTCTTCGGCAGAGCAGGATGAGGTTGTTGATGTCGGTTGCTCCCAGCGACTCAACCCAACCCGCGATGTGATGAGCATCACACCATTGCGGTTGGCGGCGGCAGGAGGGGAATTGGCAGTGCCGGTCCCGCACCGCGAGGGCCCGGCGTTGCGCCGGGGTGGCGGTTCGGGTGGAGCGGCCCATGTCGAGCACTTCCGACTTGCCGGCCATGAGGAGTCTGGTGAAGCGGGCATCGCAACATATCTGGTCGAGTACCGAACGGCCAACCGGTCCGATGCCTTCGATCTCGCAACGTGCCGTCACCGACTCGGGTGAGGTGCCGGTCAGCTCAGCGACATCGGCGACGGCGACAACGTTGGGTGGGTTGCCGCCGGGTATCCCGCCGTTGATGTGCCGATCGATGATGTCGACCAGGGCATCGGCGCGGCGTTGTGACAGGGTACGGGGTCCGTCGGGGCAGTCTTCAGGGTCGGGTGGCGCCTCATGATCGAGCGCACCGATCAACGCTGCTCCGGCGATCGGGTCCTAGAAGAAGTCGCCTTGGACCCATCCGTCCAACCCGATGGAGGCGTGTAGGTGCCGCCGTTCCCATTTCTCCTCATGGCTGTCTTTGCTGAGGTGGTCGTCAGCGAGCGAAGCCCAACGCCTCATCACCGTGGCAAA
>Ga0180436_10002070_pt1 | contig 19236 bp, 19 predicted proteins | sample SS_ome_2_FD_132434 | JGI IMG/M metagenome (GOLD analysis project Ga0180436, IMG submission 132434) | Hypersaline lake sediment archaeal communities from the Salton Sea, California, USA - SS_3_S_2 metaG | ecosystem: Environmental > Aquatic > Non-marine Saline and Alkaline > Hypersaline >...
AAACGACTGATCAAAGGCAAATCCGACGACGAAAGTTAAAGACAACCACTTTTGGAGGTTTAACAGATGGCTCAGAAAATCACCATTGATCCGATTACCAGGATCGAAGGTCACTTACGAATAGATGTGGAAGTCGACGGCGGAGCGGTTACCAACGCCTGGTCGTCGGGGCAGATGTTCAGGGGACTGGAAATCATTCTCCAGGGCCGTGACCCCCGAGACGCCTGGCATTTTGTCCAGCGTATCTGCGGGGTCTGCACCACCGTACACGCACTGGCATCGGTGCGCGCCGTTGAAGATGCACTCGAACTGGAAATCCCGTTCAATGCCCAGCTGATCAGGAACCTGGTCCAGGGTATTCACTGCCTGCACGATCATATCGTGCATTTCTATGCGTTATCGGCGCTTGACTGGGTAGACGTCGTGTCCGCACTCGATGCGGATCCGGTCAAGACCCAGGCCCTGGCCGACTCGCTGTCCAACTGGCCGGGCAACAGCGCGAAGCGTTTTGCCGCGGTCAAGGCCAAGGTAAAGGCACTGGTTGAAAGCGGACAGCTCGGCCCGTTTGCCAACGCCTACTGGGGCCATGCGGCCATGAAACTGCCGCCCGAGGCGAACCTGATGGCGGTTTCCCATTACCTGGAAGCACTCGACTACCAGCGCAAGGCAACCCAGGCGCTCGGTATTATCGGCGGCAAGAACCCGCATGTCCAGAACCTGTCCGTCGGCGGCGTAACCACCGCTATCAACCCGGACAACGAAGCGACCCTGAACATGGAACGGTTGTTCCGGATCAAAGACCTGATCACTGAAGTTCGGGACTTCGTCAACAATGTCTACCTCGTTGACCTGGCCGCTGTCGGCGCCCTGTATGCCGACTGGCTGCCCTACGGGCCCGGGGTTACGAACTACCTGGCCACCCCCGACATGCCGCTTGACGCTGCCGCCACCAAATTCGACCTGCCCGGCGGGACCATCATGGGCGGCGACCTGGCCAGCGTCAAGGAATTCAAGAACCTCAGCGATCCGTACTTCAAGGACAACGTGCAGGAATCAATCGCGCGCGGCTGGTACGACGGCGACTGGCAGAAACACCCGTGGGAAGAAGAAACCGCACCGAAAGTCGGCGATTTCGACGAAAACGGACGCTACAGCTGGCTCAAGGCCCCGCGTTTCGAAGGCAAGCCGATGCAGGTCGGTCCGCTTTCGCAGATGCTCGTCGGTTATGCAACCGGTCATGAAGGCATCGTCAAAGGCGTCAACGGCGCCCTCGACCTGGTCAGCACCATTGCCGGCACCAAGGTCGGGCCGGAGGCCCTCTTCGGTACGCTCGGCCGTCATGCCGCCCGTGCCGTCCGCTGCTCCCTGATGGCGGACCTCACCCTGAAGCATTGGGAACTGCTGGTCGACAACATCGGCAGCGGCGACCTCGAGATCTTCAATCCGCCGACCTTCCCGAAAGGCGAGCAGAAAGGCGTCGGTGTCCATGAAGCACCGCGCGGTATTTTGTCTCACTGGATCGTTATCCAGGACGGCAAGATCAAGAACTACCAGTGTGTCGTACCGTCAACCTGGAACGCCGGTCCCCGTGACTCCCAGGATCAGCTCGGTCCGTATGAAGCGTCGCTGATCGGCAACCCGATCGCCGATCCGGAGCGTCCGCTGGAAGTACTGCGCACCGTGCACTCTTTCGATCCGTGTATTGCCTGCGCCGTACACATGCTGGATCCGGAAGGCCGTGAAGTCATGAATGTCAAAGCGTTGTAGAATGCTTTCGGCAAACCCGACAGGAGGTAGTTATGGCATATGAAAAGAAAAAATGCTGGAGTATCCTGCTGCGGCTCTACCACTGGTCGTTCGCGTTCTCGATCGTAGCACTGTGCATCACGGGCTTTTACATCAACAGCCCGTGGACCAATACGCTGCAGGAGGGAAGCGCGTCATGGCCAATGGCCAATATGCGATTCGTGCATTTTGTCGCCGGCTATGTATTTACCGCTGCGGTACTGACCAGGATTTTCCTCTATCTGTTCGGCAACAAGCAGGAACGGATTCTGGAACACCTGCCGGTTACTCCCCGCAATATCAAGAACCTGTTTACGACGTTGTTAAACTACAGTTACATTTCGGACCGGCATGACCCGGATAGATTGGGACACAATATCCTGGCCGCGATGACGTATGTAATAACCATTATCGCCGCCCTCTTTCAGCTGGTCAGCGGTTTCTATCTGCTCTTTCCTGAAGTGGCAGTCTGGGAGCAATACGGAGTGACGATCTTCCAGAGCCAGCAGATGGCCCGCTATATTCATCACCTGCTGATATGGTGGTTCATGATTTTCGCATTTATTCACATCTACCTGTGCGTGTGGAACGATGTGAAGAATCCGGAAGGATTGATTTCTTCCATATTTACCGGTGTCAAATTCACTCACAAGGCGTAAATCTGTAGAAAACGGGGTCGAAATTCTCGTCCGGGGCACCGTCCAGGGCGTGGGGTTTCGGCCCTTCGTTTTTAAACTCGCCTCCCGTTTCGCGGTTTCCGGCTCCGTTACCAACACCAGCGACGGCGTCGTCATCCACGCCGCCGGTCCCCGCACAGCTGCATTCATCGAGGCACTGGGCACCGAGGCGCCGCCGCTCGCCCGAATCGAAGAACTCTCGTGGGAACTGCTGAGCGAACCGCTCCGGAAAAACGCTTTCACCATCATCGAAAGCAAAACCACTGATTCCGCCCGGGCCAATATCCCGCCCGATATTTCTCTCTGCCGGGACTGCTACGCCGAGCTGACAGACCCGCAGGACCGGCGCTATCGATACCCGTTCATCAACTGCACCAACTGCGGACCGCGTTTCTCGATCGTCGAGACGATTCCGTACGACCGCCCGCTGACCTCGATGAAATCGTTTGCGATGTGCAAACAGTGTGAAGCCGAATACCGCGATCCCCACAACCGCCGCTTTCACGCCCAGCCCAATGCGTGCCCCGCGTGTGGGCCAGCCATATCCTGGCACGACCGCAGCGGTACCGTTATCCCCTGCCCCGACGTTATTGACGAGGCAATTGCCGCGCTAAACGCCGACAGGGTCGTCGCGATCCGCGGACTGGGAGGGTTCCATCTGTGCGTTAACGCCTGCTCCGAGGAAGCGGTCGAGCTGCTGCGCACCCGGAAGAACCGGCCCGATAAGCCGCTGGCGGTCATGGTCGCGGATCTCGACCAGGCAGAGCGGTTCTGCGCGCTGACCGACCTGGCAATAAAACAGCTCGAATCCCCCGAGCATCCGATCGTCCTGGCTGAAGCCCGGCAGGGCACGCCGCTCGCAGCGAACCTTGCCCCGGGTATCGCCGATATCGGCATCATGCTTCCCTACACCCCGCTGCATCATTTGTTTTTCAGCCATGAACGGTGCCCTGCCGCACTGGTGATGACCAGCGGTAATATCAGCGGCGCCCCGATCTGCACCGCCAACGAGGATGCGCTGGCCCGGCTGGCCTCGATTGCCGATTATTTCCTGCTCCACAACCGCGACATCGTAACCCGCGTGGACGACTCGGTGGTCAAGCATTCGGCCGGAGCGATCAGGTCGTTCCGCCGGGCCCGGGGCTATGCCCCTTCGCCAATCAGGATTTCCCGGGAACTGCCTGAGTTGATTGCCTGCGGCGGCGGGCTGAAAAGTACCTTCTGCCTGGCCCGGGAGCGCTCCCTATACCCGAGTCAGCATATCGGCGACCTGTTCAACACTGCTTCATTCGAGTTTTACAGCGAGTCGATCGCCAACTTTAAAAAACTCTACGAAATCGAACCGGTCGCCGCCGCCTGCGACCTGCATCCGGATTACCTGAGTTCCCATTATGCCAGAGAGCTCGGGGTGCCGCTCTACCCGGTTCAGCATCACCACGCGCATGCCGCCGCGGTTATGGCCGAGTACGACCTGAACGGCCCGGTGCTCGCGGTCATTCTCGACGGCACCGGCTACGGTACCGATCGCACGATCTGGGGCGGGGAAATCCTGCAGGCCGACCTGCGCTCGTTCACCCGGCTGGCCAACCTGCAGCAGATTCCGCTGCCGGGAGGCGATGCCGCGGCCCAGGAACCGTGGCGCATGGCTGCATCGTTCCTCTACCGGCTGTTCGGTTCCGAAGCGCTGGACCAGAATGTGCTGCCGGCCGTTGCCAGAAGCAGGATGAAACTCATCCTCCAGATGCTGGAAAATGATTTCAACGCTCCGCTCACCTCAAGCTGCGGCAGGCTGTTCGACGCGGTCGCCGCCCTGCTTGACCTGAACACCGTGTCCACGTATGAAGGCCAGGCGGCGATGCAGCTTGAAAGCTGCGCCCGGAAAACATTGACAACGGGTTGGAAAGATATATTGATTGAACAGATTGCACAGGCCGACGGATATTTGATCCAGGACCACGAACGATGGGAGATAGACTCGTCGAAATTCTTTAAAAACGTAATAGATTCTAAGGCTTCGGGTAAGAATCGATCCGTTCTCGCGCTGCAGTTTCACACCTGGCTGATCGGCTGCATTTCCCGCCTTGTCGAGAAATTCGCTTCATCTACGGGGATTCGTGACATTGTCCTCTCAGGAGGCAGCATGCAGAATGGAATCTTGCTGGAAGGTCTGCTTTTCAGCCTGACGGAAATGGGACTGACCCCGTATACCGGTTCTGAAATTCCGGTGAACGACGGCGGTATATCCGTCGGTCAGGCGCTGATAGGAGGAGTGCACCATGTGTCTTGCAGTACCGATGAAAGTTGAACAGATTGAAGGCGACCCCGATGATTTCACCCAGGACCAGATCGCTGTCGTCAATATGGACGGGGTGAGCAGGCAGGTCAGGCTCGATGTCGTCGACCGCTGGCCGGAAGTCGGGGACTACGTGATTGTCCACGCCGGTTTCGCGATTCATTCGATGGTTGAGGAAGAAGCAAAGCGCAACATCGAATTGATCCGGGAAATGGCGTCGCACATGCCCGAAGAAATCCTCATCCATGGCGGCAATTCGTGAAACACATAGACGAATACCGTGACAGTCGCCTGGTCAAACCGCTGGTTGCCGAGCTGCAGCAGTCGCTGACCAGACCGGTGCGGCTGATGGAAGTATGCGGGACGCATACGATGGCGATCTTCCGCAGCGGCGTGCGCTCGATCCTGCCGGAAGGCATGGAAATCGTCTCAGGTCCCGGCTGTCCAGTGTGCGTGACGTCGGCGTCTCACATGGATGCCTTTATTTCGATGGCCGAAGTCAGCGGCGTCCGTGTCGCGATCTTCGGTGATCTGTTCCGCGTTCCCGGCAGCAACGGCTCCCTGGCCAATGCCGCCGCCCGCGGTGCGAAAGTCGACGTTGTCTACTCGCCGATGGACGCACTCGACGCAGCCCGGAACAACCCCGACGACCTGGTGGTTTTTCTCGGCGTCGGCTTTGAAACTACCACCCCGGGAATTGCCGCGACGATCCTCGCCGCGCACAAAACCGGCATCGAGAATTTCTGCGTGTTTTCGACTCAGAAGGTTATTCCCGGACCGCTGGAAACCCTGATGCAGGACCCGGAATTGAACATTAACGCCTTGCTCTGCCCTGGCCATGTGTCGGCGATCATCGGGGCCGGCGCCTATCAGCCGTTTGCGGACCAGGGGCTGGCCTGCGTCGTGGCCGGATTCGAACCGGCGGACCTGATCAACGGTTTGATCCTGCTGGCCAGGCAGGTCGGCAGCGGCGAAGCGAAGGTGGAAAACATTTATCCCCGCGTCGTATCGTGGGATGGAAACCGGCGCGCCCAGGCGATGGTCGATGAAATTTTCGAACCGGTCGATATGGAATGGCGGGGCCTCGGCATGCTCGCGAAAAGCGGGCTCGCCATCCGGGAAACGTACGCGAAATTCGATGCCGAGAAACGCCTCGATATCCCGATTCCGCATGTGCCCGAACCGAAAGGGTGCCTCTGCGGCCAGATTCTCAAGGGTCAAACCACCCCGCCGCACTGCCCCATCTTCGGCACACGCTGTACGCCGGCCAATCCGGTCGGCCCGTGCATGGTTTCCAGCGAAGGAACCTGTGCGGCCTATCACAAGTACGGGCAGGACGTCTAGGAACGGAACCTCACCATGTCTGATAAAACCATCCTTCTCGATCACGGCAGCGGCGGACTGGCGAGCCAGGAGTTGATCGGCGAGCTCTTTTTAAAACACCTGACAAGCCCGATACTCAAGGGACTCGAAGATAGCGCGGTTCTTGACAATCGGCCCGGCAAGCTGGTCTTCACGACCGACAGCTACGTGGTCGACCCGCTGTTTTTCCCCGGCGGCGATATCGGCAAACTGGCGGTACACGGAACCATCAACGATCTCGCCATGCGCGGGGGTGAACCGGTGTGCCTGAGCCTCGCGCTGATCCTGGAGGAGGGCATGAGCCTCGAGGAACTCGAACGCATCATCATCTCCGTTGCCGAAGCTTCTGAATCCAGCGCCGTACCGATCGTCACCGGCGACACCAAAGTGGTGCCGCGCGGCAAAGGCGACAAGGTATTCATCAATACCTCCGGAATCGGCCTGGTCGACGAGTCCATCAGCCTCTCGTCCCGGAATGGCCGTCCCGGCGACGTTGTGATACTTTCCGGAACCATGGGTGATCACGGCATTACGATTATGACCAGGCGGGCCGGTATCGCCCTTGACGGAGATCTGCGCAGCGACACGGCCGCACTGCATCGGCTGGTGGCGGCGATCCTTGCCGCATACCCGCAGGATGTGCGCACCTTCCGGGACCCGACCCGCGGTGGTGTCGCGTCGACACTAAACGAGATTGCCGCGGCCAGCGGGCTGACAATCTCCCTCGAGGAAGAATTGCTGCCGATCAGGGCCGAAGTCAGGGCCGCCTGCGAAATTCTCGGGCTTGAGCCGCTCTACCTCGCCAACGAAGGCAAATGTCTGGCCGTCGTCGATCCCGCCAGCGCTGCTGAAATCCTCCACCTCATGAAGCAGACGGAAGCAGGCAGGGATGCGGTCGTAATCGGCAGGCTGGAGGAAGGCAAGGCCGGACGGGTCCTGATCAATACCCCGATCGGCGGCTCCCGGGTTGTTACGCCGCTGCACGGTGAGCCGCTGCCGCGGATCTGTTAACCTTATTCGGCCACCAGGGGACGGGCTTGAACCGGCTCCCGGATGGCACGACACAACCAATTGTTATGGAAAAGAAAATCGGTATACTGGGTATCGGCAACTTGATTGTCGGAGATGAGGGGTTCGGCGTCCACGCCGTCAGGTATCTCGACGCGAACTATGAATTCCCCGACAACGTGCTGGTAATGGACGGCGGCACCGCCGGTATCTACATGAGCCCGTTTCTCGAAGAATGCGACCCGGTTATCGTTATCGATGTCGTTGACATCGACGCCGAACCGGGCTCGATGCATTACTATTCGAATGAAGACGTCAGAGCCGGCAAACTCAGCACGAGGATGTCGCCGCACCAACTCGGGCTGCTTGAGATCCTGGAGATCTGCAAACTCAGGGACGCCGCTCCGGAAAGCCTCGAGTTTTACTGCGTTGTGCCAAAAAAGCTGGATACCTCCACCGAGCTGTCCGACGTCGTCGCTCCGCGCGTTAAGGAGATCAGCGAGATCGTTTTGAAACGGCTGGCCGAAATGGGCGTTGAGGTCACAAAACGTGATGGGGCAGCCGATGCATGAAATGTCACTCGTCCAGGGACTGCTCCACCAGCTCCATGCGATAGCCGCCGAACACAAGACCTCCAAAGTTACGAAGGTGACGATGCTGGTCGGGCCGCTGTCCGGTGTTGTGGTCGATTCATTCCAGTTCGGCTTCGATGTCCTGACCAAGACAGACGACCTCGTCCAGGGCGCCGAGCTGGAAATCATCATCCCCGAGATATCTTACCGCTGCAGCGGCTGCGGCGCGGTCGAGAAAACTGCAGGCCAGCGTCCCCGGGCCTGCAGTGCCTGCGGCGACTCGATACTGATCCCCGAGGAAGGAGAAGGAAACGATTTGATACTCCAGCAGGTTGAGATGGAATAACACAGCCTGCTGTTAAACAGAAATATTACCATCAGGTGTTATTATGTGCGATGCATGCGGTTGCCAGACTCATACTCATTCCCACGACCACGACCATGACCACGGTCATGCCCATTCCCGTGACGAATCCGTTATCGTCGATATCAACCGGTCGCTGTTTGCGGCCAACGATGCGCTGGCCAGATCGAATCGGGAACATTTCGACGACGAGAACCTGGTCGTTCTGAACCTGATATCAAGCCCCGGTTCGGGTAAAACTACCCTGCTCGAACACACCATCGACAATCTCGGCGGCGAGATTAAAATCGGCGTGATCGAAGGCGATATCGAAACCGAACGCGATGCGGACCGGATCAGGGCCAAGGGCGTACCGGCAATACAGCTGACCACCGGCGGTGCGTGCCATCTCGACGCGTCGATGATCCACCGGGGCTTTCACCAGCTACAGAAAGAGCCCGGCGGCGATAAAATCGACCTGCTGGTCATAGAAAATGTCGGGAACCTGGTCTGCCCCGCCACGTTCGACCTGGGCGAACACAAGCGAATCGTCCTCGTCTCGGTTCCGGAAGGACCGGACAAGCCGGCAAAATACCCCAAAGCCTTCACCAGCTCCCAGGTATTCCTGATCACCAAAACCGATCTTCTGCCCTATTTCGACTTCGATGTGAAGGAAGCGACCGGGGAGGCCCTGAACCTGAACCCGGCACTGGAGGTGATGGATTTCTCGGCAACCACCGGAGAAGGATTCGACGCATGGCTTGATTACCTGCGTACCCTCGTCAAACAGGCAAAAGAGAGATAAAGCAAGGCTCAGCAGCCTGCAGCTCCCGTCGATTCCCTTGTGCTTGGCGAAATCTTCTGTTACGCTTAACCTGTCGTGTCGGTGCAGAATCGGCAGCTGATTCCCAGACGCTGCCGAAGCAGGAGATCAACACCAAGCGAATGAGGGGAATATGAAAGCTCACGCGGTTGCAGCGATCATTTTCGTGCTCTTTGGCGCATACGTTTCCTGGGCCCAGGAAACGTATGTCGGTATCGTCAAGAACGTCACCGGGAGGGTGGTCATCGAGCGCAACGACACCACCATAGCGGCGGCCCCGGGAACGCAGGTGCAGGCGACAGACCGGCTCATCTCCGCCGCCAACAGTTCAGGCGGTATCGTTTTCACCGACGGCACGCTGCTGTCGCTCGGACCGTCTTCGGAAATTGACATCGAGCATTACATTTTCGAACCAAACGAGGAACAGTACGACTTCTCACTGTATATCAAGAAGGGAAGCGCCGTTTACTCATCCGGGAAAATCGGCAAACTCGCCCCCGAAAAGATCAAGGTCAAAACGCCACGGGCGACATTGGGAGTGAGGGGCACAACATTTATTGTCGACGTCGATTCGTGGGGGGGCTGATGATGCGCATAGGATATCTGTCGATTTTCCTGCTGCTGTGCTGCACTGCCTGCTGCCCGAAGACCACGGTGATTCTTCTGCCGGACGGGCAGGAAGCCTCCGGAGCCGTTACCGTCACCACCGATTCCGAGAGCACCACGCTCGATACCCCATATCAGGCTGCGTCGATCGGTGCAAACGCCGCAGCGATAACGGTACAGAGGGTCGAACGGGAAGTGGTTGAGGAGGCGTACGGTGATTCACTGCAGGCGCTCCCGCAACGCTCCCATAGTTTCATACTCTATTTCATCACCGGATCGACCGAACTCACCGAACCATCGAAGCGGGAACTGGAAAACATCATCGCGCAGGTCAGGAAAACCGACCCGCCAATCGTGCTCAATATTATCGGCCATACCGACGCAACCGGGTCGAAGGCGTTTAATAAAACACTTTCGCTGGACAGAGCGCGCGCGGTCGAAGCGCTTCTGCGGTCAGGGGGAACGCTAATCGAAAATATCCGCATCCAGTCGTTCGGGGAAAACGACCCGCTCGTTCCCACCCCTGACGGAGTGCCGGAACCCAGGAATCGCCGCGTCGAAGTAATGGTGCTCTAACACCCTGCTGATGCTGCCGGCCCCTCCCCAAACGCTATCAGCTAAAACAGGTTCGGCTCTTGTTGCCGGGGCCGTCTGCATTGCATTCTGCATCGGGATCCTCGGTTTTAAGGAGGTTACGGGCGTCGCACGGGTCGATCTCTTCTTCTACGATCAATTTACCAGATTTCAGAAAGCCGCCCCGCCGCCGGACTCCGTTACCGTCGTTGACATCGACGATGCAAGCCTGGCAATGGCCGGGCAGTGGCCCTGGCCCCGGTACCGGATCGCGGATCTGATTACGAGAATTGCAGAGATGAATCCGGCGGCGATCGGACTCGATATCATTTTCTCCGAACCGGATCGAACCTCGCTTGCCACGATCCGCCAGAACTATAAAAACGATTTCGGCCTCGATATCTCCTTTCAGGGAGTCCCGGAAGGACTCACCGATAACGACGGTTACCTTGGTCATGTCCTGGCAACAACCGGCACCGTCGGCGCCAGGTATTTCTATTTCGACCACACGGGCGGTTCCTCCTTCTGCCGCGAACAGGCCCTCGATATCTCCGGCAGGCTCGATCTGCTGACCCTGCACGAGGCGCCCGGCATCCTCTGCAACACCCCGAAGGTGGAGCGACGTCTGAACGCTAGCGGTTTTATCAACAACCAGCTTGACGACGATGGTATGCTGCGCCGTGTACCGCTGCTTCTGGAATATGGCGGGCGAATCTCACCCAATCTGTCTCTGGCAACCGTCCTGCGGTCCCTCGATATATCTGCCATAGAAATCGACCGCAGCGTCTACGGTCCGACGATCCGGTTCGACAGCTACGAGATACCGATAACCCGGGCAGGCTATGCATCCCTGCACTTTACAAACCCGGCCCAGAAACTGCCGACCCATTCTGCCCTCGATATTTTCAACGGCAGCGCTGATCCGGCGGACCTCGCGGGCAAAATCGTGTTTGTCGGCTCGTCCGCGGCCGGTCTCAACGATCTCATTCCAACGGTTCTGGACCCTATGTTTCCGGGTGTGCAGACCCATGCGGTCCTGGTCGGCAATATCCTTGCAAATGGGCTTATCATCAGGCCGGACTGGGCCGGCTGGCTGGTGCTTGCGGCCTGCACCGTTACCGGGCTGGTCATGGGGATCATATTCATCCGCAGCAGTAGTCCGCTCTCTACGTTTCTCGCGTCGCTGACGCTGTGCTGCGCCTTTATCGCGATAACCTGGCTTCTTTTCAACGCGGCAGATCTGTTTTTATCCCCGGGACCGCCGGTATTGTCCGCAGTGATCCTTTTTGCCCTGTTGTCATCAGCCCGTTTTGCGATCGAGAAGCGGATGGCTTTTCAATGGCTCAGACAGCTGACAAACACCCAGCAGGTCACGATGGAGTCGATGGCAAACGTTGCCGAAACGAGGGACCCGGAAACCGGGGCCCATATCAAAAGAACCCAGCATTTCGTCAAGGAGATCGCGGAGCAGTTGCGCCGAACCGGCCAATTTCCAGACATTTTAAACGATGACTATATTGTTCGGCTTTACCTGTCGGCCCCGCTTCACGACATCGGCAAAGTCGGCGTCCCGGACAACATCCTGCTCAAGCCCGGTAAGCTGACAGAAGAAGAATTCGAGCTGATGAAAAAGCATACCGACTACGGCCATACGATCATCTCGAGCACCGTCCGTAAAATCGAGGGAGACAACTTCCTCAGACTGGCGGGTGAAATCGCCTATACACATCACGAAAAATGGGACGGTTCCGGTTATCCCCGGGGTCTCAGGATGGAGGATATCCCGTTATCCGGCAGGATCATGGCAGTTGCGGACGTCTATGATGCATTAACCAGTAAACGACACTACAAACCACCGTTTTCCCACGAAAAAGCCAAAAGCATCATGGAAGAAAGCCGGGGCGCCATCTTTGACCCGGCTGTTTTCGATGCCTTTATCGCGATCGAAGACTCGATTATCGCGATTGCCGCCGATCTCAAGGATGAAGAAAACGGGGACGCCATCCGCTAGGGACGTAATTGCTGCACATGAAATCTGTCCCAATTCCTTTTCAAAAAGCCTGACCACTGATTCCGGTCCTGCATGATCAGAACTTCAAATACGACAGTGCCTTTCGGCTCCTCGACATCATGCTTCTTGTATCCTCACCTTTTTTTATGATGAGGGACATGTAAAGCATATCGATAATCATGGACTGTACGTACCGCCCCATCATGATATCAGTACTGTAATTCAATTCCTCTGTATGGGTGGGAAAACAGATATCAGCAATCTTGCCGAGAGGTGATTTGGCCGATTCAGTTAACGCGATAATTTTAGCAACGGGCCTGCACTCTTTTGCCAACACTACGACGTCTTTGCTCAGGCCGGAAAAGGAAATACAAAAGAGAACATCACCCTCCCGGGGTTCCGTCAGGTGAATACAATTGTAGTGGCTGTCCTGATGGGAGTAGCACTCATAGCCGAGCCGCATAAATTTGAATGCCGCACTGGAACAAAGGTTGCCGGATTGACCAAAACCGATAAAAAAAATCCTTTTCGCATTCATCAACAATTCGGCGCCAGTCTCAAGCAGGTTCTCAGACACCAACGAATAATTTTCATGGAGTGTTCTGATAATTCCATTGAAAATTTTATCTTTTACATCTTCGATTGTGTCGTTTCCAGTCAGATCGGAATAGGTATGGTAGAACGATTTGCCTGCGATCTCGGTAGCCAGGGAAACCTTGAATTCATGATATCCGCTAAAACCCAGGACTTTGTAGAATCGTACTATTGCAGATTCGCTTTTTAAACCTGTAACGGCCGCTAATTCAGAAATAGTAAGCTTAACAACCTGATGAGGGTTCTTTTGCACGTACTTGGCAATCTTCACCTGCATCTTGGTCATATTATCCATTTTTGCTGAAATACTCGATAGCACTGGATTACTTTTATACATGTCAGACCCTGAATTTAGAAATTTTTTCTATTCTAAAGCATCGATTTTAAAATTGAAATAAAAATTTTTTCTTTTCCTGTTGACTGTCCTGCCCCAGCTGATAATATGTGACCAATAAAAGAAATTTTTTCTCTAAAGGCAGATCGATTTGCCACTTGGAAGAAAATCTTTCCAAAATCCCATGTGTAGAGGGTTCGAATGTACCTTGCATCCATAGACTGCGGAACTACGAATACGAGAGTATATATCATTGACTCAAACGCAAATGTCCTCGGGAAAGGCACAAGAAAGGTTGGAGTTCGAGATACTTCAATTACAGGAAGCAGGGATCTGCTCAAGGAAGGACTCAAAGAGGCGTTTTACGATGCTCTCGAATCGGCAGATCTAAGACTGGAAGATATATCTTTCGCGATTTCCGCCGGAATGATTACGTCTGAAGTCGGGCTGATGGAAATACCTCATTTATGGGCTCCGGTTGGTGTCGACGACCTGGCTGAACATCTGGTCCGCGTTCACGATTTGGAAATATTTCCCGTCAACCTCCCGATCTATTTCATCCCGGGAATAAAAAACACCTACAACCTCGATGCAGTTTCGATAGAAGACATCAACGCTCTTGATTTCATGCGTGGAGAAGAAGCCCAATCTGCGGGGATCATAAAAAATTATCACAATGACAAACCGCTGACCTTTGTGGTCCTGTCTTCACACACGAAGTTCATCCCGATAAATGAAGAAGGTAAAATTCTTGGCAGCATAACTACCCTTTCCGGTCAAATTTACGATACGGTTAAAGCCAATACCATCATCAGTAAATCCCTTAAAGAAGGTGATAATCAGGAACCGGAAAATTATTTTGATCGAACTATCGTCAATTCAGCGGTTGCCTGCATAAACAAATCAGGATTTTTGAGGACGCTGATGATGATCCGGTTCATGGACGTTCTGTTGAGCTCGAAATGGTATGAACGAAAGCTGTTCTTGGAGGCCGCTATCGCAGCCGAAGATATGAAGGTACTCGAACGCTTTGAGAGTCTCGGGTTTCCCGACAATACAGACATGATTTTTATCGGTGCCGAATCCCGCTGTCAAATCTACGAGCATATTCTGCATAAGACCTATAATTGGGACCGGGCAGTCAATTTTATTAGCGACGTTGACGAAATAGATCAGCTCAACATTCAGGGATCTCTATACATAGCTGAAAATGCAGGAATTTTAATAACAAACGATGAATAGTAACAACATCTGATTGATAAGGAGATAGATGATCATGTTCAAAATGAAGGGGGTAGTCCCCCCAATGTTAACGCCTTTCAAGGAAAACGGGGACCTGGACGAGGCGAACCTGAAGAAACTCGTCACCTACCTGAGCAATGAAGTGGATGGGTTATTTATTACCGGCTCCTACGGTGCGGGCCCCATGATGAGCCTCGATGAGAGAAAAAAAGTGGTGGAAATAACCCTGGATGCTTCCGCAGGTAAAGTCCCGGTTATTCCGATGATAGGAACCACCAATAACCGGGATTCGATAGAACTCGGCAAGCATGCCGAGAAAAGCGGTGCGGCGGCGGTTGCGGCAGTCGGTCCTTTTTACTTCACCCATAAAGAAGACGACCTGCTGGATTTTTACAAGTCGCTCATCGATTCGTTGTCTATCCCCGTATATCTCTACAATAACCCGGGATTCCAGGGATACCCCATTGACTTGGGAACCATTGAAAAGCTGAAAGCTTATGGGCTGGCAGGGTTGAAGGACGCTACCTTCGACATTCTTACCCATGCCTCCTATATGCGGCTCCTGAAGGATGATACGTTCGACATCGCACTGGGGACGGAGGCGATGTTTCTGTCCGCATGTACGCTCGGCTGCAAGGCATTCATACCCGGCCTCGCAAATGCGTTCCCGGAAATCAACAGGAAGATGTACGAGGAGGGCATCAGCGGAAATTTCGATGCCTGCCGAGAGACCCAGTTTCAGATCAATAAAATGAGAGAAATCATGTATATGGCCCGTTCAACCCAGCTTGCCATCTATGCCATGCTCGAGATCAGGGGCATCATGAAAGTCTATCCACGACGGCCGTTCGTACCGGCCGGCGAGGATGAAGTTGCGGCAATGAAAAAAGAGCTTGAATCTCTCGATTACATCCAGCTTTAGGATAACAAAATGAAATTCGTAAGATATCTGGACAATACCGGCAACGAATCCTACGGTTCGCTCGAAAATGCCATCATACGCAGAATCGAAGGTTCGATTTTCAATAACTATTCAGTCACCGATGAAAAATTTCCGATCGATGACGTGAAACTTCTTTATCCCTGTAAACCGACAAACCTCTATTGCGTCGGTCTTAACTTTGCAGATCACATCGCCGAACTGAACCTGCCGACTCCGGAAAAACCTGCAAACTTCCTGAAACCGGTATCGGGCGTCATCAACCCGGGGGAGCCGATCGTAATTCCCGCGGTATCTACGAGAACCGATTACGAGGGAGAAATAGCTCTGGTAATAAAAAATCAGATAAAAAATATCAGTGAAAGCGAAGCTTTGCAGCATGTGCTGGGAATCACACCGTTAAACGATGTAACGGAAAGGGACATGAGTTATACCCCGACCCAGGTCACCTACAGCAAGAGCTTTGATACTTTCACCTCTTTCGGCCCCGTGATCGATACGGAAATCAATCCTGAAAATGCGACGTTAAGAACCTATTTAAACGGTACCAAAGTACAGGAAGGATGTTCGGCAGACTTCATTTTCAGTTGCGCACACATCGTTTCCTATTTTTCAAAGGGGCGCACACTCTATCCCGGAGATATTATCTCTACCGGAACCCCGTCCAATGTACTGGAAATCAAGAAAGGAGATATCGTGGAAGTGGAAATCGCCGGGATTAATGAAAAACTCACAAATCCCGTTGATGATGAAGAAGTTATGTAACAGCCGGCTCCACTGTTAGACAGGCCGGTATATCTTAAAAAATTTACATGGAGAAGGTTATGAAAAAGTTGATTACAACAGGATTGGTAAGTTTGGCAACGATACTGACCACATCATTTGTTACCGAGCAGAAGGTCGAAGCCGCATTTCCCTCGAAACCTATCACCATCATATGTCCCTGGTCCGCGGGCGGGGGCACGGACAGGACAGCAAGATTTATTGCAGACCAACTTTCTGCTGAGCTCGGACAGCCGGTGAAAGTCTTGAACCAGACAGGCGGGGCCGGTGCTGTCGGCCACAATGCAGCGGCAATGGCAAAGCCTGATGGCTACACCATTGGCAACTTGACTTTTGAGGTTAACACGCTCAAGTATCTGGGCTACTCAAAAATCACGCCTGCTGATTACAAACCAATTCTTCAGTTCAACCAGGATGCGGCAGCCGTGACTGTTTCCGCGGATTCTCCCTACAACACAACCAAGGAACTGCTCGATGCCATCAAAAAAGAGCCTGCCGGTACATTTGTCTTCTCAGGAAGCGGAATCGGCACCGTTTGGGATCTTTCCAGAATCGGCATGCTTAATGACTACGGCATTGCCCCGGACCAGGTTAAATATGTCCCCTCCAAAGGCGCCGCTCCGGCAATAACTGAGCTTCTCGGCAAGCATGTGGATGTTATTACCTGCTCATATCCGGAAGTTGCTCCTCAGGTGGAAGCGGGAAAATTAAAAACCCTTGCCGTTATGGCTGATGCAAGAAATCCCCAGTTCGACAATATCCCCACGCTCAAGGAACAGGGGATAGATTTTTCATACGGAACGTGGAGAGGATTTGCAGTACCGCTCGATACGCCGGACGAAGCAGTGGAGGTTCTGCAGAAAGCGATGAAAAATGTCGTTGAAAGCGATGAATTCATCAAATTCATGAATGATGCCGGTTTTGGCATCAAGATAAGGGTCGGGGATGAATTCGCTGACTTTATGAAAGTGCAGTTCGACGGGCTCGCCGAGATCTTCAAGCTTTCAGGATACGGTAAATAGGCCATCAATTGACTCGAACACACTGAATTATTTACGGGTGTCTTTTCCAAAAGGCACCCGCCTCATTTCCTGATAATAACGGAGCTACCCCCTTGAGTAGAATAAATCAGGAACATGTCATCGGAGCCGCCTGTGTTCTTGTCGGCGCTATAGTCCTTTGCCTGACAACGACATTTCCAAAAGGCGCGACAAGCAGCATGCAGCTCACCGGCCCGGCGTTTTTCCCCAATCTTCTGGCAATAATTTTGCTGGCATTAGGCTGTTATCAAATAGTAAACGGTTTCATAAACAAAGGGGAGTTCGCGGCGTTTTCAGGAAAAGATTGCTTCGCTGCCATGAAGAACCGGAAAGTGATCACTATTTTCGTCATTATCGGTGCATTCATTTTTTATATACTTTTCCTGAAGACACTTGGATTTTTCATAACATCTCTCATCTTCCTTCTTGTTTTGCAGTGGCAACTTCAAATCGTCTGGTGGAAAAGTATTCTGACAGCTTTCGCTTTTCTCGGAATTATTTATCTGATTTTTGTTAAGATTTTCACCATCAGCCTCCCTTCCGGAGTTCTATTCTAGCGGGTTAGTTTGCCATGGATGCGATACTTCTGAGTGTGTTGGATTTCAACGTTCTAATCCCCTGGCTGCTCGCAATGGTTTTAGGGATTTTTGTTGGAGGAATCCCCGGACTTACTGCCACCATGGCCGTTGCCCTGATCGTTCCCATCACCTATCACATGCCGCCGATCGCAGGTCTGGCGATGATTATCGGAGTCAGTTTCACCTCGATCTTCGCAGGAGATATACCCGCCACCTTCCTGCGGGTGCCGGGAACCCCGGCATCCGGAGCTGCAGTGCTCGATGGCTACAAGATGTCACAAAAGGGACAGGGATCACTGGCGATAACACTCGACCTGGCGTGCTCATCGATTGGTGGGATTGTCGGTATGCTGATACTTATTTTCATATCACCGCTTCTTGCCATCTTCGCCCTCAAGTTTTCTCACTTCGAATATTTCTGGCTCGGCGTTCTGGGACTCTCCATGAGCGCGATTATATCCAAGGGATCAAAAGTTAAAGGGCTCATATCCACGCTGTCCGGAGTGCTTCTGTCTACCATCGGCATCGATATCGCGACCGGGTATCCCAGATTCTCTTTTGGCAACAGCGAACTGATGAGCGGAATAGGCTTTATTCCGGTGATGATCGGTTTGTTTGGCATATCCGAAGTATTCCGGTCAATCCTGACCGCCGATGATATGACCGTTTCTACAATAGGCGAAAAAATTGTCGTTTCATTTTCCGCCGTCAGAAAACATATATCGAAGCATTTGAGGCTGGTAGCCCAATCCTCGGTAATCGGGAATGTTATCGGAGCGCTTCCCGGAGCCGGTGCAGATATCGCAGCATGGGTGGCCTACGGCGTGGCCAAACGGACATCGAAAAATCCCGATGATTTCGGCGAGGGAAGCATCGAAGGATGTATCGCTCCAACGAGCGCCAACAACGCAGCCCTGGGCGGTTCATGGATACCTGCTCTGGTTTTCGGTATTCCCGGTGACACCATCACTTCGATAGTCCTGGGAGCCATGCTGATGTATGGGCTGAAGCCGGGACCACTCATTTTTGAGGGCGAACGGTTCCTGGTGAACCAGATATTTGCGGTCGGTCTTCTCTCCCAGATATTCCTTCTGATAGTAGGCTACCTGGGAATAAGGGCGTATACGCTCATTTTCAAGTTTCCCAAGAATATCGTTTATGTAGGTATATTACTTTTTTCCATAGTAGGTTCCTACGCCATGAGGAGCAGCACCTTCGACATCGGGGTAATTCTGTTCTTCGGCGTGCTCGGATTTTTGATGGAAAAAGTAAAAATTCCACTGCCCCCGATGATTCTGGGACTCATTCTTGGACCGATGATCGAAGAAAACCTCCGGATCGGATTGATTAAAACCGACGGTAGTTTTCTGCCTTTTGTTGGCAGGCCGATTTCAATATTTCTGGTTACGGTTCTCGTCGCGATGTACTTCTGGGAACCAATAACCAGGCTGGTCAGGAGAATTCTCAGAAGTGGTTGAACTGTCATGCAAAAAACGTATTTTATTCTGGATTTGCTAATCATTTACAGGTAAAAAATTGTCTTTTCGTCCAAACCCTGCGTTGCGGATATCAATTAGTTTCTTCTCTGTCCAATTGCAACTATATCGCCAACGGGCCTGGCTGATTTAGCCGCTGGAGGTGTTGCATTACGGTTATGGCGAAGACGATCGGT
>Ga0180436_10002071_pt1 | contig 19236 bp, 17 predicted proteins | sample SS_ome_2_FD_132434 | JGI IMG/M metagenome (GOLD analysis project Ga0180436, IMG submission 132434) | Hypersaline lake sediment archaeal communities from the Salton Sea, California, USA - SS_3_S_2 metaG | ecosystem: Environmental > Aquatic > Non-marine Saline and Alkaline > Hypersaline >...
AACACCCTGATCGTCAAGACCTTCCTCGCCGCGGTGTTCGGGCGCGGTGCGCGCGTCGTCACCACCTCGAACACGGCCCCCGAGGCGCAGGGGCAGGGCCGCTTCGACGCGGTCGCCTTCCGCCGCGAGATCCAGTCGATCGCCGAGCGCTTCACGGTCGTGGCCATCGACGGCCCCGACCACCGGTCCGGCGGCGCCCAGCGACGGCTGCTGCGCCCCGGCGACCTGCGCCACGCTCCCGACACCGCCGTGGAGGCCGGCTGGGACGAGCTGCACCACGCCCTCGAACACCTCCACCCCGTGCGCTACGGCACTTGGGTGCGCGGCGCGCCGGCATGGATCGTGCGCGGTGTGCGCCCCATCCCCGACCAGCAGCGGGCGCTGCGCTTCGTCCACCTCGTCGACAAGCTCTACGACCAGCGCGTGCCGCTGTGGCTCGAGGGCGACCTGGCGCTGGACGAACTGTTCGACCCCCACTACGCCGACGGCGCCTACGCCAAGAAGCACGACCGCTGTCGTTCGCGCGTCGCCGAGCTGCTCGCCGAGGCCGAGGCGGCGATGGCCGACGCGCCATCACCGGTGGTCGCGCCCGCCCCGACCCTGGCCGGCGCCTGAGCCGACCACCGCGGTCACCGACGGGCCCGGACCTGAGCTTCACCCCGCCGACGGCCCCGCCAACCGCGCCACCAGGTCGTCGGCGATGGCGTCGGTGCCACCGGGGCCCCCGAGGCGCGCGGGCCCGTCGCGCCGCGCGGTCGCGCGGCGCTCGGGGTCGTCGAGCGCACGCGCGAGCGCGGCCGCGATCGTCGCAGGCGTTCGCGTCACGACCTCCAGCGAGGGGCCCAACAGCCGCGCCTGGTTCGCCAGGAACGCGGGCCCCGGCGCGGGCCACTGGGCGAAGGCGACCACCGGCAGGCCGAGGCCGACCGCCTGTTCCTGGGCGGTGCCGGTGGCGCCGAGCACGGCATCCGCGGTGGCCAACACGTCGCTGAATCGGCCCGCCACCCAGGCGACGCGCACACCCGCTCGGCACCACACCGGTCCGACGTCGGAGGCCGAACGCTCCACCCGCCACCCCGCGGCCGGCTGCGGTGCAGGCCCCTGCGTCCAGGCAACCGCGGCCGCCAGCTCGCGGCCCCGATCGGCCAACACCGCCAGGGCATCGAGCATGGTCCCGACGGCCTCGGCTGCGTAGGCGCGGCTGCCCGGCAGCAGCGCGACCGTCGGAAGACCCGGCCAGGGGTCGAGCCGTCGTCCCTGCAGTCCGTCCATGATCGGGTTGCCCAGGAAGGTTGCCCGCACCCCGCGTCGGCGCAGCCACGCCGCCGTCGGCTCGTCGCGCGCGTAGACGACCTCGGCGCGGCGCAACAGCAGCCGCTCCGGCGCACGGATACGCTCCATGAACGCGCGGTTCCACGCCACGCTGTGCGCGCCGTCGGTCATCCGGATCGACACGAGCGGCTGCAGCACGAAGCGACGCGGCGCGCCCAGGGCCGCCGCCATCGCCTGGGCGAACACGTCGCCGACGACGAGGACGGCGTCCGCCTCGCCGGCCCACAGGCTGCGCAGCTGCGACCAGGTCTGCCCCAGGATGCCGGCCCGCAGATCGCGCCACAGGAGGACCGGGTGGTGCAGGGTCAGCCCACCTCCCGGCAGGCTGCGCCGCGGACCGACGATCTCGACGGGTGACGACGGCGCGGCAGCGTACGCCCGTCCGTCCCCGACGAGCGGTAGGACGGTCGCGCGCCAGGCCGGCAGGCGCGCGGCCGCACGAGACCACAGCGCGGCGGCGAGGGCGTCCTCCGCATGGCCGTTGCTCACCAACCACAGCCGGCGAGCCGCCCGGTTCATCGCAGGGCCGGGCTCACGCCGGGCGGACGGCCGGGTCGGCCGCCGCCCACAGCAGGTAGAGCGGGTCGCCATCGGCGTCGGGCACGAACGATCGCGCCTCGACGGGACTGAAGCCGCCGGCTGCGGCGAAGTACGAGCGCACCAGGCGGGCGTGCGCGGCGTCGTCCGACACGCGCCAGCACAGCACGGCCTTGGTCGGGAACATGCGGTTCGAAAACGCGACCAGGAACGGCGCGCCGGGCCGCAGGCAGCGAGCGACCTCCGCGAAGACGGCGACCGGTTGCGTCAGGTACTGCACGCTGACCGTGCATACGGCCCCGTCGAGTGAGCGCTCACCGAACGGCAGCGACGGCTGCTGGTTGAGATCGAGCCGATGGCGCGCCGTCAACCGCTCGTTCCGCTCGAGCGCGTCGGTGTCGAGACCGACCCCGGTCACCGGGGAGACGCGCTCCGGTAGGTGGGACGCGGCGCCCGCGAACAGGTCCAGGACGTGACCGCCGCCCGGGAGGAGCTCGTCGTACCAAGCGGAGACCACGCGATCCGCCCGCTCGTCGAGGTGCGAGGCGGGCCGGGGCACCGCGTAGAACTGGTCATCGGGGCGTTCGTCCTGGCGACGGAAGAACTCTGGCGGAAGCGAGCTCACGATCCCATCATGACGGACGGTGCCGTCCCCGTTCTGGTGGCAACCCACCATCGCGGTGCCGGGCCGCCTCAGCCCGGACCCAGCGTCGGTCCCTCGGACCATCGCAGCTTGTGCCGCAGCACGGCAAACGGGTCGTAATCGTCCGGCACCAGCCGCACCATGTCGGGCCCCAGCGAGACGTCGATGACGTCGCCGCTGACGAGATCGACGCGCTCCTGCCCGTCGAGCACGACGGCGAGTTCGTCGACCCGACCCTCGACCACGAGGCGCAGGCGCGCGTGCTCCGAGAGCACGATGGGCCGGTTCGCCAGGCCCTGGGGCGCGACAGGCGTCACCACGATCGCGCGGACGTCGGGCATGAGGATGGGGCCGCCGAGGGACAGCGAGTAGGCGGTCGACCCGACGGGCGTCGAAACGACCACGCCGTCGGCGCGGTACGTGGCCGCGGGCAAGGCGTCGACGTCGAGCCGGAAGTGGATCAGGCGGGTCATCACCCCCTGGGAAATGGTCACGTCGTTCAGCGCCACGCGCGCGGGCTCGCTGCGCACCGAGACGTCGAGCAGCGGCGTAGGCAGCGACCGCCAGGGCGCCACCGCGTGGCCCTCCGCATAGGCCAGGACCTCGTCGGCCCCGAACGCCGCGAGGAACCCGAGCTTGCCGAGGTTGACCCCCAGGACGGGGCCGGGACGGCCATTGAGAAGGCGCGCGGTTGCCAGCAGGGTGCCGTCGCCCCCGACGGTCACCACCAGATCGGCCGGGGCGTCGTCCTCGGTCACGGGATGGGCGCCCTCCAGGTCGAGGTCGACGCGCGGGACACGCCGCGCGAACGCCTCCGCGATCGCCCGCGCCACCTGGTGTGCCTCGGGCTTGTAGCGGCTGCTCGCCACGACCACCCGACGCAGCGCGTCGACCGGCCGCGTCCACGGCGCTCCCGCGGGACGCGAACTCACGGCGTCTCCACCCCCCGAACGCGCATCAGCACCCAGTCGACGACCTCGTCGAGCGTCAGCGGCCCGGTGTCGAGATGCTGCGCGTCCGCCGCCGGCACCGACTGGCGCGCGTCCAGCCCGTCGCGCCGGCGAATCGCCTCGGCGACCGACGCCAGATCGGCCGCCCGCTCGCCCACGCGACGGGCGGCGCGGACCTCGGGCGACGCCTCCAGGTAGAACTTGTGGCGCGCGTGCGGGAAGACGACCGCCCCCATGTCGCGTCCATCGATGACGAACGGCGGCGGCATCTCGCGCAACCGCTCGCCGACCCAACCGCGCACCTCGGGATGGGCCGCCACCCGCGAGACCACGGCGTCGACCTCGTCGGAGTGGACGACGCGCGTCACGTCCTGCCCGTCGATGCGCAGCACGTCGCCGGCAACCCCGGGGATCAACTCCACGCGGTGGCGCGCCAACGTCGCCAGCACGGCGGCGGGGTCGTCCGGATCCGTGCCGGCGCCGGCCACGATCGCCGTCGCGGCGCGGTAGAGCAGGCCGGAGGAGACGCACGGGACCGCGAGTGCCTCGGCGACCCGCCGGGCCACGGTCGACTTGCCCGACGCGGCCGGACCGTCGAGCGTGATCACGGCATCCACGCTCGTCGCGCTCACGCGGCCTCGACCCCCACGCCCCACGCCCGCAGGTCGTCGAAGAACGCCGGGTAGGTCTTGGCCACGCAGGCCGGGTCACGCACGACGACGCCCGGCCAGCGCGCGCCCGCCAGGGCAAACGCCATCGCCATCCGGTGGTCGCCGTAGGTCTCGACCTCGACTCGCTCGGGCGGCGCGGGCGGGGGCACGATGCGCAGGGCGTCGACCCCCTCCTCCACCGCGGCCCCGAACTTGCGCAATTCCGTGGCGAGGGCCCGCAGACGATCCGTCTCCTTGATCCTCAGGTTGCCGACCCGGACGATCTCCACCGGACCATCCGCCGCCAGCGCAAGCACCGCGAGGGTCTGGGCCTGGTCCGGAAGGCCGTTGAGATCGAAGGTACCGGCGCGCAGCCGCCCACCCTGCCGCGCCAACAGCGTCGACGCCTCCGCTTCCCAGCGCACCTCGCAGCCCATGCGTCCGAACACGTCGAGAAGGGCCCGATCGCCCTGACGCGAGGCCGCCCCGACGTTGTCGACCCGCACCCGCCCGCCGGCCATCGCGGCCGCGCCCCAGGCGTAGCCGGCCGCCATGGCGTCGCCCTCGATCCGGTAGCGCCGGGGGCGGTAGCCTCCGGGCGGGACGGTGAAGCGGGCGTACCCATCGCGCTCGACTTCCACCCCGAAGTCGCGCATGACCGCCAGGGTGAGGTCGACGAAGGGCCTGGACTGCAGATCGCCGGTCACGCGCACGGTCGTCGCCGCCCGCGCGTAGGGAGCGGCGATGAGGAGGCCGGACAGGAACTGCGAGGAGCGGTCGCCGGCCACCTCGGTGACGCCACCCGGCAGCCCGTCGGCATCGATCTCGACGGGCGGGAACGCGTCGCCGCCAGACGCGCGAGCCTGGACGCCGAGGCCGCGCAACGCCGCCACCAGGTCGCCGACCGGGCGCTCGCGCATGCGGGCATTGCCGTCGAGCCGGAAGCGACCGCGGCCCAGCGCGACGGCCGCCGTAAGGAAGCGCAGCGCGGTGCCGGACAGTGCGAGGTCGAGTTCCGCGCCGGCGCTCGTCCAGCGGCCGCTCACCCCGTCCACGGCGATGACCGTGGGATCGTGGTCGAGGCGCTGCAGCCCCACACCGAGCGCGCGCAGCGCCGCGACCATGACGGCCGCGTCGTCGGCGACCAGCGCGCCCTCGAGGCGCGACCGCCCCCCGGCCAGCGCTGCGATCAGCAGGGCCCGATTGGTGATCGACTTCGAACCGGGCGCGGTCGCCGTGGCATCGAGCGGTCCTCGCGGCGAGATCACGTAGCGGTCGGGGTACGTCGGCATGACGTCCACCAGGGTACCACCGCCGCCTTCCGCGCCCGTGACGCTGGTCGTGCGACCGGGTGACCGCGGTTCGTGCGCGCGGCGCGCCCACGTGCTACGATTCGACGTTCGCGCGGATCGCCCGCGCCCACGGTCCTGGGCCAAGGGACCGCATGGAGGACGTCGTGAAGAAGAACATCCATCCGAAGATGGTTCCCTGCAAGGTCATCTGCGAGGGCCAGGTCGTGCTCGAGACCTACAGCACGCGGCCCGAGGTCCACGTCGACGTATGGTCGGGGAACCACCCCTTCTACACGGGCCAGCAACGCTTTATCGACACGGAGGGCCGCGTCGAGAAGTTCCAGAAGCGCTTCGGCACCAGCTACCGCAAGTAGTCGAGACGCGGCGGCGGCCGCCACCGACGTCGATCACCCCGGGACCCGCGCGTGGACGCGGGTCCCTTCGCCTGGACGACTGACGACCTCGAGCCGGCCACCGCGCCCCTCCACCCGCTCGCGCATCTGGCGCAAGCCCAGGCTGCCGGCCGTCGTGACCCGATCGCCGACCTCGCGCGGGTCGAAACCGATCCCGTCGTCGGCGACCTCGAGCTCCGCGCCGCCCTCGCCGTCGCGCAGCGCGACGCGGACGCTGACCGCCTTGGCGTGCTTCGCCACGTTGTGCATGGCCTCCTGGAAGATCCGGAAGAGCACGGCCTCGGTCTTGATGGAGACGCCTTCGACCGGCGCGAGTTCCAGTTCCACCCGCACGTCGTTCTGCTGGCCGAAGTCGACGGCGTAGCGCCGCACGGTCTCGACCAGCCCGAAGCGCTCGAGGTCGATCGGGCGCAGCGCGAAGATGCTGCGCCGCACCTCGCGGATCATTTCGCGAATGGTGTCCTTCGCCCGCCGCACCTCCTCCTCGGCCTTGTCCGGGTCGCGCCGCAGGATGCGCGCCACCAGGTCGAGCTTGAGCGCCGCGAACGCCAGCGACTGGGCGACCCCGTCGTGGATCTCGCGCGCGATGCGGGCGCGCTCCTCGGCGATCGCCAACTCCTCCGACTGCAGGTAGGCGTCGGCGTTGCGCACCGCCAGCGTCACCTGACCCGCCAGCAACGCCAAGAATGGGACGTTGACCGCGTCGAAGCGGTCGGGATCCGGATGGGTCAGGGCGACCAGGCCGATCGTGGTCGGCACGCCCGCCGCCGCACCGTCGCCGGCGAGCAGCGGCAGCAGCACGGCGGAGCCCGCACCGCGCAGCAGCGGGTCGCAGCCGTCGTCCGCCGCCTCGCTCAGCCGATCCACGACCTGCGCCTCGCCCGCGGCCGCCGCGCGACCGATGACCCCCTCGCCCAGGCGCACCGGGGGTACGCCCGACTTGGCAGCGGCCGGCAGCCCGCGACCCACGGCCGCCCGCAGCTGCAGGAAGCCGTCCTCGTCGACGAGGAACACGCCCGCGCCCTCGGCCCCGACCCTGGCCGCCATCTGCGTCAGCAGGGAGTCGAGGAGCCGCGCCAGGTTCCCTTCCGCGCGGATGCTGCGATCGACCTCGAAGAGCGTCAGCAGGTCGCGGGTGCGAGCCTGCACGGCCTCGGCGGCGGCTGCGAACTCGGACGCGAGAATCGACAGCGTCTCGCGGGCCTTCGCGTCGGGGTCGTCGGCGAACCAGGCGTGCAGGCTGCCCTCGTGGCGGCCGCCCCACACGAGCGGGTACGCGACCGCCGTGCCCTCGCCCCGCCAGTGCGCCTCGGTCGGACCGGCAGACGCCCAACCGCGGTCGACCTCGCGCGCGTGGGCCTCCAGCGCCCGCAGCTCGGGCGTACCCGCCACGATGCCGGGCTCGTGATCGGAGGCCGTGATGCCCTGGCGCAACACGAGCACGGCGGCGCGGGCGCCGGTCGCGTCGCGCGCGCCCTGCACGGCCGCGGCGACCGCCGCCTGCAGGTCGGGGGCCGCCGCGAAGCGCTCGGTCACACGCTGCAAGCCGCGCAGCAAGGCGAAGCTGTCGCTCAGCTCGCGGTAGAGCCGCTGCAGCTCCTGCTGTGCCTGCTCGCGCTCGCGCAGCGCCTGCGCGATCCAATCGAGGACGACGAAGGTGACGATGGGGCCGAGCAGCGCGTAGAAGAGCAGCTGCCCCCAGAAGCGGAAGCCGGCACCCCCGAGCGGCAGCACGACGAGCTGGTGGACGAGCACCACGCCGACGATGAGCACCGGCAGCCACAGGCGCGCGAGACGGACCTGGGCGTAGAGCGAGCCGCGTTCGGCGCTGGCGGTCTCGGGGCTGGAATGGGCCATCCCCGCCATCCTAGCCCCAGGCCGACCGTGGCGCGGGGCGTGCGGCGGTACACTCGCGCCCATGACCGCGACGCCGCCCGAGCCCACCGTCCCGCTTCCCGTGGAGGGACCGCGCCGCACCCTCGACGTCGAAGGCGTGCGGCTGACGCTGCTGGGCACAGCCCACGTGTCCCGCCGCAGCGCCGAGGAGGTCGCGGAGGCGATCGACGGCGGCGGCTTCGACGCCGTCGCCATCGAACTCGATCCCGCGCGGCACGCGGCGCTGTCCGACCGCGAGAGCTTCGCCAAGCTCGACCTGTGGCAGGCGTGGAAGGCCGGGAAGCTGGGGATGGTCGCCGTCAGCCTGGCGCTGGGCGCCTTCCAGCAGCGGCTGGCTGACCAGCTCGGCATCGAGCCCGGCGCCGAGTTCCGCCAGGCGATCGAACGCTCGAACGCCCACGGGTTGCCGCTGTGGTTGGTCGATCGCGACCTCGGCGTCACGCTCCGCCGCGTCGTCGCCAACGTCCCTTGGTGGCAGCGCGCCACCCTGCTGGTCGGCGTGCTCGGCAGCGTCGTCAGCCGCCAGCCGATCGAGGAGGCGGAGATCGAACGGCTCAAGGAGGGCGACGTGCTGGCGTCGACCTTCGCGGAGTTCGCGGAGGACGAGCGGCGGGTCTACGAGCCGCTGATCGCCGAGCGCGATCGCTTCATGGCCGCGCGGCTGCGTCAGGAGATCGCCCGGGCGCGGCGTCGCGGTACGGCACCCGCGTCCGTGCTGGCCGTGGTCGGCGCCGGGCACCTCGCAGGAATCGCGCGCGAACTCGAGGCGCCCGACCCGGGCGAAGCGGCCACCGCCGAGGAACTCCTGCGCCTCCAGCGCACGCCACCCCCGGGCGTCGCCAAGCGCATCCTGCCGTGGCTGCTGGTGGCGCTGATCGTGACGGGCTTCGCGATCGGTTTCGGCCGCGAGCAGGAGCTCGGTTGGCGCCTCCTGCTGGAGTGGACGGTGATCAACGGCGGCCTCGCCGGCCTCGGCGCAGCCCTCGCCCTGGGTCACCCGCTGACGGTCCTGGCGACCATGGTGGCGGCTCCGTTCACCTCGCTCAACCCGATGGTCGGCGCGGGCTTCGTGGCCGCCGGCGTCGAGCTCGCTCTGCGCCGCCCGCGCGTCGGCGACCTGGAGAACCTCCGCCGCGCGGTGACGTCACCGCGCGGCTGGTGGTCGAACCGCGCGGCGCGGGCGCTGCTGGTCTTCGTGCTCGCGACCCTCGGATCGGTCGTCGGCACCTACCTGGCGGGCTTCCGGATCGTCGAGCGCCTGATCGGCTGAGCACGGGCCCGACGGGAGACCCGCCCGACGGGGCGGACCCGGCCATCGAGGCGGACCCGCCCGGCGGGGGGCCGTCGCTCAGGGTGCCCCGTCCAGCACCCACTGCGCGAAGGCGTCGGCGAGTGCGAAAGTCGAGCGGCTGGCGCCGCTCACCAGCAGGTGGTCGACGAAGTCCAGCAGGTCGGCCTCGTCGGCCGCGGCGAAGACCTCCCCGCCCGACATGTCGGCGAAGCGCCCGCTGGTCGCGACCGGCAGCGCCTCCTCCGCCAACGTGGCCGTGGCCCGCAGCTCCTCGATCCAGCGCGCCCAGACCGTCCCCGGTGCGACGCCGAGGTCGCGCGCGGAGATCAGGCTCTGCCCCGTCTCGAGCGTCGTGACCACGAGGCCGCGCCCGACGAGGCGCCGCAGGCGATCCGACGTGCCCGAAACGGCGAGTTCGCGGGTCGCGCGGGCCTCCAGGCCGTCACCGCTGGCGATGACCACGAGCGTGTAGGCGCCGCCGGGCAGCTCCTCAGGCAGCTCGATCTCGAGCAGGTCGAGGACGTAGCCGATGGCGCCGGTCGGCACGTCGACCGACTCGCTGGCGGCGACCAGCGGCTCGCCGTCTGCGGCGAGGAGCTCGACGGAGAGGTCGAGCCTGCGCGGCAACGCGTCTCCGGGGGTCCCGACCTCGAAGGTCACCGTCAGGGGGTCGCCCGGCTGGGCGGTGTCCACGGCAGGCCCCCGGCGCCCCAAGCTGAGCGTGGGCGGATCCTGGATCTCGATCGGCGGCAGCGGTGCGCGCAGGGCGACGACCCGGGCCTCTGCCTCGCGCGCGCGGGCGGCGTCGGCGCCCGCGGCGTCCGGCTGCGCCGCGACGCGCTGCACGTAGCGCTCGTACGCCTCGGCCGCCTCGCTGCGCAGCCCGGCGCGATCGAGCAGGAACCCGAGCGCGAAGGACGCGCCGACGGCCTCGGGGTAGTCCTCCTCGGCCGCGACCAGGTCGGCGATCGCCTCACGATCGACTTCCGGATCGAGGCGAATCGCCTCGCGGTAGTCACCCAGCGCGTCCTCGAGTCGATCGGTCACCACCCGCACGAGGCCGAGGTTGAAACGCGCGATGTATTGGCCGGGATCGAGCTCGATGGCTCGAAGCGACGCGTTCTCGGAGCGATCGAGGAGGCCGAGCAGGTACCACGACCAGCCGAGGTTCGTCCAGTACAGGTCGCTGTCGGGCGCCAGCAGCGTGGCGACCGCCAGCGTCTGCGCCGCGGTCAGCGCATCGTCGCGGTCGAAGGCCAGGAACGAGCGGCGCTCGAAGGGGTAGGTCAGGAAGGGCGCCGAGCGACCCAGGGCCGCCAGCAGGCCGTCCTCGAGCTCGTCGTCCTCGAGGGCGCCGGCGGCGAAGGCGCCCGCCAACAGCGCCGCGGGTTCGCCGGCATCGAGCAGGCCGACGAGGTCTTGGCGCACCGACGCCAGCGCATCGGCGTCGTCGGCGTCGAGCGCCGCGGTGACGCGGTCGGCCGCCTGCGCGGCGCGACCGAAGGGGTAGGACGCGGCCGCCTCCGCGAACGCGCGATCCGCAGCCTCGTCATCGCCGGCGCCGCGTGCCCAGGCGCCCGCCCAGACGTCCGCGACGGGCGGTCCGCCCTCCGCGCGCCAGCGCGCGAACGCGCGCCCGGGCACGGCCGGATCGCTCGCCGACAGGGCCACCATCGCCGCCAGAGCGGGATCGCCGTCCGCCGTCCCCGCGACGGCGGCGCGCAGGTCGTCGCGCAACTGCGCGTCGCTCGGGTGCGGGTCCGCCAGGCCGTCGAGCAACTCGAGCGCCTCGCTCGTGAAGCCGGCGCCGATGAGCGCCCGGGCGCGCGCGGGCACCTGGTCGTCGCCCGCAAGGTCCAGCGGCCGAGCGGCCCGCGCCGTGGTCCCGACCCACCACGCGACCCTGGGCGCGGCCCGCGCCACCAGCAGGTCGAGATCCCCCATGGGCGCGTGGACCGTCGTGCTGCGCACGGCACCGTCGATCGCGGCTACGAGCTCGAGGCGCAGGCCGTCGCCCTCGATGGCCAGCACGCCACTGACGACGACCGGCACCCCGATGCCGCCAGCCACCAGGGCCACGCCGCTGACGTCGAAGGCGCCGTCCGGCGCGATCGCCAGGGGGTTGAGAAAGCCGCCGGGCACGACCACCGGCGCCACGAGCATGGGGGCGACCTCGGGGCCCAACACGACCACGTCGACGAGCGACGAGGCGATGCGCTCGGCGACGGCGACGCCGACGACGGGGTCCTGGCTACGGAACGGATGGACGACGGCGTCGACGGCCGCCGCCCAGGAGACGAGCGCGATGAGGAGCGTGAACAGCGTGCGACGCACCATGGAGCACCTCCGGAACTGCCGGTGACGCTAGCACGGGGCCGGTGAGAACCCTGGAGCCCCCCACACGGTGTCGCTGCTCACCGATGCCCGCACCGGCTAACGATGCGCGCTCAGGTCAACAGGGCCTCGAACTCGGCGAGCAACTCGGCGGCCGCCTCGACGCTGCGCGCCACGACGAGGATGGTGTTCTGCCCCGCGAGCGTGCCGACGATCTCGTCGCGGTCCAGCTTGTCGATCACGTACGCGATACCGCTCGCGTGCCCCTCGTCGGTGTTGATCACGAGCAGGTTGTCGCCGCGGTCGAGGTCACGGACGAAGAGCCGGAAGCGCTGCGACAACTCACCGACGACGTCCTCCTGGGCAGCCAGCGGCGTGGAGCGGTAACGGTGCTGGCCCGGACCGGCCGGCAGGCGGACGAGGCGCAACTCGTTGACGTCGCGGCTGATGGTGGCCTGGGTGACCTTGATCCCACGGCGGGCAAGATGCTCCGCGATCTCCGCCTGGGTCGAGATGAACTCCTTCTCGACGAGCTCCTCGATCAGGCGCTGACGGTACTCTTTACTCGGCATATGCATGCATGATACGCCATGACGCCGGGCCATGCGCCCGGTCGGGCGCCACGCCGACGACGCGCGCCAACGGCGGGTGACCTCGAGGGTCAGTCCTCGTCGTCGCTCTCGAAGCTGATGCGAGAGACGGTGAAGCTGGGCTCCTCCCGCCGGCGCTCCTCGACGACGGTGCGCTTGAGCTCGTCGAAGGTCGGCAGCTCGTCGCCCCAGCGCACCTCGCGGCCGAGCTCGAACTCGCGCATCGCGACGGTCACGGTGTTCTGCTCGGCCTCCGGCATCTCCTCCGCGTCGAGCGTCGTCGGGATGCCGCCCTTGAGTTGCGCCGCCCGGCGGGCGACGATCATCGACAAGCGGTAGCGCGAATCGGTCAACGCCATCAGGCGGTCGTATCCTTCTTGTGCCACGCACGTCCTCCTACCGTCCGCCGGCCCGGCCATGGCCGTCCGGCGGCGACCCCGATGCTACCAGAGCGAATGGCGACGGGGGGCTCAGGACGCGAGGAAGGCGTCGATCTCGTCGTCGGCGACGCGCCACGCCCGCGCACGCTCGGCCTCCAGGACGGCCCGCAGCGTCGCGGCGGCCCCCTCCAGGCGGTCGTTGACGATGAGGTAATCGAACTCACGCAGGGCGCGGATCTCCTCTCGCGCGCGCGCCAACCGCCGCTGGATCTTGGCCTCGCCATCGGTGCCGCGACCGCGCAGGCGACGCTCGAGTTCTGCGAGCGAAGGCGGTGCGATGAAGATCATCACCGCCTCGGGTCGGGCGGCCTTGACCTGCCGTGCGCCGGCGAGCTCGATCTCGAGCAGGACGTCGCGCCCGGCCGCAAGCGCCGCGTCGACGGGTGCGGCGGGTGTGCCGTACAGGTCGCCGACGTAGTCCGCGTGTTCCAGGAACTCGCCACGCTCGACCATGCGCTCGAACGCCGCCCGCTCCAGGAAGTGGTAGTCGACGCCGTCGGTCTCGGCCGGTCGCCGGGCACGGGTGGTGGCGCTGACCGAGTAGGTCACCGCTTCCAGCGCATCGACCGCCGCCGCCCTGAGGCTGCCCTTGCCTACGCCCGACGCGCCCGTGAAGACGAAGAGGATGCCGCGCCTGCCGCGCCCGGGTCGCTGGTCCATGAATCCGCCTCGGGGCGCACCCGCCTGGAGGGCGACGCGCCCGGCGACCGCGCGGCCGCCGACGCCGACGGTAGCACGCGGACGGCCGGTGTTACGATGCGGTCCCGGGAGAAGGTGAGACGGGTGGACACGAAGTTCGTCTTCGTCACGGGTGGGGTCGTATCGAGCCTCGGCAAGGGCATCACGACCTCGAGCGTCGGCGCGCTGCTGCGTGCCCGCGGGTACCGCGTCACGGCGGTCAAGATCGACCCCTACATCAACGTCGACGCGGGGACCATGCGCCCGTACGAACACGGCGAGGTCTTCGTCACCCACGACGGCGCCGAGACGGACCTCGACATCGGCACCTACGAACGCTTCCTCGACGTCGACCTGGAGCGGCGCAACAACGTCACCACGGGCCAGGTCTACCTGACCGTGATCCAGCAGGAACGCCAGGGCACCTACCTGTCGCAGACCGTGCAGGTCATCCCGCACGTCACCGACGAGATCAAGCGCCGGATCTACGAGGCCGGCGAGGTCGCGCAGGCGGAGATCGTGCTGGTCGAGGTCGGCGGGACCGTCGGCGACATCGAGTCGCTGCCGTTCCTGGAGGCGATCCGGCAGATGCGCTTCGAGGTCGGGCGCGAACGCTCCATGTACCTCCACGTCACCCTGCTCCCCTACCTCGGCACCAGCGAGGAGTTCAAGACGAAGCCGACGCAGCACTCGGTGGCCACCCTGCGCGGCGTCGGCATCCAGCCGGACGGCCTGGTGCTGCGCAGCAAGAGCCCCTTCCCCGACGAGGCGCGCCGCAAGATCGCGCTGTTCACCAACGTCGGTCCCGGGGCGGTGTTCAGCGCCTACGACGCCGATCACGTCTACGCCGTGCCCGAGATGCTGGAGCAGCAGGGTTTGGCGCGCTGCATCGAGCGTCACCTGGACCTCGAGCGCGTGACGCCCGAGCTGCGCGTCTGGCAGGACGCGGTCCGCGTGCTGCGGCAGCCCGAAGGCAACGTGTCGATCGGCGTCGTCGGTAAGTACGTGGCGATGCCCGACGCGTACCTCAGCCTGATGGAGGCGCTCAAGCACGCCGGCATCGCCAACCACGCCCGCGTCGACATCGATTGGGTCTCGGCGGAGGGCGTCGCCAACGGCGACCAGGCGGACCTTCAGGCGTTCGACGGCATCCTCGTGCCCGGCGGCTTCGGCGTGCGGGGCATCGAGGGCAAGGTGCGCGCGGCGCGCTACGCGCGCGAGAACGGCGTGCCCTACCTCGGGATCTGCCTCGGGATGCAGGTTGCCGTGATCGATTTCGCCCGCAGCGTGGCGGGCCTCGAGGCCGCCAACTCGACCGAGTTCGATCCCTACACGCCACACCCCGTGATCGACCTCATGCCCGAGCAGCTCGAGGTCGACGGCCTGGGCGGCACCATGCGCCTCGGCTCGTGGCCGATGCAGGTGCGGCCGGGCACCCGAATCGCGGTCCTGTATGCGGGCCGGCTCGACGGTGCCGGCGGCGACGGGGCGGGCGTGGTCCTCGAGCGCCACCGCCACCGCTACGAGGTCAACCCCGCCTACGTCGAGCGGCTGACGGACGCCGGCCTCGTCGTCTCCGGCGTGACCCCCGGGATGGCGGGCCGCGGGGCCGGCCTGGTCGAAGCCGTCGAGGTGCCCGACCACCCCTTCTTCGTGGGGCTGCAGTCCCACCCGGAGTTCACCTCCCGGCTCATGCGCCCCAGCCCACCCTTCACCGGCTTCATCCGGGCGGCCGTCGAGCGTCGCCGTGCGGCAACGGCCGCGGGCTAGGCCGGACGGCATGCTCGTCATCGGGCTCGCAGGGGGCACGGGTTCGGGCAAGACGACCGTCGCGGACGCCCTGGTCGAGGCGGCCGGCGCGTCCCAGGTGACGGTGCTGCCGCAAGACGCGTACTACCGCGCCCAGCCGACGCTGGACCTCCCGACGCGAGCCGCGACGAACTACGACGAACCGGGCGCCTTCGATACCGCGCTGCTCATCGGGCAGATCGACGCCCTGCGCGGCGGGGCGTCGATCGAGCGCCCGGTGTACGACTTCGTGATCCACGACCGCGCCGCCGATACGGTCCGCGTCGACCCGACCCCCGTGCTGGTGGTCGAGGGGATCCTGGTCCTGGTCGACCGCGACCTTCGCCGGCGGTTCGACCTCAAGGTCTTCGTCGACGCGCCGGCGGACGAACGCTTCATCCGACGGCTGGAGCGCGACGTGCGCGAGCGCGGCCGCAGCGCGGACTCGGTCATCGACCAGTACCGACAGACGGTCAAACCGATGCACGATCGCTTCTGTGAGCCCTCGAAACGCTACGCGGACCTCATCGTGCCGGAGGGTGGCGCCAACCACGCCGCCCTCGGCGTGATGCGCGGTTTCGTGCGCGACCTGCTGACGAACGGCCGGGCCGAGACGGCGGCACCGGCGTGACGGGTCCCGACCGGCGGTTCGACGCCGCGCCGCGCCGCCGGATCGTCCTCGCGGCCGTCCTGCTGGTCCTCGCGTCGCTCCCCGCGGCCGCCGCGCTGATCGCCGAGCGGGCCGGCGTCGAGGGGCGCTCGCGAACGGTGGCGATCGTGATGGACGAGATCGCCCTGGGCGAGCAGGCCGCCCTCCTCGGGACCACGGCGCTCGAGCTGGGCCTGCACTACCAGAGCCTCGGTCTCGCCGGCATCGCCATCTACGAGGAGACGATCGAGACGCTGGCGAGAACCGGCGCGATCGTCGCGTTGCTCGGGCGCGAGGCGCAGGCGCTGGCCGTGCTGGCCGGTGAGCCGCCGCCCGCGGTGCCGGGCGACGCCACCCTCGTCGCCGAGGTCGTCCCCGGGGCCGCCGCCACGCTGATCGAGAAGAACCGCCCGCAGGCGACGGAGGTCGTGATCGCCGGCCGCAGCTGGTGGTGGTGGCCGGGCGAGAGCCTGCGCACCCGCCCCGCGGGACCCGACGCCGCCCGGGTGGCCGCCTGGGCCGATGCCGGCTTCGACATCGCCTACCGGCCCCGCAACTTCCCCAACCTCCAGGGCGTGGGCAGCGACTTCCCCCCCGAGGCCCGCTACCTGATCCACGCCGGCCTGCAGGTGGCCGGGCACCCGTCGGACCTGGACGCCACCGTGGCCGCCTCCCGCAACCGACTGACGGCGCTGATCGAGGGCACGCCGCAGGACGGCCTGCGCGACGTGGCGCGGCAGGTCCCCACCGTTCGCCTGCTGTCGTTCAACCAGGACTACCAGAACCTCCGGCTGCACCCCGAGGACCTGGTCGACAAGTACCTGCTGGCCGCCAACGAGCGCGAGGTCAGGCTGCTGTACCTGCGCCCCTACACCGAGGAGCAGCTGGGCGACATGCGGGCCAACACCGAGGCGCTGGTCTCGGGACTGCGGGCCGCGCTCGAGCGCGAGGGCTTCGAGGTCGCACCGCTCGCGCCGCCCGACGCCGGCTACGCGCCGCCCACGTGGCTGCGGGCGGTGTCGGCCGCCGGCGTCCTCTCTAGCCTCGTGCTGCTGGCGACCGCCCTGCCGGCCGGATGGGGTGCGGCGGTCACCGCCGCGGTCCTGGGTCTGGCGCTCGGGGCCGCGGGCGTGTCGTGGGCCGCCATCGCGCTGATCGCCGCGCTCGTGTTCCCCGTCTTGGGCTTCGCGCTGCTCCCCTGGCGCTGGTGGGCCCTGCCCGCCGCGACCGGCATCAGCCTGATCGGCGCGGGACTCCTGGCGGCGGTCGGCAGCGACCGCGCGTCGATGCTGGCGCTCGAACCCTTCGCGGGCGTCGGCGCCACCCTCGTGGTCCCGCCGGCGCTGCTGGTGGCCATCGTCCTCCTGCGTCAGCGTTCCGCCGCCTCCTGGGTGCGTTCCCTGTGGTCGCACGCGCCCCGGCTCGGCGAGGTCGTCCTGGCGCTCGCCGTGCTCGGTGTCCTCGGCCTGGTGGTCATCCGCCGCGGCAACTTCCCGCTGATCGGCGCCAGCGAGATCGAGTTGGCGCTGCGCAGCGCCCTGAACGAGTGGTTCGTGCGCCCGCGCTTCAAGGAACTGCTCGGGCATCCGCTGGCCCTGCTCGGCCTGCTCCAGGTCCGCTGGCCGTGGTGGGCGCGAGGCGGCCTGCTGGTGGCCGGCGTCGTCGCCCAGGCGAGCGTGCTCAACAGCTTCAGCCACTACCACACGCCGTTGATCGTTTCGCTCCAGCGCAGCCTGATCGCACTGGCCCTGGGCGCCCTCGTGGGGCTCGCGCTGGTGGTGGCGGCCCGGGCCGCCGAACGCCTCGCCCGGCGCTGGCTCGGAGGTGATCCGCCATGAGCCGTCACGCCCTTCGCCTGCTGATCTCCGGCTACTACGGCGCCGGCAACCTCGGCGACGAGGCCCTATTGGCCGGGCTGCTCGCAGCCCTGCACGACGCGCCGGTGACGCCCGTCGTCGCGAGTCTCGACCCCCGCGCGACGGCCCGCGACCACGGCGTGGCCGCGGTCGACCGCTGGCGCGGCCTGCCCCTCGCCGTCATGCGGTCCGACGTCGTCCTTTCGGGCGGCGGAGGGTTGCTGCAGGACGTCACCTCGGCCCGCTCGCTGGACTACTACCTGAGCGTGCTGCGCCTCGCCCGCCTGCTGCGCAAACCGGCGGTCGTCTTCGCCCAGTCCCTCGGACCGCTCTCCGACGCCGGCGAGCACCGCGTGAAGCGGGTGCTGCGCGGCATTCCGCTCGGCCTGCGCGACCAGCCGTCGCTGGAGCTTGCGGCGCGGCTGGGGCTACCGGCTCGCTCCGTCGCTGACACCGCGTTGCTGCTGCCCCCGTGCGGCCCCGCCGCCGGCGACGCAGCGGAGGCCGATGGGCCCACGGTACGCGGCGTCGGGCCGGCGGACGACGCCCTGGTGCTCGTGCCGCGTGCCGGGTACCCGGCCGTGTGCAACGTGCTGCGCGAACTCGGACGCCGGCACCTCGACGCCGGCGGCCGACTGCGCATCGTGCTGCTCCACCCGGCCGCCGACGAACCGGAGGGCCGCCGCCTGCACGCACGGCTGCCCGGGGCCGAGCTCGTCGTGCCCACCACCGTGGCCGCGGCCCGGTCGGCCCTGAGGGGCGCGCACGCGATCGTCAGCGGGCGCCTCCACGGCATGGTGTTCGGTGCGACCTGCGGTGTACCGGTCGCGGGCCTCGCCTACGATCCAAAGGTGGCCGGCTTCGGCACCGAGGTCGGCGCTCCCGTGGTCCCCGTCCCGAGCGGCGGCGAGGACGGCAGCCGCGAGGCGGCGGTCGCCGCGCTGACCCGCTTCGCCGCCGACCCGCGGCTCGACGTCGAAGCGGTGGAGCGGCTGACCGCGCGCGCGCGATCGGGTGTTCGCTGGCTCCTGGACGAGGTGCTTCACGTCGGCTCATCGAACGCCCCGTAGACTGGCGCATGCATCGCCACCGGCTCCCCGCCCTCGCGCTCGCCCTGCTCCTCGGCCTGACGGGCCTCGCGTGGGCACAAGATCCGCTGCGACCGATGCGGGATCTCATCGACCGTGGCTACTGGCACTCGGCCGCCCAGTTGACCGGGCCCGCCCTCGTCGGCCAGCGCCCGCAGGACCCCGAGGCCCACTTCCTCTACGCGACCGCGTTGTACCTGACGGGCAACGTCACCGCGGCCGCAGGGCGGCTCGAGCTGGCGACGTCGCTCGTGGCCGGCGGTGTGCCGGCGAGCCACGTCCACCTCGCGGCGCTGATACGCGCCGATCAGGGCGACCCGGAGGGCGCCGTGCGCCAGCTCCAGAACGCGTTCCTGCGGGAGCCGGCGTACCGCTATGCGATGGACTGGGGCCGCATCGCGTGGCAGGCAGGGTTGCTCGTCGAGGCCGAGGCGGCCTTCCGGGCCGCTGCCGCCACGCCCGAGGGCGCGCGCGAGGTGTGGCCCAACATCGCCCGCGGGCGCCTGCTCACCGCCCAAGGACGCCTGGAGGAGGCGGTCGACGCGTACCTGCGGGCCCTCGACGTGTACGAGGCGAACGACCCTGGCGGGCCGAGGTTGCCTGGGCCCGGCTACGTGGAGGCGTGGTACCGGCTGGGCGAGGCGTACGAGGCCCAGGGCCAGTTGCGCGAGGCCGAGGCGGCCTACCGGGCGGCGCGCTCGGTCGACCCCAACCACGGGCCCTCGGTACAGGCCGTGGACCGGCTGGCGCGCCGGGGGGAGTGAGGGTCCGTTCGGGCGCGCGCTACGACGCCTTCAGTTGACCAGCTT
>Ga0180436_10002072_pt1 | contig 19233 bp, 16 predicted proteins | sample SS_ome_2_FD_132434 | JGI IMG/M metagenome (GOLD analysis project Ga0180436, IMG submission 132434) | Hypersaline lake sediment archaeal communities from the Salton Sea, California, USA - SS_3_S_2 metaG | ecosystem: Environmental > Aquatic > Non-marine Saline and Alkaline > Hypersaline >...
CCGGGAGATATCAGGGGTCTGTTCGTGGTCGATGCCAAATGGCCCGAAGCCCGCGATTACCTCGATTCCCTGAGAGGCACGCTCTAGCTGACCGCCCTAGCCTTGCGGATCTGGCCATTTCTCCAAAATCTTCCAGGTGATTTCGTTCTGGTCCGAGATGGCGTAGCTCAAAAGCATTTTCCCCCTCAGGTCCCCCTGCCGATAGCGAGCCAGGGCGCGGTCAGGACCGAGAATGCAGGTATCCTCCCAAGTTTCGATGCTTACGTTCTGCACCTCGTAGCCGGCGGGAGTCATTAAGGTTGGATTTCCGGCTAGGTCGTGAGCCAGTTCGAGATACGGCCTCTTGAATCCGCGTCGGTTCAGGGACTCAACTTCGGTTGAGGTGAAGGTCGGTTTGATTTGCATCTCCGGCTGCTCCATCCCCTTGATCATAGAGTTGAGGCGATTTATCTCGTCGTTGAGACTCTGCGATCTGAATACGGAACCGGCTAGATCCGACTCCACATCCTCGACACGATCCCGGTAGTACAGGGTGGTGATCGCCAGGATCAGGCTGAGAACGAACGGTCCCACGGTCATCAGAATCGATCCGATGGACGGAGCTTTCTTGACCTCATGAGTAACCTCGGTTTCCATGACTTCCTCTCCTCTCTGGTTTGACTATTCTACAACAATATAGCTCTGCCGATCGATATTGTGCAACCTCGTCGGTTTGACAGATTGGGGCAACTTACCTATCTTGCCTCTGTTGAAATCGAACCAATCGGAGAAAACTATGCTACGAACTCTAGTCCTGACCTTGTCTTTACTTCTGACCTTCTCTCTTGCCTGTGACAGCAGCGACGACAACACCACCGGAGGTGGCGGCAACGGTGGGGATGGCACGATATATCCCAGTCAGCCCGATCCTACCAAGAATGTTTCGCTGGCCAGTGTCGATGGTATCACCGCAGGCGGCACCCTTCGCACGGGGCAGACGATCACCTTCAACCTGAAAGTACTGAATGATGCCGGTCGGACGATCAATGGCCTCACTAGCGGTTTTCGGATCTATTCCCCGGACGGCGTCAACTGGCGCAGCACCACTGCATCAATAATCCCTGGAACTCTGGACACGAGTATGTTCGACCTGGTCGCCACTGCTCTTACTTTCAGCGCCGATGGCCGCGTCTCAGACACCGTTGGATTCGGCCACGCTCTGATCAGTAATCCCGGAATGGCCGACGGTTATGACGAGGTCGGTTGGAGGATATCGATCGGTCCGTTGAACAGCGGCTATACAGGTATGCATATCTGTCTCGATTCATCCTGGTATCGCCCCTCGGGCGAATGGCTGTGGGCTTGGTCCGGAGGCGGCATGAATCCGACCTGGGATGGTCCTCACTGCTGGGAGATTCGGGACTAGACGCAGACAACACTGCCACGTTATGACAGTCGACCGTCACATTGGCGGTCGACCTTTTTGTTTGTGACGTTTTTCTTGAGCATTCTACTCGCTCTTCCTCCCTCAATCCTTTGTACCATAAAATCTTACAACACTTAACCCGACTCTGCAAAATCAACACGATCTATGCGGAAACTTCTTGACAATATGAGTTGTTAAGTGTAGTGTTAGCACTCGCTAGTAGTGAGTGCTAACAACTCACTGAGCGACATAGAAAAGAAAGTAAGACAAGAAGTTAAACCATACGATTCATTGAGGAGCACGGAAATGAACGTAAAACCTCTCGCCGACCGCGTCGTGGTTAAGCCGCTTGAGGCGGAAGAAGTCAAAAAGGGCGGAATCATCATTCCGGATACCGCCAAGGAAAAGCCGATGCAGGGCGAAGTTATCGAAGTTGGCCCGGGTCGTCGCGCCGATGACGGCAGCATTATCGCCGCCGAAGTTAAGAAGGGTGATCGGATCTTGTACGGTAAGTACTCCGGCACCGAGGTTTCAATCGATGGTGACGAGCTCCTGATCATGCGGGAGTCCGATATATTTGCCATCATCACCGGCCAGTAAGAGATCGGGAGATAGAATATAATGGCTAAACTTATTGATTTCGAATCAGAAGCTCGCGCCAAGCTGAAACTTGGTGTCGACAAGCTGGCCGACGCGGTCAAGGTTACCCTGGGACCCAAGGGTCGCAACGTTGTTATCGACCGGAAGTTCGGTTCGCCGACCGTCACCAAGGACGGCGTTTCGGTTGCTAAGGAAATCGAACTCGAAGACGCCTTTGAAAACATCGGCGCACAGATGGTCAAAGAAGTTGCCTCCAAGACTTCCGACGTTGCCGGCGACGGTACAACCACCGCTACGGTTATCGCCCAGGCCATCTATCGTGAAGGCCTCAAGAACGTGACCGCCGGTTCCAACCCGATGTCGATCAAGCGCGGCATCGACAAGGCCGTCAAGGTCGTCTCGGCCCATATCGCCGGAATGTCCAAGCCGGTCTCCGGCAAGACTGAAATCTCCCAGGTGGGTACTATCTCTGCCAACAGCGACACTGTCATCGGTGACCTGATTGCCGAAGCCATGGACAAAGTTGGCAACGATGGTGTAATCACCGTTGAAGAGTCCAAAACCGCCGAGACCACTCTCGACGTCGTCGAAGGTATGCAGTTCGATCGCGGCTATCTCTCGCCGTACTTTGTTACCGATCCGGATTCGATGGAAGCTATGCTCGAAGAGCCGCTGATCCTGATCCACGACAAGAAGATCTCCAACATGAAAGACCTTCTGCCGATCCTGGAGAAGGTTGCCCAGTCCGGTAAGCCGATGATGATCATCGCTGAGGACGTTGAAGGCGAAGCGCTGGCTACCCTGGTAGTCAACAAGCTGCGTGGCACCATCAAGGTCGGTGCTGTCAAGGCTCCGGGCTTTGGTGATCGCCGCAAGGCTATGCTGGAAGATATCGCCGTCCTGACCGGCGGCAAGGTAATCTCTGAAGAAGTCGGTTTCAAACTCGAGAACGTTGTCATGGACGACCTTGGTACTGCCAAGAAGATGGTCATGGATAAGGACAACACTACGATCGTTGAAGGTGCCGGCGACAAAGAAGAGATCAAGGGCCGTATCGCCCAGATTCGCAGGCAGATCGAAGACACTTCCTCCGACTACGATCGCGAGAAGCTGCAGGAACGCCTGGCCAAGCTGGCCGGTGGTGTGGCTGTGATCAACGTTGGTGCCGCTACCGAGACCGAGATGAAAGAGCGTAAGGCTCGTGTCGAAGACGCCCTGCACGCTACCCGTGCGGCCGTCGAAGAAGGCATCATCCCGGGCGGCGGCGTGGCCCTGCTTCGCGCCGTTGCGGCTCTCGAAACTGTCGAGTGTCCGGAAGACGAGATGATCGGTGTCAATATCATCCGTAAGGCTCTCGAAGAGCCGGTTCGTCAGATTTCTGAGAACGCGGGTATGGAAGGCTCGGTCGTCGTGAACAACATCAAGGGTGAAGACGGTGCCTACGGTTACAACGCTCAGGTCGACAAGTACGAAGACCTGTTCTCGGCCGGTGTCATCGACCCGACCAAGGTGACCCGTACCGCTCTCGAAAACGCCGCTTCGATCGCCGGTCTGTTGCTGACCACCGAAGCTGTCGTTGTTGACAAGCCGGAAGAGAATAAGGCTCCCGAGATGCCTCCGGGCGCGGGTGGCATGCCGGGCGGAATGTACTAGACTACAAAAGCCCTCCCATTATCCTCTCAGGGGTTCGGTCATTTAGACCGAACCCCTTTCTTGTTTGGGCCTGTAGTCTCTAGTCTAGCAGAGAGATACCGATTGACGGAAACGACAAAATCGCTTATGATACGGTCCTTGTCAGGGTGTCAGCGGATGTCCAGCCACTTTGTTTTGGTGAGAGGAGCGCAGATCAGTCTCTGCATTGAGTTGGGATGATGTTCATCACTCGTGATCGCAAAGCCACCTCCCCAGTCATGCGAACTGCTCTGGTCCTTGCATGGCTTTTGATGGGTACATATGCCTCGGCCACGCCCATTACCGAGTTCGATGTAAACCTCTTTGGGGTGGTAAAGGTGTTCGGCTTTCGCGACTCACTTCCTCCCGATGATCTGGTTATCAGATTCCACTCGGGAAAGGACACGATTGATGCGGTCTACCCAGCATACAGCGATAACAAGAGACGCTCGTACAGCGTAGACTTGCCATCTGGCCTGGTTGGCCAGGACGTGTCGGTTTCGTTGCAGAATACTCACTTTTTGATCTATTCTCCCGAGCAATTCTCGCCACGGGATGAAAGAGATCACAAAGTAAAAATCGTGATCTCCGACAGTGCCAGAGTTGCCGAGAAATGTTTCGCGCGATCGGATACATTGACCGGCAATGGCCTGCACAGAGAGGCTCTGAGCAACCTGGAACGGGCGATCTCTCTCCGGCCAACATACGGGATGTTCAAATCGTGGGTGACCGCATTCGACCGTGTCACTCGCGAGAGCATTGATTTCGATTCTCTGCTGTTGAAGAGGCCGATGACAACCATAGGCAAGGAGTTTTACGAAAGCCTCTTGGAGGATTCAACACGCGGACCGGAACTTGCCTATGACTTTAGTCGAGTAGTCGCGGATGCCATTCTCAGGTCGAGTCGCACGCCCATTCGGGACTCAATTGGCAGGGAGGTTGCCAATCAAGCGATCAACCTCAATCCTCGTTTTTCCTTGGCCTACAAAGCCAAGTATGATATTCTCAAGAAGGTGTCCGCCGACAGGGATATCGTTGAACTGGCCTTATACTACTTCGACAGTGTGCACGTCGACACGGTTCGCGCGACGGCTGGCTACTTCCTGGATGTTTTCGGAATAAGTTTGAGTTCTCTGACTGAGATTAGATTTCCCTATCCAAGTGTCGCTAAGTATCGTCGGATTTTTGCCCGAGAGCCTTACTTGATAGGCTATTGGACCCGATACCGGGAGATTTTTGATCAATATGAGCAGACAATTCGCGAGTCAGTCGCAAATGCGACCGAGCAGAAACGTTTGGAGGACATTCTGGTAGTGAAGGCCAACGCAGATTGGTTCCTGGAGCTCATGCGTTAGTTCTCGCTCGGATCGCCGGACATGGCTCATATCAATCAGTTGTCTGCCGGCTCCTACTCTTGACACCACAGTACAAAGCAACTGTCGAAATAGCGTTCCGCACCGAGAAGATCCGCCTCCGCGAAGTCGGCCGCGACCATGGTGACTCTTGTGTCTACCAGCCCCAGGCTATCGTACAAGCCTGCTTTGCAGTAAGAGTAAAACTGGATTTTCGCGTCGTGCATGAAACGACGATATAGCTTCAGCGAATCATCGAGTTGCCAGGCGATCGCTTGATCGACACCGTGGTGACTCACGCCTTGCAGGAGCCACATGTATCGCTGGAAGGTTCGATTTAGCGTATCTAAAAAGAGTGCCTTTTTCGGGCTATACTCGTTACGATAACTGCCAATCCTGGACAAGAACATCGAATCAAGCCATGTCGAGTCCTTGTACTTTCCAGGGCTTGGTGAGTAGATATCAAAGACTGCGTGGGCCCTTCCGTAGGCCTCAGATACGTTCTCTATAGCCTGCAACCTCTCCTTCAGAAAAAACTGATCCTCGGCTGCTTGTGCCCGGAGATTCTCAAGAATAGAGTTGCCCCAATAACCAGCCGCGATTATCGCCAAACCGATAAGGACTTTCTCAACTACAATCCTCCAAAGACCCAGCCTGTGTTCTAAGCGGATCTTCGCCTCTTCTTCAGGCTCCATATCTTGCTTCTTGCCTTGATTGGTGTCTTGATCCTTGGTCAAATCAGTCCCCTTCGCTGTACTCGATGAGTTCCTTTGTCTCCAATTATATCCGTTTTCCTCGACGGAAGCAACGCGATTGAGTGTTTCCACAACCTGTTGACAAACCGACACCTCCAACTTTATCTTCGGCCATGCCGAATTTGAGAGAGTTCGTTAAGAAGATCCGGGACCAGTATCCCGACGATCGGGTGACCTATCAGAAGCAGATCCCGACGTTTCATCCCCAGACAATCGACGAAGCGGCCAGCTTCATGAAACTGGCCAACGACTCGAGCCAGCCGCTGTTCATCAGTGGCTTCTGCAACAACATCGATCCGGTGGGGGAGAAGTTTGCCGAGATCGTAACGGTCAAGACCGATCGGTTGAACTATCTGGTTGAAGTCAACACCCGTGACCTCTATGTCAAGGCCGGTGCCGGCTATCCGCTTCGTGAGATCAACCGCAACCTGGCCGTCGAGAATCTGATGCTGCCGCACTCGGACTTGCCCTATGTCGGTTCGGTTGGCGGATCGGTAGCCGTGGGCCTGAGAGCCGAGATTCACGATCAAGATTTTCCGCTGAGCCGCTATTTGCTGACAGCTGAAATCGTGACACCCACGGGAGAAGTCATTACTCCGGGCTCGGTCTGTTTCAAGTCGGTATCGGGGTATGATATCGTGAAGGTCTTTGCCGGCTCCTGGGGGCTGTTGGGACTTCTGGTTACGGCATCATTCCGAGTAATGCCTACCACCGCCGCCGATGACTATGCCTCAGCCCGACAACAGGGGATTGATCGAGCCAACTTCCTCGGTGGATTATCCGAGAGTAGTAACGAAGCCGATGTCGTCTATTCCCGCAAGATCAAAGACAAGTTCGACCCCAACGGGATTCTTCCGATTATCGCCTAGAGGACTACCTCTGAGAACTTCATATCGACGAATCTGTTGGACAGATATAGAAAGGAAGGGACACGAATATGGAAAAGGCACAACCTGGCTCTCGCGTAGCCGTTCTAGGTGCATCCACCAACGAAGAGCGCTACTCCTTTAAAGCTGTCAAAATGTTGGGCGATTACGGCCACAATCCGATACCGGTGCATCCCAAAGGACATGTTGTCAATGGGATCACGGCGCTGAAATCCCTTGAAGACATCGACGAGGCTGTTGACACGCTGAGCATGTATGTCAACCCGAAAATCTCCAATTCGGCTACGGACAGTATCATCAAACTCAAGCCGCGAAGGGTGGTCTTCAATCCCGGCACGGAGAATGCCCAACTGGCACAGAAACTTCAGGCCGAGGGAATCGAGACAATCGAGGCCTGCACGCTGGTGATGCTGCGCACGGAGCAGTTCTAGTCACAGACGAACCTAGATCCGAATATCCCTTGTCAACAGCGAGCTGTTTGCTATATTAGTAGTATCACAAGCTTAGCGCACCGAAACGAAATGTACTGACCGCATCATTACCGCTTATCGGAGGAGCAGGGTGACTATGTCTATTCAGAGCAAGATTGTCCTGGGAGTGGTCTGTCTCTTGTTAACCGCCAGTTCGTTGTCGGCTGCCTCGCTGGAGATTGCTACGGCTCACGATGCCTTCCCCGCAACATGGTCCTATGTCGAAGTCAAAGCCAGAGATCTTACATCAGATGTAAGCGGTTTCCAGTTGTCGTTGGTGTTGGAGCAACACCAGTATGGTCTTGTGAGGGTCGAAAAGGGATCAGATCTCGTAAACTGTGGCTGGGAGTATTTCAGCTATCGCTTTATCCGCGATGACTCCCTCCCCGAGTTCGACCTCTACGACGGTACCCATTTGCTGGAGCTCAAGGGCTCTGCCAGCCTTTCCGGTGGGCATGTGCCCGGCTGCAATCTCAGCGGCCAGGAGGTTGCGCTGGCCCGACTGAAGTTCCTGGTAGATTATGAGAAGACCGTGGGAGTAGGAGTCGGCTGTTCTTTCCAGCCGGTACGATTCTACTGGCGGGATTGTCGTGACAACGTCCTGTTCACGGCCGACGGTCAAAAGGTGCTGGCCTCAAACCAGGTGTCGGATTTCGCGGGAGGCGATCCAATCCAGACGGATGGACTCAAGCCTCCAACTGGTGATTGCAGCGAACATTTCGGTTCCATGTATGCTGCTGATATGGACGCATTGAATGGTGGCCTTGACGTGGTGTGCACCGACTCGCTTGACATCGCCGCGGGCGACATCAATCTCAATGCCCGACCGATGGAAATTGCCGATGTGGTACTCTACAACTGCTATTTCCTCTGGGGCCTGGGCTGCTTCGATATCGACGTCGATCGTCAACTTCAGCAGACTGATATCAACGGCGACGGTATAATTGGCTCGGTAGCCGATATGGTCTTCATGCTCAGGCTGATCGCCCACGACGTTCTTCCGGCTCTGCGCCCCAGTGGTGAGTTGGCTCAAGCCAGAATCTGGACCGAACAGTTTGCCGACGGACAGCGTATCATGGCCGAGTTTAGTGAACCAAGCGCCGGTATCTACCTCAAAGTGAAGTCGAATGCCGGCATCGCGTCACAGCTCGGATTTGAGTCGGGCGAGTTGGAAGGTATGCAAACCTTGCTCCTGGTCGATTCAGAGCGCGGCGGTATTGTGCTGGACGAAGGTTATCATGTCCTGGCGATTGTCGAGGGTGATGTCAGTGTCGACGAAGTGCAAGTCGTGGATCAGTACGCGACTAGTTTCGCGACCAAGACCGAAGCACCGACTTTGCCACAGTCCTTCAAGCTGGCACAGAACTATCCCAATCCGTTCAACCCCTCAACCTCGATCTCCTTTTACCTGCCCGAAGCCGGAGCCTGGACGCTATCGATACACAATATCACCGGTCGTCTGGTGAAGCAGTTCGAGGGCCAGAGTCGGGGAGAGGTGACGGTCGACTGGCATGGTGATGACCGCAACAATCGGACGGTTGGATCCGGCATCTATTTCTATCGCCTGGAGGCCAACAACCAGAGCCAGACCAAGAAGATGGTGTTGTTGAAGTAGCGCGTTCACTTGGCGAGGAGGAGGAATCCTTACACGTAGACCGACACCGCTGATTGTACTGCTGCTGGCAGCGTGTCTACTGTCTTGTACTACGGGACTACGACGGTCCTCAAAAGCTCACCTTGATCTATCTCGAGAAGCATTCATACGAGAGATGCTGATCGCCGGCAAAACCAAAACCACTAAACACTTCGACGATTACACTCCAGGTAGCTATCACATCAACAAGCTTGATCTGATTGAGGGCGTGGCTAGGCTTGCGGACTCGACAACTCGTGACGTAAGGGCCGTGCTAATAACTGGTCCGCTTGGGGTGCTCTGGGAATACCGGGTCCTTACCGTCATCGACACAGTTGGACCGACGGAGCCCGTCATCTCAAATCACCTGCTGTTTCCGCACGCGCGAATCACATTCAAGTCTAAGCGAGAGGTTCCCAGAGACGAATTTGGGGAACTCCTGCAAAGGATCGAGAGTATTCCGATACTCAGGCAGGTCGTTCCTGAAGACTCCACCGGCATGGGAGATTTCGCTACCATTTTTGCATTAGCAACCTTTGGAGATTCGGTGACCATCCGTTTGCTTGATCGATCAGTCGCCGACTCCAATCCTGAGCCGCTTGACAGTCTAATGGCTTGTATCAATCTGTTGATAGGCGGCGAAGGGATGAAGAAGACCTACCGACACTGACGGGAGGGCTACTATCCTTTGGAGGAGCGATAGTTGGCGTGGCACGAACGCAGGATGTCAGCATACCGCGCGGCCAGCGGTCCAGCAGCGAAAGTCTTGCTGGCATACTCTAGACCGGCCTGGGAGATACGTGAGCGATAATCTGCGTCGGTGAGAAGACTCACCAGGGCATTGGAGAGACCAGATACGGAATCGACCTCGACCAGCAGGCCCCTTTTCTGGTGCTCGATGATATCGATGATCCCGCCTGAACGCGTACCTACGGCAGCGGCGCCACACAACATCGCTTCCGATAGAGCCAGCCCAAATCCCTCACGATACGAGTTTAGCACCGAGACTGCCGCCTCGCTGTAGACGCGTCGAAGCTCCTCCTGAGCCACCGGCTCGAGCAATCTCACATTGCTCATAAGACCGTGAGCCGCGATTTCTCTTTCGACATCCGCTTTCATGGGGCCAGTGCCGTAGATGTCGAGCTGAGCCTTCGGCAGTTTGGTGGTTACTTCTGCGAAGGCTTTGACAAGGTGCACCACCCGTTTCTGCTCGGTGTAGCGGGTAACCGAGACAACTCTGAGCGGGTCGCGCTTGACCGTCTCATCAGGATAGAACAGGGTGTCATCGTGGGGCAGAGGAAGCACTTCCACTCGCTCATCGAGACTTGGATCATGTAGCAAGACCTGGTTGCGCATCCAGCTCGATACCACCGTCCAGCGACAGAGCCGCCGGCACATTCCCCGCAAGTACCGGAACGGAATTCCGTGTAGCTTGCCCATTATGCGGACATCGGTGCCGTGGGAGGAGAGAATCATCGGCCCGTTGAAACGACGTTCCAGTCGTTTCATGATGACGCCGGCCGGGAACAGCCACTGCCCAGCGATGACGTCGATCTTCTCCTGCTTCAGAATTGCCTTTGCCGATTTTTCGAAGCTGTTCAGGAAGCGTCGGAACTTCAGTGCACCCTTGATCGACCCCATGACCACGGTTTGCATAGCGCCGTGGTAGGCCAGGTCCTGGTCTTTAACGTCATCGGCATAGCGAAAGCGATAAATCTTGACTCCCGAGTTCTCCTCATACTCGGCCGCACCCTCGTGATGAGGGGCCAGAACGATCGGCTGGATGTCGCAATCCAGAAGCCGGCGCGCCAACAATCCCAGAAACACTCCGGCGTAGTCTCCCGGGAATCGGGGATAGTTGTGAGTGACGAGCAATACCTTCAGTGAGTCTTTCATCGTGGCCAAAATGGCGATAAACCTTGTCCTGGAAAAGGATAAAATCACACTCCCGAACGACTAGCTAACATAAGTGATACCAATGGTTTGAATGATTGTTCGGAAGAAAACCTGGATCGACAGGTATAACCTTAAAACTTGTCAGACCGGCTGATCGTCTGATATTGACGGCATCAAGGTGGCGCAGGTTCCGCAGCTCCAACATGCTGCGGATGTGTATAACGATCCGGAGGACTAAAGAAATGAGATATCTTACTATAGCAATTGTTGTTTGCCTGGCGACAGTCGTGGCTGCCGAAGAAATGGCCGTGACCGTCTATAACGCCGGCATTGGAGTCGTTAGCGAGGAACGCGCCCTTGAGTTTGAGAAGGGTACCAATCGGCTGGCATTCAAGGATGTGCCGGCTAAGATTGACGCCGGTTCGGTGCGTTTCGAGCTGGTCGATGGTTCCGATCGAGTCGGCATCCTCGAGCAGAATTATGCTTTCGACCTCGTTCGTCCGGAGAAAGTCTACGCACGATACATTGACCAGGAAATCGAAATGATCGACAAGGACGGACGCGCCTACACCGGTGTGCTCCTTTCGTCCAACTCAGGTTCGGTCATTCTTCGCGATTTCAACGACCGCATCAAACTGGTGCGGATGGACAACATTGCCGAAGTTTCCTTTCCCAAGCTTCCGGAAGGATTGATAACCCGCCCGACCCTCTTTTGGCTTTACAACTCCAAACATGAAGGTTCGCTGAGCACGCGCGTGTCCTATCAGACTGCGGGTTTGTCGTGGGCGGCTGAGTATGTCGGAGTATTGGACGCCGACGAAAAGAGGCTGGGACTTTCGGGCTGGGCGCAGATTGACAACACCAGCGGTAAGACCTACCAGGATGCCAAATTGAAATTGATCGCCGGTGATATCTCGCGTGCCCAACCGCAGCGAAGTCGCATGTACAGTCAGCCAATGGAGAAATTCTCGGTTGCAGGTGCCGATGCTGCGGGTTTCGATGAGAAGGCATTCTTTGAGTACCATATGTACACTCTCCCGCGCAAGGCTACGTTGGCTGACAACGAGAAGAAACAGATCTCGCTTTTTGATCCGGCTGAAACCGGTGTCGAGAAGCTGTTCACATATCGCCCCGACAGAAATCCGACCGAAGTTGAAGTAGCGATTCGTTTCACCAACTCCGAGAAAGACGGACTGGGCATGCCCCTTCCTGCCGGTCGAGTCAGGCTCTTCAAGGCCGACGATGACGGCTCCCTCGTGCTGTTGGGCGAGGACCTCTTGTACCACACACCGCGGGACGAAGAGATCACGATGAAAGTGGGCAAGGCGTTCGACATCGTTGGTGAGTATCGCCAAATGAAGGAGAATGTCATTTCCAGCCGCGTTGTTGAGCGGCAGTTCCAGATTGAACTAAGAAATCGAAAAGATACTCAAGAGAAGGTGCTGGTTGAGAAGGCCATGTATGGCGACTGGGACGTAGTCGAGTCCACTCAGCCGCATAAACGCAAGGATGCACGGACCCTGCAGTTCGAATTGACCGTGCCCGCCCGCACCACCTTGACCTTGGATTTTACGGTGCGATTTACCTCCCGCTAGGGGGAATTGGGCGGTTGACAATCGCAAACGCTTCTGTTACATTCGACCGAATTGCGTTACGAGTGTTTGCAGTGAAGATTGGAGGTTGTTGTGAGGAAGATATTTACAGTAACGCTGGCGATCCTGATCCTGTTTGCGCTGGCCTTTGCGGCCCACGCCAAGAAGGGTGACGGAGAGAGAAAGTGGGATAAGAGAAAACCGGCTGGGACCTATATCACTTCAGCCAAAATCGAGATCATTTCCGGTGATCTTGACCGCTATCCCAACGCCATTAACTACCTGGAGCATCTGTTCCATTACTACGGACCACACGGTGATGGCCTTTTCCTGATGGCCCAGATCTACGTCGATTATCTGGATCGCGAACCGGATCTGGCCAAGAAGAAAGAGTATGTGACAACTGTTGTGGCCTATGCCGACTCGCTTAAGGCTGCCTGTGCCGACGAGAACATCAAAAAGAAGTTCAAGAAGAATTGCGAAGCCAATGCCGAGAAGATGGACTCGATCAAGGTTGTCTATTGGACTGACTTCTACAACACGGGCATTGAGAAGCTAAACGAGTTGACTGACAAGGCCAACGAACGGCAAGCCGAGACCGACGCCGGCGCCGATTCGACCACAATCGCCTTCTTCGACGAGGTGATAAACGCCAAATTTGATTCCTGTAAGACCAGCTTCGAGATTGCTATTGCGATCGATCCGAGCCAGCACAAGTCGTATATCGGCCTGGGTACCGCCTGCGGTGTGGTAGGTAAGTTTGACGAAGCAGTTCAGTGGAAAGAGAAGGCTCTAGATTTCGCCGATGATCCGGCCTCGCTGCGCCGCGACATGGGCTACGACCTCATTCAGGAGGGCGACTACTGCGGTGCGATTCCCTACCTGCGGGCTTTTGTCGATGAGAACACCACTTCCTACGACGCCGACCCGACCTCTGTCCAACTGGATACAGTCACGGTGTTCAACCTGTCAATTTGCTACAACAACTGCCAGGAATATGAGAAGGCGACCGAGATGTTCCACCTGCTTCTGAAGTACGATCCCAACCACTTGGAGGCCCTTAAGGGTATGGGCCGTTACTTCAACCAGATGGGCCAGTTCGCCGGTGATTCGATTTCCGTCTACGACGAAGATGCAGACAAGAAAGCACACTGGCAGGGCGAGCGGGATAAGATTTTCGATTCCGCCCTGGTCTACTTCCGAGGAGCTTTTGGTGTCGATCCTTCCGATGCTATGTCCACCGAGATGTTCGCGGTCATCGCATTCCTCAAGGAAGACTTTGAAGGTGCAGCCGCTGGCTTCGCAAAGATGACAGAGATTTATCCCGACGAGCCGGAGCACTTCATGTCGGCCGGTGACGCCTACCTCAAACTCGAGCAGCATGCTAATGCTATAACGTTCTATGAAAAGTCGGTCGAGTTGAAGCCGGACGAGAAGGTGGTCTGGGAACTCCTGGTCGGTTTGTACCAAGAGGTTGGAGACAAAACCAAAGCCTCTGAGGCCCAGAAGAAAGCTGACGCTCTCTAAGAATGTGATTGGAGAAGGCTCCGATGCCAGGCATTGTGAGTCAACCGTGAAATATGAGAAGGCGGCAGGTGATGAACCTGCCGCTTCTTGTTTGGGAGACGACGAGGAATTGACGTCTGACGCCCACATGCTGGAAGTGGCCTTAAGTGGTCCGCTTCGCCGAACGTTCGTCTACGCCGCAGAAGCGGAGCAACTGCCGCTGGCACCGGGGCAACGAGTGTTGGTTCCATTCGGACGTCAGAGACGGGTCGGATACGTCGCGGGCCCAGGTAGTCTACCCGAAGGTGTGGCTGCCAAATCTATCGCATCTGTCATAGATCGCGAGTCGTTGTTTTCCTCTGAGCTTTTCGAGCTGTGCGTGTGGATCGCCGACTATTACTTCGCCAACTTGGCCGATGTGCTCTCGATCGCATTGCCTTCCAGTTTACGCGGACGAAAGCTTCTCCGGTATCAATGGAACGAGATCCCGTCCGGACTGCGAGAGCAACTGCCCAATTCGGCTAAACCAGGGAAACTGATCTCTATTGCCTCCGAGAGAGAGTTGCGTCGTGACCGGAAACTCTGGTCCGGGCTTCAGGCGGAAGAGATTGTCACGGAAGTGTGGCCGACCGAAGAGTCTCGGACTAAGCAACAACTGATCGGATACATGGCGGTTCCTGACCTTTGGCAACCACATTTCGAGCGGCGCAGGTTTAAGCCAGATATGTTCGAGGGCACCGCCTCGCGTCAGAAGCTGATCGACGCCGGATGGACAACCTACCAGACCAGGGAAGCGGTGAAAGCCGGAGTCTTGCGCCCGATCATGTCGGAGGACCCGGTTTCGGTCGAGGCGTACATTCCCGCCCGACCGGAAGTCAAGGAGATCCAGCTCAACAACGAGCAAAGCAAAGCTGTGGATTCGGTCAATTCGCGTCTTGATGGTGGCTTCTCTCCTTTTCTTCTGCACGGAGTGACAGGTTCGGGGAAGACGTTGGTCTATTGTCACATCATTGAGCGCATCCTGGCGGCCGGGAAGACGGCTCTGCTGCTAACCCCGGAAATAGCCTTGTCGGGCCAGGTTTTGGCCTACTGTCGAGGTTTTTTCGGCGACCAGGTGACCGTGATGCATTCGGCTATGAGCGAGAAAGAGCGCCTGGAGAGCTTTGCCGGCATCCGGTCCGGAAGGTACAGGGTGGTGATTGGACCCCGCTCGGCCCTGTTTGCACCGTTGGCGAACCTCGGCCTGATCGTGGTAGACGAGGAGCACGACTCCTCGTACAAGCAGGACGACCCATCACCACGATTCCATGGTCGCGACGCCGCCATAATGCGCGCACGACTCAATCGGATTCCGATACTGCTGGGGACGGCCACACCGTCGCTGGAGTCATACAACAACGTCAAACAGGGTCGGTACGATCTTGTCGAGTTGAAGATGCGACCGTCCGGCGCAACTCTGCCTACAGTCAATGTCGTCGACATGAGAAGACAGCAAATCCGAGGCGAACATCATCTGCTCTCCTATCCTCTGAAGAAGGAAGCCGAGGATAGAATCGCCCGAGGCGAGCAGGTGATACTCTTTCTCAACCGGAGAGGCCACTCGCCGCAGACCATGTGCGGTGACTGCGGCCAGGCGGTCGCTTGTCCTAACTGCCGCGTGAATCTCACCTATCACCGGGCAGGACAACATCTCTCGTGTCACTACTGCGGATACAATTGCGCCTTGCCGGAGGTGTGCCCTTCCTGTGGCTCGTCCAATCTGAGTCGCGTGGGGACCGGTACCCAGAGAATCGAGGACAACCTGCCGAGCATACTCGAGAAGGCTCGCATTCTTCGCATGGACAGTGACTCTGCCTCCGGCCGTGGCCGTCCGTTTGAGCTGCTCAGCAAGTTTGCCTCGGAGGATTACAACATCCTCTTGGGGACGCAGATGGTTACCAAGGGCCTCGACTTTCCTCGTGTGACCCTGGTGGGTATTCTGGCTGCCGATGCCAGCCTGGATCTTCCCGACTTCCGCGCCTCGGAGAAAGCCTTTGCCCGGTTACTGCAAGTAGCGGGACGGTCGGGACGAGGCGAGCGGGTCGGGGACGTTCTCATCCAGACCTACTATCCTGAATCACCACTGATCGATGATGCTGCGCGCCAAGACTACAACTCATTCTTCGAGCGAGAGATTGAGTCTCGGGAGAATCTCAACTACCCGCCGTTTTCCCGTCTGTCGAATATCGTGTTGTCCGGGCCGAAGGAAGAACAGGTCGAGGTTGCTTCGCAGAGTTTTCGGAAGAGGCTCTCGCAATACCTGGAGTCCTACCAGAAGGAGGTGCAGATTCTCGGACCGGCCCCTTGTGCCCTCTACTACCTGCGCGGGCGCTACCGCCGACACGTTTTGATTAAGACCTCACAGAAGATTCGTTTGTCGAGGTTGTTGACCGAGTGGGAACTGCAGGAACCGCGCTTTGGACTGCCGGCCGCGATTAGAATTGGTGTGGATATTGACGCCGATGACATGCTATAGCGGCTAAAAGCTCACCGGGCCTGAATTCGAGGTTCTCCTGAACGACCCGGAGTCCAGACCCGAATGAATCACGCGCTACCGTACAATGCAGACGGGAGAGTCGATGTTATTGTTCAATCAGAAACTGTGGGTAGTGAAGCCTGCCGGGCTGCTAAAAGTCTGGAATATGTGTCGCGATAGGCTATATTGGGAGCCATGAAGTCCATAACAGCCAAGAGAGTTTGCTTCCAGACGGTCGGATGCCGGCTGAACCAGTACGAGACCGAGAAGATGGCCGCCGATCTGGCACCGTTCGGATTCGAACGGGTCAAGCGAGCCGAGACGGCCGATCTCTACATCATTAACACCTGTACGGTCACGCATAAGGCCGACAAGGACTGTCGCTATCTGGCCCGTAAAGCCAAACGCGAGAATCCTGAGGCCAGGGTGGTTCTGGTGGGCTGTTATGTCGAGACCGATCCGGAGGGAATTGGCGGTTTGGAAGACGTCGATCTAGTGATTCGCAACAGCGACAAAGGCCGCCTGACAGAACTTCTCCCGCCCGAGTTTCCCGATCTGTTTTCCGAGCCGCAGCCTGACAGAGACTCCAATCTGACCGATTTCTATCATCGCAATCGAGCCTGGATCAAGATCTCCGATGGCTGCAACCAGACTTGCTCCTATTGTCTGGTAACGATAGTGAGGGGAGACCTCCAATGCCGTCCCGCGATGCAGATTGTCGACGAGATTCGCGACCTGGTGGCCGCCGGATACAATGAGGTTGTCTTGACCGCGGTGAACATGGGGATGTTCGAAGACAAGTCCTGCAGTCCGGCAATCAAGAGCCTGGCCGATCTCTGCAAGCTGATTCTGGACCATACCGATGTCTACCGACTGAGGTTGTCGTCAATCGAACCACAGACAGTCACCGACGAGCTCATCGATCTCTATGCTGAAGCTGGAAAAAGAATCTGCCGCCATTGGCACATTCCGCTGCAATCCGGTTCCGACCGCATTCTCAAGCAGATGCGACGTCCTTACAACCGGGAGCGTTTCCTTGAGAAATGCGCCGCGCTGAAAGAAGTGCGCCCGGGCACTATAATAGGCTCCGACCTAATCGCAGGATTCCCGGGCGAGACGGAGTCTGACTTTGGCGATTCAGTCGACATGGCCGGACGGCCCGAACTCGACTATCTCCACGTCTTTTCTTACTCCGATCGCGAAGGCACCGCTGCCGCAGCTCTGAACGACAAGATTCCGCCTTATACTGTTAAAGAGAGAGCCACCCAGCTCACTCGCCTCTCCGATGCCCGTCTGGCCGAGGCCCACCAACGACAAGTTGGTGAAACGCTTGAGGTTATCTCCGAGTTCAAGCGCCAGTCGGACGGCTTCCATCACGGCATATCCGACAATTACCTCCGCGTGCGACTACCTCGCGACCTTGACGGCGGCCGCAATGTGATTGCAGTGCGAATCACCGGTGTGGTCGATGACGGCCTGCTCGGTGAAGTAGTAGGACCGCGCTCCGCCGATTCCGAATAATCCTTTCCCATTTCCACGGCAAAACGTTCCAACTTCAGCCCCAATCGCATCCTGGCCACCCGTGTCTGGCATGACATAAGGCATTAACTAACAATGACTTATCACGTTGTACGCGTTGTTGGCACGGGGGGTGCATAAGGTGAGCACGGACAAAAGGGCATAGGAGTGCTATTTGTGACTGAAGATTTTGAGAACACCGAGATCAAGCCGGACGCCGCAGAAGAGACCCCGGCTCCGTCGTTGATGACCAAGCTAAAAAAGTTCATGATTCCCGGAGCCATTGGAATCGGCGCCATTGTGATCACAGCCGTCGTCATGACCTTTGTGATGGGTGGCGGTGAACCTGCTCCCAACGAAGAAGCTGCCGCCGACTCAACCGCGCACGCTTCCGCCGAAGCTCACCAGCCGGCCGATGGCCATGCGACTCCCGCCAAGGAAGTCTCGCATTCGGAGTCGGGCCACGAGTCGGCTGATGCTTCTCACGCCGACGACTCGCAGGTATCCTCTTCGCATCATCCGGAAGTACCTCAATCGTTGATCGCCGACGGGCACGAGGAAACTCACATGCCCGAATCGATGCCGGAAGTCGATGCACTTCCTCAGGTCGACGAGAACGATCCTAAAGTTATCGACGACATCATGCAAACCCTGGCGTTTCTCGATTATCAGCCCGAAGACGGTGAGATCCCGGGAGTCGAAACCGGCATGTCGGCCGAGGACTCGGCCAAAGAACAGAGCTGGCTGGACGAAGAGAAAGCCAAGCTAGACGAGCGGGAAGAGGATCTCCAGACTCGCGAAAGGGCTCTGGCCGAGCAGCGCCGTGAACTGGATAGGATCGAGTCGGATGTAAACAAGAAGCTCCTGAAACTCGAGCAGGCCGAAACCACGCGCATCAATGCACTGGCCAAGCTGTACGACGGCATGGATCCGCGATCGGTAGTCCAGTTGGTCAACAATCTCGATGATGCCACGGTGGTGGCCTTGTTACCCCGCATGAAAACCAAGAACGCCTCGGCGGTGATGGCGCTGATGTCCCCCAAACGGGCAGCCAGACTGTCGAAGCAGATGATAACCATAACCGGAAAGTGAGACCTGTGAACCCTGAAGTAAACATTCTGGACCAGTTGTTTGCCCAACTTGCGGGCGTCAACAAGCTGGTCGCACCGCAAGGTGAGCTGGACGACGGATTGCCGTCGGGGCCGCCATCAGGTGAGTCGTTTGATCAGGTGTTTGATCTCATCCTGGGCAAGTTTCCGGCCGACAGCGCTGTTCCCGTAAATGAGGACGCCCTGTTCGCTGCGCCGGAGGCACCTCTCGACAGACCTCTTCCGACTGCCAAGCCGACTATCAATCTGATCCCTTCGCTCGATATCGCGCCGATAGCTGAGCAACCGGGAGTTCAGATTCCTACGCCGGAGGCGGTTCCGAAG
>Ga0180436_10002075_pt1 | contig 19216 bp, 17 predicted proteins | sample SS_ome_2_FD_132434 | JGI IMG/M metagenome (GOLD analysis project Ga0180436, IMG submission 132434) | Hypersaline lake sediment archaeal communities from the Salton Sea, California, USA - SS_3_S_2 metaG | ecosystem: Environmental > Aquatic > Non-marine Saline and Alkaline > Hypersaline >...
ATCCTTGTGAGCTTTCAGGTATTTGTGCAAATGCCGCGTTTCATTGCTGGCAATTTTCAGTTCCTTGTCGCCGATGAACTGGGCCCAGCGGAAACAGAAGCTGCAGTAGCTATGGCAGGTCTGGCCCTGGCTTGGAAAGAACAGTACCGTTTCGCGGTACTTGTGCTGCATGCCGGGAAGCTCGTCGTTATTCAGGGTAGGCACATTGAGGTTTTTCTGTCCTGCAGGGTGTGGGTTAAGCTTGTCGCGAATCTGTGTAGCAACGCGTTTGATTTCAAGCTTGTCATCGGTAGTTTTGAGTGTTTCAGCCATCAGATCGAAATCAGCTGGCTCCAGCATACCGGGTTGAGGAAATGTCAGTTGAAAAATCGGGTCTTCCGGAATATTGGTCCAGTCGATCAATTCATCAATGACGTACTGATTCACACGAAAGGGCAGAACACTGGCCACCACGTGCATGGCAAAACGCTGTTCTTCAGGCAAACGCTGTATCTGCGCTATCTGGTCGATATGACGTTCTGTATAAACCTTGAAGCGCTGGGGTTCAGCAAACAGGTCCTCATAATCTTCTCGCGAACGGTAAAATTTCAGGATTTGGCTCATAGTCGCCCCTCCTATCGGGTCGTAAACTGATTACGTGGCGGCTAGAAATTATGGCTTCGTCAGTGAAGCGTCGGTATGTGCCAAGTCTTGTGGCGGATATATGTTTCAACCCTTGTTGAAACCACGTCGAAAAATCAGGTTTTATTTTGTTTTTTGCACTAAAGCGGGGCAAATTCTAACATTCTGGCTATAAATCGTCCAATTTGCACCAGTTTGTTGCTCTGAGCGGCTAGCGGTTTGAGTTATAACCGGGAATTAGTAATCCTTGTTCGGCCGGTAATGATCGGGAATCAGGATCGTCGGTTCGGCCTGTTGGCTGTCTGTTTCGGGAAAGTCGATATTGTAATGCAATCCGCGTGATTCCTTACGGCGTGTTGCGGACTGAACAATAAGATCGGCCACTTCCAGCAGGTTTCTCAATTCCAGCAAATCATTGTTCACGCGGAAATTACTGTAATACTCTGTCACTTCATGTTTGAGCAGGTTGATACGTCTGCGGGCACGTTCAAGACGCTTGCTGCTGCGTACAATGCCAACGTAGTCCCACATGAATTGGCGCAGTTCATGCCAGTTGTGTGAAACCACGATTTCCTCATCCGAATCGGACACGCGACTTTCGTCCCAGTCACTTATTTCATTAAACTTTTTGTTGGACAACTTCTTGTGATTGATGGATTCGGCAGCCAGTTGGCCATATACCAGGCACTCCAGCAGGGAGTTACTGGCCATGCGATTGGCACCATGCAGGCCGGTATAGGCGGTTTCACCAATAGCATACAGCCCTTTGATGTCCGTTTCGGCGTTCTGGTTGGTCACTATGCCGCCACAGGTGTAATGCGCCGCCGGAACAATGGGGATAGGTTCGCGGGTCATATCGATACCCAGATCAAGGCAGCGTGCATGAATGGTGGGGAAATGTTCTTCAATAAATGCCTTGCCCTTGTGGCTGATATCAAGATACAGGCAGTCACAGCCCAGGCGTTTCATCTCATGGTCAATAGCACGTGCAACAATATCCCTGGGTGCCAGTTCACCACGCGAATCGAACTTATCCATAAATCTTGTTCCATCGGGCAGTAACAATTTGCCGCCTTCACCGCGCACTGCTTCGGTAATCAGAAATGATTTTGCCTTAGGGTGATACAGGCAAGTCGGATGAAACTGGTTGAATTCCATATTGGCGACGCGGCAACCGGCACGCCATGCCATGGCGATACCGTCTCCGGTAGCAACATCCGGGTTACTGGTGTAAAGGTAGACCTTGCTGGCACCGCCAGTTGCCAGAACAACAGTTTTTGCTGCAATGGCATTCACCTTGTTGGTTTTCAGGTTAAGTACGTAGGCACCAACGCAACGACGGGTATTTTTCTTTTTATCGGCTGTTATCAGGTCAATGGCCAGGCTGTTTTCAATGAAGCTGATGTTGGGGTGGCTTTTTTCCTGGTTGACCAGTGAGGTTTCAATTTCCTTGCCGGTAGCATCAGCGGCATGAATAACGCGACGGTGAGTGTGCCCACCTTCACGCGTCAGGTGGTAACCGGATTCGGTATTCTCGGCACGGGTAAATTCCACACCCTGGTCCAGTAGCCAGCGGATATTTTCTGGTCCAAGCCTGACCACGCGGCTGACCGTTTCTTCATCACAGATACCGGCGCCAGCATTAAGCGTGTCCTGAATGTGCGATTCGATAGAGTCTGATGAATCCAGTACCGCAGACACACCGCCCTGTGCGTAAAGCGTATTGCCCTCGGTAATTTCCCTTTTGGCAAGTACTACCACATCCAGTTGCGGATCCAGCCGCAATGCCAGGCTCAGCCCTGCAGCACCACTGCCGACGATCAAAACATCACATTTATTGTTTTTGGTAGCCATCTGTTATCAGGTATATTGTCTTTATTATTGATATCGGTTCGATATTGTAAGGATAAATGAAAAAAAAACGTCTTTCATGAAACTATTTACTTATGGCAGGGTCAATTTTCGATGATGACTGAGAAAATGCTATCAGGAGCTCAGGCTGGATGAGCGACAGAGTTGCAGACCAGGAACTGGTAGCCAGGGTTCAAAGGGGTGATAAAAAGGCATTTGATCTGCTGGTTCTGAAATATCAGCAGAAAGTGGTCAATCTTGTGTCCCGTTATATTCGTGATTCTCACGAAAGTCTGGATGTGGCCCAGGAAGCCTTCATCAAGGCTTACCGGGCGTTGCCAAACTTTCGTGGTGACAGTGCCTTTTACACCTGGCTTTATCGCATCGCGATTAATACGGCCAAGAATCATCTGGTTTCCCAGGGACGCCGGCCCCCGGGTACGGATGTTGATGCAGAAACTGCGGAACAAATTGATAGTGGTGAGCGTCTCAAAGACAGGGAAAGCCCGGAGAGCATCGCATTAACTGAAGAAATTGCGAGTACTGTGAAACAGGCGATTGATGCACTACCGGATGAATTGAAAACGGCAATCACCCTGCGCGAGCTCGAAGGGATGAGTTACGAGGAAATTGCCGAGGCAATGGACTGTCCGATTGGAACCGTAAGGTCTAGAATATTCAGGGCACGTGAGGCTATTGATACCAAGCTTGCTCCTTTGCTGGAATAAACCAGGAATGCTTATGTCAGATGAAATCAAAGAAAAAGTATCAGCTTTTTTAGACGGCGAACTCGATGAACGGCAATTGGCCGCATTAAGTGAACAGGTGAAAAATTCTGCTGAATTGCGTAGCAGACTCAATCGCTATGTACTTATCAGTGAATCCATTAAGGGTAATGCGGTTTCGACCAATGCAGAAGGCATTGTTGAAAGCGTCAGCAAATTGATAGAAAAGGAACCTGCTATCATTGCGCCAGTAGCTCGTCCAGTCGCTGCTGGAAAGTCTTCAACTGTTCCAGAGGCTGGATGGAAAACATGGTTTGCCGGCGGGGCGATAGCGGCTACGGTAGCAACACTGGCCCTGATTAATTTCGATATCTTGGAGATGCAGCAGGGAAGCAGCGAATCTTTCCCTGTCACTGTTCAGGTGCAGCCCCAGTCTCAAACTCAGTCTCAACCCTTCAGGCAACCTGTGATGAACGGTTTTGCACAACCTGCTTCCACGCAGTGGTCTATAAGTCGCAAGCATTCGCCAGAACCTGAGGTAGAAAAGGAATTGAACCAGTTTTTAATAGAGCATTCGGAATATACCAACCAGGCCGGTATGCCGGGACTGGTGCCTTACGCAACATTTGTGGTTTATGACAAGAAATAACAAGCGCATCTTCATTACGCTGTGGTCTGTTACAGCGCTGTTGATAGCCAGTCATCTGCAAGCCGGTTCCCGGCAGGCCAGTTACTGGCTTGAAAAGATGATGGAAGCCGTTCATGAAACGAATTACGACGGTATCTTTGTCTATCTTCACGGTGACAATATCGAATCACTGCGTACTGTTCACACCACCATCAACGGACATGAAATTGAAAGACTGTTTTCATTAAATGGCGAGGCTCGCGAAATTGTCAGGGACAACGAAACGGTAACCCGCATCCTGCCTAATGACAAAACCATAGCCACGACCAAACGTTTGTTGAACAAGCAGTCTTTTTCCGGTTTTTTTGTGCTTGACCTGGAACGCATCGAACAAAATTACGAGATTAAGTTGAATGGTCGTGGACGAATCGCCGACCGCGCTACGAACATTATTGATTTTGTTCCCCGCGATGATCTGCGCTACGGTTTTCGCTTGCATGTAGACGATGAATCAGCACTGCCTTTGCAGTGGGAGATGTTTGATCAGCAACAGCAACTGGTATCACGTATCATGTTCACCAGCATTTCCATCGGTAAAAATGTGACCGATTCAGGTTCCCTGCTTGAACAGAGTGACGGTGATGTCATTAAAAAGCAAAGCACCTTGATGTCTTCCACAGAACAGTCAACGGATTTCAACAGCAAGTGGTCGTTTAACAAGCTGCCCCAGGGTTTCGTGATCAAGCATCACCGCCAGGGTATTCCTGGTAAGAAGGCGCGCAATATCGAACATTATATTTTCAGTGATGGTATTTCCAGTTTTTCGGTGTACATTGAACAGACTGACAAGGTGCGTCTGGACGGCAATGCACATCTCGGGGCTCTCAATGCCTATGGGGTCTTTGTCAACGGTCATCAGGTGACCGCTGTGGGTGAAGTTCCGGCAGAAACGCTGGGCTTTATCAGTGAACTGGTCATCAGTGATGATTGAAGAAATTGCCCGGGTAATTGCTGTTGAAAATGGGCATGCCTTTGTTGAAGTAACCAGAACCTCCAGTTGTAACAGCTGCAATGCAAAACAGGCTTGTGGTACGGCTTCCTTGACCGGTATGTTTCGTTTTCAACCTCCGGCACTCAAGCTTAAAAATGACATAGGCGCCAAGGCAGGAGATGAAGTTGTTGTGGCGCTTCCTGAACAAACCATGCTGGCCGGTTCTTTTATGCTTTATATCATCCCCCTGATCATGCTGATCCTTTTTGCGATTGGTTTTGATTTTGTTATTGGTCTTTTTTTCACCATTGAAACGGAACTCTTACAGGTTGCTGGTGGTCTCAGTGGATTAGCAGCAGGGTTGTTTATTGTGAGGAAGTATTCAGCCCGTTTTCTCAACGATACGTCTATGGCCTCACTGGTCAAAGTGACTCGCAACCAGGGTTACAGTGTTGCAGTAAACAAAATAGGGTAGGAAATCATTATGCGTTTGTATGGAAGATTTGTTTCTGTTCTGGGTTTTCTTTTGCTTGTGCTATTTGCGACAAATGCTAATGCTGTTAAAGGTCTGCCGGACTTCACTGGTATGGTCGAAAAATACAGCCCGACGGTTGTGAATATAAGTACCACGCAAACTTTTGGAATCAACGGCAAAAGGATCAGCCCCCACCATTTTGAAATTCCTGAAATGGACCCTGACAATCCATTTAACGAATTGCTTAAACGTTTTTTTGGCGAGCAGATGGAAATTCCTGAGCTGTTGCGTCGTGACTCAAAGTCGCTGGGCTCGGGCTTCATTATCTCCGAAGACGGTTACATCATCACCAACCACCATGTCGTCAATAAGGCTGATGAAATCCTCGTTACGCTCACCGACAAACGTGAATTCAAGGCCAAGTTGATTGGATCAGACAGAGGTAGTGATATCGCACTGATCAAGATTGAAGCAGAAAACCTGCCCGTGGTTAATCTCGGTAAAGCGGCTGATTTGAAAGTTGGAGAATGGGTGCTTGCCATAGGTTCTCCTTTCGGATTCGAACATTCCGTTACTGCCGGTATCGTCAGTGCTAAGGGACGTAGCCTGCCAGAGGAAAATTATGTACCTTTCATTCAAACCGACGTAGCGATTAATCCGGGTAATTCCGGAGGCCCGCTTTTTAATCTTGAGGGTGAAGTCGTTGGCGTTAATTCCCAGATATACAGCCGATCTGGTGGCTTCATGGGCCTCTCATTCGCGATTCCGGTTGAACTGGCGATGAATGTGGTTGAGCAGCTGAAAACAACAGGCAAGGTGGCGCGTGGCTATCTCGGGGTGCTGATCCAGGATGTTACCCATGAACTGGCAGAGTCTTTCAACATGAAAAGGCCACGTGGCGCTCTGATCGCCAAGGTGCTGCCAGGCAGCCCGGCCGAAGCGGCTGGTCTCAGGGTGGGGGATATCATCCTGCGATACAACGGTCAGGACGTGGATCGCTCATCGCAGCTTCCTCCACTGGTAGGTGGTAGCCCTATAGACCGAGCAGCCAAGGCCGAAGTGCTGCGTGATGGCAAACGTATGATTATTGAGGTGAATGTTCAGCAGTTGCCCCAGTCAGAACAAATGGCTCGTGAGATGAAGCCCAGGCAGATCGAGTCACACGACCGCGCCGGGCTGGTGGTCAAGGATATGTCTGAGGATCAGCGTAAACAGCTGGGTATCAGTATTGACGAAGGAGTACTGGTCGTTGATGTTAAGCCTGGTCCGGCTCGTATTGCCGGCATCCAGGTCGGCGATGTGATCACCCGAATCAATAACAAGTCAATCAAAAGCACGAGGGACTATGACGAGGCTATTTATAACGCCCGTCCCGGAAGAAACCTTGCGATACTGGTACATCGTGATGACAGGGCACTGTTTATTCCTCTCAAGTTGCCAATGAAATGAGTTGTCAGTTGTTCTACCGTGAAAGCTGTCATCTTTGCGAGGACATGATCAACCAGCTGCGGGAACTCTTTCCCGGGCTGGATTTTGAACTGCTTAATGTTGATACCCGGCAGCAGTGGATTGATGATTACAATGACAGGGTCCCCTTACTGACATGCGATGATCAGATACTCAGCCAGTATTTCCTCGAACCTGAAAAAATCCGTAAATATTTCAATGGGCAATCTGCGGCTCTCTGAGGTATGATAGCGCCACCAGTTTATTAAATGGGTATGAAACGGGATATGTCTCTGTTTGATGGGGAATATTCCGTTTTTTCTATCAACCCCGATGGTTTAGCCTGAAAAAAGTAGTCCCTCGAATGTCCGATCTGCAGAAAATTCGTAATTTTTCCATTATTGCCCATATCGATCATGGCAAATCGACGATAGCAGATCGTTTCATTCAGCATTGCGGGGGACTTTCTGAAAGGGAAATGAATGCACAGGTGCTTGATTCCATGGATATCGAGCGTGAGCGTGGTATCACCATTAAGGCGCAAAGTGTCACCCTGCATTACAAGTCACCAAAAGATGGTGAAACCTACCAGCTTAATTTCATTGATACTCCGGGACATGTGGATTTTTCCTACGAGGTATCCCGTTCACTGGCCGCCTGTGAAAGTGCTTTACTGGTGGTTGATGCCGCCCAGGGAGTAGAAGCGCAGAGTGTGGCAAACTGCTATACCGCGATAGAGCAGGGGCTGGAGGTTATTCCTGTACTCAACAAAATCGACCTACCAGCCGCTGAACCCGAGCGGGTGATTAACCAGATTGAGGAAATCATCGGTATCGGAGCTGAAAATGCGATTCGTGTCAGTGCTAAAACCGGTGTGGGTATACCGGATTTGCTGGAACAACTGGTTGAGCTGACGCCGCCACCTGAAGGTGACCTGGATGCGCCTTTACAGGCATTGATTATTGACTCCTGGTTTGATCCCTACGTGGGGGTCATCTCTCTGATACGTATCGTTAACGGTGTACTCAAGCCTAAAGACAAGATTTATATCATGTCGACAGAGCGTGTTTACCAGGTGGAAAAAGTAGGTGTGTTTACACCAAAACGTCATGATCTTGCCCAGTTGCAGACCGGTGAAGTGGGCTATGTCATAGCTGGCATCAAGGAAATTGATGGCGCCCCTGTCGGTGACACCATTACGCTTGATAATAACAGGGCATCTGAATCATTGCCGGGTTTTGAAGAAATGAGACCACGTGTTTTTGCGGGTCTGTTTCCTGTTTCCTCCGATGATTATGAAGATTTACGCGAGGCGTTACAGAAGCTCAAGCTAAATGATGCAGCTCTTAACTTTGAGCCAGAAACTTCACAAGCCCTAGGTTTTGGCTTCCGTTGCGGTTTCCTGGGTATGCTGCATATGGAAATTATTCAGGAGCGACTGGAAAGAGAATATTCGCTGGACCTGATTACCACGGCACCAACGGTCATTTACGAAGTCGAAAAAACCGATGGTGAGGTGATCAGGGTTGATAACCCCGCTGATTTGCCTGATCCGGGACAGATCATGGAAATTCGTGAACCGATTATCGATGCGCATATCCTCGTGCCTAACGATTACCTTGGCGCGGTTATTTCCTTGTGTGTTGAAAAACGCGGTACCCAGAAAGATATGCAGTACCTTGGTGGGCAGGTTCAGGTGCATTATGAGCTGCCATTGAACGAAGTCGTGCTGGATTTCTTTGACAGACTCAAGTCGGTCAGTCGCGGTTACGCCTCTTTTGAGTACGATTTCAAACGGTTCTCTCCCGCCAGCCTCGTCAAGCTCGACATTCTCATCAATGGTGAAAAAGTCGATGCCCTGTCCGTAATTGTACACCGGGACTATGCCGAAGGACGTGGCAGAGAGCTGGCAGAGAAAATGCGTGAGATTATTCCCCGCCAGATGTTCGAGGTGGCGATCCAGGCGGCAATCGGTTCCAAAATCATCGCGCGTACCACTGTAAAGGCTCTGAGAAAAAATGTTACAGCCAAGTGTTATGGCGGTGACATCACACGTAAACGCAAACTGCTTGAAAAACAGAAAGCCGGTAAAAAACGCATGAAACAGGTTGGCAGTGTGGAGATTCCACAGGAAGCCTTCCTCGCGGTATTAAAGGTAGGCAAGGATAACTGATGAATTTTAATTTACCCCTGGTTCTGGTTCTGGCGACTGCAATCACAGGTGGCGTCTGGCTGATTGATGCATTGTTTTTTGCCAAAAAGCGCAAGCTCGTCGAGGGAAAGGAGCCTCTTCTTCTTGAATATTCCAAATCCTTTTTCCCGGTCATTCTTGCTGTTTTATTACTACGGTCTTTTCTTGTGGAGCCATTCAGGATCCCGTCCGGTTCGATGATGCCAACCTTGCTGGTGGGAGACTTTATCCTGGTTAACAAATATGCCTATGGACTGCGTCTGCCTGTACTCAATAACAAGTTTATTGATATTGGTGAACCGCAACGCGGCGATGCTTTTGTGTTCCGCTACCCGCCAAAACCGGAGATAGACTATATTAAACGTGTAGTGGGTGTGCCCGGTGATGTTATTGATTACCGCAAAAAAGTTTTATATGTTAACGGTCAGCCGATGCAAAAAACCACACTGGGCAGGTACAACGGCGTAGGTTCTGGCATCAGGGAGACCGGCTCGCTGGAGCACATCGAGGATTTGACTGGTGTAAAACATGCGACTTTGACCAACCCGAGGGCACCAAACTTTGCTCACGGTTGCTCATTCCTGGCCAGAGGCCCAATCAGGGTACCTGAAGGTCATTATTTTGCGATGGGCGATAACAGGGACAACAGTAGTGACAGCCGTTGCTGGGGACTGGTCTCAGAAGAACACCTGGTGGGCAAGGCGTTTGCTATCTGGATGCACTATGATGGTAATCGTGATGGTTTGCCAATTCTGGGCAAAATAGCCTGGAGCAGACTGGGAACATTGATTGATTAATCTAAAAATAACAGGTAAATAATTATGCGTTTACAAAAAAATCAAAAGGGACTGACATTTATTAGCTGGCTGATTATTCTTGCCATTGGTGGTTTTTTTGTAATGCTCGGTCTGAAGCTGACACCAATCTATCTTGAAAACCAGAGTGTTAAATCAGTTGTTAAGTCACTGGATAATGATCCAATGATAAGGAAAACAGATACCAGGGGCATTCGTAAAATTATTAAAAAACGCATGAAAATCAATAGTATATATGACTTTCCTCAGGATGCTATCAAGATTAAGAAAACAAAATCTCGTCTGAATATTGACATTACTTACAACAGGGAAGAGAAGATTGTGGCCAATGTATATGTATTGGTGAAATTCAGCGAAAAATTATCTGTAGATATTGTGCCTTGAGTGACTGCTTGAAACGCTTACAAATAGATCTCAACTACCATTTTTCTAATCCCAAACTGCTTGATACCGCTCTGTCTCATCGCAGTATAGGTATCAATAACAACGAAAGATCTGAATTTCTCGGAGATTCGATATTGGGTTTTGTGATAGCGGATCAACTTTTTCACAAGTTTCCGCAGGCTGACGAAGGTCAGCTCAGCCGGCTGCGAGCTTCTCTGGTAAAAAAGGAAACGCTGGCTGATATTGCCCGCCAGCTCTCCATCGGCAGTTACCTCAAGCTCGGGGCGGGTGAACTAAGAAGCGGCGGACATGCACGTTCTTCGATCCTTGCTGATGCTCTTGAAGCCATAATAGCTGCGATTTATCTTGATAGTGATTACGAGCAGGCACGGCAGTTCATTCTTGAATTGTACGATACACACCTGCAGCAACTCACCCTCACCAAAGGACAAAAAGACCCCAAGACACGCCTGCAGGAGTGGTTACAAAGCCAGAAAATGGAATTACCTGTCTATGAAGTTATTAAGTCCAGCGGTCCACAACATAAACAGCAATTTGTGGTTTCCTGTTCCATTAAATCAATGAAAATATCCACAACCGGTAAGGGTGAGAGCAAGCGAAAAGCTGAACAAGATGCCGCTGAAAAAATGCTGGAGCAATATGAACAAGTCTGAACGAAGTGGTTTTGCTGCCATTGTAGGTCGACCCAATGTGGGAAAGTCGACGTTGTTGAATCGTTTTATCGGTCTGAAACTGGCAATTACTTCTCATAAACCGCAAACCACACGCCATAGCATTGTCGGTGTCAAAACCCGTGATGATGGACAGATTGTGTTCGTGGATACGCCAGGCATTCATCGACGTGGTAGCCAGGCAATGAACCGCTATCTGAATCGTACAGCCAAAGCTGTGCTATCTGATGTGGATGTGCTGTTGTTCGTGGTTCAGGCAGGAGTCTTTAATCGTGAAGACAAGCTGGTTTTGAAAACCGTTATTGAAAGTAAAACGCCGGTAATTCTGGTGATTAACAAGATTGATTTGCTGGAAGATAAGGAAGAACTGCTGCCGTATATTGCAGAATTGAAAGAGCTGTATGCTTTTCAGGATGTCAGGCTGGTTTCTGCAAAGAATGGAAAACAGGTTGAAGAACTCGAAAACAGGGTACTGCAGGCGTTACCTGAAGGGGAAAACATTTATCCTGAAGATCAGTTGACGGATCGAAGCGAAAGGTTTTTTGCAGCTGAACTCATTCGTGAGCAGCTCACTCGTCATTATCACCAGGAACTACCTTATGCGACCACAGTCGAAATAGAGTCATTCAGTGAAGAGGAAAAGCTGTATCGAATCCATGCCTTGATCTGGGTAGAGCGCAAGGGTCAGAAAGCCATCCTCATAGGCAACAAGGGTGAGTCCATGAAGAAGGTTGGCACGATGGCCCGAAAAGCGATGGAAAAGTTCCTCGGCAAAAAAGTTTATCTACAGCTTTGGGTAAAGGTCAGGGAAAGCTGGTCAGATGATGAAAACGCCCTGTCCAGACTGGGTTATACCGATTGAGCGTCTATTTACGGACAGGGCTGACTCCTGCCTGGGTGCTACATAGCAGGCCTTACTCAAATACCAGTTTACTGGTCGATTTTTTTACCTTGAACCTGGGTAGAGTCACTTGTGTTGCCAAAGGCGTCAGGCAAAAAGGTTCACGCCTTGGCGGCATTGTTCAGCCATTTGTTCCTCTGTTCATCAGTGTTTCCGGGCGAGGTGCAGTAAAAACACTCGGCAAATGTGAGTCTGTCGACCAGTTTCAGGCATTACAGGCTGAGCGCCTGTATTCTGCTTATTATCTCAATGAACTGGTTCTGAAAGCATTACAGGCGGCAGAACCACATGAACCGCTGTTTGCCATCTATGCGGATAGTATTCGAGAGCTTGCATCAGGCACTGAAGACACAGAGGTAATTTTACGAAAGTTTGAATTACACCTTTTATCAGAGCTTGGTTATGGATTGCAGCTTGATTATGATGTAATCAATGGCCAGCCAATTGAGGCCGGTAAACAATACCGCTATGAGCATGGTACCGGTGCAATGGAGGTTACAGGCAGTGATTATTTTCAATATTCATTGCCGGTTGTTTCTGGCGAATGTCTATTAGCCATTAAAGATTTTCGGCTATCAGAAAAACAGCATCTTACGGAAGCTAAAAAACTGATGCGATATCTTATCAATCATCTGCTGGGTGGTTATCATTTTAAAAGCCGTGAATTTTTCATAAACCGATATCAGAGAAAAACATGACAGCAACATACGAACGCCTGTTAGGTGTAAATATTGATCACGTAGCCACTATCAGGCAGGCACGAGGTACACGTTATCCTGAGCCGGTTCAGGCCGCGTTGGTGGCTGAGCAGGCAGGTGCTGATGCCATTACATTGCATTTGCGCGAGGACAGAAGACATATTCAGGATCGTGACGTACGTTATTTGAAAGACATATTACAGACCCGTATGAACCTGGAGATGGCAGCAACACAGGAGATGCTGAAAATCGCCAGTGAAATCTGTCCAGAAGATGTCTGTCTGGTACCTGAAAAACGTGAGGAGCTTACCACCGAGGGTGGGCTGGATGTGATTGGCAGTAAAAGCTACCTGCAGGATTATTGTGCGGCACTGGCTGAGGCCGGTGTGCGCGTGTCATTGTTTATTGATGCGGATGAAAAGCAGATTCAGGCAGCAGCTGATATCAAAGCTCCGGTTATCGAAATTCATACGGGACACTATGCTGATGCCACCTCACAATCTGAGATCAACAAGGAATTAACCCGTATACAGCTGGCCGTTGAGCAGGGTGAAGCACTCGGCCTCCATGTCAATGCAGGTCATGGACTTGATTATCATAATGTCAAACAGATCGCTGAAATTAATGGTGTAAGAGAATTGAATATCGGGCATTCAATCGTTGCCCGGGCTATATTCTCCGGACTTGCCGAGGCAGTAGCCACCATGAAGCAACTCATTCAGGTAAGCTGATCAGGCACCCTCTCGGAATAGCTTAACAACCGTTTTGCTTCCTGGTTAAGTTGATCAAGAGCTGGAGCAAAGGAATGGTAGTCTTCTATTTCGATCAGCTTTTGCAGTTTTTTAACAGCATTATTTAAAGCTGGTACACCACAAACAGAGGTTGCACCATGAAGTTTGTGCAAAACACCCCAAAGTGCTTTCCAGTTACGGGCTGCGAATTCTTGATGTGCCGCATCAAGATATTCCGGTAGCTGATCAAGTAGCATCCTGAAGAGTTTTTCGGCCACTTCTTCCTGGCCATCGGCTATGCGCAATGCCTGTTGAAGATCACGGGTAGCGAGCTCAGGTGTGTCTGCAGCTTCAAGTTCATTAGCCATGACATAGCCGGAAGGAACGATTTTTTTACCCTCTGAAAAATCATCCAGAATTTGATTAACCGCAGTGATGTCGATGGGTTTGAGTAATATCGTATTAAACCCGTATAGAGCGGAAACATCTTTTACAAGGAATGCAGTGTCAGCGGTGAGGCCGATAATCGGCATCTGATAACCGCTTTTTCTCAGTGCCATGGTGGCATCGATGCCATTCATCTCAGGCATATGAACATCCATGAAAACCAGGTCATACATTGTGTGAGTGAAAGCATCAATAGCCTCCTGTCCATTTCCGGCAAGTGTGATGGTAGCGCCAGTGGGTTGTAACATGGAGGCAAGCAATTTTTGGTTTATTGTGTTGTCATCAACAATAAGAATGGATTTATCAGCGAGATTTCTTTGTAGATTGTCGGCTGTAGCCTCAATGCCCTGTTGGGATTCCTGTTCCATGCCAAGTAACCTGGCGCACAATGCGGTAAGTTGATTCTTGAAGACCGGCCTTTTAATCACCGTACAACCATAGTCGTTGGCATAGCGGTCGAGCAGTTGTTGGTCTGAACTGGAAACCAGAAAAATTACAGGACAAGGAGTTCGTGAGATATCTGGCAGCTTGTTTTCATCCAGCAGGAAGGTTTCATCTGGGCCAAGTGAAATCACAAACAAGTGGTTATCTGTTGTAGGCAATGCGTTTTCAAAAGCCATCAGCGTTTCGTGCTCTTTGACACTAAATCCCATGTTCTGAAATATATTCATCAAGGACAGGCGAGACAACCTGTGACCGTCATATAGCTGGAGCTGTTTGCCAGCGAAGCGCCGGACTTCCATGGTCGTATCTGTCATTGAGGGGATATCAACAGGCAATCTTACGGTAAAAGTTGAACCTTTACCTTCGGTGCTATCAATGGAAATGTCTCCTTCCATCATATTGACCAGGGAACGGGAGATGCTTAGCCCCAGTCCTGTGCCTCCATAGCCACGACTGAAATCACTGGATACCTGTTTAAATGGCTGAAACAGCTTGGCCATATTTTTTTCTGAGATGCCGATGCCGGTATCACTGACACTGATAGTCAGGATGCAGCTTGTTGCGGAGCATTCTTCTACTGCGACTCTGAGAATGATTTCTCCTTTTTCGGTAAATTTGATGGCGTTACTGATGAGGTTGCTTAGCACTTGTGTCAGATGCTGGCGGTCGCCAGTAATAGTCTGTGGTACATCATTGAAGATTAACGGGATAACATTCAGTTTTTTATTATGTGCTAGAGGAGAAAAGATATGGATCACATGAGAAATGAGTTCCTCGATAGGGAAAACTGTATTTTGGATCTCTACTTTACCTGCCTCCAGTTTTGAGTAGTCCAGAATATCATTGAGTATTTGTAATAAATTATTAGCAGAGTCATTGATGGTAGATAGATAGTCTTGTTGTTCCTTGTTAAGTCTGGTTCTTCTCATGAGTGAGATAAAGCCGATAATGCCGTTCATTGGTGTGCGTATTTCATGACTCATGTTGGCCAGAAATTCAGACTTGATGCGGCTCGACTCCACCGCCAGTTTACGTGCGATATCCAGTTCGATATTTTGAATCTCAAGGGCTTGCAGTGTTGTGTTCAGATCCCGCGTAACCCGGGTCACCTCGTCGTTCAGTTTTATATGCTGATTAGCCAATGCTGAAGACATTTCGTTGAAACCTTTTTGTAATGTCAGAATTTCATCTTTGGAAGTTTCCTCTACTTTTACGTCATGCTTGCCATCAGCCAATAATGAGAATGATTGAGCCAGTTCCCTGATGGGAATTGTCAGGTGGCGACTCATGGGAAAAATAATGACCAGCATGGTAAAAACAACGACTACAAGCAAAATGAAACTGGCTTGAATGATGGCTAGCTTTTTTTCATAGGCCTGGTCAAAAAGCCAGAGTTCAACTTTGCCAATGACTGTCGGGCTGTCAGTAATGAAAGAAGATTCAAGGCCAAAGTCATCAAGCATCTCATCTGACTGCTGCAATGTGATGTCTGCGGAAGAATATAAGCCTTCTGATTTTGGACTATTTGGCTTTGTGTCTGACGCATAAATTTCATTCGTGGAAGAAATCTGGATTTTGTAAACATCACTATAATGGTTGAAATAGCGAAAGACATTTCTGCTGATCTGTTCTTTGTTACCGGTAAAAATATTGTTTACATTTTCAGATGCAATCTGTTCTGCGATGGCCTTGGCCTTTTCATTGGATAATAAGCTGATTTCATCGATTCGAATGCTCGTTGTATAGATGGTCAGAACAATCGCGATTAAAATGGCAGGTACCATTGCCAGTAACAGCAGCTTGTTTTGGATGGATGCTTTTAAGTGCATCACTGAATCACCTCGACATCATCTGCTTCCAGGAGGCTACGGTCGATATCAATTTCCATAGATTCCAGGATATTTTTGTTAATTACCAGTCGATATCTGCTGGGAAACTGCAATTCATCCATGCCTTGATTATTCAGCAGCTTGATGGCCAATGTGGAAATATCCTGTCCAATTGAGTCTTTATCTGTGGTTACCGATGCGATTGCACCTGTTATAGCCAGTGAGCGGGAATAACCGATAAAAGGCATGCGGTTTTTGAAACCGGTCAATAATAACTGGGCAATGGTTGTCCGGTTGTATACGTTCTTGTCGGGAATGATGAGAATACTGCTGACTTCTGGAATGATCGTTTTTAAATTAATTCCTATGTTTCTGGCACCAGTTTCAAGGGCCGGAAATGTTGAAATACTGATGCCATTATTTTTGGCTGCCATTTCATATTCAGGAAGGCGCCAGCTGGATGATTGGCTGTATAAAATGCCTACAGGCTTATCCGTTCCCAGCAATTGCTTCACTGCGTTGAGTATTTTCTCGGCAGGCTGATCCAGTACCAGATAATAGTGATTGGGGCTGTTATCTTCCATTGTTGCCTGCAAAGGAATCATTCCATGGATCGTTGCCGGAGGTCTGCTCAGGCTCCTGGTATCAAGCTTGTTTTTTGCTTTAGTGCCCAATGTGATAATCAGGTCGTATTCCCCAGGCTGTAATGATAATCCCAGCTCATCTGCCAGGCCTGTGTGAATACTCAATGTTTTTTCATGATTACACTGCTGGTTACATAATGCTGGTAATCGCTGCGAGAGATACTCGCTGATGTAGGTGTAAATGCCTGAATCGGCACTTTTAATGATCAGAATATCCGTACGCTGCTCACTATTAAAACTATTACTGGCAAGCACGGGCAAACTGCAGAAAGCCAGAATTACTGCTTTGCAGATTGCCACTGAAAAGAGCTTTGTCAGTTGCTCATGGTTCATTCATTTTCTTCCGTGAATGTTGCCGATTATACTTTTTGAAGCCCCTTAAAAGAGCGCAGCTTCCAGCTGAAAATATGCTTCACGACCTACCAGATTGTCATTTTCGAAGTCTTCGTAGTATTCATTTGCAATATTTCTGACAATCAATGAGGCCTTGATGTCATTTTTGTTAATTGACCATTTTTTTGAAACCTTGATATCCAGTGTTTCAAAAGGGGTAAGCAGTAAATCACCGTCTCCGCCAGTTCGGTAAACTTCATGGAAACTGTATTGAGAACTAATGGACAAATCATTTTCAAATTGGTGAGAAACCAGAACACCTGTTGTTAACTGAGGTGTATTTCTATCCATGGTTTCATCCAGGCAGGAATAAGCATTTTCTGGCGGGTCTCCTGCCGGGTCACCCTCGGGGCAAAGTGTGGTATCGCCGTTGAAGTCTGTGTATCTGTCGGCTTTAAAGCCATCGGCATTGGTGTAACTGGCATGAAATACCAGAAAACTTTTTTCTGTCGGTCTGTAGTGTATTTGAAGCTCAGCCGAGTCGATTTCAACTTCTCCGTAATTTTCCCAGCGAAAATGCGGCCTTGTTTGCCTGAAAGCATCTGTGTCGCCAGTGTTTGTTTTTGCACTTTCGATAATATCTTCAATCTTTTCTTTGGCTAAACGAATATCAATATCCAGTTTATTGTCGAAAAAGTTTCCCCGGTAACCAATTTCAAATGATGTCATTAATTCCGGTTCAAGTTGATCGTTGCCAGCTGACCACCAGTCATAGACATCATCAATCTCATACAGTGGTGATAATATATCGGTCGTTACGATAGTATCCAAATCCGCATATTCTGCTTCAAAAGAAGGCATACGATAGGCTTGTGAAACATTGGCACGGAACGAATGAGCTTTAGCTGGTTTAAGGTTAAGTGCAACTCGCGGAGAAAAATAAGTACCGATGTCTTCATGGTTTTCCAGAAAACCGCCAGCATTCCAGGTTATCAGCTCATTCTGTTTCCACTCGATGTGTCCAAAAGTACTCACGGAATAGCGCGAATGTGAATCATCAAGGAGTTGTCCGCCGCTGTTGGTTTCATCGTAACGGGCACCAAAACCCCAGACTGTTTGTAACGAGGGTGAAAATATGCGGTTCTGCTGATATTCCAGGTCCAGTCGGCGATCCTGAAATGAAGTATCGCGCGTATAGGCATCAGGTAAAAAGATGCCAAATCTATCTTTCGAGACTGAAGCAAGCCAGTCTTCATCCTGGTCAATAAAATTGTATGAAACTCGAAAACGGTTGGTTAGTAAAAGGCTATCACTTTTTTCCCACAGGTAGTTGAAATAGTAGGCATCTACCTGTTTGTCAAAAGCAGAAGCATCATCAAATGTTCCGTCGTTCAAGTTGTCCAGGTAACCACCTCCAAACTTAAGATTTTTGGCGCCGAGCTCGAGCGTGTGGCTTGCGCCACTCTGACTGGCGTGATCAATCCGCAGGTTCAGTTGACGATGAAAATGATCATCGTACAAAGGAAAGCCGGTGCGAAGGGGTAATATGGGCTCCCCTGGGCTGTGCGAGTCGCGGTACGAGTTTTCATAGCCGGTATTGCTTTCTACTTCCGCCCTGAGACGAAAACTGGTTCTATCAAGAATTTTCGTAAAGCTGGCAAAACTGCGTCGGGTATCACGGTCGCCGCCAAGGTGACCGATTTTCAGGCCAGGCTGGTGATCAGATCGGAAAGTGCTGATGTTAACGACAGCTGAAAATGCATTGGCGCCAAAACTGGCAGCATTCGGACCTCGCAAGACTTCGATTTTTTCAATTTCGTCAATGGACACCGGAAGGCTGTACCAGAGGGCACCACCAAATGTCGACTGGTACACCGAGCGTCCATCAACAAGAATCTGCAAACGTTTGTTATGTTGGCTGCTAAGGCCGTGGTATGTTGCGGTACTTTCGGTGCCATCGATAGAGCCAACCTGAAAACCTGGTACCAGGCGCATAAGTTCGATAAGATTTATTGCGCTGGAGGCTTCTATCATCTGCCGGTCGATGATGGTGATGGAAGCGGGTACATCCTGGAGTTCCTGTGACAGGCGGGTCGCTGATGAAACCACGATGGGCTCGTCATCGAGAAAATCAAACTCTGTTAATTCTTCTGCCTGGGAATTTGCACAAAGTAGGGCGAGTATTGTGTTAATCCCTGCAAGGTACCATCGCATAATCGATCCTGAAAATTGCTTCATTGCTTTCATAAATATTACAATGACTTATCAATAATATCATCCTGATTCTTTATTCCTATGGACTATCCAACAATTGAAGAATTTATCGGCAATACGCCGCTGGTTCGTTTACAACGCTTGAATGAAAATTCA
>Ga0180436_10002076_pt1 | contig 19213 bp, 19 predicted proteins | sample SS_ome_2_FD_132434 | JGI IMG/M metagenome (GOLD analysis project Ga0180436, IMG submission 132434) | Hypersaline lake sediment archaeal communities from the Salton Sea, California, USA - SS_3_S_2 metaG | ecosystem: Environmental > Aquatic > Non-marine Saline and Alkaline > Hypersaline >...
ACTGCCCACACGTCGGGTTCCAGCTCCTCACCGAGGGCCTCGACCAGTCTGAAGAAGGCTGCAGTGGAAGTAGCCCCGGCCAGCACGTTCGCCCAGGTATCGGCAATCAGCGTGTAGCGCTCGGCCGGCTCCAGCCGGGCGAACTCGTCGGCAAGGTCGGCCAGTGTCTCTTGTGGGTAGTCGATCCGGTAGAAGCCGTCACCGCCGCGGTTGAGCAGCAGACCATCCGACCCCTTCAACTCAACCGGCTCGTCACCCACGATGAGTCTGCCTTCCTCCGTGCCAATCCGGTACAGGATGGGCACCTGCCAGGTGGCCTCACCCTCGCCGAGGAAACGAAAGTGGCGCTGTTCCAACCGGAAGCCGTCGGCGGTCCTGGTGACATCGAGCTGTGGATACCCGCCCTGGTAGATCCAGCCGCTCATGATGTCGCCAACCGGTTCTCCCGATTCGGCTTCGAGCGCGGCCCAGAGATCGTCGGTTTCAGTGTTCGAGTAGCTGTGCTGCTTCAAGTACCTGCGGATGCCGTCGCGGAATGCTCTCTCCCCGAGGTACTGCTCGAGCATGCGCAGCACCGCCGACCCCTTGCCGTAGGTGAGCGTGTCGAACATCGCATTCGCCTCGGCGGGGGAAGCGACCGGGAACTCAACCGGCCGGGTAGCGCTGAGTCCATCGACATCCATCGAGCTGGCCCGGAAATGGGCGAACGTGAGCCAGCGCTTCCAATCCGGCCGAAACGCATCAACGCACTTGAGCTCCATGAAGGTGGCGAAGGCCTCGTTGAGCCAGATCCCGTTCCACCACTTCATCGTTACGAGGTCACCGAACCACATATGGGCAAGCTCGTGAGCGATGACATCGGCAACCCGAGCCAACTCGTTCTGGGTGCTGCGCTTCCTGTCGACCAGAAGCGCCGACTCGCGATAGGTGACGGCTCCGAGATTCTCCATCGCTCCCCAGGCAAAGTCGGGCACACCGATCATGTCCAGCTTGTCGCCGGGATAGGGGATGTCGTAGTAGTCGGCAAGGAAGCGCAGAGCGAAGGCTCCGGCCTCCAGTGCAAACTCAGCGAGGTGGCCCTTCCCCGGTGTGTGCAGCACACGGAGCGGGATGCCGTTGACATCGACCGGGCCAGTGATCTCGAAGTCGCCGACCACGAAGGCAACTAGATAGGTCGACATCTTCATGGTTTCGGCAAACTCGTGGGCGACCTTGCCGTCACCTACCGGCTTGGCGGAGATTTCGGCGGCGTTGGAGACGGCAACGAGATCCTCGTCGATAACGAGCGTGACCCGGAAGGTGGCCTTCAGGTCGGGCTCATCCCAGCACGGGAAGGCGCGACGGGCGTCGGTCGCCTCGAACTGGGTGGTGGCGATGATCTGCTGGTTGCCGCCTTCATCCTTGTAGGTGGAGCGGTAGAAGCCGCACAGCTTGTCGTTGAGGGTGCCGGTGAAGGTGGTCCGGAGCTGCCACCGTCCTGGAGTCAGACTGGCGGAGAACCCGAGGATCACCCGCTCCTTCTCGCTGTCGTATTCGATGGAAGTGGCCCGGTGCACCTCACCAGCGCCATCGACCATCTCGGCGATTGCCACGATCAGGTCGAGAGCATTGAGCACGATTTCGCTGGTGGTTTCGACTACTTCGACGTCGACAACCTGGGTCCCGGCGAAGCCGGCGGAGCCGAGATCTGGCTCCATTCTCAGCTCGTAGCGGGAGGGGATGACAGTTCTGGGCAGGCGATAGTCGGCTTCGGCGTTCATTGATTCCTCGGTCCCGGCTTCAGGAAGTAGTCCAGGAAATGCTAGGGCATGGATCAGATCCGGAATCCACCGGTGGTCCCATCCGTTTGGCGGATACCAGCCCGGTAGGTTCGCGGGCTTCGGTCCACGAGAACCTCGTGCGAGAACTACTTGCCGGTCGGCACCCGGGCCAGCGCCTCAAACTCGTGGCGGCCTTCGACGGACCAGCCTTCGCGAGCGATCACTAGTTCATATCCCGTGAGCAGATCCCAGCCTTCGCCCTCCGCCAACAGATAGGGCCGGGGTGGCCGCTCGTTGCGTTCTAGATTACGAACCGTTGCCCGAACGAACACCAGCAGACCGCCGGAGCAGAGCACCTCGAGAAACACAGGAAACAGATATCGCTTGATGAAGTGGAAGTCGACGATCACGTCCCAGGGCCCGGGCGGAATGGGATCGGTGTCGAAGTCCATGCACACGGTGGCAATTTCGACCCCGGCGTCGACAGCGGAGTTGCGAGCGATATCGAGACCCGCTGCGGAGACGTCGGCAATCGTGACCCGATGGCCGTGTTTGGCCAGCCATATCGCGTTGCGACCGCTCCCACCCCCAACATCGAGAATCCTCGCCCCGGGCGGGAACTGCGGTGCCACCTCAAGTAAAAAGGCCGCAGGGTCGGCGGTGCGCGCTCCCTCGGTGCGGTAGCGAAGATCCCAGTGTTTGCGTTCGGTGTCCGACATGTAGGGTCATCATATGTGCAGATCAATCAAGCGCCTGCGCGAAGGCGCAACACCCGTCCCTTCCGACGAGATCGAAGCCGCCGCCCGACAGTACGTCCGCAAGATCAGCGGGTTCAGCAAACCGGCCGTTCACAACGAGGCGGTCTTCGCCCGCGCCGTTGCCGAAATAGCCGCCGCATCGCAGCAGTTGCTCGATGATCTGGTGATTCGAGGAGCCCGATAGGGGCCCCGCACCAAGCGGGACCCCCACCGGCGCCCAGGCTCCACAGCGGGAATTCGATCGTATCGAACTCGACCTGTCCCACCGGGACAGGCGCTGATTGCATCAGCCGGGGATTAACGGTACGTGCCATCAGCGGTTCAGCCGCACTGCGTCCTCGACCAACTCGAGGAACTCGTCCGCCGCCTCGTCGTCGATCTCCCGCCACGGCAGCGACTCAACCTCGTCGAGCACATCTTCCAACTCGAGTCCACGCACCCAGCGGCTATCCCGTAGGACCTCCGCATAGGCGGCAACCGAGCTCAATAACTGGAACTCGGCCGATGTTTGCCCGAACCGGTCGGCCAGCAGCGCCGTCGTGATGTCGCCTTCGATTTCCTCGATACGGCGAGTCGCCGCGTCTTCCCAGCGGAGGTGCACCGTGGCGATCTCCGCATCGGAACGGTACGCATCCCGGGTGAGTGCCACCTCGTAGAGCGCCGTCACCGAATGCCCGGCGTTGATCTCGCCGGCGTCGACCCGGTCGTCCCGGAAGTCGTCATCTCGGATGGCACGGTTCTCGAAACCGATGAGCCGATACTCCTCGACGTACTCTGGGTCGAACTCGACCTGAACCTTCACATCCCGCGCAACGGTCTCCAGACTGGTTGTGAGCTGGTCTCGAAACAGACGCTCGGCCTCATCCTCCGTGTCGACATAGGCATACCAACCGTCGCCCTGGTCGGCGAGCTGCTCGAGCAGAACATCGTTGTACGTCGAGATTCCGACCCCGATAGTTACGAGGTCGATGCCCCGGCGCGCCTGCTCGCCGATCTCTTCGAGGATCGAGCCCGGACCGGTGTTGCCGACATTGGCAACGCCGTCGGAGAGCAGGATCACACGGTTGACGGCACCGCGCTGGTAGGAGCGGTCGGCTAGCTCATAGCCGAGGATCAACCCGGCTTCAGCGTTGGTGCTGCCACCCGCCTCGAGATCGTCGATGGCGTCGAAGATCTCGTCCTGCTCGCTGGCGCGAGTGGGCTCCAGAATGACATCGGCCTCGGTCGAGTAGGCGACGATGCCGATCGTGTCGAACCGGTCGAGTTCATCGACCAGGATTTCCAAGGCTTGCTGCACCATCCTCAGCTTGTCCTGTTCCCGCATCGAGCCGGAGACGTCGACGACCAGCGTCAGATTGACGTCCTGGCGTTGCCGCTCGCTCACCTCGCGTGCCTTGATACCGATGCGCAAGATGTCGTTGCGGGCATCCCAGAACGGGGTCGGGCCGCCATCGGCGTAGACGGCGAAGGTCGAGTCAACGGGAGACGGGTAGCCACCGTTGAAGTAGTTGACGTACTCCTCGACCCGGACCGAGTCCCGGTCGGGCAAGGTACCGCTGTTGATCCAGGCTCGCATCAGCGTGTACGAGCCGGTGTCCACATCCACCGCAAAGGTGGAAAGGGCATCTTCCCTTGGGTCCTCGAACGGGTTGGCCCCGTAGTCTTCGAAGTTGGTGTCGCGTACCTCGGGCGGGACTGTGGTTTCCGGGGCACCCTCGTCGCGCATCTCCTCAGCGCTGCCTCCTGCGATCAATGATGCCGCTGTTGTGGTTGTGGCCGAGGCCTCTGCGCTATCGGGTGCGGCGGTTGTCTCGGTCGCTCCGTCCCGGTCGCTCGGCGCTTCGGTTGTCGCCGGCCGGTCGATCCGGCCGCTGGTCGTGTCACTGCCCGAGTCGTCGTCCCCTGAGCAGGATGAAGTGATCATCGCCAGCACGAGCAGTGCGGTGGCGATCCTCTTGTTTCGTGCCATTGTTGCCTCCCAGTTGGGTCGCACCGAGGTGCGATGCAGCTAGGACGCAGCGGCCATGGCGGAAGGTTCCAGGCTGAATCGCCTCAGCGGTTCTCCGCCTACCTGTTCTCCACGTCATCGGTAGTTGTTTGGGGGTCGACCGATTCGCCGAGAATGAGCGCATCAAGAGTGCGCTGCAGAATGCGGGCGTCGACCGGGCCGCTCACCTTGGCGCGAACAACGCCGTTGGCGTCGATGAAGAAGGTCTCCGGCAGACCGAGGATGCCAAACTCAACGGCGACCCGGGATCCCTCGTCGATGCCGTAGGTGTACGGGTCGCCCCGGCCCAGCTCCTCGAGAAAGGCGAGACTGGCCCGCTCCGCATCCTGATAGGCAATACCGACGAAGCTGACCCCGGCGTCGGCGTAAGCAGCGGCAGCAGCATTGAGGGCACCGTGCTCAACCCGGCAGTTGCCACACCATGAAGCCCAGAAGTTGAGCACAACAATGTCGCCCGCAAAATCGTTGAGGCTGAACCGCTCCTCGGAGTCGAGATACCGCACCGAGACATCGGGGGTCACCTTGTTGATGAGCGGCGACGGCGCCAACGTGATATCGGTGTCGATGCGCTGCACAAAGATGATCCCCAGCGCCATTACTGCAACTCCACCCAGGATGGCCAGCCAGAAAGCCCAGTTACCGCGACGGTTCACTGCGCCGCCTCCACTTCCGCAAGCAGGGTCTCCGCCTCCGTCCGCAGCTGCTCGGGCAGGTTGTCGTAGGCGAGCAGCTGCTGCAGCGGCTCCGCAGCTCCGGCGGCGTCTCCCAGGCCGAAGAAGCGGATATTGGCGAGGTACCAGAAGGCAATTCCCCCGTCGGGCTGGACCTCCAGGCTTTCCTCGACAAACGACTCGGCAACATCGGGTTCACTGGAGAGGTAGGTCATCCAACCAACGTTGGCCAGCGCAGTCTGATCCTTGACCTCGAGGGTCTGCAGCACATACATGTAGTGGGTGAGCGCATCGCTGAACTCCCCGGCAGCGAAGTAGCGGTCGGCCAACGCCAACCGCATCCCCGGAATGCCGGGGTTCGCGGCGACGACGGCCTCCATCTGCTCGTTGCTGATGTCGTCTAGGTTGACGCCTCCCCCGTCGACAACCTCGCTGGCGACACCCTCGACCGCGGATCGATCCTCTGTATTCGCCGCAATCAGCCAGAGCGCCGCTCCGATCACAGCGACCAGGAGAAGGCCGACCCCAAGCAGCCGCCGTCCGCTGAGTGCCGAGACAGATTCGACTTCGCTCTCACCGAGCAATCGGTCCCGCTCCTCGCGGTAGCGGCTGCGCAGCAGGTCGGCCGTCTCGACGTCGAGCTCGCCATGTTCGACCTGCACGTCGAGCTCGGCCAGGTCGGCTTCGACCTGAGCCAGCCGCTCTTCATGCGGAGTAGTCGGGCTCATCGGCTCTGCCTCTTCCAGATCACCCAGCCACCGGTTAGCAGGGCAGCGGCGGGGACCGCCCACAGGGCCACACCCCAGCCGGTCAGCGGAGGCTCGAGTACCACCTGTTCGCCGTAGGACGACGCAAAAAAGTCATAAATCTCACCGTCGGTCCAGCCGGCGTCGATCTTCTCCCGCATGATCACCACCAGATCGCGCGCCACCTGCGAATCCGACTCGGCCAGCGATTGCCCATCGCACCAGGGACAGGCGATGCGCTCGCTGAGATACTGCTCACGCTGGTCGGGATCGGCATCCGCCTCACCCGGGAGCAGCCCGACGACGATTACCAGCAGCGCCAGTGCTGCGACCCCCCATCCGGCGACGCGCCGAACCGTTTCAGACATAGGCCGTCACCCTCTCGCGGGTTCGCTTCCGGGCATAGACCGCCCACATTCCACCGCCAACTGCAATAAGGCCACCGGCCCACAGCACCCACATCAGCGGAAAGATCATCACGTCGAGCACAACGTCGTCGCCGGGCACCGTGGCCAGTGCCACGAACACGTCCTCGGTGATCCCGGTGCGCACGGCCGGCGTTGCCACCGCCGGCGGGCGGGTGTAGCGGTTGAACACCGGCTCCAGGGTCGCGAGCTCGGACGAGCAGTCGGCCGAACGCAACGTCAATATCGCGCCGGTGACGCTGCGGTTGGGTTCAACCCGGGAAGTCGGAGCCTCGTACGAGATGCAGTATGAGTCGACGGCAGCAGCCTCCCCGGCTGGAATCCGTACCTGTTCCCGGACGGCCAGACCGCTCGACGCCGCAATCCCGACGGCGAGCAGCGCCACGCCGACATGGGCCATCTGCCCGCCCCAGTAGCCCGGGTCGCGCCGCAGCACCCGCCCCACCGCGCCTACCCGGCTCCCGTCGAGTTTGCCGGATTGGCGGAGCATTTCCTTGCCGATGGTGGCAACGACAAATGTGCCGAGGATGATGACTACCACTACCGGCACCGAGGACACGCCGAGCGCCACGGTGACGGCACCGGCGACAAGTCCTATAACGAGGGGCGCCGCAATGCGCGGCCACACCACGTCCCGGCGGGCAAACCGGTACGGGGTTACCGCCCCTACGCCCATCGCCAGCAGTAGAACAAAGGCGATCGGAATCGTCACCCGGTTGTAGTAGGGAGTCCCCACCGAAACCCGGGCTCGGCCCATGGCTTCCAACACGATTGGGTATAGCGTTCCCAGCAGCACTGCCAGGGCAAACACCGTGAGGATCAGGTTGTTGAGGAGGAATAAACCCTCCCGACTCGCCAGCGAGTCGAGGCGGGGCGCCGAACTGACCAGATGCGATCGCCAGGCGAAAAGCAGCAGCGATCCGATGACTACGACCATGAGGAACCCCAGCAAAATCGGGCCGACGCCGGATTGGGTGAACGAATGCACCGAGATGATCGTGCCGGATCGGGTTAGGAAGGTGCCGAGGATGGTCAGCGAGAATGTTGCGATGATGAGGATCAGGTTCCATGCCTGCAGCATGCCGCGGCGGCGCTGTACGACGGCGGAGTGGATGAAGGCGGTGGCCGCCAGCCAGGGCAGCAGCGCCGCATTCTCCACCGGGTCCCACGCCCAGTAGCCGCCCCAGCCGAGTACCTCATACGACCACCAGGCTCCGAGCAGGATGCCAAATCCGAGGAACGCCCAGGAGATCACGGACCAGCGACGGGTGCGCTCCAGCCAGACGCTGCCCTGCTCGCCGCGGATCAGCGCGGCGATAGCGAAGGCAAACGGTGCGGTGAAGCCGACGTAGCCCACGTAGAGCATGGGTGGGTGCACCGCCATCAGGATGTGGTTCTGCAGCAGCGGGTTGGCGCCGACTCCATCGGCGGGAGCTACCGATGAGACAAACGGCAGCCAGCTCGACTCGGCGCAAGCCCGTCCGGCGAGCTCCGTGCACACCGCAAACGGGTTGGCGACCGTCGCCATCAGCCCAAACCAGAACAGCGATACAACCCCGATGATCGAGAGGGCGGTCAGACCGAGCCGGTCACCGTCGGTGACGCGGCGAGCTACGAAGTAGACCAGTGCTGCCAGCACCGCTCCCCACAGCACGATGCTCCCTTCCAGCGCCGCCCAGGCGCCGGCCAGCTTGAAGATGAGCGGGGTCGTGGTGCTCGAGTTGTCGGCGACATACTCGAGGGTGAAGTCATCGGTGAGGATCCCCAGCTCGAGTGCCGCAAAGGCAAGGAGCGAGCCGAGGAGCAACATCGCCACCGGTAGCCTGATGGCGGAGGCCTTCGGCTCCGGTGCCCGGGATTCGACCCAGGCCCGCACGATGAGTACCCCCGATGCGGCGACGGCCAGCAAGATGGAGAGCAGTCCAATGGTTGCGATCACAGCTCTTCCAGCTCGTGCTCGACGGAGTCGTAAATCACGTTGTCCTCGGTGCGGTATTGCTCATCGTGCCGGATCAGCATTGTGTCCGAGTCGAAAACCGTCCCATCCCAGGTGCCCTCGACGATGACGCCCTGACCCTCAGCGAACAGCTGCGGGATTACGCCGCTGTGCTGCACGACCAGCGACTCGCGCCCGTCGGTCACGGTCAAGACCAGCGACTCTTCGCCTTCCGCAACCGAACCGGCAACAACCTGACCGCCGAGCCGCAACCGATCCTGGGAAGGGGCAATATCGGTCAGCAACTCCGTCGGCGTGTGGAAGTAGACGAGGTTGCCGGACAGGTTGACCAGCAGGACGACGAGGACGCCCAATATGGCAAAGGCAGGAATAAGGAACTTCCAGTAGCGGCGTATCACGCGTCACCGCCCAGCCTCTCCCGTGCTGTGCGCAATCGCCATCCGAGCCAGGCGACATAGGCCAGCAATGTGCCGTAGGTGAGGATGTAACCGATGACGACGTATCTCATGTCGACCCAATCGTTGGAGCCGACACAGCATCTCCGGCCACCGGCCCTTCGGCTGCGGTTGCCGCCCGGTGGGCGTCCAACTCCAATTCGGCCAGCTGGTAACGATGGCGGAGCAGCGCGGCATACACGATTGTGAATGCGGCTACCGAGGCCAGCAGGGCCGCCAGGATCGGCCCGTCCATCTGAATATCACGGGGCCGGAACGTGTTGGTCTGATGGAGCGTCCGCCACCAGGTCACGGAAAAGTGAACGGGGATCAGCTGGACAAGTCCCAGAATGCCCAGCACCGCCGAACGGCGGGCCCGGGCGACAGGATCAGGAATAGCCCGGCGCAGTGCCAGATAGCCGATGTAGACGAACAGCATCACCGCAGTGAGAGTGAGCCGGGCGTCCCAGGTCCAGTAGACGTTCCAGGTGGCCTTGCCCCAGATCATGCCGCCGATGATGGCGACGGTGGTAAAGACCACTCCGATCTCGGCCGATGAACCGGCCACGAGATCCCACTTCAGCTTCCGGGTCACGAGATAGGTGAGGCTGGCGACAAAGGTGATCGCAAAGGCGAGGTAGGCCAGCCATATCGTGGGCACATGGATGAACAGCATCCGGGCCGAGTCGCCCTGGGACTCGACTCGCGGACTCATCAGGGCAAACACGAGTGCACCCACCACGGCCATCACCGCGGCGACGTCGAGCCAGGCGAGACGTCCTCGTGTTGTCATCGAGTCTCCTGTAGGGGTCGTGCTGTGAGTACACCGACGATCGCGAGCGTCACAACAACGATCGCCATCAGCACCAGCCAGGACAGATTACCCCCGTCAGTATCTATGTTTACGACGGTCTGAGTGGCGCCGAGCAGCAGCGGAATGGCCAGCGGCGTCACCAACAAAGGCACCAGCGCCGGCCCAGCCTGGACGCTGGCCGTGATTGCTCCCGAGATGGTGCCCAACTCAGCCAGTCCAGTGGCAGTGAGCGGCATCACGATCAGCATCCACCACCATCCGGAGATATCAAGCCCGTAGAGGGCAACGGCAACCGCCGACATCACGATTTCGAACACCAGCAGGACAACGGCCGAAGCCACGGTTTTGCCGGTGAACTCGGCGACCGGGTCGATACCGAGCAGAGCGATCGCGTCGCGCTGCGGTGGTGTCTCGATGTTGGTGCGGCGGATGGCGGTGAGAACCCCAAATAGCATCACCACCACAAACAACATGCCCGTGCCGATCCGGGAGAGCACATCCTGGTTGATCCCGACCGCAAGCGGAACGAGCAGAAGTGCAATCGCCCCAAACGGGATGGTGACCCAAACAACCTCACCGGCGTGTCGCTCCCGCTCGAGGTCGCGCCGGGCCACCGCCATCACCTGCCGCCAGAATCCGCTACTCATGGATCATGCCCCCGGCCAGTTCGGCCGTTCGGGTCACCATAGGAGCAACCCGATCTACATCATGCGAGACCAGAACCACCGCCCCCGAGCGCTGCAGAACCCCGGCCACGATGTGTTCGACCAATGCGATCGCATTCGGATCGAGGGCAGAGTGGGGCTCGTCGAGGAGCAGCAAATCTGGTTGCAGCATGATCTCCCGGGCAAACTCGACCCTCCGCTGCATGCCGAACGAGGCTTCCCCGGCGGGCCGGTCTGCCGCTTCCGCCATGCCGACGGCGTCCAGTGCGGCGGCCGCACCGGCGAGCGGGACTCCGGTGACCCGTGCGGCGAACTCGAGATTGCCCAGCAGGCTGAGTTCGGGATAGAGGGCGGGGCGGTGCCCGATCAGACCGAGCCGGGGGCGAATAGCGAATCGGTCGGGCGAGCCGAGGTCGACTCCAAGCACTCGCGCGGCCCCGGTGCTCGGCTTGAGCAGGGTGGAGATTACGCGCAGCAGGGTTGTCTTTCCCGCTCCGTTCGCGCCGAACAGGCCGACAGATTCGCCGGGGGCAACCGTCAGGTCGACATCGCGCAGTATGGTGGCCACCCCGATGCGCACCCCGACACCGCTGAATTCGACATGGAAGTTGGATGCAGGCACAGCCCGGGCAGTCTAAATGGGTGCACGCCCGGGCCGACGATGGGCCTGAGCCGGAATATTCAGAGATTCTTATGTGTTCTGGTGGGGAACGAGCTATTTGGAGTGGAATCAAAAATGCCAACTGTGGAATTGACCAAGGACAACTTCGAGGAGACGATCGTCAACAACGACATCGTGCTCGTCGACTTCTGGGCCGACTGGTGCGGTCCCTGCAAGATGTTCGCCCCAACGTACGAGAAGGCCTCCGAGAACCACGACGGCGTTGTCTTCGCCAAGGTCGACACCGAGGCCGAGCAGGAGCTGGCCGCCTACTTCCAGATCCGCTCCATCCCCACGCTGATGATCTTCCGCGACCAGATCGGCATCTTCTCGCAGCCCGGTGCACTACCCGAGGCGGCCCTCGAGGACCTGATCAGCCAGACCAAGGCACTCGACATGGATGCGGTTCGCAAGGAGATCGAGGAGCAGTCGGCAGATCACGAGCATGGCGACGGCCACGATCACTGATAACCACGTTTTTGCTTATGGGATCCGGGCTGAGCCCGGGTCCTATCTCATCACCAGGTGGGCAATCAGCGGCTGAGCAATCCCTATGTTGGGTCGCTCGACCTCGATCCGATGGACGACCGGAGCGCCGAACGGACCCGGTTCGGTGAGAACGTTGGCCGGAATGCCGGCTTCCTCGAGCACACTCCACGCTTCCTCGGCCACCGTGCGGTCGTCAAACTCGGCGATCGAAACCAGTCTGTCCTTGCGCCCCATGCCACTACCCCGCTGCGCCACCGGTGAAGTTCCATCCTTCGAGATGCAAGCTGGGCACGTAGGTGAATCCAGGGCCGAACTCGGAATCAGCAAATCTGGCGTCGTTGCCGATGGCGTGCACTCGACCTTGGGCCAGCGCTGCGACGAACGATTGGGTGAATCGCATGTTGGTCACGGCCCCGGTGATCTTCCCGTTCTCGATGATGAATGTGCCATTACGGGTGAGCCCCGTCACCGCGAGCGTCTTCGGATCGAGTACCCGGCAGTAGTTGAATGTCGCCACATAGAGGCCCCGCTCGACCGAGGCGATCATTTCCTCAACGGAGGACTCACCGGGCTCGAGGAATAGATGGGCCGGGATTGGGCCCCACTGATCGGATCCGGGATCACCGTGACCGGTCGACCGTGTTCCCGCCTTCGCAGCAGTGCGCCGGCTGTGGGCGACGGATTCGGTGACTCCGTTCCTGATCAGATCCAGACGCCGTCGCGGTGTCCCCTCGGCATCAAAGCCGACTCCGATAGCGCGACTGTCGTGAACATCGTCGTAGAGGTTGAGCGAGGCATCGAACTGCTTGTGGCCGAGCTCGACGAACGACTGACCTTCGGCGTGTTGCTTGCCGTTGAATCCGTAGAAGGCGAGGAAGATCCCGATGGTGCCGACGCACTCCGGGGCCAGTACCACCTCATACTCGCCGGGCTTGAGATCGAACGCATCCATGCCCTGCCGTGCTCGGCTCGCGGCGGTGGCGCCCACCGCCGAACCGTCGAGCTCGGCGAAGTGTCGCGACGTGGCATGGCCCGAGCCGGCCGATTCATCGGTCTGGTGGATACCGTCGAGCGTAGCCCGCGTGTAGCGACCAAAGGCCCGGTGGCCAATTGTGTTGACGAAAGCGACGTTGTGCCCCAACGTTTCGCAATAGCCGGCAGCACGCATCCCGGAGCCGGCGGCAACGAAGTTGGCAACCTGGCCGGCTCGGTCGTCGGGCGTTGCATCGGCGGTTGCAGCGTCGTAGTGCCGGGGGTCCGTCACGTCGAGTGGTGCAGCTAGACCCGGCCAATTCTCGTCGACCCTCTGCAGCTCGGCGATTGCAATCGTGTCGTCGACAAATCCGTCGAGATTGTCGAGACTGGTAGTAGTACCGGCATTGACCTTCCCATCGACCGCGACTCGTAGCGAGACCTCAAAGCCTTCCTCGGCCACATTCTGGTGGATGAACGAGTTAGCGAAGCGGGTGAGCGCCGACACGCCGCCGGTGACGACAACCTCGGCTTCGGCCCGATCGTCGACCTTCTCCAGGACATGGTGGGCGAGTTCGATTGTCCTACTCATGCGCGCACCCCCACTCGGACCGTGGCGAATCGACCGGGAGCAGCCGAATGACCCGTGTGGGCCACTTGCATGGGCTGCCCCTTGCCGCAGTTCGGCGTGCCCCAATGCACCCACTCGTCGCCTCCGGCGAGCTTGTCGAGCTGAGCCCAGAATTGCGGTGTGATCCCGGTATAGGTCGGATTCTTGACCATCCGTCCCAGCTTGCCATCCTTGACTTCCCAACCGATCTCACAGCCGAACTGGAAGTTCAGCCGCTTGTCATCGATCGACCAAGATCGATTGGTCGCCATGTAGACCCCGTCTTCTGTGTCGGCGATGATCTCCTCGAGGCTCGAGTCGCCGGGGAGAATTCCCACATTGGTCATCCGCACCATCGGCAGCCGGTTGTAGCCGTCGCCGCGCACCATCCCGCCGGGAGGGAGCCCTGCAATCGACGCGGAGTCGCGCCCCGAGAGCACCCCGACCCAGGTGCCCTCTCTGACGATATCGACGCACTGCGCCGCAGTACCCTCGTCGTCGTAGCCAAATGTGCCGAGCGCCCCAGGAAGGGTTGCGTCAGCCGTGATGTTCATCAGCGGAGATCCGTAACGATGCGTGTTGAGCTTGCTGAGATCGAGGTGAGAAGTGCCGGCGAACGCTGCTTCCCAACCGAGGATGCGATCTAGTTCGATGGCGTGGCCGACCGACTCGTGGATCTGCAGCGCAAGCTGTGAACCTTCGAGAATCAGCGACTTCTCCCCTTCTTCGAGGTCGGGGGCGGTCAGCAGCGCGGCCGCTTCTTCGCCAATCCGGGCGGCGTTGCCCTCGTAATCCCAGCGCCGCACGGTTTCGTAGCCGCCGGTCTCGAACTGACCGAAGGATTGCGGATACGAGCGGCGCTGGGTCTCCCCTTCGCCGAGGGCAGTGGCATCGTAGCCGCCGCCGGACTCGACGAGGTGCTGATGAATACGGTGACCCTGGGAGGAGACAAACCACTTGTTCGTGTCCCAGAAGGCCAAATTGCCGGTAGCCAGCGCCACCCCGTCTATCTCGAGCATGGTCTTGGTCACCGCAATGAGCATGTCGACCTTCTCAGACACCGGGACCGCAAGCGGATCCTCCTCGTAGGGCGTTTCATAGGAATCTGCGACGACCGGCACATCGGCCAACGGCATATCCGGGCCGGGCACCGAAGCAGAGGCCCGCGAGATTGCGGCGCTTTGCTCGCCGGCCCGCCGCGCCGCAGCAGGGGTGAGATCCGAGGTGGCGTAGAAACCCCAGCCCGAACCGGTCAGTGCCCGGACTCCCACCCCGGCCCGCTCGATCTGGTCGATTGATTGTGGCTCGGCATTGAATACCGAAATCGCCTGGTTCTTGGAGATGACCACCCGGGCATCAGCGTATTGGGCACCGGCGGCGAGGGCACCCTCGACGGCGGCCTGAGCAAGGTCGAACACTGCGACAACTCCCGATTGGCTTCGCCAGTGATGCTACCCGGGTGCCTGTGACCTGTCTCTATGCAGAGCGCAGTTGCAGCCGGAATATGCTGCGCTCGCCGTCATAGACATAGGTCAGGTCACCACCCATACGCCGAGCCAATTCCCGGGAAATCGAGAGACCCAGGCCGAGCGAGCCCAAAACACTGTCCTCTCCCGTTTGGAAGTACGGGACAAATATCGCCTCGTGATGTTCGATATCGATTCCATCGCCGTTATCGATGACTTCGACAAACGGACCGGCGGCCTCCCCGGTCCGCAGGGCGATCTCGTCACCGCCGTATCGCACTGCGTTGGTAATGAGGTTCCGCAGGATCTGCCTCACCCTGACTACATCCGCGCGGGCAACGACGACCGGACCATCGACGTCGATCGGCGGCACATCAGGGGCCGAGCGGGCACAGTCGGCGATGGCTTCCTGGGCGGCAACACGCAAATCGACCGGAGCTGCCGCAACGGCAATGCGTCCCGCTTCGAGATTGGCGGCGACAAGTAGATCATCAACGATCGAGCTGAGTTCAGCAGATTGAGTTGCCACCAAGCCCATGAGTTCCCGCAGTTCCGCCGCATCGAATCTCTCCCAATTCTCTGCGATCTCCTCGGAGAGCCCGAATACGGCTGCCAGTGGAGTACGCAATTCGTGGCTCACGCTGGCAATGAACCGATCCTTGTCTGCAACCAGACGCTGCAACCTTCGCTCGGCAGCCCGCAACTGGGTGAGATCCATGAGCGAGACAACCACACGCGACATATCCCGACCTTGCGGGATACGGGGCACGATCCATCGCAGCCGGCACTCGAACGGCTGATTGAGGAAGTTGACCCCGACGAAGTCGGCGCTGTAGCTGGTCCCGCCTTCCCACAGCGTCACGAACTGGTCTTCGAAGGACGCCATCACTTCGGGGGTCAACTCGTCGTCACGGAATCCCTGCAACACAGCCAGCATCGAAGGTGCCCGCAGCAGGGCCACGGTGGCCGCATTAGCTCGGCTGGTCCGGATCGACTTGATGGCCCGGCGCACTTCGTCGAGATGGCCGGCCATGTGCTCACGCAGATCGGTGACCCCGGATCGTCGCAAATGGTCGAGCCAGACCTTGACCCCGGTGAAGTCCTCCTCCCGCATCGCCACCGGCGACCATTCGAATAGCGACCGATAACGTTCCTCCTGCTCTTTGAGCTGGCGTTGGGCCGCGTCAACCGAGGCACGGTCGGTCACCATGACCCCGATCAAGGTCTCATCCTCCAGCGGAATGGGAAAGGCGGCGAGCTCCACCAAGCGGTCGCGGGAAGTGCGAACTGCGATCGGGGAGACATCGAGTCCCCGACGGATACTGTCGAGCATCCGCATCAGTGCGGTGGCGCTCACACTCCAGAAGGCATCGAGCAGCCCTCCCGCCGCGTCCGTATCGATATCCAGGGTTTCGTGCGCCGCCTCATTAGCCCGAAGGACCGCCATTTCCGAGTCGACGACAAGCATCGGCGTCTGCGCATGCTCGAAGAACGAGCCGAACAGGCTCTCCGGAGACGGCTTCATAGCAGGGTCGATCAAGCTACTCACTCTTCAGCGCAGGGGCATCTATCGGCAAGCCGGCGCAAAGACCAAAGGAGCTTGGCCATCTTCAGAGATGCATTTCTTCGGAGCCGGCATCCTCCGGGAATCGAACCATCACCTGCGCCAACTCTTTGCGTACCAATGCCGGCACCTCGCAACCTGAGGCGGGATAGCCGACCGGGAACAAGGCAAACGGTCTCTCATTCTCGGGTCGGTTCAGGAGACGGGTGAGGAATGCCATCGGGCTAGGGGTATGGGTGAGGGTAGCCAAACCCATGTTGTGGAGCGCGGCCACGAGCAATCCGGCAGCAATGCCAACGCTCTCCTTGACGTAGAAGTTCTTCAGCGTGTCTCCGCTGCGGGTGATCGTGTACCTCTGTTCGAACAGCACAATGACCCATGGCACCATCTCCAGATAGGGTTTCTCCGACGTTGTTCCCAATGGCTCGAGCGCGTCGCGCCAATGCTGCGGAAGACGCCCACCCTCGTAGTTCTCACGTTCTTCTCTTTCGGCCGCAAGCCGAATCCGGCTCTTGATACCGGGATCGCCCACGACCACAAACGTCCACGGCTGGCGATGGGCACCCGAGGGCGCTGTCGACGCAGTGAGGATCGCGGTCTCGATCAAGGACCGGGGCACCGGCTCCGGCGAGAAGGCGCGTACGCTGCGCCGGGAGCTCATCAGGCGGTAGAAGTCGTCGGCACGACGAGCCATCTCCACAGCGGACAGTCGCGGCAACTCATAGGGAACGGTTACGGCACTCAACAGACCCCCTTCTCTGGCGGATTCGACCCTACTCATAGTCGTCACCTGCCGCCGCCGCTGAAGTGAATCTCGGCCAGTCCCGTTCGAGTGGTTACGCCCAGGTGCCACACTGTGGGCATGCACACGCACGAATGGCCCGGCGAGTACTCGTTCTGTCCGCATTGCGCCACACCCCTGACCGACGCCGATCTGCTCGGCCGGGTGCGCAAGCACTGCCCGGAGTGCGGGTTCATCCACTTCCGCAATCCGGCAGTAGGCGCCGCCGCCGTGGTGTGGGACGACACGGGCAGGTTGCTGCTCATCCGGCGCGGCGCGGGCGCCACCCGCCCGGGGCTGTGGGCGATCCCGGCGGGCTACGTGGATTACGGGGAGGAGGTAAGGGCGGCTGCCGCCCGGGAGCTGGAGGAAGAGACCGGGCTGCTCGCCGACATCGGCGAGGTGGTTTGGGTGGCCTCGAACTTCCACGACCCGGCGAAGCTGACCGTCGGAGTGTGGTTTGCCGCCAGCGTCACCGGTGGCGAACTGGCACCCGGGGATGATGCCGACGATGCCGGTTTCTTCCTACCCGACGAGTTGCCCCGGCTTGCCTTTGATACCGACGCGGCATACCTACGGTCGCTTGGTCACCACGCAGTCGCCGCAAGCTAGAGACCCAGCTCGGACTCCATGCGAGCGACCCGCGCCCGCAGTTCGCGCAATTCGGCCTCCAACTGCTCGACGCGAGTCGACTCGAGATCGGCCGGGATAGCGGGCGCGAGGTCAACGGGCATGCCACCGAGTAGGTGGGAGTAGCGCGGCTCCTTCTCCCCGGGACGCCGCTCTAAACGTTCGGCCAGCGGCTCATCCCGCCCGGCGAGCGCAGCCAATTCGCTGGTCACCTCGTCGAGTCCGCTGAACTCGCAGTACCGACCGGTGCGGGTCCGCAACTCACCAGCGGTCTGCGGGCCGCGCAGCAACAGGACTGCAAGCAGAGCCTTCTGTGCCGTGTTGATTTCCAGGGTGTCATCGGCGACGTGCTTGTACTTGAGCACCCGATCGCCCTTCCCGTGGACAGTTCGGGCCAGGCCTCGCTCCCGCAAGCCGTCGAGGGCGTCCTGGACCTCGGATTCGGTGTAGTCAACGACCGGTTCGCGGTTGGATCGCTGGTTGCATGCCATGACGATCGAGTTCAGCGACATCGGGTAGTAGTCCGGCGTGGTCGCTTGCTTCTCAATTAGGCAGCCGAGCACACGCATCTCTGGTGCGGTCAATTCCATGGACCGATCTTACGTGTCCCGGACGACGAGCCACAGGTCACCGACGTTGGTCCCGGTAGGACCGGTGACGATCTGTTCACCCAATTCCGCAAAGAAGGAACCGGAGTCATTGGCGTCCAGAGCAGCTACGGCATCGAGCCCGGCGCGGCGACCTCGCTCGATCGTTCCTCCATCGACGATGGCGCCGGCCGCCTGCGTGCTCCCATCGATGCCATCGGTACCGGCGGCCAGAAACCAGGTCCCGCTCGTTCCCTCCAGCAGCGTGGCCACGACCAGCGCCGCTTCCTGATTGCGACCTCCCCGGCCGCAGCCCGTCACGTCGACCGTGGTCTCCCCGGCAAACACGGATAGCCCACGTCCGGATCGGCGCAGCACCTCCCCGGCCACGGCACCGGCATCGCCCGTCATCCGGGTGTCGACCACAGTTGCCGGCAACCCGAGCCCCTCCCCGGCGGTTGCCGCAGCATGGGCGGCTGCAGCAGCGCCCGCGATGATCCGGTAGTCGCCATGGACTATCCGGCGCGCCGATGCCGGAGCCCGCAGTGCTGCCAGTACCGAGGCGGGAAGATCCGCGGCGATCCCCAGTCGCTCCACGACCCGAACAGCCGCATCCGTGTCGTCGTCGATCGCAACTGTTGGCCCGGAGGCAATCACCTCGGGCAGGTCTCCGACCACGTCGGAGATGGCAAGCGTGATGATGCGAGCCGGGTGAGCCGCGGCGGAAAGGCCGCCACCCTTCAGCAGTGACAGACGCCGCCGGACCGCATTGGTCGCAACGATGTCTGCTCCCGAGCGGAGCAGCAATTGGTTGGTGGCGGCGAGGTCGGCGAGGCTCACCCCCGGCACCGGGGCAACGGCGAGTGCGGAGCCGCCGCCGGAAATCAGAACGAGAGCAGTGTCATCGGGGCCGAGTGTGGTGGCGAGATCGAGCAGGGCAACCCCGGCATCGTGGCTGCGCCGGTCGGGAACCGGGTGACTGCCGATCACCATGGTCAGACCGGGCGGGATCTCCTCATCGTGATTGCTGACCACCAGACCCTCGAGATTGGGTCGCCGCAGGGCAGCAGCAGCGCCGCGGGCCATCGCAGGTGCGGCCTTCCCCAGCGCCAGCACCACAACCCGGCCGGGAATCGGGCCGATGCTGCGGCGCACCGCGGCTTCGGGATCCGCGGCAACCAGGCCTGCTTCGAAACAGGCCAGGAGAACTCGCCG
>Ga0180436_10002077_pt1 | contig 19211 bp, 17 predicted proteins | sample SS_ome_2_FD_132434 | JGI IMG/M metagenome (GOLD analysis project Ga0180436, IMG submission 132434) | Hypersaline lake sediment archaeal communities from the Salton Sea, California, USA - SS_3_S_2 metaG | ecosystem: Environmental > Aquatic > Non-marine Saline and Alkaline > Hypersaline >...
CACCCGATATTCACCGGGAGCTAAGCCACCAACCGAATACGCACCCGACGAATCAGTCGAAGCCGAACCAGCCCAATACCCCAACTCGTCCTCAACACGGACATTCACACCCTCAACCGGAGCCCCAGCCTCATCAGTCACCACACCAGAAACCGAACCGAACTCGGCAAGAACGGCATCAACACCGGAGGTGTCGCTCCCAAGTACAACTACAACCGGAGTCGCACTGCCAAAATCGGGCTGATCATCGAACCACTCGGTCCTATAGCGATTGGAATAGTCAACGAACTCAACTCGATACTCGCCACTATCGAGTCCACCAACCGAGTAGACACCTAACGAGTTTGTATCTGCATAGTGGACGAAGTCACTGCCGGACATGTACGCAGAGATCGACACACCCTCAATCGGGCTGCCAGTGGCGTCAAGCACCACGCCAGAAATTGATCCTGCAAGTCGTAGCTCGGCGTTGATGTCTGTCGTTGGCGTACCTTCAGCAACCGTCACGAGATCAGCGAGAGACCAATCACTCTGGTCATCCCACCACTCACGTTGGTAGGTGCCCGACGCGTCATAGAACTCAACCCGATACTCCCCGGCCGCAACAGCAGCGGAATAGACCCCAGTCGAATCGGTCGAGACGCTCCGACCCGCGCCCGATTCATCCTCAACCCGGACTTGCACACCTTCAATGGGGGCACCCGACTCGTCGGTGACCACGCCCGAGATCGCACCCAATTCGGCAAGGACGGCGCTAATCCCCGGCGTGTCAACGCCAACAACAACACTCACATCGTCAGCGACGTAGAAATCAGACTTGTCGTTCCACCACTCACCGACATAGTTGCCGACATAGGAAGCTTCAAAGAGCACCCGGTAGCTGCCAGTGTCGAGTCCCGCGACCGAATACACACCCGAGGCGTCCGTATAGCCCCTACCGATATAGCCGTAATCGGACGTATAGGCAGTGACCGACACGCTCTCCAACACCGCACCAGACGCATCAGTCACCACACCCGAAATCGACCCGTATGGCTCGAGAGCCACATCGATCCCGCCCGTGTCGGCACCAACAGTCACTGATACGGGAGTCGCATTCTCCAGGTCCGAAGCGTCATCCCACCATTCGGGTTGGTGTACCCCGGTGAAGTCCTCGACATGGATGAAGTAGTCACCTGCAACAAGCCCGATCAGCGTGAAGGTACCGTCAGCGTCGGTGTAAGCGGTCGCCTGTGTTTCACCCAGGTCATTGGTAGCTCTGACGTAGCCGTCGAGCGGATTGCCTGATGCGTCCGTAACCGAGCCGGAGATAGTCCCACCTTCGGCCAGGACCGCATCGATACCGCTGATGTCGACACCCTCAGCCACTGCAACAAGATCTGCGGATGCCACATCGGCCTTGTCATCCCAGTACTCGGGTATGTAGGCCGACCCAGACATGGGCCGGAAGTTGACGATGTGCTCGCCTTCCCCCAAACCCCGCACCTGGTAAGTGCCGTCCGATTGGGTGTATGCGTAGCGGGAATCCAATGATGCCCAATCCGTTGCAGTCACTGTGACATTGGACAGGAGATTGCCGGCTTCATCGGTGACGACACCTGAGATTGTCCCGGCGGTTTGAAGCTCCGCGTCGATTGCCGACGACACCTCACCGGCTGTCACCCCGACCGGTGTCGCTGTTTCGAAACTGGCCGCGTCGAGCCACCACTCAGTGAGGTACGTGTCGGAGTAGTCGTAGAAGAAGAGGTAGTAGTCGCCGGTGACCAAGCCGCCGACCGAATACGCGCCCGACACATCCGTGTACGCCGTTCTCGTCCAACTCCGTCCAGCGTCGTAGATCCTCACCTGGATGTTGGACAACGGGTTCCCGGCTTGGTCGGTAGCTGCCCCGGTGATTGACCCTCCGAGATCGAGCACAACATCGATTCCACCAGTGTCGACTCCGTCGGTCACTGCGATGAGATCAGCGGTACTGACATCGTCCTTGCCCGACCACCATTGCTCAAAATGTGTCTGGCTGTTGTCGTAGAAGTGAACCTTGTAGTCGCCGGACCGCAGACCGACGATGCGGTACGTACCGTCTTCCGCTGTATTGCCAAACGCGATGTAGCCACCACTCTCGTCGCGAACCTCGACTGAAACGGCCGAGAGAGGATCGCCCGATTCTCCGGTAACAATGCCGCTGATCGAACCAGACAATGACAAGACGGCGTCGATTCCGTCGGTCGTTAGTCCGGCGACCACATCCACCGGCGTGGCACTCTCGAGACTGTCCTGGTTGTCCCACCACTCGCCGAAGTAATGCTGCGTGTTGTCATTGAAGCCAACCAGGTGGCTCCCGGTGTCGAGACCCGCGACGGAGTACTCACCGCTCGCACTCGTCGTAGCCGCGCCCATCCAGCGGTAGTCCTGGTCGTAGACGGTGACGTCGATGCCCTCGAGGGGCGTTCCCCCCTCATTGGTCAACGTGCCACTGATCGAACCTGCCGTCTGAACCACTGCGTCGATACCGGTGACGGTGTTTCCAAGCTCGGCTGCGACAAGCATGGCCAGGTTGGATTCGCTGGCATCGTCGTAATACTCCGGAAGGTAAGCACCGTCCTGATGAATGAAGTAGATGCGGTAGCTGTCGGCCACGAGACCCGAGAGCGAATACGTGCCATCAGCAGCGGATTCAGCGACTGCATAGTCGTAGAAGTTCGCACCGCTCGCTTCGACAGACAGTCCGGCGACCGGATCGCCCAGTTCATCAACCACGGTGCCGGAAATCGCGGCGCCGACTTCAAGCGAAGCGTCAACACCCGAAACCGCCGTTGCTTCTGCTACCTCGACGACGGTCGCTGATTCATAATCGGGGGCCGAGTCGTAGTACTCAGCGAGGTAGGTATCGACCGGGGCAAACGAGACGTAGTAGGCGTCAGCTTCGAGGCCGGTCAATGCATATGAGCCATCGGCCGAGGTGATCGCTTCGGCGGAGTCCCCCACTGCGTTACCCCACGCGTACACGGGTACGTCCGGAGCCGGGGCTCCCGTTGTTGCATCGGTGACGATCCCCGCAATCGAGCCGCCGATGTCAAGGGCTACGTCAATCCCGGCGACTGCCTGACCATCACCAACGGTGACGATCGTTGCGGAGGAGTAGTCACGAACTCCGTCGTAGTACTCGCTTCGGTAGGTGTCCCTGGGAGAGAAGAGGACGCGGTAATCGCCGGGGGCAAGCTCGGCAAAGGCGTAGGTGCCGTCGGCCAGCGATTCAGTTTCGCCGTAACCTTCCTCGGTAGACCCGTATGCCGTCACAGGGACACCGGCAATGGGCAGACCGGTTGCTGCGTCAATTACCGCGCCAGCGATCGAACCGGGCTGCGCTCCATAGGCAACAGACGGAGTCACTGCCTGGACAACCGATCCAAGCAGGAGAAGCGACAAAAACGCTCGGAGAGAGCGCTCCCAACGACGCGACGGACGAACACCACCCCTGGTTCGCTTGCTGAACACCATTCACCCCGTTCCCAGCCGAAACTACCTGCGCCGCACTATACCTTTCCCAAATCCTGCTAGCGATTAATCGCGCTGCGTGGGGACTACTCAGACTCATCGGCGAATACCTCAAGGCGACACTGGATTACCTCGATACGTCTGGTATGAACCAGTTCCTGGCACGATTCATCGCCGGAGGCTTGCTAATTGCGATCCTGCCGATCGTCGCACGCAAGGCAAGCCCCACGCTCGCAGGTGTCGTTGCGATGATCCCCGCAGTCACCCTATTCGGCTTCATTTTCGTGGGTCTGGAGCAGGGGTCCCTTGCGGTCAAAGACGCAGCTGTAGGGGCACTGGCGGGCTTGGGAGCCGTGCTGGCGTTCCTGGCAACCGTAGTGCTGATCTCGACCTCCGGTCGCGGATGGACACAGGCACTTGTTCTAGGTCTCGTCTCCTGGCTAGGAGTGGCCGGAGCAATCGCCTACATGATGAAGGGGACAATCCAGTGAAGACGATATTCGGCTCCGATACCGACTCGGAAAGACAGATACTCAGGATCGCTCTCCCTCTCTTCACGGCATACGCCTTCGTGGCCACCATCTTCAGTTGGGGCGCCGAATGGTCGGTGCCGTTGATCCTCTTTGCCCTTACGCTGCTCGTCAATCAGGTGAAACCCGTCGAAGAGATACACCAGGACGTCAAGTATCTAAGGGATGTGAACGAGAAGGTTCCGGTGAAGCCCTATGGCTCGGCAAGTGCTTTCTTCGAAGGTCTCGCAGCGGCGGTCAAATCGGCGAAGAACACAGCTGACCTAACTCACATCAGGGACACACCTCCCAAGGAGTTCGGCTCGAAGTCAGTGGATTACTACGACGCGGTCTACGAGTGGGTGAAGGACGCAGAGGACCGCTCGATTCGACGGATTGTCTCGGTCCGAAACGACGAGATGGTGGAGTGGGCGAAGAGCCTTGCCAAGAAGGCCCGGAAGTGTGAGCGGTTCAATGTTCGCGTTGTCAACTGGGAGATCGATGCGCCTGCCATCAACATGGCGGTCATTGATGGCGAGGTTGTCTTTCTCGCCCTGACCGGTTCCGATGTCCACCGAACCGGCGGAACTGCGGTTGAGGACGTGAACATCGCCTCATACTTCACGTCGTACTACGAGACTCTTTGGAACGCGTCGACGCCGTTGCATGAGTTCTTGGCCGAGCGGGACGACCACTAGACCGACCGCGACGCCAGGGACGCCTTCAAGGATTCCGCCGGCGGAGTCGAGGTTGGCACCGCGCTCCTCATCGACAGGGGATTCAGCGAGAAGCTGGCCGGCCTGTTCACGAAGTTCAGCGAGCCGACCAGGCCGGTCGAAGTGTTCCACGTCGAAGCCGAGGCCATTGCCTGGGCCCAGTCGGTGCTGGGCAGATAGACACACCCGAGGCAGATTGCCCCCTATCACCATCCGCTCCCAACTGCGGCTGTTGACTAGGGATGTGCGCCCGCACCGGTACCGCGCATTCCGGCCAGTCCGGCCAGGACCACGACGAACGGCGCAAGCAGGAATCCAAACCTTCCCGGCATCAGCGCCAGCGCCACACCGGCAACTACACCGATCACGGCCCCCAGAGCAGTTGCCGCCCGTCGCTCTCTGGGAGCCGCCCCGATCATCGCACCGGCGATGATCCCGAGCAGGATCACCACCATGGCGAAGAACTCCAGAACGGGGATCAATGCCATCCCGGGTACGGCACCCGCCAGACCGCCGACAAGACCTTTGAAGAAACGCATGAGGTCCTCCTTTCCCCTCTAGCTTCGCCCGCCCCCGGCGCGCCAAACAGGGGGACCAACCCCTATTGCGAATGGGGCTGGTGATCGATCTCCTCCGGAGCACAACGCCCCCGGATTCTGCGCTTCTGGCACACCACTTCACCATCCCCTTCTGTAGGCTTTCTAGTTGGCACATCGAACTGGTGATGGAGCACAAAAGGTGTGTCGCAGGGGGAAGACATCGTGGTCACGCGACCACGGCCCAGCGAGGGGAAGGGGAAACATGAAGAGAAGACTTGGCCTAATGGCCGTCAGCGCAATCGTGCTGCTGGTCACCGCGCTACCGGCGCTAGCCGTGACCAACGGCGAGCCGGACGACGACCGGCATCCGTACGTCGGGCTGATGGTTGCCGATGACGCCGACGGCAACCCAATGTGGCGGTGCACCGGCACGCTGATCTCTGAGACCGTGTTCCTGACGGCCGGGCACTGCACCGAGCCGCCGGCAGCTGGAGCAACGATCTGGTTCGCCGAGGACGTTGATGCTGAACCGGGTTACCCGTTTGACGGTGACGTCGACGGCACGACCTACACCCATCCCGACTACAACCCGGCGGCGTTCTTCCTCTACGACCTCGGGGTCGTAGTTCTTGATGAGCCCTACCCGATGGGTGAGTACGGTGAACTTCCCGATTTGGGTGTGCTCGACGGGATCAAGGGCAAGGACAAGAAGTCAGCATTGCTTGCCGTCGGTTACGGCCTGCAGGAGATCAATCCGAACCGGTTGACTGCTGACAGGATCCGCTTGCAGGCACCGCTCGACCTGCTGAACACAAAGGGTGTGTTCGGCGTGCCCGAGGGAACCTCGATCAAGGTATCCGGCTCCGGTGTTGGTGGTGACGCCTCCGCCACCGGCGGCACCTGCTTTGGCGACTCAGGTGGCCCGATGTTCCTCGAAGGTACGAACATAGTTGCAGCGGTCACCTCGTTTGGGGTCAACGGCAACTGCGCCGGAACCGGCGGCGGCTATCGCGTTGACCAGCCCGACGACCTCGATTGGCTGGCCACCTTCCTGCCGTAGACAATAACGACCTAGCGATACTGCAGCGCCCCCTTGGTGAGGGGGCGCTGGCGCGCCCGGGTCGGAGAACGACCCTCCGGCTACTGCGCTCCGGCGCCCACCAGAACGGGCTGCTCTCCTGTGGTCTCTCCCGCCGTGATGGGATCCGATGGGGCCAAAGCGGAGCGACGCCGCCGGACCAGAGCGATGGAGATGCCTCCCGCCAATACCGCTGCCCCGATCGCAATGGCACCTAGGACATGGCCGTTGGACTTCAATAGGACGGCGCCTCCGGAGACGATCGGCGAGCGACCGCCGGTGGGATCTACTGCCCATGCGCCGACTCGGAATATGATTGCGTAGGAGATGGCAGACACCCCGATGCGGAGCACGAGGCTTCTCAGCTGCCGCACCCGATCGTGGTTGAGCAGGACTGCCGCACTACCCGACAAAGCCATTACTGCCAGCCCGGCGACCACGACCTTGCTCAGCAATCCTCTCACCTCGCGAGCCGTCCCTCCGACGGTGAGCTGGTTGTCATCCGCGGAGAGTACGACGCCCGGTACACCCGCAGCCGCAACGCGCACCGTTTCGGCATCGGAAACGACCCCGCGCTGCTCCAGCGCGGCTGCGACAACGGGGGCAAGATCGTCTATCGCCGTCCTGAGGTCCAACTCGGTTGCGGTGCCCGGCGGAGCCAGCGCTGCAGCAACTGCCTGATCGACCACCGAGTCGATAGCGGACTCCATCTCCGGCGACCCCTCGACGGCCATAATGACTGCCGCGGCATCGTCACTGCTCACGTCCCCCGCCGCCGCAACCGCGTCGCCGAGCCAGTCGGCCAGGCGATCGTTGACGATCTCGCTCTCGAGCACGGCCCGGGTGCTGGCCGCAAGCGTCGTCTGATCGCCGGCGACCGAGCGGCCCCAGACGCCGATCAGCACGATGGATGTAGCAATCCCAAAAACCCACAGCGCAACAGCAAGCGTCAGCGCTCGGGAGCGCGTCTTCGTCCTATCGAAGGTGGCGGAGAGAAACATGGGAACCGTCGCAGATGAGAAGGGATAGCAGTGGTTCGCCGGCGGCGAAGCCACGATGCTACCGCCGCTTGCACGCAATGCGGCGTTGTGCGAGCGGACCGGATACTCGCCCGCATCTCTGCTCGGCTCAACCGGGCGACAGGGAGCGGAGTACGGACAAGGTCATTGTGGTGACGGGGGCGAGTAGCGGACTGGGCGACTACATCACGCACAACCTGGTCGAGGGAGGCGCGAGCGTCGTCGCCACTGCCCGCCGTATCGACCTCCTCCAGGCTCTCGCCGCCGACCTTACAGATGCGCCCGGCAATGTCCGCGTTCTCCAGGCGGACGTGACAAGTGCCGCCGACGCCAGATTCACCATGGATGCTGCTAACGCCGAGTTCGGACGTCTCGACGCCTTGGTCAAAAACGCGGGCATGGAGGTTCCCGGCCCGATCGAGGAATTGGCCGAAGCCGACTTCGAGCAAATGCTCCGCACCAATGTGATCGGGCCCTACCTCTACACGCAAGCAGCTCTCCCCCACCTCAAGGCCGGCGGCGGTTTGATCGTCTACCTGGGCTCAACCGTCGTGCCGCGAGCGCCTCGTTTCCGGTTCGGCTACGTGGCCAGCAAGGGAGCGCTGGAGGCAATGTCGCTGGCACTGGCGGGGGACCTCGGCCTCGACAGGATCAGGGTCAACGTAGTACGGCCCGGCATCGTCCCGTCGGAGTTGCGTGGCTCGACCGAAGCCGAGGAGATGGTCACCATGCAGGAACGGGTACCGCATATTCAAGCCCTCGAAGCGGTCGGCAAGGGCGGCGACGTAGCCGCCGTGGTCTCCTTCCTGATATCCGATGCAGCCGAGTGGATCACGGGTGCGGTCATCGATGTCGACGGCGGCTACTCCCTGGGTGTGTGGCGGTAGCCAAAGGCCGACCAGGCGTGTTCGCAGTACTCCGGCATCGCCACTACCGTTCCGCCCATGAGCCGCATTGCCTGGAAGTCCCTGTTGGCCGCACTGCTGATTGCGCTCCTTGCGGCAGCATGCGGTGGCGACTCCGATGCAGAGGAAGACGGCGTGCTTACCCTGCAAGACGAGGAGACCGGCTCGGTAACGACTACCACGCGCCTCAGCGCCGATGAAGCCGTACTCGAAGTAACCCGGTGCATGCGTGATCGCGGGCTGGAAGTGCCCGACATCGGCGTGACCGCCGACGGCCAGCTCGATCTCAACCCCGACGATCTCATCGGCATCGACCTCGAATCCGACGAGTTCCAGGAGGCCTTCACCAGCTGCATTGCGGTGTTCCAGCTCTCCGGTGGTTTCGACGTATCGCTCGACCCCGAGCTCGAGGCCTTGTTCCAGGACCAGCTCCAGGAGTTCTCGCAGTGCATGCGAGACAACGGCGTCGTTGACTTCCCCGATCCCCAAACCGGCAGCGGCACTCCCTACCCTCTCTCCGCCTTCCTCGGTTTCGGTGATCCCACGTTTGAGGAAGCGATCGAGACGTGCCGCCAGACTGTGTCCTTCGAGGGGTTTGCCGGCTGATGAAACGTATCACCGGTCTCATCGTGATCGTCTTGCTCTTGATCGCCGTGGGTTTCGGCGGCTGGTGGGCGATCGACCGCTTCGCCGACGACGAGACCGATGCCGAACCGACCGAAGAGGTCGAGCTCGTCTCGGTCGAGGTGCGGCGTGCCGACATCACCGATACTGAAACACTCGAAGGCACGCTCCGCTTTGCTGATCCCGGCGTCCTCGCCACACGCCTCAGCGGGACTGTCACCGCCGTGCCCGAGGCCGGTACCACACTGCAACGCGGTGACGTGGCCTTCGAAATTGACGGCCAGCCCGTGATCGTCATGTGGGGAGAGAAGCCCGCCTGGCGGCCCCTCCTCGAGGAAACTGAAGGGGCCGATGTCCGCCAACTCGAAGCCAACCTCCCGCTATTCGGTTTCACCAGCGAGGATCTCACCATCGACGAGGAATTCGACGCAGCAACTACAGCGCTCGTCGAGGAGTGGCAGGAGGAGTTGGGTCTCGACGAGACCGGCATCATCGAGCTGGGCCGCATTCTGTTCATCCCCACCGAGCTGCGCGTAGCCGACGTCCTGGTCGATGTCGGCGCGACCGTCGCCCCGGGGGTGCCGGTGCTCGCCACCTCCGCTGCGCAACAAGAGATCCAGCTCTGGCTGGAAGCCGATCGCCAGGATCTTCTCGAGGTCAATGACTCCGTCGGGCTGGAACTACCGGACGAGAGCAATACCACCGGTGTTGTCACCGCTATCTCGGATGTTGTCACCTCGGTCGTGGAAGGGCCGGAGACGAAACGGGTGTTCGAGGTGACCGTTGCGCTAGATGATCCCTCCGCCGCCGCCGGTCTCGACGAAGCCCCGGTCGACATCGAAGTTGTATCGGAGGAGGCCACCGACGTCCTCGTGGTGCCGGTCAATGCCCTGCTCGCACTGGCTGAGGGTGGCTATGCCGTTGAGTTGATCGAAGGATCGGACGGCACCCGGTTCGTCCGGGTTGAGATCGGCAAATTCGCCGACGGTATCGTTGCGGTTACGGGCGACATCACCGAGGGTGACCGCGTTCTCGTTCCCCGATGATATGACGGCCGTCCTCGAACTCTCCGGCGTCGACAAGGTATACCCCGGCCCACCGCCGGTAGCTGCACTCGACAACGTCAACGTTTTGATTGCCGCCGGCGAACTGGTGGCCATCGTGGGACCGAGCGGCGCGGGCAAGTCGACCTTATTGCACATGATGGGCGCCCTCGATCGGCCCACCACCGGGACGATCAGCATCGAAGGAACCGACATCGCATCCCTCAGCGATCGGCGCCTGTCGGGGCTGCGGAGTCATCGCATCGGATTCGTGTTCCAGGACTTCTTCCTGATCAATGGCATCACTGCTCTGGCCAACGTCGCCGAGGGTCTCATCTACCGGGGACTGAGCCGGGGCGAGCGCAATCAGCGAGCGCAGATGGCGCTGGAACGGGTCGGCCTCGGCAGTCGACTCAGGCACTTACCCAACCAGCTCTCCGGCGGGGAGCGACAGCGAGTCGCCATAGCCCGCGCCCTGGTCGGTGATCCGGCCATCGTGCTTGCCGATGAGCCGACGGGAAACCTCGACTCGCACACGTCGGAGGAGATCGCCCAGCTCTTCGCAGGACTCAACGCCGAGGGCACCACGATCGTCGTCATCACCCACGACAAGGATCTAGCCGCCCGCTTCCCCCGCATGATCGAGATGCGTGACGGCACACTGCGGGAGGCGGAGTGAGGAGCCGACTGCGCTTTGTCGACGCTATTGGGCTGGGCGTCCGCGGGCTGTCCTCGCGGGTAGCGCGCGCCGTTTTGACCGCCACCGGTATCGCCATCGGGATCGCCGCAATTGTTGCCGTGCTCGGCATCTCCGCCTCGGGCCGCGCCGACCTGCTGGCCACGCTCGACGAACTGGGCACAAACCTGCTGCGAGTCGAACCGGGCGCCGGGATCTTCGGCAACGCCGACGAGGTGCCGGAAGAGGCAGCCGATATGACGTTGCGAATCCGGCCGGTACAACAGGTCACCGCAACCACCCGGGCCGAGGCGAGTGTGCGTCGCAACGATCTCATCCCGGAGCTAGAGACCAGCGGCATATCGGTGCTTGCGGCCGATCCAGACCTGCTCGAGGTGCTTCGAGCCGACATCGAGCACGGGCGCTTCATCGACGGCGCCACGGCCCAGGTTCCGACCATGGTGCTCGGCGCGGTGGCCGCACAGCGGCTCGGCATCACTGATCTCGACCCGTCGCCCCGCGTCTACGTGGACGGAACGTGGTTCAACGTCATCGGGATCACCGCCGCGATGGAGATTCATCCGGACCTGGAGAGGTCGGCGGTCATCGGCTACCCGGTCGCCGCCGAGTTGTTCGAAACGACTCGCTCCCCCACCACCATCTACGTCCGAGCCAATCAGGACTTCATCGATGATGTTGCGGAGGTCCTGCCGGCAACGGTCAACCCGGAGCAACCAGATGCGGTGCAGGTAAGCCGACCCTCGGATGCCCTCGACGCACGCCGCGCCGCCGATGAGGCACTCACCAACCTTCTCATCGGCCTCGGCGCTGTTGCGCTGCTCGTCGCCGGCGTCGCCATCGCCAACATCATGGTCATCTCGGTATTGGAGCGCCGCATGGAGATTGGGGTGCGGAGAGCGATCGGGGCAACCCGGGGCCACATCCGCCTCCAGTTCCTCATCGAGTCGATGTTGCTGGCCGGGATCGGCGGGGTACTCGGCATCGCCCTTGGGGCCGCCATCACCGTGGGCTACGCCGCCAGCCGCGACCTCACGGTTGCCGTACCGCCGCAAGGGTTGGCGCTCAGCGTGCTCGCTGCACTTGCCATCGGTGCCATTGCGGGGTTGTACCCGGCGATTCGAGCGTCCCGCATCCCACCGGCCGAAGCGGTGCGCAAGTAGCGGCCGCCGGTGGCGGGTCGCCGAGGAGGTCTGCGGTACCTCACGCGGGGGTTCTGTTCCTCCGATCCGATTGGTACGGTTGCGGCCTCCGGATGAAGCAACACGAGTTCGCCGGGCAGATCGGAGAAAGGTCTTGGAACTACAGCTGATCCTCCTCGCCGCAGTGCTCGGTTACCTGCTGGGCTCGCTGTCGTTTGCCCGGATTGTGGGCCGCATGGTCGACCCAACCGCAGACGTCACCCGCATCGTCGAGGAGTTGCCTGACGGCCATACGTTCGAGTCGGACTCCGTCAGTGCCACTGCCGCCCGCATGGCCCTCGGCACCCGCTGGGGACTGACGACTGGGTTGCTCGACATGGCGAAGGTCGGCGTCCCGGCTCTGATTTGGGTGCTCCTCTACCCCGACACCCCTGGGTACGGACTGATCGCGGGCGTCGCCGGGCACCTCGGTCACGTGTTCCCGCTATATCACCGCTTCGTCGGTGGGCGGGGCGAGTCAGCAGTCTACGGCGTAGTGCTGCTACTGGACCCGCTGGGAGCGCTCGTGACCACCTTGGCCGGCGCAGTCCTCGGGTTGGTGATCGGCCACATTCTCATCTTCCGGTGGGCCGGCCTGATCCTGCTCATCCCCTGGATGGCGTGGTGGCACGACGATCCGGCCTACGTGGTCTACATGGTCGCCGCCAACGCCATCTACTGGACCTCGATGATCCCCGAATTGCGCCAATACGTGCAGCTCCTCAATCAGGGCGCTCCCATGACGCAGGAGGAAATCGCCGGCAGTTTCGCGATGGGCGAGTCTCTTGGCAGGACAATGGACCGATACGGCCTGCTGGCGTGGTGGGAGAGTCGGCAGCACGCCGAGGATTGAGCCAGCTCTCTTGCAGTCTTGTCCCAGGGCCGATTGCTCATCGGCTTGGTGCGGTTGCGCTGCTGGTCGCCGGCGGCGCTAGTCGCCGGCCTGTATCCCGCCATTCGGGCGTCCCGAATCCCGCCGGCCGAAGCGGTGCGAAAGTAGCGGTCGCCGGTGGCGGTCACTCCTCGTCTTCGTCGAGACGCCCCGTCCCCATCGCGGGATGAGCAGTCTTGAAGTCTCGCCAGCTGGCGACTTGCTTGAGCTCGCCGGCCCGACGCTTCACGAGATAGCGCTTCAGCTCCGGGATGGAAGCCACGGTATAGAGGAGGTTGATCACGACGGCATAAGCCACCTCGGGCGAGCCACCTCTCCAGACAAACCAGGGGATCAGCAACCACTGGCCTAGTAGATAGGCAACGAACATATCTCGCAGCAGAAAAAGGCCAACACCAACGCCGAGCGCCGAGGTCACCGGGATGGCCAGCCAATCAACAGCAAGCAGGCCCCCGTACAACGGGCTCTGCCCTCGCCCGCCTTGGAACCGGTAGAAGATCGGGTAGTTGTGACCGAACATGACCGCAACTGCGACAACCAGGTGATAGGACTCGTCTGGCCAAACCAGCCGCACGATCAGAGTCGGGATAAAGGCCTTCAAGATGTCGCCGACGCCGACGACGATGCCCCATTTCGGACCGGTCCTGGCTCCGATCGATGTCGCACTTACCCCGCCGTACTCAATGATGGCCCCGCCGGGGAGCTGGACGTCCGTTGCCGTAAGGTCGGCATCGGGCACCACTCTGCGCCCGACCATGCGGGCAAAAGAGATGGAGCCGAGTAGGTACCCGACGACGGCCACGGCTACGGCAATCGCAACCGTCACTACCCGTCCTCCACCACGACGCTGCCGGCATAGCCGTCGACGACAACGGTGGCCCCGTCGGGCAACTTCGTAGCCCCGGCAACAGAGACAACACACGGGATGCGGTACTCGCGCGCCACGATGCTGCTGTGCGACAGCATTCCGCCGGATTCGGCGACAACAGCACCGGCCCGGGCGAACAGCGGTGTCCACGCCACATCGCTATAGGGGATGGCGATGACGTCGCCGGGCATCACCTTCTGGAATTCGCTGGTGTCTCGGACCACCCGGAGAGTGCCACGATGATGACCACGCGAGGTTGGGATACCGGTACGCTCGGTGGAGCCTTGCAGGTGTTGCACCGGCACGTAGTCGTCGCCGTAGATGATCTCCGGCATGTCCACATCGTGGAGGTCCTCCATCTCCCGACGACGGGCGGCAACCAGTTCCCCGGGTGGGTCGACCGGCATCCCGAGTAGGGCCGCCCGAACCTCATCGATGTACAGATACATGACATCATCTGCTGCGGAGAGCACACCCCGGTCGACGAGACGGCGCCCCACCTCGAGAAAGAAGCGGCGGAACAGCCCGTACCCGTAGGTGTAGGTGAAGCTGACGTTCTCCCGGTGGGCGATGAACTCCTGGGTCCGGTTCCTCAGCTTGCGCAGGAGTGGGCGTTGTAGCGCAGACAATTGCGATTCGGCCTCTGCCCAATCGAGCTGGGTCGTCTCTCCGTGCACGTTCGTATGGTCGAGCGCCATCGTCAGCACAGAGCGGGGAGTCTCCCGCCAAGTCGGTACCGAGAAGTCGTTGCCGCTGGCGGAGAGATGGCCAAACCGAACCATGAAATCGTCGAATGACGGGCGCATCGAGTCCGGTAGTGCTGCGGCGCCCCGTTCTCGGATGTCCTGCCGGGTTTCCTCATCGAGTCGGGCCAACCCGGCGCCCAGCTCTTCGAGATGTAAGTTGGGATTGACGCCGATCATTTCCTTGGTATCGCCGATGGCCACCGATTCCGGGTCGAGCCCGGCGGCGGTGAGCCGCCTGCGGAGCAGGGCGTTGTGAATGTTGGCAAGCAACGGGGTGACGATGTTGGCGTAGGCGGCCTGTATGCCGATCTCGGTAAGGGCGGCGATGTCGCTGAGCAGAGCCGAATCGGAGCGGGCGGCGAGATCGACCTTCTCCAGGCTTGAGTACGCCGCCTGCAAGCTATGCAGCTCCTTGGGGATCGCCTTGCCGTACCGGGCCTTGCGTAGACCCATGCCCAGCATCCGGGGCAACAGTCGCATGGTTCGCGACGACGGCTTGAACGACGGTTTGTCCTCACCTGCCGGCAGCCCGAGCAACAGTTCGAGCGAGTCGCGGGGCATACCCATCAGCTCGAAGATCTCACCAATGGCGCCCATGTTGAAGTAAGCGCGATAGCAGAAGGATCGGGCCAACCCCCGGGCCTGGATGTCGTTGGGGCCGATTGCCTCAGTGAACAGGTTGACCCAGGCTTGATTGACCATCGGCACATTGACCGACCACACGAGCGGCTTGATCATGCCGGGTAACACTTCCCGAGAGATTCGATTCGAGTAGATGGGAATGTCATCGATGCCGGTGATCGGCCGCATCTGAACCAGCCATACCTGCTGACCGTCCCATACCCATTCGAGATCGACGGGTCGGCCGAACATGGTGGACAGACGCACCGCAGTCCCGGCGATTTCAGCCACCGCAGCGTCGGGAATGACGCCGTGATCCGGCTTCTCGGTCCAGGTTCCCCAGCGGCGAACCCATCGGTCCGGGGTCTTGCCCTCTCCCATGAGCTGCTCACCACTTCCGGCAACAACCTCAATGACTACCTCGTTGAGCCCCGTCATCGGGTTGCGCGAGAAGGCCACGCCGGAGGCCACCGGCTCGACCATCGGTTGAACCATCACCGCAACGTCGAATTCTTCGAAAGAGCCGATGTGGTCCTGATAGGTAGCCACCCGTTCGGATTGACCCGAGCGACGAACCCGATCGATGGCGACAGCGAGGTCGGTTACAGCAACATCGAGCTCGGTAGCGAATTGACCGGCGTACGAAGCAATGTCGCCGTCCTCGATGGTGGCTGAAGACCGGACTGCGTACCTGGTCGCGGCATCGAAGGTGTCGGCCAGCTCGCCATCGTCGATCGGCACCGTCGGGGCAACAACCCAGGTCGGCGGCACCCGCTCGTTGCGCGCAATGAGCCAGCCGACATGGCTCGCCTTGCCGCCTACTACCGCGGCCGGCATCTCTCCAGTGATCCGTTCGATTGTCATACCTCTCCGATCATCCCATCCCCGGTTGTTCGCCGAAACGTGAATGAGATCGAATGGCCCACCCTAGGTTGCAGCCTGCGATTGGCCGGTCATAGGGGGTTGGGCCAATCTAGGGTGCGGCTCAATACCCAGCAGAAGACAAGGAGACAACCGTGGGAGACAGGGTTGCCGTGCTGCTATGCGGATACGGCGAGATCGAGGAATACGACGAATTCGCCGAGTACAACGAGCGATCGTTCAGACTATTGGTCTCGAAGTCCATCAAGTTCCCCGACTTCTCGATTCCGTTCCTATCCAAGCGTCTCGAGCGTGCCCAAAAAAAGGAGTGGCACGCGGCCAATCACTACCACTCGCCGCACAATGACATCTTCGAGCGGCAGCGCCAGGGTATAGAGGAGAACCTGCGGCAAACCTACGGCGATGATGTCGCCGTATTCAAGGCGTTCAACTTCGTGCCGCCGTATCTGCCCGACCAGGTGCTGCGTGAGGTCCGATCGCAGGGTTTCGACAAGCTGGTCGTCTATCCGTGGCTGGTTGTCGATTCGGTATTCACCAGCGGACTCGCCCTCGAGCAGATCAACGAGGCGCTGCAGCCGGACCCGACCTGGGTCAAGGATCTCCGCTACCTGCCGTCGTTCTGGGAGCGGAAAGACTTCCAGGCGCGAATCCTCAACCAAATCGAGGAAGCCGTCGCTCCGCTCCGCGAGAAGTACTCACCAAGCCAGATCGGCATCATGTTGTGTCTGCACGGCTGTCCGCTGGAGTCAAAAGGCTATGAGACGGGCGTCCGGGAAAGCGAGGCGTTGTTCTACGCCCTGCAAGAGACCCTCATCCGCAAATACCCGCTGATCACCCCCGGCTGGATGAACCACACGGTGCCGGGCAAGTGGACCACTCCGGATGTCGATCAGGCTGCGAAGAACCTGATCACGCTGGGTGCCGAGGCCATCGTCTTTGCGCCGATTGGATTTGTCACCGAGAACCACGAAACCCAGCTGGATATCGGCTACACAATCGACAAAGTCAAGGATCAGGTCGACTGCATCCATCTGCCCACCCTCAACGACGATCCCGAGTTGCTGCGCATGGGAGCCGAGTGGATCAAACCGCTGATCGACGAACTGCGCGGATAGCCACTACAGGCGGCCCTCAGCAACCTCGGCGATTACCGCCTCGGCGCGCTCCCTCAGTTCGTCGAGGTCACCGAGCCGATCGAGCGTGCCGTATTGCCGGGCCATGCGGGCGTTGGTGGCAAACCGCTCGCGATGCCGATCGAGAAAGTCCCAGTAGAGCGTCGTGAACGGGCAGGCATCCGGGCCGGTGCGTTGCCTGGGGTCGAAGCGGCAGTCGCCGCAGTAATCGCTCATCCGGTTGATGTAGGCGCCACCCGACACATAGGGCTTGGTCGACATCCTGCCGCCGTCGGCCCACATCCCCATCCCCATGACGTTCGGGCCCATCACCCAATCGGCCCCATCGATGAAACGCTCCCTCATCCAATCCCGCACCAGGGCAGGGTCGATGCCGTAGAGATTCGCAAAGTTGGCCAGGATCATCAACCGTTGGATGTGGTGGAGCCAGCCACGCTCTTCCACCCCGGTGAGCGCCTCCGAGACACATCGCATCGACGTACCTGCCGCGCCCGTCCACGCCGGCGGCAGCGCTCGATCGTTGCCCAGTTCGTTGGCGTCGTACTGATCCGGCCACAGCCAGTAGATGCCCCAGACGAACTCACGCCAACCGATGATCTGGCGAATCATCCCCTCCGCGGAGTTGATCGGCACCAGCCCGTCCCGATAGGCCTGCTCGACCGCATCGCAGACCTCGGCGGGCAACAGCAGACCCAGGTTCAGATAGGGGCTGAGCATTGAATGGGCTAGGTGCCAGTTGGTGCTGGTCATTGCGTCCTCATATGGCCCAAATTGGGGCAGCACCTCGGCGGTGAAGTGGCGAAGCCGGGCCAGGGCGCTCCGGCGTGATGTCGCCCACCAACCCACCGGGTTGGCCCCGGGTAGATCGGGCGGCATTTCCTCCAGTACGCGACGGTCGAAATCATCGAGACGACTCTGCGGAGGCGCTACCCACTGACCGCCACCGGGAGGGGGCGGTTGGCGATTGTCCTGGTCGAAGTTCCAAGCCCCGCCGGCTGGTTCATCACCATCCATCAGGTAACCAAGGCGGCGGCGCTGCCAGCGATAGAAGTCTTCGAGCCGGAGCCGCTTCCGTGACCCGGCCCAGTCGGCAAACTGGCTGCGGTGACAAAGGAACTGATCGGACCGGGCAATCGCCACCCCGAGCTTCTCCATCAGTGAGTGCGCGGCGGCCGAATTCGGCTCGGTGACGATCACCTCATCGGGGGTGAACTCCGTGCGGTGATCGGCGAGGCCGACGGTCAGGGAGGAGGCCTTGCGATAGTCGACTTCGAATCCCGACCGTCGCATATCCTCAGCGAACCGCCTCATCGCCGCCATAACTAGATGAAGACGCTGCTTGTGATAATCCCTGTTGCGGGCCATCGCAGTGCTCTCAACAAGGAGAACCCGGGCCGAGTCGGGTGTCTCCGCGCGCAGTGCCCCAATCCTTCGATTCAGCTGGTCACCGAGCACCCAGACGGTCTTCATATAGCCAGCATCCACATGACCAGGAATCCTCTTGCCGTCCACAGGGTGGTCCGGATCCAGTTGCCGGCCACCAGGCGAGCCACTGCTTCGTGATCGCCGGGGCGAATTCTGGCATGTTGCGGCACCTGGACGGTGGCGGTGATGACCCAGATCACCGCGAGCAGCGCACCCGATACGAGAACCAGAACTCGAGAACTCGGTAGTGACCAGAGCAGCCCGGCGGCGGTGACGACTTCCGCTACCGCAACAACGGCCAACAGCAGAGAGATACGGCGGCTGTGCTGCCGGTGGTACTCGGCGAAGCGTGCTTCGCCTACTGATGCAAAAAGTGGATAGTGCACTACCTGGATGAACCAGATGAGCCCAACCATGAACCAGGTCGCAGCAAAGTGGATGAGCAGCATTGCCTATTCAGCAAATGCAGAGGCAGGCAGCTCCCGCCGACCGCCAACCAACCCGGCGACGATCGTGTTGGCAACGAGTTCCGGATCGAGCCCGGGAGGCATTTTGGGCGCGCGGCCCGATATGGGCCGTGTCGCCAGACCCGTCTCGGTATGCGGGGGACGGGCGTCGAGAACGTGGATGCCGCGCCGGCGTAGCTCCCGTCCGAGAGCGAGGGTTGCTGCACTCAGGCCGGCCTTGGCGGCGGAGTATGCCGCCATCCCGGCCATAGGCTGTTCGGCGACCACGCCGGAGATATTGACCAGGAAGCCTTGCTCCATGTGCGCCAGTGCAGAGCTGAAAACCTGCAGCGGACCAACCAGGTCGACGGCGAACAGCTCGTCGAGCGCCGCTG
>Ga0180436_10002079_pt1 | contig 19207 bp, 17 predicted proteins | sample SS_ome_2_FD_132434 | JGI IMG/M metagenome (GOLD analysis project Ga0180436, IMG submission 132434) | Hypersaline lake sediment archaeal communities from the Salton Sea, California, USA - SS_3_S_2 metaG | ecosystem: Environmental > Aquatic > Non-marine Saline and Alkaline > Hypersaline >...
AGTCTAGCGCCAACCTGGGCCACCACTAGCAATGATACCAACTCCGCGGTTGCTACCATTCATATAAGGCCAACGCACTTATGCGAAAAGAACCCAATCCCGCCGACCGCTACTCCCGTCAGGTGCTCTTCGAGGGCCTCGGTGAGTCCGGACAGGCGCGCCTGCGCGCGGCCCGCGTCGTTATCGTGGGTTGCGGCGCCCTCGGGAGCTTCCAAGCTGGCGCGCTGGCGAGGGCCGGCGTTGGCTGCCTGCGGATTGTCGACCGGGACTTTGTCGAGTTGAGCAACCTGCAGCGGCAGTGGCTCTTCAATGAGCGTGACGCGGAGGACGGGCTCCCCAAGGCGGTCGCGGCCGCCCGCAGCCTGGCCCAGGTCAACTCGGATGTCGAGATCGAGCCGTTCGTCGCCGATCTCACCCCAGAGAACGCCCTCGATCTACTCTCCGGCGTCGATCTGATAATGGACGGGACCGACAACTTCGAAACCCGGTACTTGATCAACGACTTCGCCGTGAAGGAAGCCGTGCCCTGGGTCTACGGAGGCGCGGTGGCCGCCTACGGTCTCACGATGCCGGTGATCCCCGGCCGCACCGCCTGCCTGAAGTGCATTTACCCCGAACCACCCAACGGAGTCCAGCCCACTTGCGAGACGGCTGGCGTCCTGAACACGATCACTTCCGTCATCGCTTCCCTGCAGGTGAGCCAGGCGTACCGGATTCTCGCGGGAGAAGCCGGGAAGCTCGAGCCCAGAATCACCACGGTCGACGTTTGGGATGGAGCGATCCGTCAGGTTGCCCAGCCGCCGCCCGGCCCTGGCTGTCCGGCCTGCGGTCTCCGCAGTTTCCAGCACCTGGAGGGCAATAACCGCCCTCCCATCAGCCTGTGCGGGCGGAATGCGGTGCAGATTCACGATCGAGAGCGTCCCATCGACCTTGATTCGCTCCGGAGGCGGCTGGAGCCGCTGGGATCCGTCCGCGCCAACGAATTCGCGCTTCGGTTCTTTGTGGAGCCCTACGTGATGACCGTCTTTCCGGACGGCCGGGCGATCATCCAGGGAACGCAGGACACCGGCCTGGCCCGCAGCCTCTACGCTAAGTACGTGGGGACTTAGTGCCGTTCTCCGCCGGCCGCCGCGTCATGAGGCTCTCGACCAGGAACTGCGCCGCATGATCGAAATGTTCGTGGATCAGGCGTTCGGCTTCCTCGCCGTCTCCTTTTTCCAGCGCGCTCGCGATGGCGAGATGTTCCCGGTGCGACGAGATCACTTTCTCCCGGATGCTGAGCGAGAAAACGCGGAAGCGCCGGAACTGCTCCTGCAGGGAGACGATGAACCGGACCAGAACGCGATTGTCGCAGAACTCGAGTATCAGGTCATGCAGTTCATGGCCCGCGTCGGACAAAACCGCCAGATCCGCGTCCGGTCCGGTGTCGAGGGATCGCAGCCTCTCGCTTAGTCCCCGCACCCGCGCCGACGCAACCCGTCCCGCCGCGTGACGCGCCGCAAGCCCTTCGAGTTCCCGCCGCACTTCGTACATGTCCCGAATCTCGAGCATGTTTAGCTGCGCGACGAAGGTGCCCATGCGCGGGTGTATCTCGATGAAGCCTTCTTTGTCCAGCCGCAGAAGCGCCTCACGCAACGGCGTCCGGCTCAGGTTGAGCTTCTTGATCAAGCGCTCCTGGGGGATCGCGTCGCCGGGCTGCAAACGGTTCGAAAGGATGTCATCTTTGATGGCCTCGTAGGCGATGTCGGTGAGGGACCGCCTTGGTCTTGCGCTTCTTTTCGCCATGGATCTCTACCAGTCAGAATACCGGAGAATTGGGCGATCTTCAATATGTTGTTGACATTTATCTAATATATCAGTAGGATGATTGGTCGATGCAACTATTCGCGATTCTTCTGCTTGCGGCGTCCCTCGGCTTCGCCCAGGGCCGCCTCGTAATTGACGAGGATTTCACCACCGGCGGCAGTTCGGCCCAGATGCCGCAGGAGAAGGGCGAGTTCACGGCCGAGGGCTGGCGCGTGACCTCCGAGCGATGCCAGATGAAGTGGGATCTTGGGGAGTTTCACAGCAAGGGGACGGTGGAGCTCGAAGTGAAAGGGCCGCTCGATCAGGAACCCAAGCGAAACCTGTTCTCCGCCTGGAACGAGGAAGCGGCGGCTGACGGCGACCGCAAGACTCAGGGTTTCTTCCAACTCCGGGTGCTCGAACATGGCATGATGCTGCGGCTTACTTTTCGCGCTGGCGGAAGGAGCTTCGAAGGCGGCACGGGACCTCTCGTTTGGGAAGACAAGTGGTATCGCATCAAGGGAACCTGGGACACCGAAGGCGGGATTTGCCGCCTCTGGAGAGACGGCGAACTGTTGAGCGAAGGCAAGTTCAACTCTGAGTTCAAGGGCCTGCGTTGGGTCTTCATCGGCAAGGACAACTACCAGCGATTCGTCTCGATTCCGGGCCTCGTTTATCGAAACTTGAAGGTGTGGGTGGACTGATGAAACTGATTCCGATTGTGTTGCTGCTGACCGGCGCGTTTGGCTACGGCGCCCCGAGTGTGGGCATGTGGGACCGTTTCGAGACGACGGTCTCGAACGAGAAGGCCTACGCGGATCCCTATGGCGATGTCAGTCTAGACGTCACCTACACCGCGCCCGACGGGCGGACCATCGATTTCTGGGGCTTCTATGACGGAGGCTCAACTTGGAGAATCCGGTTCATGCCGGATCTTGCCGGGGAATGGAATTATGTGGCCCGCTTTTCCGACGGAGCCCCTGGAGCCAGCGGCTCGTTCGAGTGCGCGCCCTCGGACCTGCCCGGCCTGATCTCGGTCTACGAGAAGAACCCGATCTGGTTCGGCTACAAGAATGGCGGGGCCGTGCAACTACGCAGCTTCCATGTCGGCGATCGCTTCTTCGCGGCGAACTGGAGCCCGGACAAACGGGAGGCTTTCCTCGATTGGCTCGGCGACAACGACTACAACATGCTCTCGATAGCGAGCCACTACCTGAACCGCGAGGTCGAGGGCCGCGGGCAGGGTTGGGAGACGCCGGATCTTTGGCCCCTCGACGCACGGGAATACCAGCGAATGGAGAGCATCCTCGACGAACTCGAGAACCGGCGCATCCTGGTCTATCCCTTTGCCGGTTTCTTTGGGAAGAACTCGGACTATCCCCGCGACCCCGCGGAGCAGGAGAAGTACGTCCGGTACACGCTTGCCCGCTTGGGTCCCTACTGGAACCTCTTCTTCAATGTCGCCGGCCCGGAGCCCAATCTCAGGGAGACCTGGATGGATTACGCGGATGTCGTCCGCCTAGGGAAGCTGATCCGGCGGCTCGATGTCTTTGGCCACATGATATCGGTTCACAACCAAACGGGGGACGATCCTTACGTATCCTCCTCCTGGACCTCCTACGGTATCCTGCAAGGCCCCAAGACGGTGAATCGCCAGCGGCTTAGCCTCGGACATCTTCGAAACCATCACCGGGCGAAGCCGCTCTACTCGCAGGAGACCCTCTGGACCGGGAACAAGTACCACCGTGAGCCTTACACCAACGTCGATCTGAGGAAGAACACGTATGTGCTGACGATGTCCGCCGCCGCGCTGAACTACGGCGACATGAACGGTGATTCCTCCTCCGGATTCAGCGGGACCATGGATCTCTCCGAGCGGTTCCAGGATCGGCATGACATCGTGCGCAAGGTTTGGGACTTCTTCGAGACGATCCCCTTCCACGAGATGAGCCCCCGCCAGGACCTGGTTGACAACGGCTACTGTCTCGCGGCGCCGGCGCGGCGCTACCTGGTCTACTTGGAGCGGCCGGGAACCGTAAACGTCGCCGTGGTGGAATCCGTCTATGACGCGAAGTGGATCAATGCGCAAGACACTTCCGATGTCCGCTCCGCGGGGACGACGTCTGACGGCGGCGGCCTTACGTCTCCCACTGGCGGTGATGACTGGTTGCTCTACCTGGTTGCCCGGCCGAATCCGGGCCTCGAATAGCGGAACCCAGCAAGGCTCAAATGGAAGGCAAAGGCAAATACTGGCCCTGGAAGGTCTCGGTCTTTCTGCTTGGCGCGACCGGTCTCAGCTACCTCGACCGGCAGGCGTTGAGCGTCGTCGCGCCGCAGGTGGCCGAGGAACTGAATCTCAGCAACTCCGAACTGGGGCTGCTGCTCTCGGTATTCTTCTACTCATACGGGGCGATGCACCTGTTCGTAGGCTTCTTCCTCGACCGACTGAACATCCGGTTCGTCTATGCGGCGTTTGTGGCCCTCTGGTCGATCGCACAGATGTTCACCGGGCTGGCGACCGGTTTTCTGTCGCTCTGCACCGCGCGTGTGGCTCTCGGAGCCTTCGAGTCGGCCGGGCAACCTGGAGCGGCGCGAATCATCTCCCGCATACTGCCGGCGAAGGACCGCTCTTTCGCCAACGGAATCATGATGAGTGGCGGCAGCCTGGGGGCGCTTTTGGCTCCGGTCCTGATGATCTGGATGGCGAACCGCTTCGGCTGGCGAGTGGGCTTCGTTGTCCTTGGCGCGCTTGGGATTGTGTGGGCGCTGGCGTGGGTGCTGTGGTTCCGGCCGCCTGCCGGCGTCTTGCGCGGGATGTCTACGAACGAGAAGGAACTTGCCGAGGCTGACCAGTGGAGCGTCATCTTCCGCAGCCCGAAGTTCTGGGCCTGCGTATCCGGCGCGATGTTCGGGATTCCGATCATCCACATTGCCTCGGCCTGGACGCCGACCTATTTTGTGCAGCAGTGGGGGCTCCCGCTAGGTTCCGCGCTGGCCGGGTATCTGTTCTTGATCTACCTTGGACGCGACCTCGGCTTCCTCAGCGGCGGCGCGGCGGTCAGCTTTCTGACCAAGCGTGGCCACGCCGTCGGGAAGTCGAGGAAGATCGTGCTTGGCGTCTCGACCGTGCTGATGCTTTCGATTGCGGCCGCGCCCTGGGCTCCGACCGTCTGGTCGGCGGTGGGACTCATCTTTCTGCTGGAGATCGGCCGCGCGGCCTATGGAGCGAACTTCCTGGCGTTCAATCAGGACATCGCGCCGGCCCGCGTGGGAACGATCGCCGGGTGGATGGGCGCCATCGGAGCGTTTTCCGGCGCGTTGCTTGTCTGGTTGATCGGCGTTCTTTCCGAGGGCGCGGGTTTCAAGGTTCCCTTCCTCCTCGTTGGGTTCTGCGCGGTGGCCGGTGTGCTGCCGCTGCTCCTGGTCAAGTGGGACATCGATGGAAAGGAGTGACATGCACCGGGTAGCTGTGGCGCGGGGCGACGGAATCGGCCCCGAGATAACGGAGGCGGCCCAGAAGGTGATAGAGGCGGCGGGCCTTGGAGTCGAATGGATCGACGCGCCTCTCGGCCGGGACGGCGTTGGACGCCGCGGCGCCGAGCTGCCTTGGGAATCACTCCAGACAATCAAGGATACCGGCATCGCCCTGAAGGGGCCGCTGCTCGCCGCGAGGATGAGCGGCGGCGTCTCGGTGGATGATGGGACTGCGGTGCGCCGCCACGCCAGCATCAACAACGGTCTGCGCCGTGAGTTGTCCGCCTACGCCAATCTCCGGCCGATTCAGGGCTGGAAGGGGATCTCGGGCAATTACGAGAACCTGGACGTCGTCATCGTGCGGGAGATTAGCGAGGGAGTCTACAGTGGGATCGAGCGCCGGGTGGACGCGGACGCCGTCGAGGCCATCAACCGGGTGACCCGCAGTGGAAGCCGGAGGCTCACCCGCTTCGCCTTCGATTATGCCGCCCGCCACGGAAGAAAGAAGGTCTCGGCGATTCACAAGGCGAACGTGTTGCACCTCGCCGACGGGACTTTCTTGCAAGCCGCCCGCGAGATCGCCGCCGGCTACCCGGAGATCGAGTTCGATGACAAGATGGTGGATGCGGCCTGCTATCTGATGGTGAAAAGCCCGCGGGTCTTCGATGTCATGGCCTTGCCCAACCAGTACGGTGATATTATGACCGACCTGGTGGCCGGCCTCGCCGGGAGCCTGGGACTTGCGCCCGGAGCCAACATCGGACCCGGAGCCGCCGTCTTCGAGGCCTCCCACGGCGCCGCTCCGGACATCGCGGGGCGGGGAATCGCCAATCCGATCGGATTGATCCTCTCGGCAGCGATGCTGCTGGATCACATTGGCGAGTCCGGCGCCGCGGCCCGCATCCGCCGGGGAGTCGGCGCCGTTCTGGCCGCTGGCCGCCGCCTGACGCCGGATCTGGGAGGCTCGTCGAGCACCAAGGACCTGACCGGCGCTATCTGCGGAGCCATGTTGGATGGGTAGCTTAAGCGGCGCCATCGATCTCCACGTGCATTGCGCGCCGGACGTGCGCGAGCGCAAGATGACAGCTCCCCAGCTTGCTCTCGCCGCCCGAGACGCCGGCATGCGGGGCCTTCTGCTGAAGAACCACCACAGTTCGACGGTCCAGGCGGCGGCCGCGATCTCCGAGAACACGCCGGAACTCCATGTGTTCGGTGGTTTGGCGCTGAACGAGTGGGTCGGCGGCCTGAACCCGGCGGCGGCCGATGCGGCGCTCCGGATGGGCGCCAAGGAGATCTGGCTGCCGACGCTAAGCGCCGGGAATGAGAGAGTCCAGCGCGGCCAGCCGGGCACAGGGATCGCCGTGCTGGACGAGGCGGGGCGTCTCAAGCCCGCGGTTCATGAGGTGATTCGGCTTGTCGGAGACGCGGAAGCGATGCTGGGAACCGGACACCTCTCGCCGTGCGAAATCGCCGTGGTGGTTCGCGAGGCAAAGCTTGCCGGCCTCCGGAAGATTGTCATCACCCATCCGGAGATCAAGTTCATCAACCTGCCGGTATCGTTGCAGAAGGATCTCGCCGGGCCGGGGGTCTATTTTGAGCGTTGTTTTGCCCGTTCGATCTTTGCTCTGAACTGGGACGAGCTCGCCGCGTCGATCCGGGAGACTGGAGTGGAGTCAACTGTCCTATCGACGGACCTCGGACAGCCGGATAACCCGGATCCCGTGGCGGGATTTGGGCGGATGCTCTCCGAGTACGGGAGCCGCGGGTTCTCCGATCGCGAGATCGAAATCATGGCGTGCGGCAATGCGGCAATGCTGTTGGGAGTGTCCAGTGAAACGTAACATCACGCTCATTCATGCCTCGCGCGCTTCTCTCGAGCCGCTTATGCGGCACTACCCCCGGGCGGCGCCGGAACTCGAGATCACGAATCTGCTCGACGACGGCATCATGAAGCTGTTCGCCCGCGGAGACACCGGCCCCGCCACTGGGAGGCTCGGCGAGATGATTGCGACGGGCCGTGACCTTTACGGCGGGGAGCTGGCGCTGTTGTGTTGCTCCGCCGTCACCGCCCCCATGCTGGAGGAGTTGCGATCCACGGCCGGGATTCCGGTTCTCAAAATCGACATTCCCATGGCGCGCGAGGCCGTGCGCTCCGCCAGCCGGATCGGCGTCATCGTCACCTTCCCCCCCACCCAGGCCATCACCCACGCGCTCCTCGAGGATGCCGCCGCGGAGACCGGCAAGAGCATAGAGATATTGGACGAACTCGAACCGTTGGCCGTGGAAGCGATCCTTGGCGGCGACCGCGAGACGCACGACGTTATTCTCACCCAGGCCGGTGAGCGGCTTACGGCGAAAGGCGCCGAGGTCATCGTCTTGGCGCAGGTCTCAATGGCCCACCTGGTGGAGCCTCTCCAGAGAGCGCTGAACGTTCCCGTCTTCTCCAGTCTGGAAACCAGTCTTGTTGCGGTGAAGCGTGAACTCGGTCTAGCTTAGACAGAAAGTGACTGAGAAACAGCTTCGACAGCAGATGGTGGACGTTGCACGTTCTTTGTTCGCCCGCGGATACAGTTTTGGGTCCTCGGGCAACCTGAGCGTGAAGGGACGGGGGTACGTTCTGGCCACCCCGACCGGCAGCTCCTTCGAGACGGTTGTGCCGGCTGAACTCGCGAAAGTCCGCCTGGATGGCAGCGTCGCCGGGACGGCCCGGCCGAGCAAAGAGGTTCACTTCAACCTGGCCATCTACCGGGCCCGCCCGGACGCCGGCGCCATCGTGCATCTTCACTCGACGTACGCGGTGGCCGTATCCTGCCTGAAGGGATTGAACATGGACGACGCGATGCCCGTCTTGACGCCCTACTACGCCATGCGGGTGGGCCACCTTCCAGTCGTGCCCTACCTGCCGCCCGGCGATCCGCAGCTTGCTCCGGAGGTGGAGGCGCGGGCGAAGACGGCGAAAGCGGTCCTGCTTCAGAACCACGGCCCAATCACTTCCGGGGCCGATCTGCCGCAGGCTTCCGCCTTGGCCGAGGAGTTGGAGGAGCAGGCGAAGCTGTTCTTCATTTTGGGGAAGAGGGGGCGTCCATTGAAGAAGAAGCAGATCGCCGAGCTGCAGAGAAGGTTTTCCTAACGACATGGAACGATTGATCTTTGCGGCGATTGCCGATGATGACACCGGGGCCAGCGATCTGGCCGGGATGTTCGCGGATCAGGGGCTCGACACTCTTCTCGTGTTGGATTTGCCCGATATCGATAGGGTTCAGGAATGGAGCCGCGGCTGCCACGTAGTGGTGATGGCCGAGGGCACGCGAATGATCGATCCGAAAGAGGCCTACGAGAGAACGCGGGAGGCTCTCCGTCTGATCGCGCCGCTCGAACCGCGGATGTATCAGATCAAGTACTGCTCGACTTTCGATTCGACTGAAGAGGGGAACATCGGGCCCACGATTGACGCCGCCATGGACGAGATTGGTGAACGTTTCACGGTCGCCTTCCCGGCCCTGCCCGTCAATGGCCGCACAACCTATATGGGATATCACTTCGTGAAGAACCAGTTGCTCTCGGATTCGCCGATGCGCAACCATCCGCTCACGCCGATGACCAATCCCAACCTTGTCGACTTCCTCTCGCGGCAAACCCGGCGCAAGGTCGGGCTCGTGTCCTACCCCTTCGTCAGCAAGGGCGGCGGCGCCGTGATGGGCGAGTTCGAGCGGTTGCGCGGCGACGGCGTCGAGATTGCCGTTGTCGACTGCATTCTCGATCAAGACGTGGCCGCGGTGTCCGAGGCAATTGCCGGCATGCGATTGATTACGGGCGGATCGGCGCCAGGTATCGGCTTGCCAGCGGTTTGGAGAAGGAAGGGATGGCTCGACCGAAGCACAGAAACCGCGGAGCGCGCAGCGCTTCCAGCGCCGGAGAACGGCTGCCTGATTGTCGCCGGAAGTTGTTCGGTCGCCACGCGGGGCCAGAACGAGTGGATAGCTTCCCAGGGAGCGGCAGTGATTCCCCTGGACGCCCGGGAACTGGCGTCGGGTGAGCTTGACCGGGGCCGTGTCGTGGAGCGGGCCTCGGGCGAGCTTCGCGCCGGGAAGCACTGTCTTCTGTCGGCGTCCGGCTCGCCGGAAGACGTCAGCGCGGCCCAGGAGTGGGGCGCCGGAAGAGGCATGGGCCCGGACGAGTTGGGGCTGGCGATCGTGCGGGCGCTCGCCGGGCTGACGCGGGCCATTCTGGAGGAAGTCCCCGCGGGCGGACTGATATCCGCCGGCGGTGAAACCTCGGGAGCGCTCTGCCGGGGGCTCGAGTTGGGGGCTTTGCGCGTCGGCCGCAACATCGAGCCAGGTGTGCCGCTCTGCTTTTCGCTCGGCCGTTTTCGCCTTCCGGTTGTGCTTAAGTCCGGCAATTTCGGAAGCCGCGACTTCTACGGCCGCGCCATCCGCGCCATCGGACACTGAAAGCACAAGAAAAGCCGCGGGCACGGAGAACGTCTCATGTCGATCCGTTCTCCCTCGGCCGCGGCTTTCAATCTGGAAAACTCCGACTACATTTCGTCGAGCTTCGGCTTCATCACATCGACGAGTTCCTGAACCGCCGCGGCGCTCTTGTCCAAGGCCGCCTTCTCTTCCGCTGTGAGATCAAGCTCGTAGATCTTCTCAATGCCGGCGGCGCCGAGTTTGATCGGCACGCCCACATAGAGGCCGTTTACGCCAAACTCACCCTCGAGCAACGCCGCGCACGGCAGCACCTTCTTCTTGTCCTTGAGAATCGACTCGACCATCTCGACCGCGGCCGCCGACGGCGCGTAGTAGGCGCTTCCCGTCTTGAGATACTTCACTATCTCGCCGCCGCCGAATCGAGTGCGCTTGACGATGGCGTCGAGCGTCTCCTGGTCCATCAACGTCGAGACCGGAATGCCCGCCACGCTCGTGAACCGGGTCAGCGGCACCATCGTGTCGCCGTGTCCGCCGAGCACGAAGGCGACAACGTTCTCCACGGAGACCTCGAGCGCCTCGGCCAGGAATGTGCGGAAACGGGCGGTGTCCAGGATACCGGCCATGCCCATGACCCGCTCCTTCGGGAATCCGCTCGCCTTCAGGGCCACGTGACACATCGCGTCCAACGGATTCGTCACGAGGATGATGAACGCGTTCGGCGAGTGCTTGGCCGCCTGGCCGATGCAAGACGCTACGATCTCGAGGTTCTTGAACAGCAGATCGTCCCGGCTCATGCCCGGCTTGCGGGGGAACCCGGCGGTCATCACGATGATGTCTGAGTTGGCGGTGTCCGCGTAGTCATTGGTGCCGATCACCTTGACGTCCGAGCCTTCCACCGGACAGGACTGGGCCTGGTCGAGGCCTTTCCCTTGCGGGGTTCCCTCCAGAATGTCCACAATCACGACGTCGGCCAGCTCTTTGTCCGCGATCCGCGACGCGCAACTGGCGCCGACGTTGCCCGCTCCGATTACAGTAACCTTCTTTCTCATTGCGCTCTCCTTAGCTATCTATCCAGTTCGAATTAATCCCGGGCCGTCTCCCGTCCGCTCGGACACTGGCGGCGGCCCGCCACCGATGAGTACGGAGACAATGATAACAGCGCAGGACAAGTTTGCGCGGCGCGGGCCGCCCCAGCGGTCCGGCCGACTCCAAATATACTATTGGGGATATAAAGAGTCAATACTCTGAAGACCTTATGGTATAATATGCGCGTCTGAGAAATGGCGGTTCCCTGAACCGTGAGCCATCCCCCGGGTGGACTGCAGCTAGTTTCGGCTGAAAGGGGGGTTGTCGTGAAAACGCAACCCGAAACGTGGCGTCCCATTAGCCGCGATGAGTGTGTCTATCCTTTCTCAGCCAGCCGCTCCGTAATAAACCCTTCCAGCCGCACGACCTTCCCGCCTTGCGCCCTCATGGATGCCCCTAATCGTATGAACCCGGCGCGCCGAGTAGTTGTGGTCATGGAAGAGCGCATCGGCGCTCTGCAAACCCCGTGGGGAGGCGGACCAAGTTCTCATTTGACACGGAGAGAATCCTATGGAAACGAAAGACAGCTTCACAGTAACTGATAATCGCACGGGCAAGAGCTACGAACTCCCACTGCACAACGGCAATATTCGGGCGATGGACTTGCGGCAGATCAAGACGGACCCCGAGGAGTTCGGGACCATGGCCTATGATCCCGCCTTCACGAACACCGCCTCCTGCCGCAGTGCTGTCACCTACATCGACGGCGAGAAGGGGATTCTGAGATATCGCGGATATCCGATCACCGAGCTTGCCGAGAACTGCAGCTTCCTGGAAGTCGCCTATCTCGTCCTGAACGGTGAGTTGCCGAACCAGGCGCAGCTCGATGTGTGGGTGGACGACATCACTCACCACACGCTGGTTCACGAGAACATCAAGAAACTCATGGAGGGTTTCCGCTACGACGCCCATCCGATGGGTATGTTCGTCAGCTCCGTCGCCGCTCTTTCCACCTTCTATCCGGAAGCGAAGCAGGTGCGCGACCCCGAGGTGCGACGAGCGCAGATCGCCCGGCTGATCGCCAAAGTGCCGACAATCGCGTGCTGGGCTTACCGGCACAGTATCGGCCAGCGCTACGTATACCCGGACAACAGCCTTTCCTACACCGCCAACTTCATGAACATGCTCTGGAAGAAGGTGGAGTCGAAGTACGCGGCCAACCCGGTGCTGGCCCGCGCCCTGGACATCCTCTTCATCCTCCACGCCGATCATGAGCAGAACTGCAGCGCCAATACGATGCGCGCTTGTGGCAGTTCCGAAGCCGACCCGTACGTGACCACCGCCGCGGCCGCCGCCGCGCTTTCCGGCCCGCTTCATGGCGGAGCCAATGAGAAGGTGCTGCGGATGTTGCGCGAGATTGGCCACAAGGACAACATCCCGGCCTATGTCGAGCGCTGCAAGAAGGGCGAACTCCGCCTCATGGGCTTCGGCCACAGAGTCTATAAGAACTACGATCCGCGCGCCCGCATCATCAAGCGGACCGCCGAAGAGGTGTTCGAGGTCACGGGCCGGAACCAGCTTCTCGATATCGCCGTCGAACTCGAGAAGATCGCGCTTGAGGACGATTACTTCGTCAAGCGGAAGCTCTACCCGAACGTGGACTTCTACTCCGGCATCATCTACCAGGCCATGGGCTTCGACACCAACATGTTCACGGTGTTGTTCGCCATTCCCAGGACTGTCGGCTGGCTTGCCCAGTGGCAGGAGATGCTCGAGGACAAGGAGCAGAAGATCGCCCGGCCGCGTCAGGACTATGTTGGTTACGATGAGCGTCCGCTCGTCCCGATGGACCAGAGGAGCTAGCGCGATCCGGATCCATCCGTTTCCTGGCGGATAGTGGTCCGTTTGGGAGCCTGCCGGCGATCCAGGGCCGGCTCCCAGACCCTCTTCCCTACCGGCGGCTTCGCCCCGCCCGCCTTTTAGCGTGTAGGAAAAACCCTTCAAAGGAATAAGATAGAAGTGTGAAGGTTTGCGCGTACTTCGCCGTCCTCCTCTTGGCCAGCGCGCTCGGCGCCCAGGTTGCAGTCTACCCGCTGCGCGATGTCCAGCCGGGCCTGCAAGGAACCGGACGGACGGTCTTTGCGGGCGACCGGGTCGAGGAGTTCCAGGTCGAAGTGCTGGGCGTTCTCGAGAACACCGGTCCCAAGCAGTCCGTGATTCTCGCCCGCTTGTCCGGAGGCCCCCTGGAGCATACCGGCGTCTTGCAGGGCATGAGCGGCAGCCCTGTCTACGTTGACGGCAAGCTGATGGGAGCCGTGGCCCTCGCCTTTCCGCTCACGCGGGAACCGATTGCCGGAATCCGCCCGATCGAGGAGATGCTGCGGACGGGCGCGCCGCCGCCGAATCTCAGCGCCAGTTCCGGCGTGTCGCTGTGGGATCGCGATCTTACGAAGCTCTTCGCAAGACGTCAGGAAGTTTCGGCGGGGGGATCACGGCTGGTTGAGATCGCCACTCCTGTTTCTTTCGGAGGGTTCACGCGGCGGACGATCGAGCAGTTCACTCCCCAACTCCGCGAGATTGGCCTCGAGCCGGCCCAGGGGATGAGCGGAGGCGGCACGGCCTCCTCCGAACTGGGCGCCGCCGGATCGATCGAGCCGGGTTCGATGATAAGCGTGCTGCTGCTGAGCGGGGATATGAATGTCGGCGCCGACGGAACCGTGACGCACATCGACGGAGAGCGGCTCTATGCGTTCGGGCACCGGTTCCTCTCCGTGGGAAGCACGAGTCTGCCGTTTGCGCGATCCGAAGTAATCACGTTGGCGCCCAATCTGGCGACCTCCTTTAAGATCTCCACCTCGCGGGAGATGGCCGGAACCATCACCGCGGACCACAGCACCGCGGTCCAGGGGGTGCTCGGCAAGAAGGCGGCGCTGGCTCCGATTTCGATCACCGTAAGAGGGCCGTCCGGAGCCGGGTCCGCCGGTCGCCTCTCCAGCTACCGGATGGAGATGGTGAATGACCGGTTTCTCTCGCCGTTCCTCTTGCAGATGGCTCTCTACTCCGCGATCGACGCCACGGAGCGAACTGTCGGCGCGTCGACTGTTTCCGTTCGAGGGCGGATCGAATTCACTGACGGCGCGCCGCCAGTACGGCTGGACGAGATGTACGCCGGCGACGGGAATATCCCGCTCCAGGCGTCCCTTGGCGCGGCGATTCCCACCGCTTACCTGCTGCAGAGCGGTTTCGAGACCCTGCGGATGAGTTCGGTTTCCCTCGACGTGGAGGTCTTCAACGAGCGCCGGCAGTGGGTGATCGACGACATCATCCCCCAGCGCCGCACGGTGCGCCCCGGTGAGAGTGTGGAGTTGACCGTTCTTCTAACCGGCGAGAACGGCGCCGAGATGACGCGGAAGTTTCTCTACGACGTGCCGGCCGGCGCCCCAGCCGGCGCGCTGAACTTCACGGTTTCTGACGCCGCGATCACCAACATGATCGAATACATGCACCTGGCCGGGCAGCGGATGCGATCTCCAGAGCAGGTGGTGAAGCTGCTCAATGAGTTGCGCAACAACACCGGCGCCTATGTTCGCGTCTGGCGCTCCGGCCGGACCTACAGGGTCCAGGACCGCTCGTTGCCGTCGCCGCCGGCTTCCATCGCGATGATCCTGCAGAACGGTCAGCCGGCGGCGAGCGGAGCCATCGGATCCTATTCGTCCAAGGTTGCCGAGATCCCGATCGAGTTCGGCGATTCCGTCGTCGCCGGATCCAAGACCACTCAGGTGGAAGTGAAAGAATAATGAAGCGACTTGCGATTCTCCCGGCCTTGCTCCTCTTGGCTCATTCGTTGACTGCCGCGACCACCCAGACCTGGGAGATGAACACCTACGACGACTTCCTTGCCGGCAAGTTCGAGGGGGTTTCTCTCACGCGCGAAGGGCGTCTCCAGCTTGCTCCGAAACTGGAGACGGTGTTTTCCGCGGACCAGCAAGCGATTTGGAGCGTAGCCAGGGCCGCCGACGGGACCCTCTATCTGGGGACGGGCCACCGGGGCCGCGTCTACAGGGTCGATCCCTCCGGGAAGAGCGGCGTCCTCTGGACCGCCACTGAGCCCGAGGTCTTCGCTCTCGCATTGAGCCGGGAGGGCCAACTCTACGCGGCCACCTCCCCCAATGGAAAGGTCTACAGGATTGATGAGGATGGCGGGGCCACCGAGTACTTCGCGCCGGGAACCACGTATATCTGGTCGCTCGCCTTCGACTCGGACGGGGTCTTGTTCGTCGGAGCGGGCGATGAGGGAAAGATCTTCCGCGTCGCGAAGCCGGGCGAGGGCGAACTCTACTACGAGACCGGCCAGGCTCATGTCACCGCCCTGGCGTTCGATTCCGCGGGCTCTCTCCTGGCTGGCACCGAGCCGAACGGCATTCTCTACCGCGTCGCGGAGAAGGACAGCGCTTTCGTGCTGTACGACGCGAATCTCCCCGAAATCCGTTCCCTTGTCCCGATGCCGGACGGAACCGTCTACGCCGCCGCTCTTGGGGGATCGGTGGCCCGGCAGACGGCCGCCGCGACGGCCGCTTCCACCAAGTCCGCCGCTAGCGCCGTCGCGCACACCTCAGTTACCGTGAGTGCGGCTCAGGGGGGCGTCGAGATCAAGCCGCCAGCCGCCGCCAAGCCGAAGCCGGCCGCCGCGGCGTCGACGCCGCTCATCAGCTACCCGATGGTCGATATCCCGGGCGTGGAAAAGTCGGCTCTTTTCAGAATCCGCGCCGACAATAGCCTTGAGAAGGTGTGGTCGTCGACCGAGGAGAACGCCTACGGACTGTTGGCCTCGGAACGGCGGCTCGTTCTCTCAACCGACAAGAAGGGCCGGATCTATGAGGTCGACAACCGTGGCCAGGTGACGCTTCTTCTCGAGACCGGTGAAGAGGAAGCGGTCCGCTTGCTCGAGACCGGGGAAGGCATGCTCGTCGCTACCAGCAACATGGGCAAGATCTTCCGCGTCGGCAGCGGTCCGGCGGGGCAGGGTGTCTACGAGGCGCCGGTTCACGATGCCGGCAGGGTGGCTCGTTGGGGACGATTGAGTTGGAGGACCGGTTCGACCGGCGGCGCCGTCGCTCTCCAGACTCGCAGCGGCAACTCAGCCCGCCCCGATAAGACTTGGAGCGAATGGTCCGCCGAGTTGACGGACAACGGCGGCAGCCCGATCACCAGCGAGAATGCCCGCTACATCCAGTGGCGCGCCCGTTTCCGCGGTGATAGCGGCGCCACGCCCGTCCTGGAGAACGTGCGCCTGGCATACCTGCCGCAGAATGTGGCTCCGAAAGTCACCGCCGTGACCGTTTCGAGCCAGGCTGCCGCGCAGACAGAGCAAGCGGCGCCGCAGACCGCCGCCACCTCCGCCTACAGCATCACCGTCACGGATACCGGCGAGACTGGCGCTTCAACTGTCAGCGGCACCTCTACACAGAATCTCTCGAAGGCAGCTTCCGACAATATCCAGGTGACGTGGCAGACTGAAGACCTCGACGGCGACAGGTTGGTCTATTCGCTGTTTTTCCGGGGCGTGGAGGAGAGCGAATGGAAGCTCCTGAAGGACGAACTGGAAACCGCCAGCCATCAGATTGATTCGGACGCTCTCGCCGACGGGCGCTACTACTTCCGCGTAGTCGCTTCCGACGAGCGCGTGAACCCCGCCGGAACCGCTCGTGAGGGGGAGAAGACCAGTGTCCCAATCCTCGTGGATCATACCCCTCCCGCGCTGTCCGCAAGCGGCGCGCAACGCTCCGGAGCCTCCGCCCAAGTGACTATAGAGGCTTCCGACGCCGCCTCGGCGCTGGTCCGGTGCGAATACTCCATTGACGCCCGGCCTTGGAAGCCGCTGGCCCCGGAAGACGGGATCACGGACTCCAAAGACGAGCGTTTCAGCGTCCGGCTGGAAGACTTAGAGGAAGGCGAGCGGCTGCTGGTGGTCCGGGCCTACGATTCGGCTCAGAACGCGGGTCTCGTGAAGGTCGTGCTGCGTTAGCTCGAGTGGCTTGCGCGGTCCACCCGCTGGCTGGTCTTCACTTTTTGACGGCTGATCTTGACATGCACGCGGCGTTCGGCCCAACTCACCGTCTCAACCCACTCCGGCGGCACGAGCACTTCCCGCCCGGGCTTCCAGCTCTTGGTGTCGACCACCATGTAGCGGACGCTCCAGTCCTCGTCGTCGATTAGGAAGTCCTCGGCGATTCCCAGTGGACCATCCAGGGCTTCAATCTGGTACCCCATGATCTCGCTCAGGCTGAGAACGTTCATCCCGGCCTCTTCGTCCGAGATCGCCCGGGCCAACGCCTGGCCGGATACCGAGCCATGCTTGGCGCTTGCCGGGGCGCCCCCCCGCGTGTCCAGCCCACCGTAGCGCGCCTTCAGCAACTCCTCGAGCTTCCAGGAAGCCGGCAACTCGTCCACTACGGCCTGGCGCTGCTCGGCTTCCTCCCGGGTTATCTCGATCGGCCACCGGAGCGTGTCGCGGTCCGGGATTCCCAGACACCGCTGGGATATCAGCAGCTTCTTGCCCGGCAGCCACCGCCCGGTCTCGACCACCAGACAACGAACCTGCCGGCTCTCATTGTCAACGTAGGCGTCCACGGCGAGGCCAAGCTTGCCGTCGGTCGCATGAACTTCGTACTTCTGCAGGACTTTCGCGCTATGCAACATGTGTTAGATCTCTACCGCCCAGGAAGACTCACCCGGCGTCAACATTCTCTCATATGACGGACAAACTCAAGAGCGATACACGGGGCGGCGCCGGTCATGAACCCGAATCCATATCGATCTCGCCCAGCCGCACCTCTTTGTCTTGACGTCCACAGGTTCCGCAGACCAGTTTTCCGTCCGCTTGCGTCACCTTCGGGCCGCCGCAAGAGCCGCTCAGGCACTTGCCCTTGACGATGACGCCGATCGCCATGATCAGCATTACGACGGCGATGATACAGACGGTTGCCACTACGATTGTCATTCGTCGTCTCCCGCTTCCCCGAACAGCGTCACGAACCTGGGCGTCGCCTTCTCCGTGAAATCTCCATCGGCTTCCCGGATCAGGAACAGCGCCGCCAGGTTTTGCGCGACCGCCATCTCATACCCTTCATTCTCACCCAATACGAGCAAAGCTGTCGCGAACCCGTCAGCCTGCATGCAGAACTGATCCACCACCGACACGGATGCCGTCCGATGGCGGATGGGCCGCAGCGTTCTCGGGTCGATGATGTGCGAGTAGCGCACTCCATTCTCTTCGAAGAAGTTACGGTAATCCCCGGAGGTGGCCATCGCCTGGTCCGAGAGAGCCAGCACCCGGTGAATCGTCCGTCCGGCGGTCGCGGGCCGCTCCACGGCGATCCGCCACGGCTCTCCGGAACTGTTGCGGCCGCTGACGCGGACTTCTCCTCCGACCTCTACCATGTGGTCCGAGTAGCCGCCGTCGGAGAGCGCCTCGGAAACCTGGTCCACGCCGAACCCCTTGGCGATGCCCGCCAGGTCGCATCCGGCCTCCGGAGAGGTCTTCCGGATTCTGGACCCCGCGTCGTCTATCTCTATCTCGTCCCAGCCGGTCAGCCCCGCCAGCCGGTCCAGTTCCTCATCCGTTGGCGGCTTGCCGGGCCGGCCTTTGGGGCCGAAGCCCCACGCATTCACAACCGGTCCGACGGTGATGTCGAAGGCGCCGTTCGTGGCGATTCCGATCTGGCGGGCCGAGACCAGCACCTCGAGCATCTCCGGGGAGACCTCCATCGGATCACCGCTGTCATGCCGGTTGATGCGGCTCAGTTCCGACGTGTCGAGGTAGGTGGACATCTTGGCGTTCACGGCCGACAACACGTCTTCGATTGTCGAGTTGATCGCGGCAACCTCGGTCTCGGGCAATCCCCGGGTCACGACTTTCACGCTGAAAGACGTCCCCATCGCCCGCCCCTGATACTCGTACTGCTGGCGCTGGGGGATGGATTGGCAAGAGACGGAAACCAGCAAGGCGGCGCAGACAGCGGCGCAAACCGCCAGAAAGCGCATGACTTCCGGCTCCCAGGTCCTGTTTCGGCTAGCCTCCAAAATCATCGAACAGGATATTCTCCGGCTCGACGCCAAGGCTGTCCAGCATCTTGAAGCATGCCGACATCATCATTGGCGGACCACAGAGGTAGTACTCGATCTCCTCCGGCGCCGGATGGTCCTTGAGGTAGTGGTCGTAGAGCACCTGGTGGATGAAGCCGGTCTTGCCGGTCCAGTTGTCCTCCTCCATCGGCTCGGACAAAGCCAGGTTCCACTTGAAGTTCGGATTCTCCTCTTGGATCTTGTCGAAGTCTCCCACATAGAACGCTTCGCGGAGACTGCGGGCGCCGTACCAGAAGGTGGCCTTGCGCTGTGTGTGGACCCGCTTGAAGAGATCGAAGATGTGCGAACGCATGGGCGCCATGCCGGCGCCGCCGCCAATGAAGCACATCTCGTTGTCAGTGTCTTTG
>Ga0180436_10002080_pt1 | contig 19206 bp, 15 predicted proteins | sample SS_ome_2_FD_132434 | JGI IMG/M metagenome (GOLD analysis project Ga0180436, IMG submission 132434) | Hypersaline lake sediment archaeal communities from the Salton Sea, California, USA - SS_3_S_2 metaG | ecosystem: Environmental > Aquatic > Non-marine Saline and Alkaline > Hypersaline >...
AACTCAAGACCAATAACTGCTGCATTACGTGAATTCTTTGCGAGTTCACAACTTTCGCAGTTCATGGATCAAACTAATCCACTTGCAGAATTAGCGCATAAACGAAGACTTTCTGCTATGGGTCCTGGTGGTTTATCGCGTGAAAGAGCATCATTTGATGTTCGTGATGTGCACACATCTCACTATGGAAGAATTTGCCCAATTGCTACACCGGAAGGACCAAATATCGGTTTGGTTGTGCACTTGGGAAGTTATGCAAAAGTTAATGATTTCGGATTTATTGAAACTCCTTTTAGAGAAGTTGCTCACACAGTTAAAAACAAAGCAAGTAATCTGGAAGGAAGAACTGCTTCAGAAGATATTGCTAATTCAAAATCTAAAAAAGCAATTGTAAAAGCCGGTGAAAAGATTGATGCAAAAGCAGCAAAAGCAATTGCAAAGATTAAAGGACTCACTGACGTTCCGGTACGTGCATATATTACTAGTAAAGTTAATTATATTGATGCTGATGAAGAAAGGCATTACACAATTGCACAAGCAAATACTGATATTGATAAGAAAACCGGTGAGCTGACAAATACTCGTATTGCTGCCCGTCAGGATTCTGAACCTATTCTGGCTCATCCTGATGATATTACTCATATTGATGTTGCTCCAAAGCAGATTATCTCAATTACTACTGCGTTAATTCCATTCCTGGAGCATGATGATAATACTCGTGCATCTATGGGATCGAACATGCAACGTCAGGCTGTATCTCTTATTTCTCCAGAAGCTCCTATTGTTGGAACTGGTATGGAAGAAATGGCAGCAAAGAGTTCAGGACAAGTATTAATTGCTGAAGATGACGGAACAGTTTCATATGTTGATGCTGATGAAATCACAGTTATCTATAAAAACGGTAAAAAAGTAACTTACAATCTTGCAGTTTATAACAGATCAAACCAGGCTACTTCAATGCATCAAAGAGCTCGTGTTAACAAAGGAGATAAGCTCAAAAAAGGAGATGTGTTAGCTGACGGAGCATCTACTGATGGTGGAGAATTAGCATTAGGAAGAAATCTGCTTGTAGCTTATATGGCTTGGCAGGGATATAACTTTGAGGATGCAGTTATTATTTCTGATCGTCTTGTAAAAGATGATGTTTATGACTCAGTTCACATAGAAACATTTACAATAGATGTTCGTGATACAAAACTTGGTCCTGAAATAATCACTCGTGATATTCCAAATGTTGGTGAAAACAGATTAAAAGATTTGGATGTTGATGGTGTGGTAAGAATCGGTGCTCATGTTAAAGAAGGAGATATATTAGTTGGAAAGATCACTCCAAAAGGTGAAACTGAATTAACAGCAGAAGAAAGGCTATTAAGAGCTATCTTCGGTGATAAGGCACGTGATGTAAAAGATACTTCTCTACGTTTACCAGGAGGTGAAGGTGGAAAAGTTGTTGGAGTTCAAATCTTTACTAGAAAAACCGGAGATGAACTTCCAACTGGTGTTAATAAACAAATCAGAGTAAGTGTTGCACAAACTCGTAAGATTTCAGTTGGTGATAAAGTTGCGGGTCGACACGGAAATAAAGGTGTTATCTCAATTATCGTACCAAGAGAAGATATGCCTTTCTTACCTGATGGAACTCCTGTTGATATTGTATTAAATCCACTTGGTGTGTCATCTCGTATGAACATCGGTCAGATTTTAGAAACTCACTTAGGATGGGCTGCACAAAAGCAAAATATTAAAGTTGCTTCACCTGCTCTAAACGGTGTTAAATCATCAGAAGTAACTGAAATGCTTAAAAAAGCAAATCTACCTGAACATGGAAAAATTCAATTATTTGATGGAAGAACAGGTGAACCATTTGATCATGAAACAACTGTTGGTATCACGTATATCATGAAGCTGTCTCACTTAATTGAAGATAAAATTCATGCGAGATCAGTTGGGCCATACTCTCTTGTTACTCAACAACCACTTGGAGGTAAAGCTCAACATGGTGGACAGAGATTCGGAGAAATGGAGGTATGGGCACTTGAAGCATATGGTGCGTCTCATACTTTACAGGAAATGCTGACAATTAAGTCAGATGATGTTTATGGACGTGCAAAAGCATATGAATCAATTGTTAAAGGAGAACAAATCAGAAAACCTAGAACTCCTGAATCATTCAACGTATTAGTTAAAGAGCTTCAAAGTTTATGCTTGAGTGTAAATCTAATAAATAATGATCCAAAAGATGATCTTGCTGAAGATGAATACTCAATTGCTGAGCCAGAAAAAGCTGAAGAAGCTGCATTAAACGAAGATGTTGAAAACCGTGAGGAAGTTGATCCTGAAGTTGAAAAGAAAATGGCTGAACAAATGGTGACTCCAGGAAGAGGCCCTCAAAAAGTTGAAATGAATGAAACAGCAGCTGCTGAATTAGCAGAAGTTGTAACTGAAGCAGATGCTGCTGCAAAAAAATCTAAATAACAGAGCCGAGCAATGCGAGGGTCTAGCGAGCGAAAACTTATCGCGAGCCAAGCATGAGCGAAGCGAATACAGAATACTACACACTTAAATAATATTTAACCAAACGAATGATGAGAAGTGTAAACAAAGTCATCTTGATCGGAAACCTCACAAGAGATCCAGAGATGCGACAAACAGCGAATGGGCAGATGGTAACAACATTCTGCATCGCAACAAACCGTGAATGGGTAACACAGGACAGTCAAAAACACGGATTAGCTGAATACCACGATATTGTAGCGTGGGCAAAACTTGCAGAAATCTGCAGCAAATATCTTAAAAAAGGAAAACTAGTTTATATCGAAGGATATCTTAAAACTAGAAGCTGGGATACCCCAGAAGGAGTAAAAAAATTCAGAACTGAAGTTGTAGCTCAAGACATGATCATGCTTGAAAAGAGGCCAAAAGGTGAAGAAGGTGAAGAATACATTCCTGAAGGTGATGAATCTCCAGTAGAAGAATCTTCTACAGCTGAAGAAACTAAGGAAGAAAAGGCTCCAAAAGAAGATAAAAAAGAGGAAGAGCCTCCAGCTGAAGAAGCTAAAAAAGACGAGCCTGAAGAAGAAGAAAAGAAAAAAGAAGAGCTCGATATTTCTGCTGACCTAGGTTTATAAAAAATAATTATGGAACTCCTATTTGAAATCCTAAAATTCGCATTATCACTGGCAGTATTAATTGTTTCTGCTGAATTGCTGGTAAGATATTCCGAAAAACTCGGGCTTTCTTTGGGAGTTCCACAATTTATTGTTGGAATAACTATAATCAGTGCCGGTACTTCATTGCCTGAACTTGCTACATCTATATTCTCAATTGCAAAAGGAGAAGCAGGAGTAGTTGCAGGTAATGTTGTTGGTTCAAATATTGCTAATATTTTGCTGGTTGTAGGTATTACGACAGTAATAGTTAAACGTGTTGAAATTAAAAGAAGCTTAATAAGATTAGATTTGCCGCTTTTATTAGGAGCAAGTGCAATTTTAATTTTAGCGCTTGTTGATGGAACATTTAGTGTAATGGAAGCTGTTGTTTCATTGATTGGATTTGTAGTCTATCTTATTTATAGCATCACTCAACATAAAGATACCTTCCAGGAAAAAGAAGAAAAACTATTAAAAACCTTAAAACAGGAAAAAAGACCACCATTCAAATGGTATTATCTTGGAATTGTTGTTATTGCTGCTATGACTTTATATTTCAGTGCTGATTTTACAATAAATTCTGTAATTGCTATTGGTGGAATCCTAAATATTGATACAGCTGTTATTGCAATCACAGCTATTGCAATTGGGACTTCCCTACCCGAACTTATTGTGTCTGCTTTGGCTGCAAGAAGAGGAAACTTTGATATCGCACTTGGGAATATTTTAGGTTCAAATATATTTAATGGATTAATGATTATGGGAGTATCAGGGTTAATTGCTACAGAACTTCCTGTACAACCATCTGTATTAATAATTGGTGTACCTTTCTTAATAATTGCTACTATTTCATTACTTTTCTCTGGAATAGAAAGAAAATTTTACAATTTCGAAGGTGCTTTTTACTTACTTTTATACGTTCTATTTATTGGACAGCTATTCACAAGCTCCCAATTAACTTTATAAATAACTAACTTATTATATTATGGCTCAACAAGGTCAAAAACCACACACATTAGATACATTCGATGCTATTACAATTGCAGTAGCATCACCGGAAGAAATTCTCTCATGGTCGCATGGAGAGGTTAAGAAGCCGGAAACTATTAATTACCGTACTCAAAAACCAGAAAGAGAAGGTCTTTTCTGTGAAAAAATCTTCGGTCCTACAAAAAACTGGGAATGTTACTGCGGTAAATATAAAAGAATCAGATATAAAGGTGTAATTTGTGAAAAATGTGGAGTTGAAGTAACAAGAAGTTCAGTAAGAAGAGAAAGAATGGGTCACATTAAGCTTGCAGTGCCGGTAACGCACATCTGGTTTCTAAGATCTACTCCAAGTCGTATTGGGCTTTTATTGGATCTTCCAATTAAAACAATTGAACAGGTTGTTTACTTTGCTGCATACATAGTTATCACAGTAGATGACAAAGCATTAGAAGAAGCAAAAGAACAATTAACTACTGAATACCAACAACACAAGAAAAAGATTAAAGAAGATGCAAAAATGGAACTTGATAAAGCTAAAGAGGCCAAGAAAGATAAAAAATATCAGACTCAACTTGAAAAAGAATTCGCAAAAAGAATTGAAGAACTTGATGAGCAGCATAAAGCAGCAAAAGATGAATTAAATGGAATCGAAGTTGGGAAAGTTTACTCAGAGCTAGAATATAGAAATCTTTCAATGAAATTTGGTCATGTATTTAAAGCTGGTACAGGTGCAGAAAGTATAAGAGATATTATTTCAAATATTGATCTTAAAGCTCTTATTGAAGATTTAGAAGGAGAACTAAAAAAAGCTTCTGGACAAAAGCAAAAGAAGATCATTAAAAGAATCAAACTTTGCGGAAGTCTCTTAAAAGCTGAAATCAATCCTGAATGGATGATTTTAACAACTCTTCCGGTTATTCCACCAGATCTTAGACCAATGGTTCAACTTGATGGTGGAAGATTCGCAGCTTCTGATTTGAATGATTTATACAGACGTGTAATTAACAGAAACAATCGTCTAAAAAGACTTATTGCAATTGGAGCACCTGAAGTAATTTGTAGAAATGAAAAACGTATGCTTCAGGAAGCAGTTGATACTTTATTAAACAACTCTGCAAGACAGGGTAAAACTGTATTTAACTCAGGAGATAAACGAAAACTAAGATCTCTATCTGATATGTTAAAAGGTAAGCAGGGTCGTTTCAGACAAAACTTACTTGGTAAACGTGTAGATTATTCTGGTCGTTCAGTAATTGTGGTTGGACCGCATCTTAAACTTAATCAATGTGGAATTCCAAAACTTATGGCAATGGAATTATTCAAACCATTTGTTATTGGTCGTCTTATTAGAGATGGATATGCTCACAATATTAAAAACGCAGAAAAACTGATTCAGGCAAATAAAAGAGAAGTATGGGATATTCTTGAAGAAGTTACTTTAGATCACTATGTATTATTGAATCGTGCACCTACACTTCATAGATTGGGTATCCAGGCCTTCCAACCAGTATTAGTTGAAGGTAAAGCGATTCAGATTCACCCACTTGTTTGTACTGCATTTAATGCTGATTTTGATGGAGATCAGATGGCGGTTCATGTTCCTCTTTCAAGACAAGCACAAGCAGAAGCTAAATCACTTATTCAGTCAGCAAATAATCTTCTTAAACCATCGCATGGAGAACCAATTATTACACCTACACAAGATATGGTACTTGGATGTTACTTTTTAACAAAAATGACTCCAGGAAAACATGGTGAAGGAATGGTATTTCCTGATTTAGAAGAAGCAATTATTGCACACAGACTTGGACATGTTCATTTGCAGGCTCCAATTAAAGCTAAAATCGAAGATGAAATTATTGAAACAACAGTTGGAAGACTTATCTTTAACAGCTTTATCCCGGAAGGACTTCCATATGTTAATGAAACAATGAAAAAGAAATCATTAAGTACATTGATTAGTGATTCATACTTAAAATATGGTAATCAGGTTACTGCAAAACTTGCTGATGAAATTAAAAGACTTGGATTCAAATTTGCTACAAAGTCAGGACTTTCAATCGGTGCTGAAGATATGATTGTTCCTGAAAAGAAAGTAGGAATTATTGATGAAGCTTCTGAAGTTGTTAAAAAGATTACTGAAAAATATAGAATGGGATTAATGACTGACGATGAAAGGTATCAACATACAATTAAAGTTTGGTCTCAAACTAAATCAGACATTACTACAGAAATGATTCAGAATATTGATGATGAAAACCACATCCACTACATGATTAATTCAGGGGCTCGTGGTAACTGGGGACAAATTACTCAGCTATGTGGAATTAAAGGTCTGGTTGCGAATCCAGCAGGTAAAACAATTGAATTACCAATTAAATCAAACTTAAAAGAAGGATTTTCGATTCTTGAGTACTTTATTGCAACGCATGGTGGACGTAAAGGTAAATCAGATACAGCCCTAAAGACTGCTGAAGCTGGTTACTTAACCCGTCGTCTTGTTGATGCAGTACAAGATATCATTGTTAAAGAATATGACTGTGGGACAAAAGAATCTCATAAAGTTACAAGAGAAGAGTCTGAACAAATTGGTGAAGATTTTGAAAAAAGAATTTATGGACGTGTTCTTACAGAAAATGTAGTTGATGCTAAAACTGGTGAAATTTTAGTTAAAAAGAATACTGAAATTGGTAAACCTGAAATTAAAAAGATCAGCGAAGGAACAGTTGAAGAAGTTTATGTACGTTCTGTAATGACTTGTCAGACTCCTAATGGAATCTGTGTTAAGTGTTATGGAAAAGACCTTGGTACAAACCATACAGTTGATATTGGTACAGCAGTTGGAATTATTGCTGCACAATCAATTGGTGAACCTGGTACACAGCTAACCATGAGAACGTTCCACATGGGTGGTGTAGCTGAAGGAAAAGATATCACTCAAGGTTTAACACGTGTTGAAGAGCTATTTGAAGCAAGAACTCCAAAATCACCTGCAATACTGTCTGAAATTGAAGGAAAAGTTAAAGTAAGCCAGAAAGGTAAACAAATCACTGTAACTGTAACTTCAAAAGAACCAATTATTACACAATACAAACTTGGTCAACATATGAAAGCTGAAGTTAAAAAAGGTGACAAGATTAAAGAAAAACAGCTTCTTGCAAAATCAACTAAACAGAAAAACCTACTAAAAGCTGATACTGAAGGAAAAGTATTAAGTATTGGAAAAGATAAGATTGAAATTATTTCTGATGGATTAGTTGAAAAACCTTATCCAATTCCACAAGGAAAAACTGTATTAGTTAAAAGCGGAGCTGAAGTTCAAAAAGGACAAGCTTTGACTTCTGGACATTACAACCTAAGAGAATTAATGGAACTTACTGACATTTATACTCTACAAAAATATATAATGCAGGAAGTTCAAAGTATTTATGCTTCTCAGGGTCAAACTATCAATGACAAACATATTGAAATCATTGCTAGACAAATGCTTTCAAAATCAAGAGTGCATGATTCAGGTGACAGTGACTTATTACCTGGTGAGCTTGTTGACTTCATTGAACTTGAAAAAATCAACGAAGAACTTAAGAAAAAAGGTAAACAACCTGCAGATGCTGAAAGATTACTTCTTGGTCTTACAAGAATATCTCTTTACACTGATAGTTGGCTTTCTGCTGCATCATTCCAGGAAACAATCCGTGTACTTGTAGAAGCATCTACAACAAAGAGAATGGATGAACTTGAAGGTCTTAAAGAAAATGTAATCATTGGTAAATTAATTCCTGCAGGAGAAACTTATAAAAGAAGAAATCCAGATCTAGTTAAAGAAATGGAAAAACACGTTGATGCAAGAGACAAAGGAGAAGAAGCATCTAAAGAAGAAACATTAGGAGAAATGTAAAAAAATACTCTTGCAATTAACTAAATTATGCTTTAAATTAACCGTCGCAACTTAAATAACCAATATATGCCAACAATAAATCAATTAGTAAGAAAATCACGAAAAAAAGTAGTAAAGAAGACTAAGTCTCCTGCTATGGGTATAACTTTTAACACTCTAAAAAATAGAAATGTTAAAATCAACTGCCCTCAAAAGCGTGGAGTATGCGTGAAAGTGTTTACAATGACACCTAAAAAACCGAATTCAGCGTTAAGAAAAGTTGCGAGGGTTAGACTTACAAATGGAATGGAAGTTAATGCTTACATCCCAGGAGAAGGTCATAATCTTCAGGAACACTCTGTAGTAACTATTAGAGGAGGAAGAGTAAAAGATTTACCAGGTGTTCGTTACCACATTATTAGAGGTTCTCTTGATACTCAGGGAGTTGAGGATAGAAAGCAGGGCCGAAGTAAATACGGATCTAAAAAACCTAAGAAATAACAGCCACTAAATTATGCAAAAAAGAGCTCACTTTACACCAAAAGGATCAAATCCACTATATGAAAAATTCATTAATTACGTGATGCACGATGGTAAAAAATCTGTAGCGCGAAGAATTTTTAATGAAAGTTTTAAAATTATTACTGAGAAAACCAAAGAAGATCCAGGAAAAGTATTTAATAAAGCGATTGATAATGTTAAACCTCAAATGGAAGTTAAACCAAAGAGAATTGGTGGTGCTGTTTATCAAATTCCAAGAGAAGTTAATGCTAACAGACAAATTGCCCTTGCATTTAGATGGCTTATTACTGCAGCTAGATCAGGAAAAGGTTCAGGAATGGACCAAAGACTTGCAAATGAATTAATTCAGGCAGCAGAAGGCCAAGGTGCAGCTGTTAAAAAGAAAGAAGATACTCACAAAATGGCAGCAGCAAATAAAGCATTCGCTCACTTCGCAAGATACTAATAGAAACGAATTGTTATGCCTGAACGAACTAATAAAACTCCAGCTTTATCAAAAGTTGATTTTCAAGTTATGAAACATGTTGGTAGAAGAGCTAGTTTTGAATACCACGATGGTACACAAGTAAGTATGCTTGTTAAAAGCTTTAATTTAGCAACTGGGAAAGTAATTCTAGAACCAGAACCTGGCTACGAACTTGTTCAAACAAGTGAAGCGTTCAGATCAGTGAGTCCTTATGGCCTAACACTTGACAAAAGGCAAAAATAATCATATTGTATTTGCCTTAATTAACTATTATGCAAATACCATCAGAAGAAGTTCAAATAGAAACAGCAAAAAGAAAAGTTAGAAATCTAGAATTAGCTGCAGAAGCTCAATCACTTTTAAATGAAGGTTTAAGAGAAATTGAGGAAGCTACAAACGAAGTATTGAACTCACTTGATGACAGATAAACACCCCTCACCAAATTAACAGCAAAATGATGGCATTTTGGTGATAGTACAAAAAAGCGCCCCATTTCTGAAGCGCTTTTTGCAATTTCCTAATGTGTTTTATTCGTATATAAAATCATAATACTCCCCTTCTGGTGGGCCTACTTCTACTGAATTAACTTCAGCCCAACCATTCATATCATTTGCCATTACCATTCCTTTTGAAACTGTGTATAAGAAGTCTCCGATATAAAGCAATCTTTCAATGTCTTTTCCTCCATACCAGTAGTATCCAGCTTTGTCTTCAACTTCAGATTCATCGTAGTGACTGATTCGTGCTTTTAAATCGAATCCATTCTGAAGATCAAGTCCATAAACATATGCTCCCTGGAACGTGTAATCTCCATAAGTATTTGATTCAATATCTGGATCTTTTAATTCTTCTGGAATCTCTGCAATCCGCACTGGGAAGGCAATTATGTCGCGCTCTTTATCAAATAATAATGCCTTGTGATCATAAAGTAATGGCGAATCTGTTCCACGATCTCCAATAACAACTTTAAACTTCTCAATTGGATTTTCAACGTCAGTTACATCAAATAATCCAACTTTCATTCCTTGGAACCATGCAAAATCGATCATTCGTTGTTCTACTTCCAATTCATCTGGATCTACAGTCTCCTTACCAAATCCCAAAATATGATTTTCATCATAAGGATGTAAATAGTCGCTGAATCCAGGAATCTTTAGTTTTCCTAAAATCTTCGGGAACGAAGGATTCGCAAGATCTATTACAAAAAATGGATCTATCTTTTTAAATGTCACCATGTAAAGGCGATCTCCTACAAATCTTGTAGAATAGATAGTCTCTCCAGGTGCGATTCCTTCAAGCTTTCCAATCATATTCATGTCATTGTCCAAAACATAGACATTATTGTCTGAAGTTCCATCCCAACTAAATCCACGGGTCGTTGCAATTCTAAAGTATTCTCCGTTTTCATCCATTGAGAATTGATTCAGGATTTGCCCTGGGACCCTTCCCTTAGCCAAAAATTCAACTCCGTCAGGGCTCATGTCAAATTTATAAACTGAAGTTGTTTGGTTTTCAGATCTCCAATTCCAATTCGAAGAAGCTACATATAAATGATCTCTTGATGCATAAATATTATCGCTCTGACCTAAAATTACATCCTTTACAATATCCCCTTTTTCCTGAACCGGAATTCCAACAACAATTAAATAATTTGAAGACTCAATAATTGGTGCATGTTTAATATCCACACAATCAACTAAAGGCTCACTTACATCACCATCAGCATAATGCGGCAGTATTTCAATTGGATCTTCAATATCTTCATATGGCCAGAAAGTGAATCTGTTCATAACCATATAAACCATATCATCAACTTTTCGAGATTGATTGTAATCACCTTCGAAAGTCATTTTTCTAAATACTTCGATATCAGTTTTATCTGAAATATCAAAGATATAAACGATTGTTTGATTTCCTCCATAATAAGGAGGCCAAATAGCAATATCAATTTCTGCTCTAGCTGGATATGCATAGTAGTTATATGAGTTTCCAATTACAACAAGACGATCCCCATCAACGTACATTTGATTTGGCCAAAAATTTTCATCATCGAATTCTAAAGCATCAAGTTCTTCCATATCATCTGGATGATATGCCTTAACTACGCGGATCTTGTTATCTTTAACAATATAAATAAATTCACCATCAGTTTTAACAATATCTGCTTCATCAACACCTTCAACCTGAACATTTGTTGAAGAAAAATCTACTTCACCTTCTGGCTCTCCTCCACCTGTTCTAACTTCTGAAGTTTTTGCATTTTGCCCTGCAGGTGCAGAAGTTGGCACAGCCATATCCATGCTTACTTCTTCCAAAAAGAATCCATCATCACCATATCCATAATAATTATTTCCAAGATCTTCAAAAGATTCTTGTAAAGCTGAACAGCTCTCAAAATTTGTAAATTCGTATTTCTCAGTTTCTTCTTTTAGATCATCATAGTTTCCACTTTCATCAGTTTCACCTGTTTCAACTCTATAAATCATTTCAGCCATTTCACCTCTATTGATATATTGATCAAAAGTTCCAACAGTTGGTGGAATTGCTTCTTGTTCTTCAACTGCTTTTACATATTTATGAAACCAGTTTTCATCATATTGGTCGTTTTTTGGCAAAGTTAAACCTTCTGTGACAATCTTTCCAGATTCTATAAAATTGATTGGACGTTCCGGTTTAAAATTTCCATCTGGATATCCCTGAACCAATCCAAGGTCTTTTGCTTTACAAACATATTCTGCAAACCATTGATCTGTTACATCCGGAAAACAATTGCTTCCACCAGGTTCAACACCTGCTGATTCAAGTGTAATTTTTGTAAATTCTGCACGATTAATTGTGTTTGCTGGACGATAAGTTCCATCGTCATAACCCTGAACTGCACCTTCATCTACCAAATAACCTACAGCCTCTGAATAATCATAATTAAAAGGCACATCAGGGAATGGGCCATCATCAAATTGCGCGCTTGCTACGTTAAACGAAAAAGCAAGTGCCACGAGTGCTGCTAATGCCCCGAGCTTCTTTGGATTCATGTTTAAAATGGTTAAAGTATGAAATCGCTAACTATAAGTATAGCGTGTCGGGTGCGATTACGAAAGTGAGTTGACGTATATAGAACAAGGCCCGTACTTTAGCGCGACGGGCAAGCGCTTTGTTCTCTAAGGATCATCATCTTTAGGCTTGGTTGGGGCGTGTCTCCAGATTGAGACCGCAATAGAAACAACTATTACCAGTATGGCCCAGATGCCAACTTTATCCATTATCTGTTCGTGTGTATACCCCATCTCTTCGAAGTAGAGCTTTAGATATAACCACGAGGTTCCTAACAAGGAGAGAACAGCTGCGTCGTACTGCTTGATAACAAACAATACGATTGTAAGTATCGTCATAGCAATACAAGTGAGAAGCCCTTCAATCAAATTGCTATCGTAGCCAGTCAGTTTTGCGACCAGCAAAGCAATCAGGTACAATACTACAATTCCAAACAGAATCAGGTATGCGGTCTTTCGACCTTCGGACATTTTACGAAACATATCTCGCCTCCCTTGGTTGGTTGCCTTAAAGAACTCTTTCTGCTTTTGCAAAGCAGCGGGGATGAATCATATCACTTTTTGAAAATACTGCAAATCTGCTTATCTTTTATTTGACTTTCCCCGCTTAAATTAAGTTTTGTCAAAACATTGAAGCTTGAAATTTATATTGTCTAAACTTCTTATCGATCGTTGATTCTGATTGATGCTCAAGCTCATGATGCTCTTTGCAAAGCGGCTCCAATTCATCATGATTTTGAAATTTTGCCCATGGTTTTTTGTGATGGATTTCTTCAGCTGGCTTGTTGCATCCCGGATGTGCGCATTTGCCTTCAAGTTCACGTTTTTTTGCAGTTGCGATATGTCGTTTTTTTGGATTTGATAATTTTGGATTTTTTTGAAGCCGCGGCCGCGGAACTTCCACAAACTTTTTGAATACATCGTTCCATGTTGTGCCTTTTCCCATTTTTTGTTTGATGATTTTAAGTTTTAGTATGATTTCTGGATCAAGTTTTATATGAAAACTTTCAAAATCTACAAAATGTGTTATAGGAGTGGGGCTCTCCCCGGGGATGGGATTTTTGATATCCCGAACATGTGTTTCTAATGCTGCGCGCGTGAGTTTTGTAACTTTTTCAGACCATTCGTTTTCTGTTTCTTTTGTTGCTACGTTTGCAACTGTTTTGATTTTACTAAGTCCAACTTCAGCAATTTTTTCGCGCAATTTCGGCATTTCTTTTAGTTTTTCATCAACACGAATCACTTCATCAACCATTGCACGGCTCACTCCTCCGATTTTTGCTGCGCATTCATAGATTGATCCAAATCCTTTCTTTTTATAAATTCCGGATTTATAGATTCTTGGAATCATCGCGATAAATTCCTTTCGGCCTTTCAACAATAAGGCCCCGCGTTTTCTAAAAAGTTGAAAATGTTGTTCATCATTCATATATTTTTGGATTAAAAGGTAACTTTCATTGTATAGAAAAAGTCCAACCAAAACAAGCCTAAAATGGCTCAAATAAGCGACTATACAACATTTCTGTCAGGTCAAAGTCAGGTGTTGATTTTAGGCCCATCCCACGCCTACAAAGTTACCACCATTCACATAAAATGTCAGAAACATGAAACCAAAATCATCGAACCAAGCGTTCGCCAATCTAACTTCAACACAAACCCAAATCTATAATTACCCAATTTGCGTCAAGTTGAAATCTGAAAACCTTTGACTTTTGCTAATAAATTAATATAATACCTCTGGCGCTGAAGGAGTTCGCCCAGCAAGGGGCTCACACTATGCTCGCGATAAGTTTTCGCTCGCTAGACCCTCGCAAAGCTCGGCTCAAGACGCCATTTTTATAACTATTTTAACTATAAAAATCATGTCTGAAGACCTCAAGAACCTCCGAAATATTGGTATTATTGCCCATATTGATGCGGGAAAAACAACTTTTACTGAAAGAATCCTATTCTATACAGGTAAAAAACATAAGATCGGTGAAACCCACGATGGTGCAGCTGATATGGATTGGATGGAACAAGAAAAAGAACGTGGAATTACAATTACTTCTGCGGCTACAACTTGTTTCTGGAAAGATATTCGAATAAATATTATTGATACTCCAGGCCACGTTGACTTTACAGCTGAAGTAGAACGTTCATTACGTGTACTAGATGGTGGAGTTGTAGTATTTGATGGATCTCAAGGTGTAGAGCCACAATCTGAAACAGTATGGAGACAAGCTGATAAATACGAAGTACCAAGAATGTGTTTTATCAACAAAATGGATAAGATGGGAGCTGACTTTTATATGTCAGTTGACTCAATCCATGATAGATTAAGTCCTAAAGCAGTACCTATTCAACTTCCAATCGGAGCAGAAGGTACTTTTTCTGGTGTGATTGATCTATTAGAAGAAAAAGCATACAAATTTGAAGGTGATTTTGGTCAGGAAATTGTTGAAATCGATATCCCTGAAGACATGAAAGATAAAGTTCAACAGTTTAGAGATACAATGTTAGAAAAAGTTGCTGAATGTGATGATAACTTAATGGAAAAATACTTAGAAGGACAAGAATTCTCAATTGATGAAATTAAAACTGCAATCAGAAAAGGAACTATTGCAAACCAAATCTACCCTGTTCTATGTGGAACTGCACTTCAAAACATTGGTGTACAACTAATGCTTGATGCAGTTCAATGGTACTTACCTTCACCATTAGATATTCCAGCGATTGTTGGTAAAAATCCTGATACTGATGCTGATGAAGAAAGACCAGCTGATGACAGCAAACCATTTGCTGCATTAGCATTTAAAATTGCTACTGATCCATTTGTAGGTAAATTATGTTTCTTCAGAGTTTATTCAGGAAAATTAACTGCTGGTTCATATGCACTTAACGCTAGTACAGGTAAAAAAGAAAGAATCGGACGTATCCTGCAAATGCACGCAAACTCTCGTGAAGAAATTAAAGAAGTAAAAGCTGGAGATATAGCTGCAACTGTAGGTCTAAAAAATACAATGACTGGAAATACATTATGTGATGAAGGAAGCCCGGTTATTTTAGAATCAATTGACTTTCCGGAACCAGTTATTTCGATTGCTATCGAGCCAAAAACTAAATCAGATCAGGAAAAACTTGGACTTTCTCTACAAAAACTTGCTGAAGAAGATCCAACTTTCCAAACTTATACTGATGAAGAAACAGGTCAAACAATTATTTCAGGAATGGGAGAGCTTCATCTTGAAGTACTTGTTGATCGTCTAAAAAGAGAATTTAAAGTTGAAGCGAATGTAGGTGCTCCTCAAGTTGCTTACAGAGAAACAATCCAATCTGAAGTTGAAATGGAAGAAAAATACTCTAAGCAAACTGGTGGTCGTGGTCAATACGGACACGTTCTTATTAAAGTTACACCACAAGATCCAGGTAAAGGATATGAATTTATTGATTCGATTACTGGAGGTAAAATCCCTAAAGAATACATTCCTTCAGTTAACAAAGGTATTGAAGAAGCAATGACTAAAGGTGTAATTGCTGGATATCCAATGGTTGATCTTAAAGTTGAACTATACGATGGGTCATACCATGATGTGGATTCGAGTGAAATGGCGTTTAAAGTTGCTGGATCTATTGCATTCCAAAATGCATGTAAAAAAGCTAGCCCAGTATTATTAGAGCCAATCATGAATGTAGAAGTTGTAACTCCTGAAGAATACTTCGGAGATGTAATGGGAAATCTTTCATCAAGACGTGGACAAATCAGTGAATCTGGAGACAGAGGAAATGTTAAATTTATCAAATGTGAAGTACCATTAAGCTCAATGTTCGGATACACAACTGACTTACGTTCAATGACTCAGGGACGTGCTACTTCAACAATGGAATTTGGTCACTATGCAAAAGTACCAAAGAACGTTGAAGAAAAAGTGGTAGCTGAAAGAACTGGGAAGTAGAAAATATAAAATTAAGGAAAAGGGCTGTAAAAAGCCCTTTTTTTGTGTTATAATATTTGGATATAACTATATTTAAATGATACTTTTCGAACTTACAAATAGAATTGAAAAAGCGCTATATCTTGATGATGAAGAAAAGAAAGAGCTTTTAGCTGAGATTCAGGAAATGGACGAAGATAAACTGGAAATCCTAAACGAAATTTTTATTGATACTGATAATGAATTTGAAGTGATGACTCAGGCAAGTGATTTTGCCTTAGCTGGATTCATGGAAGTCTTTAACACCATGAACGATTTAGAACTTAAAAACATTGAAAATGGTGGAGAGATTTAAAAGACGCGAAAAAGTAGAGGTGAAAAGACCAAAATTAATGCCTTCAAGGCGGGCAATTAGACGTGTACTTAAAAAAGGTCCTGCAAGAAAATTAAAAAAACAAACAGATCGATTAAAACGCGTAAAAGAATTTAAACTAACACCTAAACCAAAAGAACAGGTTACAACAGTGGTTGCATTAAGTAATAAACTTAAAAGAAGGGTTGCTATAGCTGCCCGAAATAAATTTAGGGGAGAATTGAGGAACAAAGGAGATTTATTGGGTATGCGCTTTAGATTGAAAAAACCAAGCTTTAAACCGCAAAGCAAAAGAGGAAAATTAAAATTCAAATTAAAAGGTCTTGGTGGTGGTATTAAATATCGAAAACAGGGTTCCGGTGTTGAAGTTGTTGTTAAAAAAGGGCCTGATAAACGAACTCCTGTTGATGCAAGAGTCAAAGCACAATTAAGAATTCCAGGTCAAAAAAGAACAACCCTTAGATTGGCATATAACCATGCCGATAGAAGATTTTCTGTTAGCGGCACTTACAGAATGAAAAAAGCAGGCCGTTTAATGGGTAGAAGAGCACAACTCTTACTTAATGCTACTGCCGGAGTTACAGGTAGAGGTGGGGCAGATTATTCAGTACAGGGTTCTTATGGTAATAGAAGGCTTCAATTTCAAGTTAGAACTGACATAACTTATCAACGTGGTAGAGTTGCCTACCAGGTTGTAGGGGGAGTTGCAGCTAGATTTTAAAATTCCCTTGCATTTAACTTTCATTTTCGCTAATATCTCTGAGCGTTCGAACTTAATGTCTCGAACCTTAATTTATATCCTTAATAACCCAAAAATATGGCTGATCAAGAAAAATTTGATCGTTCAAAGCCGCACGTTAATGTGGGTACCATTGGGCACGTAGACCATGGTAAAACAACTCTTACTGCTGCAATCACAGCTGTTGCTGCTGCAAAAATGGGTGGTAAGAATGCTGCAGTGGCTTTTGACCAGATCGACAACGCTCCAGAAGAGCGAGAAAGAGGGATCACGATCGCTACTTCTCACCAGGAGTACGAAACTGAAACTCGACACTACGCACACGTTGACTGTCCAGGGCATGCCGATTATGTAAAAAACATGATCACAGGTGCAGCGCAAATGGATGGTGCAATCTTAGTAGTATCTGCTGCTGATGGACCAATGCCACAAACTCGTGAGCATATCCTATTAGCTCGTCAGGTAAATGTTCCATACATTGTTGTATTCTTAAACAAAATGGACCAAGCTGACCCAGAAGTTGCTGAACTTGCAGAAATGGAAGTAAGAGAACTTCTTTCAAAATACGAATTCCCTGGAGATGAAACTCCTATTATTAAAGGTTCTGCTCTTAAAGCACTTGAAAATCCAAGTGGACCAGACGGAGAACCAATTGCTGAGTTACTAAAAACTCTTGATGAATATATTCCAGAACCAAAACGTGAAATCGATAAAGATTTCCTAATGCCAGTTGAAGATGTGTTCTCTATTAAAGGTAGAGGTACAGTAGCTACTGGACGTATTGATACTGGAATCGTTAATGTTAACGACGAAGTTGAAATCGTTGGTATTAAAGATACTCGAAAAGTTGTTGTTACTGGTGTTGAAATGTTCAAAAAACTTCTTGATGAAGGAAGAGCTGGTGATAACGTTGGTATCCTTTTAAGAGGTATTGAAAGAGAAGAAATCGAAAGAGGACAAGTTCTTGCTAAACCAGGAACAATCAAACCACATACTAAATTCGAAGCTGAAGTTTATATCCTAACTAAAGAAGAAGGTGGAAGACACACTCCATTCTTTAAAGGATACAAACCTCAATTCTATATCAGAACTACAGACGTAACTGGTTCAATCGAACTTCCACCAGATGTTGAAATGGTAATGCCTGGTGATAACGTTAAGATGAAAGTTGAACTTGGAACACCAATCGCGATGGACGAAGGTCAAAGATTCGCTATCCGTGAAGGTGGTAGAACAGTAGGAGCTGGAGTAGTAGCTAAAATCTCTGAATAATCACAGCGGAGCGCGTAAGCGCGTAGCTGTATGGAGCGAGCCGTACTAGTACGGCGAGCGAAGCGAAAAAGTCCTAGTCGCCCCCGCCGAAAGGTGGGGGCTTTTTAATTTGAGCATGTGTATGAGCGCAAGCACGAAGTGCGATGCGCGAATCGGATGATCAGTTTACGTCGGAGCGATAGCGGAGACGCAATTTTGGCTTATTCATGTTGTCCGGGACACGGCGCGGGACCGGGACAGGGTTTACTTTTACCTCAATTTCTGGTATAATAACAATGTGAAAATATATCCTTAAACAAAAACAAAATGGCTAACAAAATCCCGGAGTTTAAACCTGAGGCCCCAAAGCCAAAAACTCCAACCCCAAAACTTCCAAAACTTCCTGATCCATCAAAAGGAAGACCTCAAGACTTAAGAAGTCATGAAGCTTCAAAAGAAGCACAAAAAGGTGCAAAAGTAGCTAAAGAAACGCATAAAAAGCTAAAAAAAGGCACTAAAGAATACAAAAAAGTACTTGCCGAGCTAACTGATATTGATGTTGATAGTGCTAATAAAAGAATGAAAAAAATCAAAATTGCTGGTTCTGAAACTAACATGAAAAAAGAAAAGGCAAGAGTGGAAAAACAAGGAAAAGATGCGCAAGACTTAGCTGAAAAATCTAGAAAAGATGATAAAACACTTAAAGGTCCTTCATCAGGAACGCCTAAAAGAGAAGGTCTTGCTTAATCATTAATCATGTAATTCATGAATCAGGATCAAGGCATTAGCCCTGAAGAATTAGAGGAACTTAAGGACTATTTAGAAGAGCTTATCGTAGAGTCTTATACCCTCAAATCAATGACTGAAGAGGAGAG
>Ga0180436_10002082_pt1 | contig 19200 bp, 14 predicted proteins | sample SS_ome_2_FD_132434 | JGI IMG/M metagenome (GOLD analysis project Ga0180436, IMG submission 132434) | Hypersaline lake sediment archaeal communities from the Salton Sea, California, USA - SS_3_S_2 metaG | ecosystem: Environmental > Aquatic > Non-marine Saline and Alkaline > Hypersaline >...
AACACGGTGCCGTCGATCTACCGTTCGAAAGCGGTGGGCGAGCCGCCGTTCATGCTCGGCATCTCCGCGTTCCTGGCCTTGTCGGACGCGGTTGCCGCCTGTGGCGCGGGCTACCCGGACCTGGACGCGCCGGCGACACCCGAACGGGTGTTGATGGCGCTGCGACGGGTGCGGCGGTGAGTTTCGACCAGCAGGGACTGGCCGAGGCCGTGGCCGCGCAAGGCCGCGTCGTGCGGGTGGTCGTGGCCGAGGTGCTCGGCTCTGCCCCGCGCGAGGTTGGCGCCGCGATGTTGGTGTGGCCGGAGGGGCAATCCAGTACGATCGGCGGTGGCACGCTGGAGTTCAAAGCGGCCGCGCATGCCCGTGAGATGCTGGCGCGCGGCGAGGCCCGGTCTTTTCGCAAAGCGCTGCTCGGGCCGGACCTCGGGCAATGCTGTGGCGGGGCCGTGGCGCTGTTGTCGGAGATCTGGGATGCGGCGCGACTGGAAGGGGTCGAGGATCTCGTTGCCCGCCCGGTCGGCGAGTCCGCCGACGTTCCACTGACAATTCGCCGACGTTTTGCCGACACGCGAAATGCGGCCTCGGACCTGGCACCCGAACTGGTCGACGGATGGTTCATCGAACCCGTCACGATCCCCAGAACACCGGTCTGGATCTGGGGCGCCGGCCACGTCGGCCGCGCCCTCGTGGCCATCCTCGCACCGATGCCCGATATCGCGATCACCTGGGCGGACACCGGGCCGGACCGATTCCCCGAGACCATCCCGTCGGGCCTGTCGATCCGCACCGATCCGGGCCTTGCTGGCTTGGTCCAACAGGCCCCGCACGACGCCCACCATCTCGTCCTCACCTATTCCCACGCGCTCGACTTCGCCCTCTGCGACGCCCTGCTGACCCACGGCTTCGCAACCGCGGGGGTGATCGGCTCCGACACGAAATGGGCCCGGTTCCGCGCAAGGCTTAGGCAAAACGGCCACCGCGACGACGCAATCGCGCGCATCGCCAGCCCGATCGGCGACAAGCGCCTTGGCAAACACCCACAGGCCATTGCGGTGGGGGTGGCCTACCGGCTACTCAGGAAGGTGGCGGCAGCATCGGCAGCAAGACCGGCGCCGGGGTACGAAGGGGACAGTGATGACAGACGCGCTCTTGACGCTTGAGGGCCTGACCAAGGCCTATCCCGGCGTCGTCGCCAACGATGCCGTGTCCTTCGCGATCAAAGCCGGCGAGATCCACGCGCTGCTCGGCGAGAACGGCGCCGGCAAGTCAACGCTGGTGAAAACCGTCTACGGGCTGGTGAAACCCGACGCCGGCCGGATGGTCCTCAACGGCGCGCCTTTCGCCCCCGCCAACCCCCGCGCCGCCCGGGCCGCCGGCGTGGCGATGGTATTCCAGCATTTCTCGCTGTTCGACGCGCTGAGCGTGGCCGAGAACATCGCGCTCGGCATGGACAACCCGCCCGGTCAACGCCAGCTCAGCGCCCGGATCCGCGAGGTGAGCGAAGCCTACGGCCTGCCGCTCGACCCCGACCGCATCGTCGGTGATCTCTCCGCCGGCGAACGCCAGCGCGTCGAGATCGTGCGCTGCCTGCTGCAGAACCCCAAGCTCCTGATCATGGACGAACCCACCTCGGTGCTCACGCCGCAAGAGGTTGAAATCCTGTTCAAAACCCTGCGCAAGCTCGCGAGCGAAGGCACCTCGATCCTCTACATCAGCCACAAGCTCGAAGAGATCCGCGCGCTCTGCGAAGACGCGACCGTGCTGCGCCACGGCAGGGTGGTGGCGACCTGCGATCCGCGCGATCGCACCGCCCGCGACCTTGCCGAGATGATGGTGGGATCGTCGCTGCACGTGCCCAACCGCGAAGGCGGCGAAAGCGGCGAAATGCTTCTCGACGTTGCTGGGCTGAGCCTGCCGGCCCCCACCGATTTCGGCACGCCGCTGCGCGACATCAGTTTTTCGCTCCGCGCCGGCGAGGTACTCGGCATCGGCGGGGTTGCCGGCAACGGACAGGACGAGCTACTGGCGGCGCTTTCGGGCGAACGGCCGTCGCCTGCCGGGTCAATCCGGCTGCGTGGGCGCGACGTGGGCCGGCTGCGTCCCAATGCCCGCCGCGCCCTTGGCCTGCTCGCGGCCCCGGAGGAGCGGCTCGGCCATGCCGCGGCGCCGGAGATGTCGCTCACGGAAAACGCCCTGCTCACCGGGGACGTGCGCGAAGGCCTGTCGTCGCGCGGCTTCATCCGCTGGGGCAAAACCCGCGACTTCGCGAAAAACGTGATCGACGCTTTCGACGTGCGCACCCCGGGGCCAGACACCGCCGCAGGCGCCCTCTCCGGCGGCAACCTGCAGAAATTCGTCATCGGCCGGGAAATCCTGCAACGGCCGGATGTTTTCGTGGTCAACCAGCCGACATGGGGCGTCGACGCTTCCGCCGCCGCCGCGATCCGCCAGGCCGTGCTCGACCTCGCCCAGAGCGGCGCCGGCGTGGTGGTGATCAGCCAGGATCTCGACGAGCTCATGGACATCAGCGATCATTTCACCGCCCTGAACGAGGGCCGGCTGGCACCGATCCGGGCGGCCAAGGGCCTCACGATCGAGGAGGTCGGCCTGATGATGGGCGGCGCGCATGACATGGACGTGGCCGACGAGCACGCGATCGCGGAGGTGGAGGCATGAGACTCCGGCTCGAGAAACGCCCCGCCCCGTCGCAGCTCCTGCTCGGCCTCACCCCCGTCTTCGCGGTGATCGCGACGATGCTCGCCGGCGGCGTGATGTTCTGGTCGCTCGGCGCCGACCCGCTCGAGGCGATCCGCACGATCTTCTGGGATCCGCTGTTCGACGAGACCTTCGGCGCCTATTCGCGGCCGCAGCTGCTGGTGAAGGCCGGGCCGCTCATCCTGATCGCCATCGGCCTCGCGCTCGGCTTCCGCGCGGGCATCTGGAACATCGGCGCGGAAGGGCAGTACATCATGGGCGCGGTCGTCGGCGCGGGCGTCGGTTTGGCGTTCTATCCCACTGAGAATCGCCTGGTCTTTCCTTTGATGGTGGCTGCCGGGGCTTTCGGCGGCTGGGCCTGGGCGATGATCCCGGCAGTGCTGAAAACCCGCTTCGGCACCAACGAGATTCTGGTCTCCTTGATGCTCGTCTACGTCGCCGAGAACATCCTTGCCAGCGTGTCCTCGGGCCTCCTCAAGAACCCCGACGGCATGGGATTTCCCGGCTCGCGCAACCTTGCGCGCGACTACCCGGCGGCCTCGAACCTCGAACTGATCCCCGGCTCCGGCATGCACTGGGGCGTGGTCGCCGCCTTCATCGCCGTGATCTTCGCCTACGTGCTGATGACCCGCCACAAGATGGGCTTCGCGATCCGGCTGGCCGGGGAAGCGCCGCGCGCGGCCAAGTTCGCAGGCATCTCCCCCACACGCCTCGTGCTGTTCAGCCTCGGCACGGCGGGCGCGCTGGCCGGTATGGCGGGGCTCTTCGAGGTGTCCGGCCCCGCCGGGCAGATCTCGATCGACTTCAACTCCGGCTACGGCTTCACCGCAATCATCGTCGCTTTCCTCGGCCGGCTGCACCCGATCGGCATCCTGCTCGCGGGCCTGTTGATGGCGCTCACCTATATCGGCGGCGAACTGGCCCAGCTCATGCTCGGCATGCCCGCCGCGGCGATCCAGCTGTTCCAGGGCATGCTCCTGTTTTTCCTGCTCGCGATGGACGTCTTCGCCAATTACCGCATTCGCCTGCGCCCCCGGGAGGTGTCCCAATGACCCTGCATCCGGCTTCTTTGGTCCGAAAATACCTCGGGGGGCCGTTCTTGGTTGCGCCATTGGTCCGAGCGACCAATGGACGGCGGGCAGCGCCCCCAAGGCCTGCGTGGCCTGAACGCAAAGCAAACCTGCGCGGCGCAGCCGCACCTGTTGGGAGCCGCCGCTGATGGACCTTGGACAGATCAACCCGATCCTGCTCATCGCCTCGCTCATGGTGGCGTCCACCCCGATCCTGCTCGCGGCCCTTGGCGAGACGGTCGTGGAAAAGTCGGGCGTGCTGAACCTCGGCGTGGAAGGCATGATGATCACCGGTGCGGTGGTCGGCTTCGCCGTCGCGGTGAACTTCGACACGCCGGCCTTCGGTTTCGTCGCCGCAGCATTGGCGGGGGCGGGTTTGAGCCTGCTCTTCGCGATCATCACGCAATACCTGAAATCGAACCAGGTCGCGACCGGGCTGGCGCTGACGCTGTTCGGGCTGGGGCTCTCGTCGCTGATCGGCAAACCCTACGAGGGCATGAAGGCCCCGACGCTCGGCAAGCTCGACATCCCGCTTCTGGGCGACATCCCGGTGCTCGGCCCAATCCTGTTCCGCCACGACGCGATGGTCTACCTCTCGATCCTGCTCGTGATCGGCGTCTGGGCGATGCTGACCTACAGCCGCGCCGGGCTGATCCTGCGCGCGGTGGGCGAAAACCACGGCGCCGCCCATGCGCTCGGCTACAAGGTCATCCGGGTGCGCATCGCGGCGATCCTGTTCGGCGGCGCCATGGCCGGGCTCGGCGGGGCCTACGTGAGCCTCGTGCGGGTGCCGCAATGGGTCGAGGGCATGACCGCCGGCGCCGGCTGGATCGCGCTCGCGATCGTGGTCTTTGCCAGCTGGCGACCGTGGCGGGTTCTGCTCGGCGCCTACCTTTTCGGCGGCGTGAGCGTTTTGCAGCTGAACCTGCAGGCGGCGGGAGTGGCGATCCCGGTCGAGTACCTGTCGATGTCGCCCTACCTTGTCACGATCCTCGTGCTGGTCATAATCTCGGTGCGCGGCAACCATGGCGCCCCCGGCTCGCTTGGCCGGGTGTTCCACGCCTCGAGTTGACGGGAGCGGCTGCCGCAGATGGGGGATACATGACCTGGGCCGAGACAATTGCGCTTCTCGACAGACATCTTGTGCGCCGGCACGCGCGGCGCACCCCGCCTTTTCAACCTGATCCTGACGAAACCTAGAACGGAGACAATCATGAGAGCATTCAAGACACTTGCGGGCGCCGTGGCGCTGGCCACCGGCCTTGCCGGCGCGGCGCTGGCCGACGACCCGGTGAAGGTCGGCTTCATCTACGTCGGCCCGGTGGGCGACGGCGGCTGGACCTACGAGCACAATCAGGGCCGGCTCGCGGTCGAGGAGCATTTCGGCGACGCGGTCGAGACGATCTACCAGGAAAGCGTGCCCGAAGGTGCCGACGCCGAGCGCGCCATCACCCAGATGGCGCTGGCGGGCGCCGACCTGATCTTCACCACCTCCTTCGGCTTCATGGATGCCACCGTTGCCGTGGCCGAGAAGTTCCCGGACGTGAAGTTCGAGCACGCCACCGGCTACAAGACCGCCGACAACCTGGGCGTCTACTCGGCGCGGTTCTATGAAGGTCGCGCAATCCAGGGCCACATCGCCGGCAAGATGACGGAGTCGAACATCATCGGCTACATCGCCTCGTTCCCGATCCCGGAGGTTATCCGCGGCATCAACTCGGCCTATATCCACGCCAAGAAGGTCAATCCGGACGTCCAGTTCAAGATCATCTGGGCCTACACCTGGTTCGACCCGGCGAAGGAAGCCGACGCCGCCAAAGCGCTGATCGAACAGGGAGCCGATGTGATCCTGCAGCACACCGACTCGACCGCGCCGCAGGCCGCCGCACAGGCCGCCGGCAACGTGATCACCTTCGGCCAGGCCTCCGACATGGCTGAGTACGGCCCGTATCCGCGCGTGTCGTCGATCATCGACAACTGGGCGCCCTACTACATCGCCCGCACCCAGGCCGTGATCGACGGCACCTGGGAGAGCGACAACACCTGGGACGGCATTGGCCCGGGCATGGTCGGCATCGGCGAGATCACCGATGCGGTGCCGGCGGAGGTGAAGGCCGAGGCGCTGGCGATGAAAGACGCGATCGGCGCGGGCGAGTACTTCCCGTTCACCGGCCCGCTCAACAAGCAGGACGGCACGCCGTGGCTGGCCGAAGGCGAAACCGCCGACGACGGCACGCTGGCGGGCATGGACTTCTACGTCGAAGGCATCGAGGGCGAGATCCCGAACTGATCCGGGCCGCTCCAAAACACCCAAGGCCCCGCTGATTTGCGGGGCCTTTTCTGTTGCGCGTGGACAGCATGTCGCAGGCCCGACAGAATGGCCTGTACGGCCCGTTAGATATTCATGCTCACGAACCAATGATCCGGAGGATTTCATGTCACGCAGAACCACATCCCTTTTGTCGATCACCATTTTCGCGCTCACGCTGCCGATGTCGGCCTCCGCCCATATGGGGGGGCAAAACTTCATTCAGAACTGGGATTTCGACGGCGACGGCACGGTCACGCTCGAAGACGTCCTGGAACGCCGCGGCGTGATGTTCGACGGCTATGACGCCGACGAGGACGGCTTCCTGTCCGACGAAGAAATGGCCGACCACGATGCCCAGCGCGACGCGATGCAGGAAAGCCGCGAGCGGCCCGATATGGGCAAGGGCGGAATGGGGAACCGGAGCGGCGGGTATCGCCAGGGCATGGGGATGGGGCCACAGGGCGGGCAAGGCCGCGCCATGGGTCCGATGGGCGGGCGCGGCCCCGGGATGGGGCAGATGGGCCCCGGACCGATGACACCGCCGCCGGGATGGGGACAGGGCCAGCCGCCCGCTTTCGGCTATGGCCAGCCGTTCCCCTATGGTCCGCCGCCGGGCTACGGGTTTGGCCCCGCCCCGCGTTGGGGCCAGCCCTACGGCATGGTCCCGCCGGGTTGGGGGCAACCGCGCGGTATGGGGCCGCAAGGCATGCCTCCGCAGGGCATGGGCCCGATGGGTGGTGGCATGATCGGGTCGCCGGGCATGGGCGGCGCCGGCATGCAGCACACCATGTATGCCGGGCTGGACGCCGACGGCGACGGCAAGATCAGCCGCGAGGAATTCGTCCAACTCGGCGAGAGCTGGTTCCCGCGGTTTGACCGCAATGGTGATGGCGTGGTCGACGAGACCGACTTCCCGACGCCACCGGCGCAATGATCTGACACCGCCTTTGCCGGACGACAATCGCCGCCACGGGCCCCGCGTGCATCACGCGGGGCCTTTTCCTTTGGCGCGGAGCGTGGCAGCGTCGCCCCATGGACGATTTCCTCATTATCGGCGGCGGGATCGCCGGCACCTCGGCCGGCGCGCGGCTGGCCTCGCTCGGCAAGGTCACCCTGCTCGAGGCCGAAGACGCGCTCGGATACCACGCCTCGGGCCGGTCGGCGGCGCTGTTCGAGCAGCAATACGGGCTTGCCTCCACGGTGGTCCTGTCGCGGGCCTCGGCCGATTACCACGCCAACGCCAATGGCGGAGTCTTGAGCCCGCGCGGCATCATGTTCCTGGGTGGCCGGGACGACGAAGACCGACTGGCGGGCGACATCGCCGATATCGGGCTGCACCGGATCAGCGTCGAGGAAGCGCGCGGCCTGGTGCCGGTGCTCAATCCCGACGTCGTGACGATGGCGGCCTGGCATGAAGAGGCCTGGGACGTCGACACCGACCGGCTGATCCAGAACTTCGCCCGTGAGATCCGGGCCAACGGCCAGGTCGTCACGGGGGCGCAGGTGACCGAGATCCGCCGCACGGCTTCGGGCTGGGAGGTCGAGGCCAGCGGCACGAGCTATGCCGCGCGCAAGCTGGTGAACGCCGCCGGGGCCTGGGTCGACATGGTGGCGAAACTGGCCGGACTGGCGCCGCTCGGCTTCGTTCCCAAGCGCCGGTCGATGGCGCGGGTCGCTGCGCCCGAGGGCCATGACGTGGGCAGCTGGCCGATGACCTTCGGTTCCGGAGAAGCGTGGTACATGAAGCCCGACGCGGGCGCGCTCCTGATCTCGCCCGCGGACGCCGAACCGACGACACCGCACGACGCCTGGGCCGACGACATGGTTCTGGCCGAGGGGATCGCCGGATGGGAGGCGCATGTCACCACGCCGGTCACCCGCATGCTCGCGAACTGGGCCGGGCTCAGGACGTTTTCGCCGGACGGCAACCTGGTGATCGGCCCAAGCCCGCATGACCCGGCTTTCCTTTGGTTCGCAGGGCAAGGCGGCTACGGCTTCCAGACGGCTCCGGCCGCGAGCCAGTTGCTGGCCGATCTTGTCGCCGGCCGGCCGAGCGCGATCGACGCCGAGACCCGGGCCGCGCTCGATCCGGCGCGCTACGACTAGGCAGAGGCCCGATCGCCCCGGTGCGCGAGATAGTGGCGCAGCAGTTTTGCGATTTCGGGGACGATCAGCAGCGGAAGTGAGAGCAACAGGATCATCTGCCAGTGCTCCCAATCGAGCGGTTCGGTGCGAAGCAGGGTTTGCAGCGGCATCCAGTAGACGGCGGCAAGCTGCGCGGCAAACATCACGATCAGCGCAGCGATGAGCAGCCGATTGGAAAACCAGCCGATCTGGGTGCAGCCATGGTGGAAGCTGCGGAAGGCGAAGACCGACGCGATCTCGAACATCACCATCGCGGTGAAGGCCGAGGTGCGGGCCACCACCTCGCCCGCGGGCAGGAAGTGATAGAAGATCAACAGGCTGGCCACGCAGGTGTAGGCGCCGAAAACAAGGATCATGCCGAACCCGGCGCGACCGATCACGCTCTCGTCCTTGTGCCGCGGTGGGCGGTCCATCGTGTCGGGCGTGGTCTTCTCCAGCCCGAGCGCCACGGCGGTGATGCCGTCGGTGACAAGGTTGATCCAGAGAATCTGGGTGGCGAGAAAAACCAGCGGCCCGCCGATCAGGATATTGACGACCAGCGCCAGGACCTCGCCGGCATTGGTCGACAGCATGTAGCGCACGAACTTGCGCACGTTTTCAAACTGGCGCCGCCCCTCTCGGATCGCCCGCACGATGGTGGCGAAATTGTCGTCGAGCAGCACGAGGTCGGCCGCGTCGCGGGCCACATCGGTGCCGCGCTGGCCCATCGCCACGCCGATGTCGGACTGCTTGAGCGCGGGGGCGTCGTTCACCCCGTCGCCGGTCATCGCCACGATCTGGCCCTTCGCCTGCAGCATCCGCACGAGGCGCATCTTGTGGGCGGGCGCGGTGCGGGCGAACAGGACGCGGTCGTCGAGCGCCGCGTCGAGGTCTTCGTCGCTCATCTCCTCGACGTCCTGCCCGACGAGCACGCGATCAACTTCGAGCCCGATCATTCCGGCCACAGCCTTGGCCGTCGCAGCGCCGTCGCCGGTGATCATGATCACCCGGATTCCGGCTGACTTCGTGGCAGCAATGGCGGGTTTCACTTCTTCGCGCGGCGGATCCATCAATCCGACGAAGCCCAGGAACGTCAGTTCCTGCTCATCGTCAGGCAAGGTCGGCCGCGGCAGATCGCGCCGGGCAATGGCGATGACCCGGCTGCCCTCGGCGGCAACCGCCTCGTAGGCTTCGGTGAAGCGTGCCCGGTCGTCTTCGCTGAGTGGGCGCGTGTCGCCGCCGTCGAGAAACTGTGTGGATCGCTCAAGAATACGTTCCGGCGCACCCTTCACATGCAGCACCCACCCTTCGCCATGCGCCGCCAGCACCGACATGCGCTTGCGTTCCGAGGTGAAGGGCAGTTCGGCAACGGTCGGGTCGCTTTCCGGGAGCGGGCACCAGCCCTTGTAGGCCAGCGTCACCAGCGCCCCTTCGGTCGGCGTGCCGACCATACGCCAATCGTCGCCGTCATGTTCAAGCCGGGCACGGTTGCAGTACAGGGCGGTTTCGAGCAGGGCGTCCAGGTCGGGGTGATCGCCATGCCGGATCGGCGTCCCGTCGCTGTCCTCGATATGGCCCGCCGGATCGTATCCTCCTCCGGTGACCGTGTAGGTGCCGCCGGGTGTCCAGACCCGGGTGGCGGTCATCTTGTCCTCCGTGAGCGTCCCGGTCTTGTCGGTGCAGATCACCGAGGCCGCGCCGAGCGTTTCGACCGCCTGCAGACGCCGTGCCAGCGCCTGTTTGCGCACCATCGCGGCGGCCCCGAGGGCCAGCGTGATGGTGACCACCGCGGGCAAGCCCTCGGGCACGATCGCCACGGCGAGCGACAGCGCCATGAGGAACATCTCGTTTAGCCCGTGCCCGGTGTAGAGCCCCGCGGCGGCGACCAGTCCGGCGAGGCCAACGGCGGCGAGGGCCATCTGGCGGGCCAGCCCGGTGAGCGCATGCTGGAGGTGGGTGGTCTTTTCGCCGACCGACGTGGTGAGTTCGGCGATCTCGCCAAACGAAGTCTTTCGCCCGGTTGCGGTCACTTCCCCCTCGGCATGGCCGCCGACCACAGCCGTGCCCATGAACAGTTGGGCGTCGGGGTCATCCCCGGGTTTCGACACCGGCATCGATTCCCCGGTCAGTGCACTTTCGTCGACCCGAAGCGCCACCGCCGTCTCGAGCGCCATATCAGCCGGCACCTTGTCGCCGGCAGACAGCAGAACGATGTCGCCGGGCACGATTTCGGTGGTATCGATCATCCGCTCGGCGCCGTCGCGCCGCACGCGTGCCTTATGGGCCAGCATAGAGCGCAGGGCCTCGAGCGCGTTCTCGGCCTGCCACTCCTGCACGAAACCGAGCACGCCGTTCAGCAAAACGACGAGACCGATGGCCGCGGCGTCTATGACCTCGCCCAGCGCCAGGGCGATGACGGCGGCGATGATGAGGATGACCACGAGGAGCCCGGTGAACTGGCGGATCAGAATCACATACCACGGGGTCGAGGTCGCTTCCCCGAGGGTGTTGCGGCCATATTGTTCCAGCCGCGCGCGGGCCTCGGCACTGGTCAGCCCCGGCTTGCTCGTATGCTGCATCGACGCCTCGCTTTCCCGTGTCCGAATCCTACCACATGGGCGACGGGGTTAAAGGAAAACCGCGGGCGCATACCCGTGTGGAAAAGTGTCGGGAAACAGCCGCTACCGGCGATTTGTTGACCGACATCAAAGAACTTGGCGTGCCGTTCGGGCATGTGGCAGCGAGGGGGAGGAATGAGACACCCGCCGCGCCGGAGGCGTGGCGCAATGGAGCCGTGACATGGACGCCAACCCTCTCGCCAAGATGATGGACCCCCGATCGATCGCCGTGTTCGGTGCATCGGAAAGTGGAAAGAGCGTGGGCAGCCGGGTGTTTTCGAACCTGCTGGCCGACGGGTACCAGGGCCAGATCTACCCGATCAATCCCAAGCACAAAACGGTGGGCGGGTTGAAGTGCTACCCCAGTATCCTCGACGTGGGCGAAGAGGCGGATCTGGCGGTGATCGCCACACCAGCCCGCACGGTTCCGGGCATCGTGCGCGATTTGGGCGAGGCAGGCACCAAGAACGCGATCATCCTGTCGGCCGGCTTCGGCGAGGGCGGGGGTGACGGTGCGGATCATGAGAAAGAGCTGATTGCGGCGGCGCAACGGGCCGGCGTGCGCTTCATGGGGCCGAACTGCGTGGGCCTCGTGCGGCCCTGGCACAACATGAACGCCACATTCCTGCGCGCGGGCACACCGCAGGGGCGGCTTGCGCTGATCAGCCAGTCCGGCGCTCTGAACGCGGCGATTTCCGACTGGGCCGGCCCGCACCACCTCGGGTTCTCGGCGCTGGTTTCACTCGGCAACTCGACCAACATCGACTTTGGCGATGTGATGCAATTCCTCGCCACTGACCCGCACACCGACGCGATCCTGCTCTATGTCGAAGGGGTGAAACACGCGCCGTCGTTCCTCTCGGCGATGCGCGCAACCACCCGGCTGAAACCGGTGATCGCACTCAAGTCCGGGCGGCACGCGGCCAGCTCGAAAGCAGCGGCGACTCACACCGGCGCCTTGATGGGCACCGACACGGTGTTTGACGCGGCGCTTGAGCGGACAGGTGCGGTGCGCGCGCTGTCATTCGGACAGCTCTTTGCCGCTGCCGAGATTCTCAGTTCGAACAAGCGGGCGAACGGCAACCGGTTGGCGATCGTCACCAACGGCGGCGGCGCGGGCGTGCTGGCGGCCGACCGGGCCGGCGATACCCGGGTAGACCTCGCGACGCTCTCGCCCAAGACGGTCACCGCCCTCGACAAGGTGCTGCCGCGCTACTGGAGTCACGGCAACCCGGTCGATGTTCTCGGCGATGCCGGGGCGAAGGAATACGGTGCGGCTGTCAAGACCGTCTATGAAGACCCGAACGTCGACGGCCTGCTCGTCCTGCTCACGCCGCAGGCGATGACCGACGCGACAGCGATTGCTCAGGCGGTGATCGACAACCTGCCCAAGAAGCGCACGAAGCCGATCCTTGCGAGCTTCATGGGGGAAACCTCGGTGGCCGAGGCGCGGGAACTGCTGTCGTCGAACGGGATTGCGGATTTCGCCACCCCGGAGCCAGCGGTGTCGGCATTCTCCTACCTCGCCCAGCACCACCGCAACCGCAGGCTGGCGCTGGAAACCCCCTCGCCGCTGTCCGAGATGCATCACCCCGATCTCGATGGCGCGCGGATGATCCTCGATGCCGTGCTGGCGGAGGATCGCGACATGCTGTCGGACGTGGAGTCGAAGGCGCTGATGCGGGCGTTCCACATCCCGATCAACCTCACCGTGGAGGCCGACAGCGAGGCCGAAGCGCTGGTGGCGGCCGAGACTGTGGGCTTCCCCGTCGCGGTGAAGATCAACTCGCCCGACATCAGCCACAAGTCCGACGTTGGCGGCGTGCGGATCAACATCTCCGACGCGGCGGAAGTGAAACGCGCCTTCCGCGCCATCGTCACCGCAGCCAAGGAGGCCCGGCCGAACGCGCGGATCAAGGGTGTCACCGTCGAGGCGATGGCCAAGGTCGCCGACGGCCGCGAACTGGTGATCGGCGCGAGCCGCGACGCGGTGTTCGGCCCGACGATCCTGTTCGGCGCCGGTGGCACGATGGTCGAGGTGCTGAAAGACAGCGCCGTTGCCCTGCCGCCGCTCAACACCGTGCTGGCCGACCGGCTGATCAACCGCACCCGCGTGTCGCAGCTTCTCGAAGGCTTCCGCGACCGCAAGCCGGTGGACCGCGACGCGGTGATCGACGTGTTGATGCGGGTGTCCGACCTGGTGTGCGAACTGCCGCAGATCGTCGAGCTCGACATCAACCCGTTGTTTGCGGGCCCCGATGGCGTGCTGGCCGTGGATGCGCGGGTGAAGATCGCGCGGCCGCCGGCGAAAGACGGACGCTACGACCACGTCGCGATTCACCCCTATCCACGCCACCTCGTGCGCGAGGACTACCTGACCGACGGCACGCCGCTGGTCATCCGCCCGATCCGCCCCGAAGACGCCGAGAGCGAACAGGCTTTTGTGCGCGAATTGTCCGACGAGGCCCGGATGTTCCGCTTCATGGGTGCGCTCAACGAACTCAGCCCGGAAATGCTGGTTCAGTTCACCCAGATCGACTACCGCCGCGAGATGGCGATGGTCGCGATGGTGCAACGCGGCGGGAAATCGACCCAGGTAGGGGTGGCGCGCTACGTGATCAACCCCGATCAGCGGTCGTGCGAATTTGCCATCGTAGTGAACGACAAGGTCCAGCACCAAGGCATCGGCACCCGCCTGATGAAGGCGCTCTTCGGCGCGGCCCGCGACCATGGGCTGACGGTGATGGAAGGCACGGTTCTGAAGAACAACGCGCCGATGCTCAACCTCATGCAGGATCTCGGCTTCACGCAGCGCATGGACCCGGACGACCCCGAACTGGTGCTCGTCGAGCGGTATCTCTGAGAGTCACCTGGAGGGCGGGCCTTGCTCGGGTTCATTTCGCACTACGAGTGCCACGATCATGTTACGGGCGATCTGCACCCGGATGCCCCGGTTCGGCTGGAGGCGATCACCAACCAGCTCATCGCCTCGGGCATGGACTACATCCTCCGTCACTACGATGCGCCAAAGGTGTCGCGTGCCGATCTCGAGCGGGTGCACGACGCGGCCTACCTCGATCGCGTCTATGACATGGCGCCGGGAAAGGACGACCCGTCCGTCGAGATTGATGGCGACACGGTGATGAGCCCGGGCACGCTTGCCGCCGCCGAACGCGCTGCCGGGGCGGGCGTGCAAGCCGTTGATCTGGTGATGAGCGGAGAGGTGAACCCGGTGTTCTGCGCCGTGCGCCCGCCAGGGCATCACGCGATCCGCGCCCAGGCGATGGGCTTCTGTCTGTTCAACAACATCGCCGTGGCCGCGGCCCACGCGATGGACGTGCACGGACTCGACCGGGTGGCGATCGTCGATTTTGACGTGCACCACGGCAATGGCACCGAGGAAATCTTCAAGGACGACAAGCGGGTGCTGTTCTGTTCCTCGTTCCAGCACCCGTTCTACCCATTCACCGGGCACGAGAAGGAAACCGACAACCTCGTCGATGTCCCGCTGCCGGCGGGCGCCGGCTCGGTGGAGTTCCGCGCCGCGATCACCGATCACTGGCTGCCGCATCTCGAGGCGTTCCGCCCTGAGATGCTGTTCATCTCGGCCGGGTTCGACGCCCACGTGGCCGACGACATGTCATCGCTCGCCCTGACGGACGACGACTACGGTTGGTTAACGGGGGAGTTGGTCAAGATTGCTCAGCGCCACGCGCAGGGCCGGATCGTCTCCATGCTGGAAGGCGGCTACGAACCGCACGCGCTGGCGCGCTCGGTGGTCAGACATCTCGACGTTTTGCTGGGCTGAAACGAACGGGGCGACCGAAGCCGCCCCCGCCCCTCGTTAATCCTCGAGCAGGTCCGCCAGCTCGTCCTTGCGGGCTTCCTGGTAGTGATCGAAACTCGACGTGAACCATGAGGTACCCCGGGTTGCCCCGGCCAGAGCGTTGAACAACGCGTCTTCGGCGGCCAGCGGCAGAAGCGCCTGGAACACGTCCCAGCCGGCGGCGCTTTCATGCGCCTCGAAGCCAAGCACCTGCCCCTTGAGGCCGGACACGACCGGAACGAGGCCGCCCGAGAACACCGACGGTACGTGGATATCGATCTTCATGATCGGTTGCAGCAGCACCGTGCCGAGCTCGCCCAGCGCCTCCTTGATCGCGTTCTTGCCCGCGGTGCGGAAGGCGAAATCGGAGCTATCGACCGAGTGGCTCTTGCCGTCCTTCAGCTCAACCTCGACATCCACAACCGGGAAGCCGTTCGGCCCTTCGGCGAGGGCTTCGACCACGCCGTTCTCCACCGCCGGGATATAGTTGCGCGGCACCGCGCCACCCTTGACCGTCTCGGTGAAGGAGAACCCCGACCCGCGCGAAGTGGGCCGCAGTTCGATCACGACATCGGCAAACTGACCTGCGCCGCCCGACTGCTTGCGGTGGCGGTGATGGATCTCGGTTCCACGCCGGACAGTTTCACGCAGGCCCGGCGGCACCGCGCCTTCTTCCACCTCGATCCCGAAATCCTCCGCCAGCTTCTGGGTCAGCCGGCGCAGGTGGAGCGGGCCCTGGGTGGCGAGTACCGGGTTGCCGGTCTTGGCGTCCTGGCTGACGTTGAGGCCGGGATCAATTTCAACGAGCCGTTCCAGGGCGGTCGACAGCCGCGGGTCGTCTTTCTCGTGTACCGGCGTGATCACCCGGCGGTAGGTGGAGGGATGCGGCGTGGCCCAGTCCGGCAGGTCTTCCGCCGCCGACGCGGAAAACACCTGCCCCGCGGCGAGGTGATCGGTCTTCACCGTCAGGCCGATCATGCCGGGCGCGAGTTTGGCCGCGGCGGTCTTCGCATCGAGATCGGTGATCGAGCCGACATTCGCCCCGGCCAGCGCCTGCCCGGCGGCCACGTCGGACGTCAACGCCCGGACCAGAACGGTCTTGCCGAGGTGCTTGACCACATCGGCCATCGCGCCGACCGCGACCGGATCGGCATCGAGCCGCTCGGCGGCCACCTCGACGCCCGGCGCTTCGTGGCGCAGCGATTTCATCAGCCGGGTGATCCCGTTGCGGTGTTCGGCCGAGCCGAGGAATGCCGGTACAAGGTCCTGGTGCTGGAGCGTCTTCGTCGCGACGTCATAGACCTCCTCGGGCATGATCTTCTTGTCCTCGATGATCTCCTCCAGAAGCGCGTCGTCAAAATCGGCGTAGCTTTCAAGGAGTTCGGCGCGTGCCTGCTCCTCGCGCGGGCGAATGCTCTCGGGCATTTCCATTAGCGTCGAAGGTTCACCGTCGTGGAACTCCCAAGCCCGTTCCGAGACCAGATCCACCACGCCGACGATTTCATCGCCCTCGCGGATCGGCACTTCGCGCAGCACGATGTGATGGCGGGAATAGGTTTGCAGCGCCGACACGGTTTCCGACATCCGGCTGTCGGGGGCATCGGCCTTGTTGACGAAGATGATCGCCGGGATCCCGGCCTCTTCGATCATCCGCAGATAGGGCGCGGCCAGCACCGAGGCTTCGGCGTCGGGCGGCACGCAAAGCACCGCTGTGTCGGACGCGGCGAGCGCGGCACCGACAGGTGCGAGGTTTTCCGACCCGCCCGCGATGTCGATCGCGGCCCAGTCTTCATCCATGAAACCGAAAGAACGAACAGCGGCAACGCCCGGCACGTCGAACGCCTTACCCGGCTTCCCATCGAGACCGACCAGTGCTTCGACGAGTGTGGACTTGCCGCTATGTGACGGGCCCAGGACGGTGAAAACTCTCATTGGGGGGATCCTCCTTCGGAATGGCTTTCAAACCCTAACGTTTCTGCTGCGCCGGGCCTTGCGTCAGATCAAACACCATGACTTGCCGCAACACCATCGGCGAGATAGAGCGAGACATGGAAGCGCCCCGCAAAGCCCTTGTGTTCATCCTCGCGACGATTTTGATCGACGCGATTGGAATCGGGCTGATTTTTCCGATCATGCCCGACCTGATGGCGCGCGTTGGCGCCGGCGATACAGCCTCTGGCGCGGTCTGGGGCGGAGTTCTGATGGCCGCCTACGCCGCGATGCAGTTCCTGTTCTCGCCGGTGATTGGCGGGCTGTCCGACTCGATCGGCCGCAAGCCTGTCTTGCTCGCGGCGATGGCCGCCTTGGCGCTGGACTACGTCGTGATGGCGCTCGCGACAACCTTCTGGCTCCTGCTGATCGGTCGGATGATCGCTGGGGTCGCCGGGGCTACCTACACGACGGCCACCGCTTACCTCGCGGACATCTCCCCGCCCGAGAAAAAGGCGGCCAACTTCGGGTTGATCGGGGCCACGTTTGGCGTGGGCTTCGTCATGGGCCCGGCGCTTGGCGGGTTGCTCGCGACATGGGACGTCTCGGCGCCGTTCTGGGCCGCCGCCGCGATCTCGGCGGTGAACGTGGTGTTCGGGCTGCTCGTCCTGCCCGAAAGCCTGCCGGGCACCCGGCGGCGGCGTTTCACCCGGACAGACCTCAACCCGTTCTGGGGCATTCGCGAGGCGTTCCGTATGCCCGGGTTGGCCCTGCCCCTGACCGCTCTGTTCGTCTTCGAGTTCGCCAACATGGTGTATCCAACGCTCTGGGCGTTCTGGACACGCGAAACCTTCGGTTGGGCAGCGGCACTGATCGGCACCTCGCTCACGGCCTACGGGATCGGCGTGGCCGTGTCACAAGGCGCGGTGTTGCCATTCCTCGTCTCGCGCCTCGGTGAGTTTCGGACCTTGATCATCGCGACCGTCGCGGCTGTCGGCGCACTGTTCGCCATCGGGTTCACCACGGTCGGGTGGCTCGTGTTTGCGCTCATTCCGTTGGCCGCGCTCTCCGACATGGTCCCCCCGACCATCACCGCCATGATGTCGAACCAGGTCGCGGAAGACCGTCAGGGCCTGTTGCAAGGTGTCATCACCTCGCTGGGCTCGGTCGCGGCAGCCGTCGCGCCGCTGATCGTCACCCCGCTGTTCCACGCCTTCGCCGCGCCCGATGCGGCCTTCTACATGCCCGGGATGCCGTTCGTGGCGGCCGGCCTGTTGATGTTGCTGGTATTCCCGGCGTTTCTCCGGCTCAATCCATCGCGTTGAGGTTTCCGGGGCTTGCGGCACCTGCATAATCTGGGGCATCCTGCGGCGCATTGATCTGGCGGCAAGGTTGGAACCGATGTGGAAGATCCGAACCCACAGGATGGGAATCGACCAGGGTTCGGTCCTGTTGTTTTCAGATTTCAAACATGACGGGTTGATGTGGACGGGCGAGGGCGAGCGTGAAATGCGCCAGTCCGTCGCGTTCTCCGAAAGCTTCCTGACCCCGCCGGTCGTGAAGGTCGGCATGTCGATGTGGGACATCGACCACACGACAAACCAGCGGATGGACATCGCGGCTGAAAACATCACGGAAGCGGGGTTCGATCTCGTGTTCTGGACCTGGGGCGACACCCGGATCGCCCGCGTGCGGGCCGATTGGCTGGCCCTGGGCGAAGTCCAGCACGAGGACGACTGGGAATTGTAACGCGTCGCGAAGCGCCACGCCTTTGCCTGAGAACCAGCCACGAAAAAGCTCCGCGCCCAAAGGCACGGAGCTCTCACTGTCCCGACGTTCGTTTGTCGGTGTTATTCGGCTTTCGCCTGCAGGCCAAGTTCGGACGCGATTGCCGCGATGTCGGCAACCTGCTTGGCAAGCTCGTCGAGCATTTCGGGCGCGGCGTTGTCGCGTGCGGCAACGGCGGCGGCGACGAAATCATCGAGCACCGCTTGCGTCATCTCGCCCACCGGCATGGCGCGTTCGGCAAGAACCGACGCCCCGTCCGGCGAGATTTCGGCGAACCCGCCGGTCACGACGTATTTCTCATCGCCACTCGCCCCCTGCACGGTCAGGATGCCCGGGCGCAGCGTGGCGATCGTCGGCGCATGGTTGGCCATGGCCGTGAAATCGCCGTCGGCGCCGGGGATCTGCACCGCGCTGGCTTCGAGCGAGGCCAGACGGCGCTCGGGTGAAACCAGGTCGAATTGCATCATGTCAGCCATCATGGCCTCCTAGCAGTGCGTTGCTCAGGCCGCGTCGGCGGCCATTTTCTCGGCTTTTGCGATCACTTCGTCGATGCCGCCGACCATGTAGAAGGCGCCTTCCGGCAGGTGGTCGTATTCGCCGGCCACAACCGCCTTGAACGACGAGATCGTGTCTTCGAGCGGCACCTGCACACCGTCGGAACCGGTGAACACCTTGGCGACGTCGAACGGCTGCGAGAGGAAACGCTGGATCTTCCGGGCGCGGGCCACGGTCAGCTTGTCCTCTTCCGACAGTTCGTCCATGCCGAGAATGGCGATGATGTCCTGGAGCGACTTGTAGCGCTGCAGGATGTTCTGCACG
>Ga0180436_10002084_pt1 | contig 19196 bp, 31 predicted proteins | sample SS_ome_2_FD_132434 | JGI IMG/M metagenome (GOLD analysis project Ga0180436, IMG submission 132434) | Hypersaline lake sediment archaeal communities from the Salton Sea, California, USA - SS_3_S_2 metaG | ecosystem: Environmental > Aquatic > Non-marine Saline and Alkaline > Hypersaline >...
ATGGAATCTAGACAATGTGCAAACTGTGACTGCCTAATGGAGTACAACAAAGAAGAAGCCAGATGGGAATGTAAGGGCTGTGGTTGCACAGAAACAACAATATTAAATACTACGATACCCCCTTACGTTGGATAAAATGTTAATAGATATTAGTGAAAAAGAAAAGACAGCATTGAGCATACTTCTAGGATTAAGACAAAAGTTCGCTAGGGCCAAAAGAGACAAAGAAACTTATTCTGCTGCAGAAATGCACAAGATGTTTTCAGAAGTAATTGATAAGATTAACAAGAATGAGTTAAGGTATCTTGACACATTAGCCATTGCCCATACTCCATCAAAACAACAAGATGAAATCTGGGGAGAAGTTGACAAGCATATTGAAAGGTCAAAGATTAGAAGATACCCTTGGAATGATGTCTTCGGCAGAAGTCTAACTCAAGAGATATTATTTCTAAAAAAGACTGGAATGGATGTTGATGAAGTTTACAAGACCTTATCAGGAGACTTAAGAGTTCAAAGTTTCGTGGACCTGCATAAAGGAGAGAAGAGAAAGATTCTAGAAAACCTAAGAATTTCAATTCATGCAAGATTCGGAGAAAACAATACTGCAAAAAGAGTGGAGGCCACAGAAGAATAAAAAATTAATATTCATCAGTTGTCCACGCAACAAGACACTGATACCTTTCGCCCCCCATCACCCATTCCATGGGGGGTTTTATAATCAATATGGTAAGGAAAAAAGGAGATGACGGATTTACATTAACTAGACAAGAAGGTGTAGACTTATTCTGTTTATTATCTCACGCACAATACAAACTCCAAGGTAAACATAAATCAGTCTGTCAGAAGTTCTTTCAAAGATTTGAAAGAGCACTAGGATTGAATCCAGAGGAGAAAACTAAAGATTAGGAGGTGCAAGATGTCTCAAGATGAGATACTCAAATATCTTAAGAAAGCAAAAAAAACCATAAAGAACCCTGCAGACATTAGGGAATTATTGATAAATATTCCTATTGGAAGACCATCAATGTCTAGAAGCTGTAAAAAGCTAAGGGAATGTGGGGAAGTTAGATGGAAGACAAAGAAGGTTCAGTCCCATAGAAAGTTCCTTTACTACCTTTAATTTCACTATCTTTATAAATGTGAATAACCTAATAAACTCATGAATACGAACAAAGTATTACAATTTATAGGATCTAGATGGTTTATTTTGTGTATAGCCCTCACAATGATTTTTGTATTACCTACAACTTATGGTAATTTTATGATAGTATATCAGGCAGGAGAAATGAGTAGACTTTGGTGGGTACCTACAGTTTTCATTATAAATCTTATAACTGCGATAATGTCTATTTACAAGGCAACAGGTATGTTCTTTTCAAAAAAAGAAGAACAGTCAGAAGAATGGTAAAGTTAAGTTTTGATTATTTAGTCTTGATTCAGTTTGTAGCCTTCTTGATATTTTGGTTTGCATCAAGTAATCCCTACAAATCAGTAATCCTTTATTTCTCGTTTATGGTATTCTTCTGTTACTGGATAATAAAAATAACATTCTCCAAAGAAATCATCCATAATAAAAAAGTATAAATATTTAGACCACTCCCTTATTCTATGGTAACTAGAGCAGAAGTTGAAGCGGCTAAGGCTTTGATAACAGGACAAAAAGAACAGGTGGCTACTTCTAGAGAATCAATCAAAGAACAATTAAGAGGTCTAAAACCAAAGAAAAGAGTTCCGTTTACTACAAGGAGCCAAAGAGTTGCAAAGACAAAGATTAGAAGACAATTAACATCTAGAGAAAAACAACTAAGAAAAGCACAAGAAGAATTAACAAGTCAAGAGAAAAAAGTAGAAGAAGTCTCAAAAGCAATAGCCAAGTCAGATGCGCAATATCAAGCTTATAAAAACTGGGTAAAGAAGGCACAAAGAACTCAAAAGAAATATGGTTTTACTCCTTCAACCATTCCAAAAGAACTAATCGGAACCCCTTATGAAAAAGAAATAAGATATATTATTGATACTGGACAAAGGGCAGAGGTAAAGTATAATCAAGCAATAAAGGAATTTGAAGAATCATTACCTAAGGGAGAAAAAATAGTCTATAATGAAAGTGGAGAACCAGTAGGAGTTGAATCTGGTTATTTACAGCAAAGTATTGATATTGGAGAATATCAAAAAGAAATAGAGAGAATCCAGAAATTAGCACCTATTGAGAAATACCTTGATCCCACAACTGGAAAGATCTATGACAATCCACAATATTTCGGAAAGACAAAAGTTTTACCAAAACCAACTTATCGTGTCCTAGTAAATCCAAAGACAAATAAACCCATCCAAAATATTCAGAGGTATTTTGAAGAGAAAAATATCCCAAAGGCTAGGGGAACAATGACTGCAGAGGGTTTTAGAACTTTAATTGAAAGAGGCCCAGCCTTAGACATCATGAACTTAGAACAAATAAGAAAAAGAGAAGAAATCTCTGGAGAACCAATTGCATATTACAAAGGCGGAAAAAAATTAGATCCGAAAAACTGGTGGGATAGGATTCAAATTGATAGAATTAAGATGCAGGAGAAAAGAGCTAAGGAAGCAGGAAAGATTGAGAAGGCTACGTCTTTATTTACAACTCCAGAAGGAGTAAGAGAAATCTTTACCTTTGGAGGAAAGCTAACTAGGAAAGCAGGAACCATCATAGCAAAACCTTTTGAAGCTACACTAAAGAAGATAGGGGTTCCAGCAAATTCTTGGTTATTCAAACCACTAAAGATCGGAAACTACACAATGTCTGCAAGAGACTTTGATAATCTAGTCGGTTCAGTTTATTTGGGTGTAGGTTTTGGTCCATTAATGGAAACGGCAACAGCGCAACAAGTATCCGCTTATGCAGATGAGGTAGTTGAAGTAACCATCAAAGGTCAAAAGACAAGAGTTCTAAGGTCCGACTTAATAAGGGCTGCAAAGGCAGGAGATAAAGAAGCATTGAAAGCCTTGAAACAATCAGGAAACATTCCACCAATGACACAAGAACAAGCAATTTCTACATGGAACCGTATGTGGAGAAGTGAGCAACAAAAAGCAGTTTTCAAATCTTTCATTAAAGATGGAAATAAGATAAAAATCTATACTACTCGTGATGCACTTCTAAAAGACATATCTAAGTGGAAAGCATTCATGAAGGCAGCAGGAATGACACCAGACCAAATTGATGATAGATTAGCCTTAGTTTACAAAGCCTTCCCTCAAATTGCTCCAAAGGTTGTAACACAATCAACTGTAGGAGGTGTCTCACCTCAACTAGTTCAAAAACTACAAGTAGCCCAATTAGAAGGAGTTGGATCTGCAGTGGGTCTAGCAGGGGGATTGAATGTAGCACAGGCAGGAGAAACAGCATGGGCACAAGACCTATTAGTTGGAGTTTCACAAGCACAATTATCTAGAACAAGACAGATTCAAAGAACACAGTCTAGAACTCAACAATTAACAAGAAATGATGTTGCATTAAATATTGCACAACTATTGGCTCAAGATACTACTCAAGATAAGGCACAAACTACTGCTCAAATGCCTCAAACTAGGCAAGTTCCAAGGCAGCTACAACCACCTGCATTTCCAATTCCAAATTTACTAAAACCTACAACAGGTCAGCCTACAGGTCCGCCTAGAAGACCTGCACCACCTAGACCTGAACCCCCTCAACCCCCAAGTGAAGGAGGAAATCCTTTCAGGTTCTTGCTACCTGACTTTGATAAGAGAAAGCCAAGGAAAGTGAAAAAGAAGAAAAAGAAAAAGAAGAAAAAGAAAAGAGAAGTATTACCTACATTAACTCAACAAATAATAGGATACAAGGGAAAGAAACCAATAAGGAAAGTTACAGGCTTTGAAGCAATAAGGATAATATAAATTCTCACTATCTTTATAAAGAATCTATTTCTTAATTTTATATGGAAGGTGAAGAGAACTACTATACCAATCTGAATCCTGCAGATCAATCAGATACATTTCTTAAGCTAATGATTGATGTTGAGCAAACCCTAGATAAGTTTAAGATGGAAACCCTAAGGAGAGAAATGTTAGTAGTTGATCTTGAGAGCAAGAAGAAAACTTGGAAACCCATTGCAAAAGGTGTTGGTCCAGTTTGTAATGATTTAGGAATTGCAGAAATCATGGGGATGGTAAGATCAAGAGTAACAACGTTCGGAAGACTAACAAAGAAGACTGATGAAGAGATTATGAAAGATATGTTCCAATTTCACAGAACTTTAATTGAAACATTCTCCTTAAGGGCAGATGATTGGGATTTAGATGAAGAATTGATTAAACCTATCCAAGAATCTTGTTTATCATTAGTTCAAGACATTATTTTCTCATCACGTGGAGGATTCACTGCAATGAATATAAGAAGCCAATACTCAAGAAGTGAGAATACAAGTATTACTCAATCAGGAGATGAAGGAAAATCAATAATGGGGGTAAGAGTATAAAATGGCTTCATCAGCAATGGCGGACCTAGCAGGTATCGGAGGAGGAATTATCATGAACATCATAAAGATGATGGGAGTAGTTGTATTTGCTGTAGCTTTATTTTTCATAACAAGATGGGTTCAGAAAGGAACAAAGAAACAAAAAGCATTCAAAATTGAAGCAGAAATAATTGATTTAAATGGTATTATTGACTTTGATAAGATGGGTTTGATGAAATCTGAAAAGACAGGCCTATTAGAAATGCAGTTCCAAAACAGAAAGCAAGATTCACTACCTCCAATTCCAAAGCATTTAATAAAGAATGGGAAGGTAATGCTTCTAAACTATGCCCCTGCTCACTACGCTGTGATTGACACATATAAAACAATGAAGAATATTGAATCAGGAAATAATGAAATCGTAGTAGTCGGGCTAGGAATGAAAAAGTACCTGATGTCAAAACAAAGAGAAGTGCTAAACAAATCAGAGGAAAAGAAGAGAAAATTTGAATTATACGCTCCATGGATAACATTAGGTGGCGCAATCATAGTAGTAGTGTTATTAACTGCTTTCCTATTTTATGTTGGAGTTAAATTAGATTCAGCAAATGTAGCTGCAAGAATAGCCGAATGTAGGCAGGTGATGGGAAGATGAAGAGCAAAAAGATTTCAAGCAAAGGTACTGCTATCTGGATAAACGAGACAGGAGCAATCAGGAATAGAATATTCAATATAGTAAAACAAGACCAAGAAAGGAAAAAAGTCCTAATAACTTTCTCACCAAAAGAAGCATATTGGGTACCAAAGTTAAACTTAAGAGGAAGGAGGATAATACTATATGAAAAGTCAAATGGAGAAATATTATCCCAAAATCCTGACGCTTGGGGAAAGATTGATCTTAAAGCTAAAGGAATAAAAGTATTAAGATTCAATTTACAAAACTCATCACTTCAAGAGAGTAAGGCATCAATTTATAGATGGACTACACCAAAAGATGCGATTGATAAGCTAGGCCCTATATTCAAGTTATTGTTTATATGTATTGCAATTGGTGTAATGGGATGGGCTGCATTAAAGTTCGGAGCAATTACTCTAGACGCAATCACAAAATCAAGACTAATGGAGTGTAAGGATATTTTACCAAAGATTATAGATCCAATAGGCGCAATAACGAATAGTAGTATCCCAATTGGAGCCACACCATAATAAAAAAATATAAATAAATACAAAACTGTTAAGAAACATGAAAAAGAAACTAATCTTTTCAATCCTAGGAACCTTGATGCTTGTAAGCCTATTCTCAATAGTCTCCGCCCAACCACCCTTTCAACAATCAGGAGAGGGAACATTAATAATAGAGTTCCAGAAGTTTGAATACTTTGAAATAGGAAACTCATTTAGGGTGAATGCTCATGTTTACAATCAAACAGGTTATCCATTAAAAAATGACACTGTATCTTGTGAATTTCATGCTTACAATAGGAACGGAACCCATGCAATTGAAACAGGAATGTTATTTGATGGAGGATATGACTTTTATTATGAGATTCCTGCAGAGGCTTTTACTGGTGGTAAGGCCTCTTGGATAATTCAATGTAACGATAGTGCTTCTGGTGGATTTATATCAGGCCCTGCAGTGATTACACCATCAGGATTTGAGTTTACAATATCAGAAGCAATTCTTTATGGATTTGTATTTATCTTAATAGGACTATTCTTATCATTTAGTATAATTGGAATGAAGAAGGCAGTTTCAATAACTTGGTTAATCTTCTATGTCTGCCTAACTTACATAATCTTATATTCCTTAGTTGGAATCATCTATCTAATATCATACAATTATCTTTGGGCAGTACCAATAGTAGGAAACATCTTCTATATAATCTGGCTAATAATGGGTGTTTCGCTTCTTCCTTTCATATTCATAGTCTCACTATACTTAATGGGACAAGAGGCTAAGGCTACACTAGAAGAAGGATATGTGAAACAAGGCTATACACGAGATGAAGCAAAAGAACTAGCGAAGAAAAATAAAAGATGATGGAGAGGGAACATCCAGTAACAATCGCGGTTCATTCTAAACTTGAATATGAACTAAAGAAAAGAAGGGAAGATCTAGAGAGTATAACAAACCGACCAAGTAGGGGCGGTCTAACAACATATTCAAAGTTTGCCGCATTTGAACTTGAAGCAATAAGAAAGTCTGGAGAAAAGATAAACAAAGAAATTCTACAAAATAAGAAACCAAAGATATATGATTTTGAAATAAATGGAATATTAAGGCAGTTTGTAGCTTATGAAGATTTTAAAAAACTATTTATATTAGCCTCAATTCTTAATAAGAAGAAGGATCAGAAGCAAATCAATGTGGACCTTTCAAAATTAAAGGGATTAAAAAAGAATGAAGTTGAAATTTACTGGTAATATGAATAAGAAGGGAGGATTACCAGATGTAATCTTCGGAGGCGCAGAGTTTCTCAAAATAGCAATAACTATTATAATCTGCATATTTGTATGGGTTTCATTCACAGCACTAATGTCAGATACAATTCAGGGAAGCCCAGATGAATCAATCATAGATTCTGTAATGGATGGTCTGACTGCAGCGTATTATTCCATGGATTATTTATTTCCATTAGTTGTACTAGGTTTCTTAATTGTGAGCACAATATTCGCATTCAAGACAGGATCTAACATAGTACTAGGAGTTATAAGTTTCTTGATGTGGGTAATAGCAGTAATCTTATCATCCTTATTCGTAAATGTCTATCTAACTGTAACAGACCAATTCCCAACAATTTATGCAGCATTTCCTATAATGGATATTATTATGAGTAATTTACATTTCTTCACTCTTGGGTGGATAGCGATCATAACATTAGTAATGTTTAGAAAGAATAATCAGGAGGATTCAACAGGAGTTGAAAAGTTCTATGGTTAAAAAAAGATTAGTAATTGGGATTAGTTGTATCATATTAGTTGGCCTTATGTTTGGGGCCTTTCTAGTATTCAACAGTCACTCAAAACCTTTAATCAATCAAAATGAAGGAATATATAATTACGGAGATTATTCATTGAAGTCATTACAATATGAAGGAGAGCCTTTGATTGATAATTCAATACCTGATTCTGAAAATAACAAGATTAGCGCAAATAGAGGAGCTATGGAAGTAAGTGTTTATCCTATGTATGCTCAAGACATTGATGGAAAAGATATAGTGCAATACGTAAATTTCTCTTGGTCTGGTGCATCAGCACAAAATATAGGATGGTATTTTGTCTATGGTAAGGAGTTAGAGGATTTTAAGATAGAATATTGGGGAGATGTAATTTATGAAGAATCTGTCCAAGTCCTATCTTATGAGAATATTAGTATCGGAGGATATAATACCTATTATGATCTTGGAACTCCAGACGAATCTTGTGAAGTTGGATCTATTGAAAATACAAAAATGTTTAACATAGAATTTGAGATTAATAATACTCTCATAAATAAGACTTATTGTTTCACAAGAGCCTACGTATCAGAGGGAATCCTTGAGGGCAACCATAGGGTTTTTGAGATGCAAGAGAAGACAAAAAAAGGATGGAAAGATATATCAAATTTAGTAAGTTATGTCGGTCAAAACCTTGCAGGAAATGAGGGATATTTCTATAAGGTTTATAACTCAACATTCACAACAGATCAAATAACTCAAACAAAGTGGACCTATACTGTAAAGGATAAGACAAAGAAGGGTAAGTGGGAAATTCTAGGGTATGATTCAGACATTGGTGTAATTGAAAGTTTAGACCAGAATAGATATATTTATCTTGATCCTTGGTGGAATGATACTTGGGATTACAAGAGACAGATCACAGGATTAAATACAACTTACTCCGCATTATACAATATAACTTATAGTGCTAATATGAATACAGACTTTAGCGATTTAAGGTTTACAGATTCAGCAGAAACAAAAGAACTTAACTTTACTATTGTTTCAAAAACAGATTCAACAAGTGCCTTAATAAGAATAGATAACGAAAACGCAAGTTCTGTTTATATGTACTATGGAAACTCTGGAGCCGCTTCTGCAAGTAGTGGTGATGATACTTATTTACAGGCGGAAGCAGTTATACTTATGGATGACGGAACAGCCGACGATATAACAAGTAATAGTAATGATGGGACAATAGTTGGGGCAGATTGGACGGCTTCTGGTTATATCGGGGGAGCTTATGATTTTGAAGATTCAGAAGGAAATAATAGAATTAGTTTAGGGACTGCTTTAATCCCTACTTCTAGTAACGCAGATTGGACTGGTTGCGGTTGGATTAAAGCGGAAAGTTGGCAAAGCGATCAAGCATGGTTACTTCAAAATGCAGGGGGAGGAGGTCGTCTATCTTTTGGTGTAACAAATGGGGGTAACCCTTATATTTTCCTTGGAGGGGTTAAACCTACGGCAACCTCAACTTTAAGTACTGGAACTTGGGGTTTTGTTTGTGGTAGGAGATCAAGCGGTAACGTTTCAGTCTGGCTTAACGCAGTACAGGAAGCTTCTACTACAAAAACCGACGGAATAGATAACACTTTCACAAATATTAGTGGTACTGCAGGTTTAGGTTTTGATGGGTTAATTGATGAAGTAATGATTTTTGATTATGCTTTATCAGATTCAGAAATAGAAAACTTATACGATTCTTACAAACCTTCTTTTAGTGTTGGATCAGAACAAGCAAATAACTTACTAGCGGTTACAAGTATTAGCCCTGCAAATAATACAAACTCTACTTCTAGTGCAAACTCATTTTCATGTAATTGTTCAGACGAAACAGGCTGTACTTCACTTAACCTAACAATAAATGGAACGTTATATGAATCAGTCACAGGAGCAGGAAACACAAACCTAACACTAAATTCAGTAGAAAGTCTAACAAATAGTTATTATGGATGGAATTGTACAGGTAGTGATGCAACAACCACAACAACAAGCGCTATGAGATTCTTAAATGTAAGTTTCACTGACCAGTATTCTGTATTCTTAACAAGTCCAGCTAATGCAACAGCCTTTACAACAAATAATATAAATTTCAATTGTGGCGCTAACGATACTGGAGGCGTAACTAATCTAAGTTTAGTGATTGACGGAGATTACTTAGAAAATGTGACTGGAGGAGGAACAAACTTAACACTTTCATCAACAGAGATAATATCTGATGGAGATCATACTTGGTACTGTATAGCAAATAATGGGACTACAGAAAGGATGTCAGATGAAAATAGGACTTTTAGTATAGATACAACACCTTTTATTGAATTTATTAGTCCAACAGAGGTAAATGCAAGTCTAAAGAATCAAAACTGGATATTAGCAAAAGTTAATCTAACCGAGACTTATTTTGATAATCTAACATTAAAATTATACAATGAGAGTGGCCTACTCAATTCAACAACATTTACTAACTCAAATAGGCAGATAAACTGGACAAGCCTAGGAAGTGGAACATACCAATATAATGCAACTGTTTGGACAAACACTAGCAAAACCAACTCAACTGAAACAAGGACTATAAGTCTTGATGTTGGTGCACCTGTCATAAATTTAATATCTCCAAATCAAACATTTGAAAGCTTAGTATCAGGAGATAGCTTAAATCTTAACTGGACTGTAACAGATTCAAGCCTTGATACTTGTTGGTATAGATACCCAAAGCTAATTGTTAATTATAGTGAGAATGGACTTTGGAATGATGGAAATTTCTCAAGTTATCCTACTGGATCTGGAACTGATTATTATATGAATTATTCTGGAACTGGAAATTTCTCTTATACTATAGGAGCCTCTGGAACCAATTACTCTTGGGCGCCACTTGATTCTTGTGTTACTTCACCAGTACAGATAAAGGTAACAGGGTCAGGAACAAGTCTTATGAGTTTTAGATGTTTAAATACTACAGGAGATTACCAACCAATTATAAGTTATGCAGGGGGAACATTTTATCTATCTGAATTATTCTATAAAGAAACATCAAGATTTGAATACCTAAGTTGTACAGCTAACCATACTACATTCCCATATAGGGCTGGAAAGAATAACCTAACTTTTTATGCTAACGATACTTTCGGAAATCTAGGGTCAGCCACAACCTATTGGAGAACATTATTTGCAGAGAAAGAAAGAGTATTTAACCCAACAGCCATACAAACAAGTCAGGAAACCTTCAAAATATCCTTTTACCAAAATCCCAGTGTATCTGCATCTGCGGCAACACTCCACTATAACGGAGATGATTATGTAACAGTAAAAACCTCAAAAAGCGGTATTGTAAACTTTACATCTATTCTTGATGTTCCTGCAGATTTAAGTGGATCAGTAGGATTCTATTGGACGATTAATTATAGTAATGCAACAGGATCTTATCAATTTAATACATCAAATTCAAGTCAAACAATATCCAATCTAACCTTTGAAGAGTGCTTCGCGCCAACACCTGTGGGTCTAACATTAAATTTTACTACTTATGATAGCATAAACTTAACAGGAATAAACTCAACATTTGAAGCAACTTTTGAAGTTTACTCTGGAACTGGATCAACCCTCATTGAATACCTTTTCTCTGACTTAAATGAAAACAAGAGCAATTACTTATTCTGCTTAAATTCAAGTGGAGAAAATGTTTCTTTAGATGCTTTTATATCCTATGATGCAACAGATTACGATAGTAGAGAGTATATCCTTGATGGGGCTGTGATTGGAAACTTTACACAAAACATTCCACTATACCTGACACCTACAGACTTGACAGACATTGTAACTATAACTGTTCAGGACCAAAACTACGATAGGGTAGCAGGAGCCTTAGTTGCTATTCAGGAATGGAATGTTGGAACAAACACTTATTCAACAATAGGATCTCTAACAACTTCTTCAACAGGTCAGGGCATAATTGATCTAATACTTTATACAAAATGGTATAGGGCAGTTATTTATGTTGACGGAGATTTGGTGGAGATAACAGATGTTCAGAAGCTTTCAGACACCTCTTGGGTGATAACAGTACAATTAGAGACAGACAATCCCTATGATCTATTCGGAAGCATTGCTCATGGAATAACATTTGATAATAACACAAACATAACTTCATTTACTTGGCTTGATACGTCAGGATATACAAATAGGGGGTGTCTAGTAGTCTACAATCAAACAAACACAGGCCAATCCTTAATATTTAGTTCTTGTGTATCTAGCGTATCGGGAACTGTAGACTATCTTCTCGTTGGAGAAGGAGAATTTACCGCTTATGGAATAATATATTTAGATGGTTATGATACCTCACAAATTGTTGATGAATTAGGTATTACCCTAGGCACTCCAGAAATAACCCTCACGGTTTCACCTTTTGGTAAGGTAATCTCATTTATTGCCGTTGGAACCGCGGGATTAATCGGTGTTGCGGTTGGAAGCGCAATTATCGGAGGAATTGCAATAATTGCTGTTTTAACATTTCTAAAATATATGGGGTTCTTAGATATAACTCAAGGCTTCATTTGGGGGATAATCTCAATATTTATTATAATTTGGGCTATCCAAAGGAGGAAAAGATAAAATGGCTAATACAAACCTAACTAAGATTTTTTATGCAGGTTTACTAATAACCTTTGTTGCAACAGTCTTAATTAGCAATTATGCAGCTTTTGCTATAAGAAACAATGCTTCAATTGAGGAGCCATATAGAAGTGTATTTTATAATATTAGTGATAAGTACAGCGACTTTGCAGACGTTGGAGATACTGTAAAAGATGAAGGTTTAGTTAAGGGGATCCTTAATTTTGGAGAGAGCCTAATCACAGGAACTGTAAATGTCTTTGTAACGGGTCTAGAAGCTATGGGTACATTCTTTGAGATGACACCTTTATTCGGAGACTTGCTAAGTGCAGTAAGCTTAGGAATACCACAACTATCTGGATTAATTGCTGTAGCAATATTAATGTTAGCAGTATTCATTGCAATGAGATACATACAATCAGTTTCAAATAAAAATGACCTACCTTAAAAAAAACTAAATAGAATGAAAAACAACAAATAATATGGCGAGAACAAAATTACCTTACTTCAACGCTTCCCAACACGGAGAAGGCCTAGAAGGAGCAGTAAACTATTCAAATTCATTAGTGAATAATTTCCTAGTACCTTCTTTCTTGCTAGTACTATATGGATTATCAATTTATGTATGGTCCAAGTCAGGCAAAAGCTTAGGCGCTGGAATAGCATTCATAAGTTTGTTCTTTTTCTTAATGGGAATCATAGCACAAACATTTTCAGTATTCGGTCAAATGACAATCTTCATATTTTTCATAGGTATAATTGGAGGTATCGTAATGAGATTCTTTGAGGGATAAGATGGAAAAGATAAAACTTAACTGTGTTAAATGTGGACATAAATGGAAACAGCGAGGGAAGAAGAAGCCTAAGAAGTGTCCTAGCTGTACTAATCCTAACTGGGATAAGAGAAACATAAAAGATCTAGCAAATCTAATTATTGGATAATGGAAAAATTATTATGGAAAATTGACTTATAGAAGTACTTATACTATTTTTTGCTTTGAATCTCAACTAAACCTAGTTTAGTTACAAAGAAGAAAATGAGATTCAACTTGCAGAGTTTCATTATCTCCGTTGTAATTGTTGGTGTAACACTGGTAATCGGTATCTACATTACGTCAGAAATCGGTGATCAGATGACAGCAGGTTCTGCAGCAGCTAATGCGGCAGATGATGTTGTTGATGCACTTGCGACAGGAACATCTTGGATTTCAATCCTAGTTGTTGTTGGTTTCGCGACCATCATACTAACAATGTTGACTAGTGGTTTAGGAAGTGCAGCTGCAGAAGCTGGAACTCCTTACTACTAATCGCGACAGAGTGATGAAGTCGTGTTGCCCCTACGGCTCAACTCAAAGGGGAACTGGATCCTGAAAGGGAACTGGAATCAAACCTTCAATAAAAAAGTATAAATACTAAACAGTATTAAGAATAATATGAAATCAAGAAAAGAAAAACTTAGGAAATTAGGAAAGCTTCTTGGTACAGGCGCTAAGAAGACTGCTGGAGCTGTCAAGAAATATGGCCCTAAAGTTAATGCTGCGGCAAGAAGAATGTCCGAAACTGCAATGGATGCATTAGCGCCCTCAAGAACTAGAACTGTTGTTGATCTTACAGCTAAAAAGAAACCAAAGAGGGTCTTTAAAGGTAAATCTGGGTTCTATTTGGATTATACAAAATAAAATGCCAATCTATCAAGCTTTCAATGGAAGGACTAAGGCTTGGGTTAAATATAAGTTTGTTAAAGGAAGAAAGAAAGGAGAATCAAAACTAAAAATTCTAGACGTTAAGCAAAGGTTACCTCAAGTACCTTTCGCTAATGTACCTATAAAACAGAGGAAATAAAATGAACCATAAAATAATAATTGAGATAACTATTAAGGAAGAATCAAATAAAGTCTCTCAAAATGGCTCTAAACAGCAATTAAACATAGATTCTAAGATGGTTGAGGCAGCAATACCTCATCTAAAAGCAATTTTACCTGCACTAGTAGGAAATAGTATCATAAGTCAAAAAAAGGAAGAAGATGAAAAGGAAACTAACAAAAAGGCTTAACAGTATGTTAAAGGATGAGAAGATTGCTCCTAAAGATTATTCTAAATTGAAAAAGCTTCTACCAATGAAAGAAAGAAAGAAGATTACTAAAATCCAAAAACAAGAAAGACAACACTATAAGATTCTTAAAGGAATAAAGAAAGAATTAAAAGAATGTTAACTAACTCCCCTCCATCTGTTATTATGTAAAAAATATGTCTTATAGAATTTATCATTAATAAACAATTGAAATGAAGGGCCGTTAAAATAAGGAACAGGCACAGCCATAAACTCTTTCTTCTTAGTAAACTTTAACTTAAATCTATTAACATCACCCTCCTCATATTGCTTAAGCATTTGTGCCTTTATCTGGTTAATTGCTCGTCGGGAACTTGTAGTTAGCATGAATTTCATAAAATCATTACAATCAATAAAACTTATAAATATAGCGAAAGAAAAAGGGTTTCACTATCTTTATAAATATTAAACCTCTAAAGAAATTATGAAAACTAATTTCAAAAAAGCATTCAGAGTATCATTAAAATTAAGAGAGGGTGCGCAACCACATCTTTATACAACACAAATGAAAAAGATGATGGAAGACGACACAGCACTTCACCCTATGATGAATAGAACACTTAAACTTCTAAAGAGAACTAGAACCCCTTTTATAAGACTATCACAAAAAAGAGAGGTGGTCTTTGATTTCCCAAACCTTCGGCACTTTGATAGGAGCGCAGAACCAATGAAGAACTGGGTTTGTACTCTGTGGAGTGAAGAAGAAGTTGAAGACTTCAAGAAGGATAATGAAGGATACATAAGAACTGTCTTAAAATTCTATAAAACCCTAGGTTATGATCTTTATGATTCTAATGTTTGCAAAAAGGAATATATTGATATGTTAGTTGATGTTTGTACAAAACAAATTGAGAGACAAGAAAAGGGGAGAGGTTACTAAAAATGGATATTGATATTACTGAACTAACTGCACACGAGATACAAAACATACTCTCTAATTACCCTAGAGGTCAATTAGAAACTAAACATGATAGAATCTTTTGGGTTTCTGGAAGTGTTGAGCCTGTAACAAGACCTAGCGAGGTTGTTAGATCTTTTGACCCCATGCAACCTCCTAGGCAACCTCCTGTTCAACAGCAAAACGCAGGAACAAAAGCAGCAAAGGCCTTTGAGAGAATGGCGGACACATTAGGATCAATGGTTTGTTAAAGATGAAGCTTAAACATAATATTTACAAATGTGAATGGTGTAAAGAATTAATTGAGTATAAACCAAAAAAATCCTTTGCCCAAGAAAAACCAGATGGTTCATTTGGAAGACATACAGTAACTTCTACACTAAAATGCCCTTATTGTGGGAATAACGTAAGCCAAAAATGAAAGAAAAATCAAACCCTGTTATTGAGTGGTGGAATAACCTAAAGAATACTAAGAAGAATATAAAGAGGGTGCAATCATCTCCCTATGCAAGATTAATCTTTGCCCAAAAAGTAAGAAAAATGATTCTAATCCCATTAATTATCTTCCTAATTTGGAGAGGTTATGACATGATTGTAAATTATCATGCATCTGGATTTATGAATACTTTTGGAAAATTAGTCCTACTTTTAGTCTTCGCGGTATTAATATGGAAGATATGGGCTACAATACCTGCCGCTAAAAAGCAAATAGAATACTATAGGAAGTACCCTCATGTAATAAATTATTGTCCGACAAACGTAAAGGAAGATGTTGATGATATTATTGCTAAAATTAAATCAAATCAGGAGGAAAAAAAGAATGTTCAAAAAAAACAAGAAAGCAACAAAAAAAGAAGTTCCAGAGCCAGTAAAACCCCAAGAGATTGAGGAATTACCTGAACCTACCAAAGAGATAGCTACACAGCCTATTCCAGCGCCTGTGGAAGAAGTTAAGCCAGAGCCAACACCAGAAGAGCCAGTAAAGGAAGACCTGACAGAAGAGCAGGTAAAAGCTTTTATGGACCAATCAGTAGCACTAATGAAACACCAAGATAATGTGATTAAATATCTTGCAGAAAAAGTCGCTAAGATTGAGCACCACCTACGTTTGGACTTTGATTAACCAAAATGATTCTCCCACAGCCTAAAGGCAGGGGTATCAAAGCGTAGAAAACAAGATGGAAAAGAAATTATATTTCGGTGACCCGAATCAAAAGGGAAAGTTTCATATATTCGGAGAAGATAAAAGAAGCTTGTGTGGAAGATGGACTATGCCATTTGCACAATTTGATGAAGAAGATTTGGTTAGGGGAACTGAAACTTGTGGGAGTTCTGATTGTAAAAGATGTTTTGAAAAGTTAGCTAAACTAAACTCGGAGAAAGCAGATGAATAGATTTGTGCAACCAAGCACGTCATTCCTCCCAACCTTAAAAGGATTGGGTATCCTGCCTAATTTTATATGAGCCTCAAAAAGATTCCTAAAGAAAAGTGGATGACATTATCAGAAGATCAGAAAAGATACTATGAGTTAGAGTACAAGAAGGAATTTGAGAGGAATAAGAGGCTTACAGTAGTCTCAACAAGGTTTATTGCATTATTATGTGTTTTTGCTTTATTTTTTATAGGATTCGCAATGCTTAATGCTGTGAAGGAATACGGCCAAATAAAAGACAAGTACGGGCCTCAAGCCTTTTGTTATCTTTGCGGATTAGAAACCCACAAGTCTTGTGGATGTGTTTATTATTCAAAAGTCTATGGTTCAGACAGCTACAAATTAGACAAAGATTATTTCTTAAAAGTTGCAGAAGATAATACTGCTTCATGTAATGGAACAAAGATAATTGGAAGCCAAGGAAATACGTTTACAGACGCTATACCTAATATTACAATAGAAATTCCATAATCGGTATATTTATAAAGTAGTTATGTTATAGATATGTATGGATTTAATGAAACTTCCAAAAAAAAGGCTTGTTGATCACATCAAAGATCAAGATATAATTATTTCTACTCAATGTAAAATCATTAAAACTCAAAGAAATGGACTGAAAGACTTCTATAAAATCTCTATGGGTATGTTAAGGGATTGGAAGAAGTCAAATAAAATTTTTGAAGTAGGTTGTTGGTTACTCTATATCTGGGGGATCCTTCTTGGATTATATTTGGGGGTGAATTTAGGATGAGAAAAAGAAACGTAATCAAAAGAGGAACCCACAGCTATGCAATTGCATTAACTAGCGCAGACATGAAAGACTTTGAATTAGAAGAAGGTTCTGTTGTTGATATTGATGATATAAACTTGGTAGAATATGGGAAAAGTAAGAAGAACTTGGACAAATAAGGACGGAGCAATCTGTGCAGAAATAGTTGAAGATAAAGAAGAAAAGGTAGAAGAAAATGATTGAGAAAATAAAAGTCGGAACATTGAAAGTTTTATTCATGTTGATAATCCCATTCATGATAATTTACTATTTAATTGAAGGAGTGTTTAAGAAAGAATGAAGCAACTAATCGCAAAAACAATTAAGAAACTAGGATATAGGCTAGAAAAAGACAGAAGGCTATCTCATGAATATGCAAGAAAGATCTTTAGAAATAAACCAATAATGGCCATGGAGATTGGAGTTTGGGAAGGGGACCATGCCTTAAGAATGCTAAAAGATTTTAACATCAAGAAACTATACCTTATTGATCCTTATTTAGATTATGATGGATTTGATATTGATGGAAGTGTTGCAAGGGCCAAGAAGATTGCAGAAAGGAAATTAGCCCCATACAAACATAAAATAGTTTGGATTAAGGAAACATCAGAATATGCAAGAAAAATGCTTGGCGCCCCATGGAAAGGCAAATTTGACTATATCTACATTGATGCTAACCATAAATATGATTTTGTTAAGTGGGATATGGACAATTGGTTTCCTCTAGTTAAGAAAGGCGGAATATTCTCTGGCCATGACATCACAGGACTTGAACATAGGGATGTAGCGATCGCTTACTTTGATTTCTGCAAAGAAAATAAAATTAAACCTTTGATCCTAGCACCAGATTGGATTATATTGAAAGAATGATGATTTCCAAAAGAAATAAACAATTTCCTATGAAGCACATGGAAAACTTCGTTAAATTACATATTAGGAGAAATATTTGAAAATGCTTACAACGAATAAAATATACAACATGGAAGCGATTGAGTTTATGAAAGAGATAGATAGCTCAGTTGTTGATTTAGTCTTATGCGATTTACCCTATGAAGTTACTCAAAACGATTGGGACAAAAAACTAAATCTCAAAGATTTCTTTCAAGAAAGCTGGAGAGTATTGAAAGAAAAAGGAATAATTGTTTTGACTTCACAACAACCCTTTACTACTGATTTGATAAATGCAGATAGACAGAATTTTAAATACGAATTGATTTGGGATAAAATAAGAACTTCTGGGTTTTTGAATGCGAATAGAATGCCTTTGAGAAGTCATGAGAATATCCTTGTGTTCTATAAGAAGTTAGGAACTTATAATCCTCAATTCACACAAGGAGAGAAATCACATTCAAAAGGAAAAATGACTACTGATGTCAATAATAATTATGGAAATTATGGAAAAATTGACAACACCGAGGTTCATGGAAATAAAAAGTTTCCCAAATCAATCCAAACATTTATCAAACCTCATCCACCCATCCACCCAACTCAAAAACCTGTGGAGTTGTTTCAATGGCTCGTCAAAACATATTCAAACGAAGGAGATTTAGTTTTAGATTGTACTATTGGAATGGGAACTACTGCAATCGCTTGTAAGAATACCAATCGTAACTACATAGGGAACGACTTAAATCAAGAGTTTGTTAATATAGCAAATCAACAACTAAGTCAGGATAAACTCAACGCATTTTCAAATACTCAGAACTCTACGAGTTCTGGTTTTCCTATGGAAAACTCTCCTAATATCAGTTTAAAGGAATCTGCTAACACAGATTCCCAAATTTCATCTAACGATGAAACTTCTTTAAACAACAATATTAAACTAAATTCGCAAACATATCAACTAAAGACGGAGAAAAAGAATGATGAATAACCTACACTTTTGCAAAAGAGTATATGAAGATTGCCCCTATAGAAAACAACATGAAGAAATTGGG
>Ga0180436_10002085_pt1 | contig 19186 bp, 16 predicted proteins | sample SS_ome_2_FD_132434 | JGI IMG/M metagenome (GOLD analysis project Ga0180436, IMG submission 132434) | Hypersaline lake sediment archaeal communities from the Salton Sea, California, USA - SS_3_S_2 metaG | ecosystem: Environmental > Aquatic > Non-marine Saline and Alkaline > Hypersaline >...
AGCGGGCCGCGCGGCGTGTGGCATTCGCCGCAATGCGCCAGCGCCTCGGCCAGGTAGCGGCCGCGTTCGACCTTCGCGTCAGGCGCTTCGGTCAAAGCCCAGTTATCACTGACGAAAAGCATCTTCCATAGGCCCAGCCCGCGGCGGATGGTGAACGGAAATCCCAGCCCGTGCGGCCGACTCTCGACCTCCGATTCGGGCAGGGTTTCGAGATAGGCGGCCAGGTCGACCGCGTCCTGCGGGGCCATCTTGCCATAGGCCGTGTAGGGGAAGGCGGGGTAGTAATGCCGCCCGTCGGGCGACACGCCGCGCATCACCGCGTTGGCGATCTGCCCCGTGGTCCAGCCGCCGATGCCCCGCTCGGGATGCTGCGAGATGTTCGGCGCGACGAAGGTGCCGAAGGGCGAGGCAAACTCCCGCCCCCCGGCCAGCACCAGCATCGCCTCGCCCTCCGCGCCCGGCGCGGCATGGCAGGAGGCGCAGCCAGCGGCCCAGAACACGCTCTCGCCACGCGCGACATCTCCCGACAGCCCCGACAGAGCGGTTTCGGGCAGGGGCCGGGGCGCGGTGAGCAGCCAGAACACCGCGGCCCCGACGACCGCAAGGGCGGAAAGTCCGCCGGTCAGCCGGCGCATCGCGAAGCTCCCGGCCCGGCCTTACTGCGGCGTGCGATAGGCCTTGTGGCAGTCACCGCAGGCGCCGCCGAGCGCGCCCATCGCGGCCTGGAGCGAGGCAAGATCGGTGCCCGCCGCGGCCTCCATCGCCACAGCGGCCTCACGCATCGCTGCGGATTTCGCGCCGACATCGGCCATGTTCTGCCAGATCGCGGGCAACGCGCGCGAACCGTCGAGGCTCATGTCGTCGGACCCTTCGGGCCAGAGCATCGACATGTTGAGCTGCGTCACGCCGGCGATGTTGGCGGCCGCGGTGCTGGCGGCGGCGGCGTCATAGTCACGCTCGCCTTTCGCCATCGCGCCCAGAACGCCAAGGTTCATCGCGTAGAACTGCATCATCCCCTGGCGGGCCTTCATCGCCTGCGCCTCGGGCCCCTGCTGGGCGAGAAGCGGCGTGGCGGCCAGAACGGCGGCTGCGGTGGCGGCGAGAATGCGGGAGGTGATCATCATGGGGCTCCTGAACAAGGGTTTGCGCAAGACGAAGTGTAGCTGTGATCTTGGCGATGCACAGACCGAGAATTTCACGTATGCTTGTGCGGCGATGCACAACCTGAGCTGGGACGACCTGCGCTTCCTTCTTGCCGTGGCCGAGGCCGGTTCGGTCAACGCCGCCGCGCGCCGGCTGGGCGTGAACCATGCCACCGTGCTGCGCCGGATCGCGGCCTTCGAGGCCCGCAACGGCGTCACGCTGTTCGAACGCTCGCCGCAGGGCTATCGCGTCGCGCCCGGCGCGCGGCCGCTGCTGGACGCGACCCGCGAGGTGGAGAACGCCGTCTTCGGCGTGCATCGCGTGCTGTCGGGCGGCGGCGCCGAACTGCATGGCGACGTGCGGGTGACATCGACCGATTCGCTGTGCCAGCACGTTCTGCCCGGCATCCTCGCGGCGTTCCGGGCGCGCGAACCGAATGTCTTCATCGATCTGGTCTCGACCAACGCCCATCTCGATCTGGCGCGGCTGGATGCCGAGGTCACCGTGCGGCCCTCGACCCGGCTGCCCGACGGGCTGAGCGGAACCTCGCCTGCGAAGCTGGGATTCGCGGCCTATGCCGCGGCCGGGGCGCCCGTGCCCGATCCGGCCGGTGCCGCCTGGATCGCGCTTGGCGGCACCTCGGCCCGCTCGCTGCCGGGCGCCTGGGTGGCCGAAAACGTGCCGCGCGACCGGATCGCGGCGCGGGCCGACAGTTTTCTTGTCGCCGGTGACCTTGCGGCGGTGGGCATGGGGTTGGCGCCCTTGCCCTGCATCGTCGGCGATGCCGATCCGCGGCTTCGGCGGGCCAACGCGCTGATGCCGCCCCTGTCGGTCGACCTGTGGGTCGCCTGCCATGCCGACATGGAAAGCGTGCCGCGGATCCGCGCCGTGCATCGCGCGCTTGTCGAGGGGCTGGGCCGGATCCGGCACCGGCTGTCGGGCCGCGACACGGCCGCGCCCCGATAGCCCGGCCCCGGTCAGCCGCGCGGGAAGCGGACCTTGCCGATATAGGGCAGGTTGCGGTTGCGCTGCGCGAAGTCGATCCCGTAACCCACCACGAATTCGTCGGGAATCTCGAACCCGGTCCAGCTGGCCCGGACCTCGACCTCGCGCCGCGACGGCTTGTCGAGCAGGGCGATGGTTTCCAGCCGGCGCGGTTCGCGGGCGGTCAGCAGGTGAATGACATGGCTGAGCGTGAAGCCGGTGTCGACGATATCCTCGACCACCAGCACGTCGCGCCCGGCGATCTCGCCACGCAGATCCTTGAGGATCCGTACCTCGCGCGAGCTTTCCATCGACTCGCCGTAGGACGAGGCTTCGAGGAAATCGACTTCCACCGGCAGGTCGATCTCGCGCACCAGATCCGCGATGAACACGAAGGAGCCGCGCAAAAGCCCCACGACGACGAGCTTTTCGGTGCCCGCGAAGGCGGTTTCGATCTCCTTGGCCAGCGCCTCGACCCGGGCCGCGATGGCCTTGGCCGAGATCATCTCGTCGACGACGTAATCCGGTTCGCGCATGCCCACCCCTTGAATTCGTGGCCCGATTTTACGAAACCCCTTGGCGCTGTCACCTGTGATATGGGGCGAGATGCCGACACATTCGGAAACCCGGCCGCTGCCCTACACCGCGCAGCAGATGTACGACCTGGTGGCCGATGTCGCGCGCTATCCCGAGTTCCTGCCGTGGACGGCCGCGGCGCGGATCCGGTCGCGCACGCCGCGGCCCGACGGGTCGGAGGTGATGGAGGCCGATCTGGTGATCTCGTTCAAGGTGTTCCGCGAACGCTTCGGCAGCCGCGTCACGCTGTGGCCCGACCCGATGCGCATCGAGACCGAGTATCTCGACGGCCCGTTCCGATACATGAAATCCGACTGGCGGTTCCGCGACCGGCCCGAGGGCGGCTGCGAGGTGGACTTCTTCGTCGATTTCGAGTTTCGCAACGCGATCCTGCAGCGGGTGATCGGCGTGGTGTTCGACGAGGCGATGCGCCGCGTCGTCCGCGCCTTCGAGGACCGCGCGAAGGCGCTTCACGGCCTGGCCTGACCGGGGCCGGCAGGGGGGCCAAGCGCCGCGATCAGCAGCGCTAGCGCATGGTCCCGCGCCGCGTCCCGCACCGCCGCACGGCCGCGCGCGCCGAACTCCACCGTTTCCGCGCGCGTCGGCGCACCGGCCCGTGCGAGCGCGAAGCAGACCCGGCCCTCGGGCTTGTGGTCGGACCCGCCGGGCCCGGCGATGCCGGTGACGGCCACCGCCAGCGTCGCCTCCGACCGCGCCAGCGCGCCCTCGGCCATTTCCCGCGCGACGGGCTCCGACACCGCGCCATGCGCCGCCAGCGTTTCGGGCCGCACACCCAGAAGCCCGGTCTTGGCGGCGTTGGAATAGCTCACCACGCCGCGGTCGAACACCGCCGAGGAGCCGGCGACATCGGTGATCGCGGCGGCGACCATGCCACCGGTGCAGCTTTCCGCGGTGGCGATGACGGCGCCGGCGGCGCGGGCGCGGTGCAGCAGGGTTTCGGCCAGGCTTGCCATCGCGCTCACCGCATCAGCACGCCATGGGCCAGCGCCGCCGATGCCAGCACCGCCAGCCCGGCGAAGAGGCCTGCCCAGAGATCGTCTTCCATCACGCCGCGCGCGCCGCCCCGGCGATCCGCCCGGCCGACGAGCCAGGGTTTCCAGATGTCGAACAGCCGGAAGAACACGAAGGCCGCGATCCAGCCGGGATAGGCCACCACCGCCCAGTCCGCGATCCCGCGCCACCAGAAGGCGGCGGCGGGGAACAGCAGCGCCAGCCATTGCCCGGCCACCTCGTCGATGACGATCGCCGAGGGATCCTCCTGCCGCCAGCGCGGCAGGTCGCGCGCCACCGCCCAGTAGCCCAGCGCGGTGACCGCAGTCGTGGCCGCCACCAGCGCCGGAAAGCCCAGCCAGCGATCGATCGCCAGCCCGGTGCCAAGCGCCGCGAGCGAGCCCCAGGTGCCCGGCGCGGGGCGCAGAAGCCCGACGTAGAAGAAAGTGGTGATCGCGCGGATCACGGCGCCACCAGCGTCACGGTCGCCAGCGCCGCGATGCCCTCGCCGCGGCCGGTGAAGCCCAGCCGCTCCGACGTCGTCGCCTTGACGCTGACGCGGCCCGCCTCCAGCCCCATGATCCGCGAAAGTTCGGCTTGCATGTCAGCGGCATGAGGGCCGATCTTCGGGTTTTCGCAGATCAGCGTGACATCCGCGGCCGTCACCCGGTAGCCGCGGCTGGCGGCAAGCCTCACGGCATGGTCGAGGAAGATTTCGCTGGCCGCGCCCTTCCATTGCGGATCGGTGGGCGGGAAATGCCGGCCGATGTCGCCCTCGGCCAGCGCGCCGTAGATCGCGTCGGTCAGCGCATGCATGCCGACATCGGCATCGGAATGGCCCAGAAGACCCCGGTCATGCGGCACCCGGACCCCGCAGAGCGTGACGTGATCGCCCGCGCAGAAGGCGTGAACGTCGAACCCGTTGCCGCAGCGCACATCCATTCCGTCCCCCAAAAGCTTTTCGGCACGGGAAAAATCCTCGGCCCAGGTGATCTTCAGATTGGTCTCGGCGCCGGCCACGATGGTCACCGGCAGGCCGGCCGCGCGGGCCACCTCCACGTCGTCGGCGGCGCCGCCGGGATGGGCGCGGTGCGCGGCAAGGATCGCGTCATGGGCGAAGCCCTGCGGCGTCTGCGCGCGCCACAGGCCGGCGCGGTCAGCGGTGCCGGTCACGCGGCCGTTCTCACCGCGCCACAGTGCATCCGTCACCGGCAGGGCCGGGGCGGCGGCCGGGGCGCCGGCGCGCAGCGCCGCCAGCACCCGGTCGATCAGCGCCCGGTCCACCAACGGGCGCGCGCCGTCATGAACAAGGACATGGGTTATACCCGCCCCTTCAAGGCTTTCCAGCGCGTTCCTCACGCTCTCCCCGCGGCTGTCGCCGCCGGCGACGAGGGTCACGCCGCCGCCGAATTCCTCCAGCCCGCGAGGCATGTCCTCGGGATGCAGGACCACCACGACCCGGTCGCAGAAGCCGAAGGCCGCGACCGCGCGCGCCAGCACGCTGCGCCCGGCCAGCAGGCGCCACTGTTTCGGCACCGCGCCACCGGCGCGTGTGCCGCGCCCGGCGGCGGTGATGATCGCGGCGGTCGTCATGGCGCGTCTCCTCGCCTCACCTCTAGGCGGATCGCGGCAGCGAGACAATGCCGCCCGCGATACGGCCGGCAAGGCTGGCCGATACAATCATGGCGCGACCATCGGGCAAGGCGCCTGTTATTTGTGCATCCGGCCGTTCCCGGGCCCTTCGCCAAGGCGGTCGCGTGGACAATTCCCCGGTCACGGGCTAACTGAAGGGCAACCGCACAAGGAATAGGCACTTGTCCATCCAGGTGGCAGAGATCCCGCTCGACCCGCCCGTGCTGCTGGCCCCGATGGCCGGCATCACCGATCTGCCGTTTCGCCGGATGGTGGCGCGGTTCGGCGCGGGGCTCGTGGTCTCCGAGATGGTGGCCTCGGGCGAGCTTCTGACCGACCGCGCCACGACGCTGGCGCGCGCCCGCTCGGACCTCGGAATCGACGGGGCGGCGGTATCGGTGCAGCTGGCCGGGCGCGAGGCCCGGCCGATGGCCGAGGCGGCGCGGATCGTCGCCGGCATGGGCGCGCGGATCATCGACATCAACATGGGCTGCCCGGCCAAGAAGGTCACCGGCGGGCTGTCGGGCGCGGCGCTGATGCGCGACGAGGATCACGCGCTGGAGCTGATCGAGGCCGTCGTCGGCGCCGTCGACGTGCCGGTGACGCTGAAGATGCGGCTGGGCTGGGACGACGCGACCCGCAACGCGCCCGGCCTTGCTTCCCGCGCCGCCGCGGCCGGGGTGCGGATGATCACCCTGCATGGCCGCACCCGCGCGCAGTTCTACACCGGCAGGGCCGACTGGGCCGCGATTGCCGCGACGGTGGCCGCGGTTCCAGTGCCGGTGGTGGCCAATGGCGATATCGTGGATGCCGAATCCGCCCGCGCCGCGCGCGCGGCCTCGGGCGCCGCGGGGGTAATGATCGGCCGCGGCGCGCTTGGCGCCCCGTGGCTGCCGGCCGAGATCGCGCACCGCCTGCATGGTGCGCCGGCCCCGGCCATCCCGCGGGGTCCGGCGTTGGCCGACCTGATTTCAGAGCATTACGAGGCGATGCTCGGGTTCTACGGCCGCGATCTTGGCCTGCGGGTCGCGCGCAAGCACCTGGGCTGGTATGCCGACCGGGCCGGGGCCGGCGCGGCGGCGCGCCGGGCGATGCTGACCGCCGGCAGCCCGGCCGAGGTGCTGCAGCTGATCCGCGAAAGCTACGTCGCGGCGCACCCGGGGAGGGCGGCGGCATGAACCTGCCGGCCCCCGGGATCATCTGGGCCTCGCTGCCGCTGCCGGCGCTGATGCTCGACCGCGAGGACCGCACGATCGAGATCAACCCGGCCGCCGAGCTGTTCCTCAACATGTCCGCCCGGTCGCTCAAGGGCCAGCCGCTGTTCGAGAAACTGGCGATCGACGCGCCGCTGGAAGAGGTTTTCGCGCGGGTCCGGCAGAACCGCTCGGCGCTGTTCGTCAACGATGTCGATGTCGGCACCGGCGACCGCGCGCCGGTGCAATGCAACCTGCAATGCGCCCCGGTCGGCGAAGACCCGGACACCGTGCTGCTGCTGATCTCGCCGCGCGAGATCGCCGGGCGGCTGGGCCGGGCGATGAATGTCAAGACCGCCGCGCGCTCGGCGATCGGCATGGCGGAGATGCTGGCGCATGAAATCAAGAACCCGCTGGCCGGGATCACCGGGGCCGCGCAGCTTCTGTCGATGGGGCTGCCCAAGGAAGACCAGGAACTGACCGACCTGATCGTGGCCGAGACCCGGCGGATCCTGAAGCTGCTGGAGCAGGTCGAGCAGTTCGGCAACCTGCGGCCGCCCGAGCTGAAGGCCGTGAACATCCACGACGTGCTGGACCGGGCGCGCAAGTCCGCGCTGGTGGGCTTCGCCGCGCATATGGAGGTGGTGGAGGATTACGATCCCTCGCTGCCGCCGACCCTGGCCGATGGCGACCAGCTGTTGCAGGTGTTCCTGAACCTGCTGAAGAACGCCGCGCAGGCGACGAAGGGCGCGCCCGGCACGATCCGGCTGCGCACCTTCTACGACATGGCGCTGCGCCTGCGCCGGCCCGACGGGCAGGACCAGTCGCTGCCCCTGCAGGTCGAGGTGATCGACGACGGGCCGGGCATTCCGCCCGAGATCGCCGAGGTGATCTTCGATCCCTTCGTCTCGGGGCGCGAGAACGGCACCGGCCTTGGCCTGGCGCTGGTGTCGAAGATCATCTCCGACCACGGCGGCTGGATCAGTTCGGACTCGGTGCCGGGGCGCACGGCGTTCCGGATCTCGCTGCCGATCGCGCCGCGCGAGGCCCAGACAAAGATGGAGAGGGAGTGATGGACGGAACCGTTCTTGTCGCCGACGACGATCGCACGATCCGCACGGTGCTGACCCAGGCGCTGACGCGGGCGGGCTGCAAGGTGCATGCCACCTCGTCGCTGACCACGCTGATGCGCTGGGTCGAGGAGGGCAAGGGCGACCTCGTGATCTCGGACGTGATCATGCCCGACGGCAACGGGCTGGAGGCGCTGCCGCAGATCTCGAAGGACCGGCCGGGCCTGCCGGTGATCGTGATCTCGGCGCAGAACACGATCATGACGGCGATCCAGGCGGCCGAGGCGGAGGCCTTCGACTACCTGCCCAAGCCCTTCGACCTGCCCGACCTGATGAAGCGCGCCGCCCGCGCACTGGAACAGAAGCGCCGGCTGGGCGGCCGGCAGGCCGCCGCACCGGGGACCGAGGCCGGCGAAGACCTGCCGCTGGTCGGCCGCACCGGCACGATGCAGGCGCTCTACCGGCTGGTGGCGCGGGTGATGAACACCGATCTGCCGGTGCTGATCACCGGCGAATCGGGCACCGGCAAGTCGCTGATCGCCCGCGCGATCCACGATTTTTCCGATCGCCGCTCGCTGCCCTTCGTCGTCGCCCAGGCCGCCGATCTGCTGGGGGCCGACGGGCCCTCGTCGCTTGTCGCGCGGGCGCGCGGGGGCAGCCTCGTGTTCGACGAGGTCGGCGATTACGACGAGGACACCCAGGGCCGCGTCGTGCGGCTGCTTGATGCGCTGCCGGAAAACCCGCCGCGGATCATGGCCACCAGCCAGGCCGACCTGGTCGCCCGGATGGAGGGCGGCGGGTTCCGGCAGGATCTGTTCTACCGGCTCGGCGGGGTGACGATCGCGGTGCCCTCGCTGCGCGAGCGGGTCGAGGATATCGCGCTTCTGGTGTCGCATTTCCTTGCGCGGGCGGAGCGCGAGGGCTTTGCCCCGCGCCAGTTGTCGGCCGAGGCGCTGGAGCTTGTGCGCAGCTATTCCTGGCCGGGCAATGTGCGCCAGCTGGAAAACGCGGTGCGCCGTTTGATGGCGACCTCGACGGGCGAAGAGATCACCCGCGCCGAGGTCGAGGCGGTGCTGGGCGCGATGCCGGCGATGGAACCCCTGCAGGGCGGCGGCTCGGGCGAGAAGCTGTCAACCTCGGTGGCCAAGCATCTGAAACGCTATTTCGACCTGCACGGCGGCGCGCTGCCGCCGCCCGGCCTTTACGAACGAATCCTGCGCGAGATCGAGGTGCCGCTGATCGAGATCTCGCTCGATGCCACGGGCGGCAACCAGGCCCGTTGCGCGGACCTTCTGGGCATCAACCGCAATACCCTGCGCAAGAAGATCACCGATCTCGATATTCGCGTGACACGCCGGCGCAAGCTGATGTAAAATCGCAACAGGGCGCGTTGCGCGGTCGCACCAGAACGGGCGGTGGCGGGCGGGCCGCGACCGGCTCGGGGGGCGGGCCGACCGCTGCGACAGACAGGCGGGAAGAGGCAGGGCAGTGCAAGGCGCGACGCGACTCGCGACATGGGAGCGGCTCGTCCGGCTGAGAAAGCTCAGGCGGGTGCAGAACGCCGCGACGATCGGGCTTGTCCTGCTCGGCCCGGTTCTGGCGCTGGCCACCTACCTGGTGTTCGGGCCGATGGGGCAGGGCGCCGATTCCTCGGCGCTGCGGCTGGTTCTGCTGGCCGATTTCGTCTATTTCCTGCTGCTCGCCGCGCTGGTCCTGGCGCGGCTGGCGCGGATGATCGCGGCGCGGCGGGCGCATTCGGCGGGCTCGCGCCTGCACCTGCGGCTGACCGGCGTGTTCACCGGGATGGCGCTGTTCCCGACCATCGTCGTGGCGATCTTCGCCGGGCTGACCGTCAACATCGGGCTGGAGGGCTGGTTCTCCGACCGGGTGCGGCAGGTCGTCGGGGCCTCGCTGGACGCGGCGGAGGCCTATCGGCAGGAACATCGCGACGATATCGAGGCCGATGCCCGCGGCCTTGCCGACTACCTCGTGCAGGCCCGCCGCGCCGGGCTTCTCTACGACGACGGATCGATGCGCCAGATCCTCACCCAGGGCCAGGCGCTGATCCAGCGCGGCCTGCGCGAGGCCTTCGTGATCGACGGCACCGGAGAGATCCGAGCGCGCGGCGACCGCAGCTATCTGTTCGACTACGAGGAACCCGCACCGGCGGCGCTGGAGGACGCGCGCGCGGGCGAGGTCGTTCTGGTGGAAGACTGGCGCAACAACGAGTTCCGGGCGCTTCTTCAACTTCCGAACTTCCCCGATCGCTACCTTTACGTCTCGCGCGAGGTCGACGGCAACCTGCTGTCGCTGCTGGATGAAACCCGCGCCACCGTGGGCCTTTACCAGCAACTGGAGGAAACCCGCGGTCGCGTCGTGTTCGAATTCGGCCTCGTCTATCTCGGCTTCGCGGTGATCATGATCCTCGCCGCGGTCTGGCTGGGGCTGTGGTTCGCGGAACGGCTGTCGCGGCCGGTGGGCCGGCTTGCGGGCGCGGCGCAGCGCGTCGGCGCCGGCGATCTCGACGTGCAGGTGATCGAGGAACCCGGCGACGACGAGATCGCGATGCTGGGCCGGGTGTTCAACCAGATGACCCGGCAGCTGAAAGGCCAGCGCAGCGCGCTGATCGAGAACCACCGCCGCACCGAGGAACGTCGCCGGCTGTTCGACTCGGTCCTGTCCTCCGTCACCTCCGGGGTGATCGGCCTGACCGCCGAGGGCCGGATCGACTTTCTCAACCCCGCCGCGACGCGGATCCTGGAGCTTGATCTTGGCCGCGACACCGGCCGCAGCCTGGCCGACACTGTGCCGGAGTTCGCGCCGCTGTTCTCGCGGCTGCGCGAGGGGCTGGGCGAGACGGTGCAGGAGGAGATCCGGCTCAGCCGCTCCGGCCGGCTGGAAAGCCTGCTGGTCCGCATGGCGATCCGGCGGAATTCCGATGGCCGGCTGGAAGGTTACGTGCTGGCCTTCGACGACGTGACGGAGCTTGTCTCGGCGCAGCGGATGGCGGCCTGGGGCGATGTCGCGCGCCGGATCGCGCACGAGATCAAGAACCCGCTGACGCCGATCCAGCTGTCGGCCGAACGGCTCAAGCGCAAGTTCCTGCCCAAGGTCGGCTACGACGCCGAAACGCTGGAACAGTATACCGACGTCATCGTGCGCCAGACCAACGACCTGCGCCGGATCGTCGACGAGTTTTCCCGCTTCGCCCGGATGCCCGAACCCGATCGCCGCGATCACGACCTGGTCGCGCTGGTCCGCGACGCGGTGACGCTGCAGGAGGGCGCGTTGCACGGCGCGGCGCTGTCGGCCGATCTGCCAGAGGGCGACCTGGTGCTGGAGCTTGACGCGACGATGATTTCGCAGGCCCTCACGAACCTTATCAAGAACGCCGGGGAGGCCGTTGAAAGCCTTTATGAAACGGGCGCACCCGAGGGTTACGCGCCGGAAGTGCGGGTGGCGATGACGGCGGCGCCCGACATGGTCACGATCACCATTTCCGACAACGGCATCGGCCTGCCCGCCGACCGGGCGCGGCTGTTCGAGCCCTATGTCACTACCCGCGCGAAGGGCACCGGCCTTGGCCTGCCGATCGTGCGCAAGATCATCGAGGAACATGGCGGCACGCTCACGCTGGGCGATGCCGAGCCATTCGAGGGCTGCAGCCGCCGCGGGGCGCGGGCCGAGATTCGCCTGCCCCGGGCCCGCCGGGCGCGCGGCAAAACACAGGGGGCCGCCCGCGCGGGCGGTGAGGACAGATGAGCGATATCCTGATCGTCGACGATGAACGCGATATCCGCGAGCTGATCGCGGACATCCTGGCCGACGAGGGCTATTCGACCCGCACGGCGGCCAATTCCGACGATTGCATGGCCGAGATCAACACTGCGGAACCGGCGCTGATGATCCTCGACATCTGGCTCAAGGACAGCCGGATGGACGGGATCGACATTCTCAAGACCGTAAAGCGCGACAATCCCGACGTGCCCGTGGTCATCATCTCGGGCCATGGCAACATCGAGATCGCCGTCGCCGCGATCCGGCAGGGCGCCTACGACTTCATCGAGAAGCCGTTCAACATCGACCAGTTGCTGGTGGTGATCCGCCGCGCGATGGAAACCGCCCGGCTCAGGCGCGAGAACGCCAGCCTGCGCCGGCGCGACGCCGGCGAGGCGGTGATGATCGGCGCGGCGCCGGCGTTCCGGCGGCTCAAGGACCAGCTTGACCGGGTGACCAGGTCGAACGGCCGGGTGATGCTCACGGGCGCGCCGGGATCGGGCAAGGAGGTGGCGGCGCGCTACATCCACCAGAATTCCGCCCGCGCCACGGCGCCCTTCGTCACCGTCTCGGCCGCCTCGATCGAGCCCGACCGGATGGAAGAGGTGCTGTTCGGCCGCGAGACCGAACAGCGCGGAGTGGAAAAGGGGCTTTTGGAACAGGCGCATGGCGGCGTCGTCTATCTCGACGAGGTCGCCGACATGCCGCCCGGCACCCAGTCGAAGATCCTGCGGGTTCTGACCGAACAGCAGTTCACCCGCGTCGGCGGCACCGACAAGGTCCGGGTCGACCTCAGGGTGATCTCGTCGACCACCCGCGACCTCGCCGCCGAAATCCGCGCCGGCCGGTTCCGGCAGGAACTCTACGACCGGCTCAACGTCGTGCCGGTCGCGGTGCCGCCGCTCGCCGACCGCCGCGAGGACGTGCCCGATCTCGCGCGGCATTTCATCGAGGCCTTCAACCGCGGCCAGGGCCTGCCGCTGCGCGACCTCAGCGACGAGGCCGAGACGCTGTTGCAGACGATGGACTGGCCGGGCAACATCCGCCAGCTCAGGAACGTGATCGAACGCGTGCTGATCCTCGGCGAACCCGCCGGCCCGATCGAGGCGCGCGAACTGCCCGGCCAGCCCGAACCGGCGGCGGAGGCCGACGGGCGGCTGGTGCTGGCCGGGCAGATCGCGACCCTGCCGCTGCGCGAGGCGCGGGAACTGTTCGAACGCGAATACCTGCTCACCCAGATCAACCGCTTCGGCGGAAACATCTCGCGCACCGCGAGCTTCGTCGGCATGGAGCGGTCCGCCCTGCATCGCAAGCTGAAGTCGCTCGGCGTCGTCACCACGTCGAAATCCGGCGCCCGCGTCGCCGCGATCGGCGAGGGCGCCGAGGACGACGCCGCCAGTTGATCGCGCCCGAAGTCTCGGCCCGGGCCCGTTCCCGGCGGGCCGTCGGCGCGGCCGGCTGCGGCGCCGGGCGGGCGTTGCCGGGGTGGCGGCCGTTGCCAAGCCCGGCGCGAGCGCCTAGAACCGGCCGGGTCGGTGCCGGCAGCGAAAAGGGCGGCCATGAAGGTGATCATCTGCGGCGCGGGCCAGGTCGGCTGGCAGATCGCCCGGCATCTCTCCGGCGAGAAGAACGACGTCACGGTGGTCGATTCGAACGCCGAACTCGTGCGCCGCGCCACCGAAACGCTGGACGTGCAGGGCGTGGCGGGCTTCGCCTCCTACCCCGACGTGCTGGATGCCGCCGGGGCGCGGGATTGCGACCTGATCATCGCCGCGACCCATTCCGACGAGGTGAACATGGTCACCTGCCAGGTCGGGCATTCGGTCTTCGGCATCCCGCGCAAGATCGCCCGGATCCGCGCGCAAAGCTATCTCGACGCGATCTACGCCGATCTCTACCGCCGCGATCACATGCCGATCGACGTGGTGATCAGCCCCGAACGCGAAGTCGCCGAGGCGGCGCTGCAACGGCTGAACGCGCCCGCGACCTTCGATACCGAAAGCTTTCTTGGCGGCCGGGCGCAGTTGCTGGGCATCCAGCTTGACGAGGCCTGCCCGGTTCTCAACACCCCGCTCAGGCAGTTGACCGACCTGTTCTCCACCCTGCGCGCGATCGTGGTGGGGGTGCGCCGGGGCGGCCGGCTGTTCGCGCCCGAGGCCGGCGACCAGCTGTTCGCCGGGGACCAGATCTATGTCCTGTCGGAGGTCGCCGACGTCAACCGGACGCTGGAGATCTTCGGCAAGGCCACCAAGAAACAGGAACGCGTGGTGATCATCGGCGGCGGCAATGTCGGCCTGTCGGTCGCCCGCGCGCTGGAGTCGCGCACCGACCGGGTCCGCGCCAAGGTGATCGAGAAAAACCGCGCCCGCGCCGAACATGCCGCCGATGCGCTGGAACGCACGATCGTGCTCAACGGCGACGGGATGAACATCGACCTCCTGCTGGAGGCCAATATCGACCGCGCCGACGCGGTTCTGGCGGTGACCGACGACGACAAGACCAACATCCTCGTCTCGGTGCGCGCCAAGCAGGCCGGCTGCCGGATGGCGATCACGCTGGTCAACGATCCCTCGCTGGTGCCGCTGATGGCGCCTTTGGACATCGACGCCTATATCAACCCGCGCGCCACAACGGTCTCGTCGATCCTGCGGCACATCCGGCACGGCCGGGTCCGCGCGATCTATTCGATCGGCGATGCCGAGGCCGAGGTGATCGAGGCGCAGGTGCTGTCCACCTCGCCGATCTCGGGCCGGCAGATCCGCGAGATCGAGTTCCCCGAGGGGGTGATCGTCGGCGCGCTGATGCAGGGTGAGCAGGTGATCACGCCGACCGGCTCCACCCGGCTGGAGGAAGGCGACGTGGCGGTGATCTTCGCGATGGCGGCCGACGTGCCGGAGGTCGAGAGGCTTCTGCAGGTCTCGATCGATTTCTTCTGACCGATGCGCCGGCTCGCCTCCCTGCCGCTGTTCGTGCTGCTGATCGGGCTGGCCGCGCTGGCGATGCTGGCCCCGGTGATCCATGCGCTTGCCGGACGCGACTGGGACCAGGCCCGCGCCTTTGCCCAGCCCGCCGCGCTTGGCCTCGTGCTGGCGGTGGTGCTGGGCATCGCCACCGCCTCGAACCGCAGCCGCAACCCGGCCCGGACCCAGCTTGTCACGCTGCTGGCCGCCTACACGCTGCTGCCGCTCCTTCTGGCGGTGCCGTTCGTCGAGGCGGTGCCCGGCGCCGGCCTGCGCGCCGCCTGGTGGGAAATGCTGTCGGCTTTCACCACCACCGGCGCGACGCTGTTCGCCGCCGGCGACCTGTCCGAAACCGTGCATCTGTGGCGCGCGACGGTGGGCTGGCTGGGCGGGCTTTTCACCCTGTCGACGGCGGCGGCGATCCTCGCGCCGATGCATCTGGGCGGGTTCGAACTGCTGACCGGCGCGCCGGCCGGGCGTGGCGCCGTCGGCTCCACCCGGGTGTTCCGGGCCGCCGAATCGGGCGCCCGGCTGGGCCAGGCGGTGCTCACGATCCTGCCGCTCTACGGCGGCGCGACGGCGGCCCTTTGGCTGGGCCTCGTGCTGCTGGGCGATCCGCCGACGGTGGCGCTGTGCCACGCGATGTCGGCGCTGGCGACCTCGGGGATCACGCCTCTGGCGGATTTCTCGGCGGCGCCGTCCGGCATCTCGGGCGAGGCGCTGATCCTCATGGTGTTCCTGTTCGCGCTCAGCCGGCGGCTCTACCCGCTGGACCGGCCCGGCCTCATCCCGCGGGGGATCTCGGCCGATCCCGAGGTGCGGCTGGCGGCGATCATCGTGACCGGCGTGACCGTTCTGCTGGTGCTGCGGCACTGGGTCGCGAGTTTCGACAGCCCGGTGCCGGAAACCCTGGGCTCGCTCGGCCGCGCGATCTGGGGCACCGGCTTCACGGCGCTGTCGTTCCTGACGACGACCGGCTTCGCCTCCTCGGCCTGGGCGGAATCGCAGGCCTGGTCGGGCCTGACCGCGCCGGGGCTGGTCCTGGCCGGGCTCGCCACGATCGGCGGCGGGGTCGCGACCACGGCCGGCGGGGTCAAGCTCTTGCGGGTCTACGCGCTTTACCGGCACGGCGCGCGCGAGGTCGAGCGGCTGATCCACCCGTCCTCGGTCGGCGGCGCCGGCGCGGCGGAGCGGCGGCTGCGCCGCCAGGGCGCGCGGCTGGCCTGGATCTTCTTCATGATCTTCGCGCTGACGATCTGCCTGACGATGCTGGCGCTGTCCTTCGCCGGGCTGGGCTTCGAGGCGGCGACGGTGCTGACCGTCTCGGCGCTGTCGAACACCGGGCCCCTGGCCGGCTTCGCCAGCGGCGCGCCGGTCGCCTGGTCGGGGCTGGGGGCCTTCGCCCAGGCGGTGCTGGCCGCGGCGATGGTGCTGGGCCGGCTCGAGACGCTGGCGATCATCGCGCTCCTCAATCCCGATTTCTGGCGCAACTGACAGCGACGGCGCAATTTTATTGCAACAGGTAGGCCCGGCGCATGCGTTGGGGCTGGCGCCCACCGGATTCTCCGCGCATAGTCGGCCCATCCCCCGGGTGTCGCGACCACGGGGGCGAAAAACGCGCGACGAATAACGAGGGCAAGACCCCCATGGCTGGCGATAGACAGAACTTGCAGGACGCATTCCTCAACCATGTCCGCAAGACCAAGGTTCCGGTAACGATTTTCCTGATCAACGGCGTCAAGCTTCAGGGCGTCATCACCTGGTTCGACAATTTCTGCGTGCTGCTGCGCCGCGACGGGCAATCGCAACTGGTCTACAAGCACGCGATCTCGACGATCATGCCCGGCCAGCCGATCTCGCTTTACGAGGGCGAGGACTGACCGATCCGGCCATGACCGCGGGGGCCGGCCCGATGCGGGCCTTCGTCCTGCATCCCGAGATCCGGGGCAGCGACCGGCGCCACGCGCCGGAACTGGCGCTGGAGGAGGCCGCGGCGCTGGCCGCCGCGCTGCCCGGCCTCGATGTCGTCGGCGCCGAGATCGTCCGGCTGGCGCTTCCGCATCCGGGCCTTCTGTTCGGCACCGGCAAGATCGCCGAGCTGAAGACGCGGTTCGAGGCGCTCGACATCGGTCTCGTGCTGGTCGACGGGCCGGTGAGCCCGGTCCAGCAGCGCAACCTCGAGAAGGAGTGGGGGCTCAAGCTCCTCGATCGGACCGGCCTGATCCTGGAAATCTTCGCCGACCGGGCGCGCACCCGCGAGGGCGTGCTGCAGGTCGAGCTTGCGGCGCTGAGCTACCAGCGCACCCGGCTGGTGCGCGCCTGGACCCACCTGGAGCGTCAGCGCGGCGGGCTGGGCTTCGTCGGCGGGCCGGGCGAGACCCAGATCGAGGCCGACCGCCGCGCGATCGACGAACAGATGGTGCGGTTGCGCCGGCAACTCGCACGGGCCGTCAAGACCCGCGAATTGCACCGCGCCGCGCGCCGCAAGGTGCCGTTCCCGGTGGTCGCGCTGGTGGGCTATACCAATGCCGGAAAGTCGACGCTGTTCAACCGGCTGACCGGCGCCGAGGTGATGGCGAAGGACATGCTGTTCGCCACGCTCGATCCGACGATGCGCGGCCTCGTCCTGCCCGACGGGCGCAAGGTGATCCTGTCCGATACCGTGGGCTTCATCTCCGACCTGCCGACGGAACTTGTCGCGGCGTTCCGCGCCACGCTCGAGGAGGTGCTGGAGGCCGACCTGATCCTGCATGTCCGCGATATCGCGCACCCGGAAACCGGGGAACAGGCCGCCGACGTGCGCGACATCCTCGAGGGTCTCGGCGTCGCCGGGGGCGTCGCGCAGATCGAGGTCTGGAACAAGATCGATCTCCTGCCGGCGCCCGAGCGCGAGGCGCTGCTGGCGCAGGCGGCGCGCAGCCCGGCGGTGGAACCGGTCTCCGCCGTGACCGGCGCGGGGCTCGACGGGCTGGCGCGGGCGATCTCGGCGGCGCTGGCCGAGGCGCGCGGCACGGCGGTGATCGATCTGCCCTTCGCCGCCGGCCGCCGCCGCGCCTGGCTGCACGATCAGGGCGTGGTGCTGGACGAGGCGGAAACCGACACCGGCCACCGTCTCACGGTGAGCTGGACCGAGGGCCAGAAAGCCCGGTTCGCGCGGCTCGGCGACGACTGAGATCGTTTTGGTCGGGAAATATCCTCGGGGGGCGCCGCCGCAGGCGGCCGGGGGGCAGACAGCCCCCCGCGCGGACCGCGCCGTCACTCCGGCGGCACGAGCCGGGTGATCCCGGCCGAGGCCGCGCGCGCCAGCGCCGGGTCGAGCGACATCGGGATGTATTCGCCGCGCCGCCACAGGTCCGACAGGTCGTCGTAATGCCGGCTCAGCGGATGGCCCGACTGCCCGGTCGAGATGATGAAGACCGAGGAGTCCGGATCGGCGAAATCGTAGACGCCGCGATAGCCCGCGCCATGGGTGGACCGGTAGGGGTTCGGGCCGCGCCCCGCGGTGAGCCCGCGCATCAGCGTGTTGTCGCCGCCCGAGGTCGATTGCCGGATGTTGACGAACCATTTCAGCACCGGCACCTCGCCCAGAACCGGATGGTCGTGCGTGGCCTGGTGCGCGTCGCCCCAGCGCCAGCTTTCGATCGTGCCGCCGAAACGCTCGCTCAACTCCACCAGCGCGTCGTCGAGCGCGAGTTGCGCGATGTCGGTGCAGGTTTCCTGCGGCGAGGATTGCAGCACGTCGCACCAGCGCGACGCGCCGTCGATATCGCGGAACACGCGTTCCAGGAACAGCGGCCGCAGGCTGGTGAAGTCCCCGGCCAGCGGGCCAAGCTCGTCGCGGATCAGCCGCTGCTGCAGCGCCCGGACCCAGGCGGCGTAGATCAGGGGCTCGGGCAGGTGCTCGCTCATCTCGCCGTCCCAGGCGGCCAGCAGTTCCAGCGCCCGTTGCCGCCGGCGTTCGGGCGTGCCCGCGGGCGCCGCCTCGCCGGTGAACCACAGGTCCGCGCCGATCAGCGGCAGGAGCGTGCGCGCGGTGGGCGAGACGATGTCGAGCTGGGTGGCGATGAAGCTTTCGCGGCTGTGCACCTCGCGCTCCTGCATCAGCCGGCGCCAGCGCTGCACCCGGTCGCTGTCGCCCCAGGCGAAGGAGACATGGTTGGGGAACGGCGCATCCACGATCTTGTTGTTGGTGTTGCCGACGATGCCGCCCTCGGGATCGGCGAAGCGCGGGTTCATCTCGTAGGGCAGGGTGCCTTGCCAGCGGTTGATCTCCTTCCAGCCCGGGGCCGGCATCCGGCCCCGGGTCTCGTGGCCCGGGTCGCGCGCCGGCATCCGGCCGACCAGTTGCATCGCCACGCCCTCGGCATCGGCCAGCGTCAGCATCTGCGACGGGGCGACGACCCGTTCGCCCGCGGCGATCGCCTCGGCCCGGCTGCCTGCGCGCATTATCCCGAGAACCGCGCTGGCCGAGGTGTCGGCCGGGTCCAGCAGCGTCCAGCCCAGCGCGGCGACATGGCCCGGCGGCGTGACCGAGGCCAGATCGTAATGCGTGCCGGGCAGGACCGGGCCGTTCTGCGTCCAGCGCAGGGTGATCGTCACCGGCTCGGCGTCGCGGACCTCGATGATCGAGCGGCGGGTGTCGAAATCCGTCCATCCGGCGGCGGTGCGGTAGCGGGTGGGATCGGCCGGGTTCAACTCCTCGATGAACACGTCCTGATCGTCGAGATAGGCGCTGGTCAGCCCCCAGCCCAGATCGGCGTTGCGCCCGACCAGCACCAGCGGCACGCCGGGCAGGGTGCCGCCGATCACCCCGCCCGAGGTCAGATCCAGCCGCGCGAGG
>Ga0180436_10002087_pt1 | contig 19169 bp, 15 predicted proteins | sample SS_ome_2_FD_132434 | JGI IMG/M metagenome (GOLD analysis project Ga0180436, IMG submission 132434) | Hypersaline lake sediment archaeal communities from the Salton Sea, California, USA - SS_3_S_2 metaG | ecosystem: Environmental > Aquatic > Non-marine Saline and Alkaline > Hypersaline >...
AGCCTCTGCAGGTAAGCCATGGTTGATTCCCTTGACCTCGAAACCTCCGAGAATCCAGATGATGACCGGTGCACCCTCGGGGTACCGTTCGTTTCCAGGTTGAGGAGCGTGCACGCGCACCGCAAGTGAGCCTTCGCTTGACCCTGTGCTCTCAGAGTGAAGACGAACATCGATGGACGAGAGCGCAGCTCCGGTTCCTGCTTGTTGGGCGACAGCCTGAGTTTGGGAAGGTAACAGAAGAAGACTGGCGACCAGCAGAAGGGCTTTCACCGACAGTGAGAGCACTTCTCGACAAGATGTTGCAACGGGCATGGATCCTCCTCGCAGCGATGGGGTTCCTTGCACTTACGATAGCGTGGCCGAATCGTTTCCGGCAATGCGATACCAGTAGCGATAGGTATCCTCAAATCCGCAGCCTGTGTAGAGGTTCTGTGCGCCGACATTGGATGCTTCGACTTGCAGATAGGCGAAATCGATTCCCTGTGAGACTGCCCAATGCAGCAAGTGCTGCGTCAACGTGGTACCTAGGCCGCGGCGTCTCCATTCTGGCTGCACCGTGAGCATGAACATTCCGAGCATCCCATGTGTCACAATCCCTAGGATCTGCCCCACAGCTTGTCCCGATCGCCAGGCAATCAGGCAGCAGCACTCGTACTCGATCGTTTGCAGCAGCCGTGAACGAATCTCTGCCCGGTCAGAATCAACAGCGGTCATGGCATTCACATGACTTAGCCAGTCTGCCATTGGGTGTGCCGTGATGTCCGCGGCTTCGTTCGCAGCTCGCTTAGTCTCTTGTAGCGGAGCGATCATGACCTGCGTGGGGTCCAGCACCCGATACCCACGAGTTTGCAAGGCATCATCCAGAGCTGGTGGATCCGAGAACTCGGTCAGCCGAAAGATCGAGGGGAGTCCCCGTGCTGAATACAGCTGCTCGCAATGCGCGATCTTCTCCTCCAAGGGGAGCGTCGAGTCGTCCACCGGATTCACAGAGTTGGATCGCTTGGTGAATCCCTCAGCAAAGCGAAGGACCCAGCCATCGTAGGTTAGCTGCTCGAAAGCTGGCCATGCAGCCATGGCTGAGGATTCAATGCGTTTCGGTTGGACGATGTATGTCATTCTGCTTCCTGGCGAAGAAACGTCATCACGCCTCCACAGAAGGAGTAGGCTGAGAACTGTCGCCTGGCTGCAACCTCGCGCAACTGGGGCTCCAGCTCCTCCCAAACCCAGTAGGCTTCTTCAGCGTCCCATGCGTTCGCCCACTGTGCCTGCGCAGCGTCGTGCAATGCGCGTGTCCTGAATGCGATGTCACCCACAACTAGCTGAGCGCCTGGCGAAAGCCTTTCCAGTGCGTGCTTCACAACCTTGAGCTTGTCTGGGGTTCCGAACTCGTGCAGGACGTACCCGGAGACGACCGCAACGAAGCGGTCGGGCAGTTCCCCAGGCCAAGCATCCAAGAGATCTGCCTTCAGGAATCTCGCGCCAGGGAAGCGTGCACGTGCACGCTCAAGCATGCGTTCGGAGAAATCCAACCCCCAGACCTCACAGCCAAGTTCCACGAAACGCCCTGCAAGCGCCCCAGTTCCCACGCCAAGATCCAGGATCCGATCTCCTGCTCGTACCGCGGACTCGCGCACGATCGAGTTGAGAATTTCTTCATATCCTGCAAACGGGAATCCATCCGTCTCCTGGACTGACCGATCGTAGTCGTTGGCCCAGTTATCAAACAGCTGTTCGCGTTCGCTCAAGAAAGGACTCCTCTCTCGCGAAGCAACTCGAGGACTCGTTCACGCGGGAGTGCCTCGATAGTCACGCCATCCCGACCGGACATCGTCTCGGCAGCAAACAATGAGTTGTAGATCGCTTCCTCGGTTGCCTCGATCGCAGCCTGGAACAGTGGAGACATCAACTCGTTTGGGAGCTCCTGAATCGAAGCGCAAGCTTCCCGACGTACCGGAGTTCTGCGTACAGCCTCGGAAGTAGAGAAAGCGATTGCGTAGTCTCCGGATCCATTCACAAACGACGAACCCGTGCGCGCCAACCCTGCGAAGCTGCGCCAGGCCAATCGACCAAGGTTGCGATCCGAGAGCGGCGCATCGGTTGCCAGCACAATCATGATCGATCCATCCGCGCTTTCATCTACAAGCTGATTCTTGAGATAGTGCTGCCCCAGCAGTTCTCCGACAGGAACACCCACGATCTGGAGGACGCCACCATAGTTCGATTGAACCAACACGCCCAAGGTGTAGCCTCCCAACTGCTCCGGAAGTGTTCTCGAACTCGTGCCGATGCCACCCTTCCAGCCGAAGGCCGTGGTCCCTGTTCCTGCACCCACGTTGCCTTCTTCCGGGCGATCAGAACTGGCCAAGCGGAGTGCTGTTAGCATCGCGTCCACGGTGAGTACGCGACGTTCAATCGCGTTCAGTATCCCGTCGTTTGTCTCACCAACGATGGGGTTGATCGATCGAACCCCTTCATTGCCAGGTTGAGACAGCGTCCACTCAAGAATCGCACTGGCGGCGTTTGGGACACTGAGCGTGTTGGTGAGCAGGATCGGGGTCTCGATTTCTCCAAGCTCGACGAGCTGTGTCGCCCCCATGAGTTTCCCGTACCCGTTGCCCACGGAGAGACCCGCTGGGACCTTGTCTTGATGGAGGTTCCCGCAGTGTGGCAGGATGGCAGTCGCCCCGGTTCGAACGTCCTCACCGTCGATCCGCGTCATTTGCCCAACACGAACTCCCGAAACATCCGTGATCGCATTGCAGGGGCCTGTCGCGAGAATGCCTGGCACAATCCCAAGCTCACGAGCAGCGCACGTCTTCGTTTCTGACATCTGGCCTCCTCTGGGTCTGTCATTGCCAACAAAAAACAGACTACGAGATCCAATTTGACAGTCTATGCATCGTCATGGTACGTTGGTCTATTGTATGGGGTCTTCTGGTTCGCCACATGAGGCCGCTGGGACGCAATCGGGTGTCGGATGGATGGGGCGAATGGGAGGTGGCAGCCGTCAAACCTCATGCGCTTCCTGTATCGAGTTCGCGCCGTCCGGAATGGACTCGGATCCTGTTTCTAATTGCGATCCTGGCAGTCATCGTGCTGGGTGCAACGTTGCTGACCACCTATCTCCTCTACTCCGCAGCCATTCAAGAACAGGGTGGACGACTCCTCGAGATCGCTCAAAGTCAAGCACGAACGATCGAAGCCATGGCGCGGCACGAGTTGAGGCAGATCGAGAGTGGGACCCATGAGCGGGGAGACTTCCTTGAGGTCCTGATCGACGCACACGAGCAGTATGCCGGCTTCGGCAAGACGGGCGAGTTCACCCTAGCACAGCTGGAAGACGATCATATTGTGTTTTTACTCAGTCACCGCCACTTCGATCTCGATTTCCCGGAACCTGTTCCCATCAATTCCGAGCTCGCGGAACCGATGCGTCGTGCACTCCGCGACGAAAGCGGCACCGTGATCGGTCTCGACTACCGCGGAGAGCTTGTCCTCGCAGCATACGAACCCGTCGCGGACCCTGACTACGGAATTGTTGCAAAGATTGACTTGAGAGAAGTACGTACGCCGTATTACCGTGCCGCAGCCTACAGTTTCGCGCCGGCACTCGCAGCAATCATCCTTGGAGCCTGGCTGTTCACCACGCTCACACGCCCAATGGTCCTGAAGATTGGACAAACTGAGCAACGATTCCAGACCCTAGTTGAGAACATGCAGGATGGCCTTGGAATCCAAGACGAAAACGGGATCATTCGTTACGCCAACGATCAGTTCTGTCGCATTGTAGGACGCCCCCTTGAAGAGGTCATTGGCCATCGAACGGACGAGTACATGACCCCCGCGAGCAAGGACGTCTATTCCGAGCAGGTCCTCCTTCGGCGCCAGGGCAATTCAGCACGCTATGAATCGACCTTCTTTCGCCCCGATGGCAGCTTGGCGATGGCTCAAGTCGCTGGGAATCCAGTACTCGATGAGCATGGACGATATCGCGGCAGTTTCGCAGTGATGTCCGAGATCACGCACCTCAAGGAGATCGAGACGCAACTTCGAGTCGAGAAGGAACAGGCACAGCGATATCTCGATGTTGCAGGGGTGATGCTGGTTGCACTCGATGTCGAAGGATGCATCGAGCTCATCAATCGCCGCGGAGTCGAGATCCTTGGATATTCCTCTTACCAGGAACTCATCGGCAGGAACTGGTTCGACCTCGCAATCCCTGAAGACGGCCGGGATGTTGTACGAGACGTGTTCCGGACACTGACCAGCGGCGAGATTGAACCGGTCGAATACTACGAGAACGCGGTTCAGACAAACCAGGGGGATGAGCGTATCCTGGCCTGGCACAATGTAGTGGTCAAGGATTCTGAAGGGAACATCATTGGCACGCTCAGCTCCGGGAACGATATCACTGAGCAACGCAAGGCCGAGCAAGAGCGGCTCGAATTGGAGACCCACCTTCGGCAGAGCCAGAAACTGGAATCCATCGGAACACTTGCCAGTGGCGTTGCCCATGAGATTAACAATCCGCTCACTGGAATCATCAACTACGCAGAACTGATTCGTACCCGTACGGAGGTAGACAAGCTTCGAGAGTTTGCAGATGGGATCGTTGAAGAGGGGGAACGCGTTGCAGAGATCGTGAAGGCGCTGCTCTCGTTCGCCAGAGAAGAGAAGCAACAGCACAGCCCCGCGAACATCAGGGATATCGTTGATTCCAGTCTCACCTTGACCCGTGCCGTGCTGCGCAAGGATCAGATACGGCTCATCGAAGAGGTTCCATCGGATCTGCCGCTGGTCCGTTGCCGAAGCCAGCAGATCCAACAGGTTCTCCTCAATCTAATTAACAATGCGCGTGACGCGCTGAACGACCGTTTCCTCGGATACAACGATGACAAGATTCTGAGAATCGAAGCTCAATCCTTCGATCGCGATAGAGAGCGTTGGATTCGACTTGTCGTTGAAGACCACGGGAGAGGCATCCCGCAGGAGTCACTGGATCGAATCTTTGATCCCTTCTTCTCGACCAAACCACGGGAAGCAGGCACCGGCCTTGGCCTCTCCATCAGCTACGGCATCGTTCGCGAGCATCATGGCCAACTCCTAGTCGAAAGCGAACCAAACGAATACACTCGGTTCATCGTAGAGCTTCGGGTGGAGAACGGGTGGCGAATGGAGAAAGGAATGGAAGACGGCCCTGATGTCAAAGATTCTGATCGTTGATGACGAACGGAGCATACGAACCACGCTGAGCGAATTCGTCCGCGAAGACGGGCACGAGGTCTTCACAGCCGAGGATGCAAGTCAAGCGCTGGATCTGCTTGAACAGGAACTCCCCGATGTCGTGATCTCTGACATCATTCTTCCCCGCATTACGGGCATCTCCCTTCTGCAGAAGATTGCAGAGATCTCACCAGGAGTGCAGGTCATCATGATCACTGGCGAGCCCACTGCAGAGACCGCGGCAGAAGCCGTGCGCGCAGGTGCCTTTGACTATCTCTCCAAGCCGATTGCACGTTCAGATTTCAAGTCCACGATCTCAAGTGCGCTTCGAGTCACGGAATTGGCGCGAAGGAAGCACGAACTCGAACTTGAGAACCAGCGCTACCAGCAGCACCTTGAGGAAGAAGTCGAGCGCAAGACCCGCGCACTTCGGAACAGCGAAGAGAAGTACCGCGCAGTTGTGGAAAACGCGTCCGAAGCGGTCTTTGTCGCAAAGGGTAGCGTGATTCCATTCGCGAATCCCAGCACCGTTGAGATTAGCGGTCGCTCGCTTGAGGAGTTGGCAACGAATCCCTTTGCTTCATGGGTGCATCCGGAAGAGCGAGACGAGGTCATCGCGCGCTACGAGAAACAGCTCCGAGGAGAAGAGATCCCCCCCGTCTATTCGTTTCGTGTCATCCGGCCGGATGGCGAAGCGATTTGGCTTGAGCTTCGAAGCGTGCTGATCGAATGGGAGGGAGAACCAGCTTCGCTCAACTTCGCAAGCGATATTACCGAGCGAATGCAATCCGAAACAGAGGAAGCTATGCGTATCGACCGAATCCAGGAGCGAGATGCTGCCCTCATTCGTCTTGCAACCCACCCGGGGCTCTACGATGGTCCTTCAGAAGCGGCCTTCCAAACGATCACGTCAACCACTGCCGAGGCCCTGGGAGTCGAGCGAGTCAGCATCTGGCTTCAGGACCCGGATGGCAAGGGCATCACATGTCAAGATATGTACCAGCTCAGCAAGGCAGTACATACCAAGGGAGAGGTGATACTGAGAGCAAGTTGCCCGAAGTACTTCGACGCCATCGAAGCGCAACGTTCCATTGTTGCGAGTGACGCATGTGCAGACGAACGAACCAACCAACTTGCGGAGACCTATCTGAATCCGTGTGGTGTGACGTCCCTGTTGGACGCCCCAATCCGACTGGAAGGCAGTCTCGCTGGTATCGTCTGCCACGAACATGTCGGAGCACAGCGTCAGTGGACGCGCGAAGATGTCAGCTTCGCCCAATCGGTGGCAAATCTCGTGGCGCTCGTTCTGGAAGCATCGATCCGACGGAAAGCAGAACTTGAGCGTGAGCAAAGCGAGCGCCGCTATCGTAATCTATTTGAGCAGTCTCCTGTCTCACTCTGGCTTGAAGACTTCTCGGTATTGGCGAGCCTTGTCGATTCCGTGGGCGCCGCAAATGAACAGGAGCTCGAAACCTACCTGAGGACAAATCCTGATTTCCTCGATACCTGTATCGCTAGCATTCGTGTGAACGACATCAACGAGGCAACGCTGGAGTTGCACGCTGCAAACAGCAAGGAGGAGTTGCTCGGCAGTCTTTCGTCTGTCATTCCGCAGGAATCCCGTCTCCAGTTTGTCCCTCAGATTCTGGCACTCTTCCGGGGAGAGACGTCCTACAAAGGGACAGGAATCGACCAGCGACTTGATGGGGAGCCGATCAATATCTTCGTCAGGTGGTTGGCTGTACCTGGATTCGAGGAGTCCATGAGCCAAGTCGTTGTCTCCAAGCTTGATGTCACAGCAACGGTGCAAGCCGAGCGACTACTTCAGGAGGCCCTCGACGGTACGATTCAGGCCATCGGCATGACCACAGAAACCCGTGACCCCTACACCGCGGGACATCAGCGCCGCGTCACCGAACTCGCGGTTGCCATTGCCGAGGAAATGGGACTGGACGCAGACACCATCGATGGCACGCGCGCGGCTGGACTGCTGCACGACATCGGAAAGATGGCCATCCCAGCTGAAATCCTCAGCAAACCCAGCACACTGAGCGAGATGGAGTACGCGCTGATTCAGTCGCATCCCCAGGCAGCCTTCGACATCCTCCATGGCGTCACCTTCCCGTGGCCGATTGCAGAGATCGTATTGCAGCATCACGAACGCATGGACGGCTCGGGCTACCCAAGAGGACTCACCCAGGATGACATCCTGATCGAGGCACGCATTCTCGCGGTGTCCGATACCGTGGAGGCGATGGCTTCTCATCGTCCCTATCGCGCAGCCTTAGGCATCGAGGCAGCGCTCAAAGTGATCCGTGCTGAGCGCGAAACGAAGTATGACGCTGAAGTATCTGATGCTTGCCTTCGCCTCTTTGAGGAAGGGCGGTTCGAATTCTCGGCTCCCGAGACCTAGGCTGAGACGCGCTCGATCTCCCAATCTGTCAGCGTTTCGTTGTCCGCACCAAAGATGAACGTTGCGCGAATGTGCTCCCCTGCAAGCACACGAGGAAGCCAATGGGCATCGTCCTGCCACATTTCACTGTAGGGGATGTCGTCAACGTTGAACCATTCGGGCGCCATCTCTGGGGTCTCGGTCGGCTCCCCGTGCCACTCCGTAGCCAAGAACACATGCACATAATGGTCGTAGTCGGGATGGAATGGGAAGCGGAACGTGATCTGCCCCATCTCTTGGACTGAGGATGGATAGAGTTCGATGCCCACTTCTTCTTGGACCTCTCGGAGAATGCAGTCGAGCGGCCGTTCTCCTGGCTCGATCTTGCCCCCGATACCATTGAGCTTGCCCTTGCCGAACCCCCGCTTTTTGCGTCCCAGGAGAATCTGATGGACGGGATCGTGTCGCAGGGCGAAACACAGGGTGGCTTCGATGACCGTGGATTCAGGTGTGGGCATGGACAGATGGTACACAAACAATCAAACCAAGGCGCGACAGGGCTAGTCGAGCGCCAGACTTGTCCGCAGGAGGGCAGCCGTCTTGTCAAGCGTTTGACGGGTAGGAAGCTTCGAGTAGTCTGCGCCAAATCGGAGTCCGAAGCCATCGCCTGGGAACCGTGGGATGACGTGAAGGTGTACATGCGGGACTTCCTGTCCCGCGGCCTCGCCGTCCGCAAGGAACAGATTCACGCCGTCGCAACGCAGATCAGCGAGGCGCAGCACTTCTGCCATTCGCTGCGCAGCCGCCATCATCTTACCCAGCATCTCAGGAGGGGTATCCGTAAGGAGCTCCGAGTGCTGCTTTGGGATGACCAGGGTGTGCCCCGGGTTCACCGGCTGGATGTCAAGCAACGCAAGCACTGCATCGTCTTCATACACAACGCTTGAAGGTAGCTCGCCAGAGAGAATCTTGCAGAACACGCAATCCACCATTCGCCTCCGATCTTGTGCCCGCAGACATGCTACCATCCCTGCGAACGAATCGGTAAGATGAGGCCGTTCGAGGAAAGGACGTGACCGAGTGGACACCCAGGCACTGCAGCAGAAGGCGAACCAGCTTCGTGGAGATGTACTCACGACAGTGACCCACGCGAACTCCGGACATCCCGGGGGTGCGCTTGGCATGGCGGACATCCTGACCGCACTCTACTACAAGTACCTGCGTCACGATCCCTCGAACCCGAATTGGGAAGAACGCGATCGCTTCGTATTGTCCAACGGCCATACTTGTCCGCTGCTTTATGCCATTCTTGCGGATCGCGGCTACTTCCCAAGAGCGGAGCTGGACGGGTTCCGCAAGCTCGGTGCGATGCTGCAGGGTCATCCCTCCACGGCGTGGAACATCCCAGGTGTCGAGGCATCGAGTGGCTCCCTAGGCAACGGGCTCTCGGTGGCACTAGGCATGGCCATGGGTGCTAAACTCGCCGGGCACGACTCTCGCGTCTATTGCTTCTCCTCGGATGGCGAACTGCAAGAAGGGCAACCGTGGGAGGCTGCCACCGCTGCAGCACACCACAGGGCTGACAATCTGTGCCTGATGATTGACTGGAACGGCTGTCAGATTGATGGCCGCGTTGAAGACGTCATGGATGTCGGCAACCTGGCGGACAAGTTCCGCGCATTCGGCTGGCACGTACACGAGATCGACGGCCACAACTACGACGAGATCATGGCTGCGTTTGTATCCTTCCTCGCAGCAAAGGGATCAGGTCAACCCACAGCGATCGCTGCGCACACCGTGCTCGGAAAGGGCGTTTCGTTCATGGAGGACGTCCCCAAGTGGCATCACGGCGTGCTCTCCAGAGAGCAACTTGAGCAAGCATTCGCAGATCTTGGACTACCTGAACCATCTCCTACCTAGTCTAGGCGTTCTGCAGCTGCTCAAATCTCGAGACGAGATCACGGATCTCCGCTCCTAGCAGATCACTTGTGGTGACATCCGCATGCGCTAGGCCCTTGAGCACGAAGGTGGGTCCACCCAACTGCAGGGACCTCCCAAGCGCTTCTGCACCCTGTGCTTGCACAATGGCATCTGACAACAGTGCACCGAATCCATAGAACGGACCGTTTGACTTCAAGCCTTCACTAAGCAACCCGTCCACGGCTTCCGTGTCTGTCTCGCTGAGGACGCGCTCAAGGAGATCGAGCGCAGGTGTGATGTCATCTCGCCATGCATCTTGCACTTGCCCCTTGCCAACGAAGGTGGCTGAGCCCTCCAGGGCGACGTACGACAAGGCGCGATAGAGCGCTTCCTGTTTGGCGTCAGCTAGCGGGTAGTGGGTGATCGTCTCGAACTCGCCAGGCGCACCGTCTGGGCTTGCAGGACACAGCGTCAATTGCAGGCGATGGAAGGTCTCGTGCGTCAGGGTGTCGAGCAGTCGCTCGACGTTGTCCTTGAAGTGCTCCAGATTGATGCCGCCGGATTCGTTGGTCGCCCACCCATTGATCGCCCAGCCCACGGCAAATCGCAACCGATCATGAAACACAATGTCTCCAGGCACGTACTTTGCCATACGGCTGAGAATCAGGTCAGCGAGCACGGAATCTACTCCCCCCAGCACGTCGAGTAGCCTTCGGTACGCTGCAGCGTTCGTACCCACGTCCGCCAGGTCGAAGAAGTTGTGAGGATGGAGCCAGCGCCAAATGGCGTCGACTGGATCGTTAGACGCTGCACGTTGGATGCACCAAGCGAGTCCGTTCTCGTCAATCAGAGGCTCCGGAACGTAGCCAAGTTCCCTGCGATGCTTGAGCATCTGCGCAAAGGCAGGCTTCCGCGCAACCGAAAGCGCGTCCTCTGCAGAGAGGTTGGGGTGCTCCAATGCATCCATCAGCGCGCCAAATGAGGAGACATCCACCTCTAATGACCAGTCAGATGGCACTGGATCAGGGGCTTGGGTAGGCAACGATTGGTTTAGGAACTCAAACTCGTAGGTCGCGAAAGCACTGATCGCAGCTTCAAGACTGCGCTGCCGAGCCTTTGCAAGCACAAGTGCAGTCTCAAAGAGGTGTGTCGCATCGCTTGGTACGGGCAACGCGTCATCAACTTGCTGGGGCAACATCCCGTAGAAGCCTGCACCCAGTTCATCCTGCTTCGATTCCAGCGCCTGGAGTTCGCACACGCGTTCCGCTGGTTCTAGCTGTACGAGCTGCTGAAGAAGAAACTCCAAGGAGTCTTCACGCTCCAAGGATGTCAGCGCTTCCCAAGTCGTGTCCGCGCCAGCGCGTGCTGCCAGCTCGGCAAACGCATCCAGCCCTGATGTCGCGAACTGCTGTCGATCCATGCTACTCCTCTCGTCCGATCCAGATTGCCTCAACTACTGTGTAGTGCAGGGGCCCCGATCGGTTCAAGCCTTGCGGCGAATCAGCAGCACGTCAGACATCGCTGCGGCGTCTACTTGAACGGTATCTCCTTCAGAGATTTCTCCTGCTACGATCGCCCGTGCGAGCGGGTTCTCGACAAGGCGCTTGATGGCGCGGGCCAAGGGGCGCGCACCATAGTGTGGGTCAAACCCTTCCTTGGCAAGCACGCGTCGCGCTTCGTCTGTCAGTTCCAGCACAATGTCCTGATCCTCAAGTCTCAAGTTCAGGTCAGCAATCCGCAGGTCCACGATCTGAGCAATCGCCGCCTCAGACAGTGGATGGAAGATGATGGTTTCATCGATGCGGTTCAGAAACTCCGGACGGAGTGTGTTGCGAAGCTCGGTACGCACGCGGTCCTGGACCACATCTTCGGACGCATCCGTCTGGAAGTGCTCGGATCCGATGTTCGAGGTCATGATCAGCAGGGTGTGCTTGAAGTCAACGGTTCGACCATGCCCATCCGTCAGACGGCCCTCGTCAAGGAGCTGCAGCAGGATGTTCATCACCTGCGGATGCGCCTTCTCGATCTCGTCGAAGAGAATGACCTGGTATGGCCGCCTCCGAACGGCTTCGGTGAGCTGCCCGCCTTCGTCGTACCCTACATACCCAGGCGGAGATCCAATCAGCCGTGCCACTGCATGCTGTTCCATGTACTCGGACATGTCGATCCGCAGCAGGGCATGATCGCTACCAAACAGGAATGCGGCCAGCGACTTGGCGAGCTCCGTTTTTCCAACCCCTGTGGGTCCAAGGAATAGGAAGGTGCCGATCGGACGTCTCGGATCTGAGAGCCCGGCGCGCGATCGGCGCACAGCTTCTGCCACCGCACGCACGCCTTCCTCTTGATCGATCATCCGTTCATGCAGCGCGGCTTCCATATCTGAAAGCCTGGAACGCTCCTCTTCGAGCATCCGCTCCGCTGGAATGCCTGTCCACTGGGATACCAGGGCGGCGATCTCGGATTCGGTGACCTCGGATCCTGTGCCGTCCACGCGCAACCGACTCGCAGCTTCATCCACCAGGTCAATGGCCTTGTCCGGGAGGAATCGTTCTGCGATGTAACGTTCTGCAAGTCGCGACGCGGTTTGAATGGCCTCATCAGAGATCTTGATTTGGTGATGCTCCTCCAGCCGCTCGCGCAACCCTTCGAGGATTGCAATCGTCTCCTCGATCGAGGGTTCTCCGATGTAGACCTGCTGGAAGCGACGTTCAAATGCGGAGTCCTTCTCGATGTGTTGACGGTACTCATCCAGCGTCGTCGCACCAATGAGCTGGAAGCGTCCGCGGGATAACGGTTCTTTCAGCATGTTCGAAGCGTCAATCGCGCCTTCAGCTGCACCGGCGCCGACCAGCGTGTGCAGCTCATCTACAAACAGGATCGTCTGTCCGGCATGGGCCTCGATCTCTTTGATCACGGACTTCAGGCGATCTTCAAACTCTCCACGGAACTTCGACCCCGCGACCATGGATGCGATATCCAATGAGACGATCTCTTTGTCCTTGAGCGTGTCCGCAACATCGCCGGACACCATGCGCTGCGCGAGCCCCTCAACCACCGCCGTCTTTCCCACCCCCGGCTCACCGATGAGCACAGGATTGTTCTTCCGACGACGTGACAGGATCTGCTCCATGCGCCGGATCTCGGACTCCCTTCCAATCACCGGATCCAGTTCCTTTCGCTTCGCGCGTTCAGAGAGATTGGTGGAGTATTTCTTGAGGATCTGATAGCGCTCTTCTGAGTCAGGATCCGTAAGCCGTTGCTCCCCTCGCACCTCTTTCAGCGAACTGTAGATGGCTTCTGGGGTGATCTGATGGCGTCCGAGGATCCGCCGAATCTGGGGATCCGTAGATCGGCTCATCGCAAGCAACAAGTGATCGGTGCCGATGAACTCATCGTGCAGCCGCTCGGCCTCCATTTGGGCCGCTTGCACCACCGCATCAAGCCGTGGGGTGATGTAGATCTGTCCTGCCACCTGTCCGGCAATCGAAGGCTTGTCGCGAAGCACGTTGTCCAGGTCATTCGCAAGTGCCTCGGCATTCACACCCATTGCCTGAAGGATTTCGCGCCCGACACCCTCTTTGCTCACCAACACCATGGCAATGTGCTCCACATCGAGCTGGTTGTTCTTGTACCTTGTCAGCAGGTCTTGGGCTTCCCGGAACAGCTCTTGGGCACCTTCGGTCATCTTGTCAAATCGAATCATTGCGATCACCACTTAGCAGTCGATACATGCGACTGCTAATGGCAGTGTAGTTCGTGGTCGAGCCAAGATCAAGGCGATCCGTGGAATCCACGGAGATGATGTTGATACGTTGCACAAACGGTCCAATCCATGCTAGGTTGGGTAACCCACCGATAAAGGACACTACACCGTGAAAGCCACCGCTTCCTCCTATTCTGCATTGCTGGGCATGGTGCTCCGATCGCCTGCCCTTTGGCTCCTAATCGTCTCGCTAACCCTCATGGGTCCACTGTACCTCGGTCTGAATCGGGGAGCGCTATTGCGTGAGACCACCGATCGCTCACTTGTGTATGAGATCCCCACCCACCTACCTCGTGGCATCACGTGGTCCAAGCAGCTCGACTTCGATCGCGTCACCCAGCCCACGAAGGCTATTCCAGCACCGGATTTCGATCATATCGAAGGATTCTTTGGCCCAACTGGCTCCTCCCAGGTCATTCCTCTTGCCACGTCACCTCTGGACCTGAGAACTCTGGATAGTGCCTATCAGCTCTTGCTCCCCTTCTTGGCACTAATGCTCGGCATCATTGTGCTGCCTCAATCCGGCCGGGTGCTGCGCTTGATGCGCTCCGCGCCGATGCCCCGGAGTCTGCAGTTCGTTGTTCTCTCACTTGCCGTTGGGACAGTGCTCGTCCTGCTCCTCGCCATGCAAGTGATTGCCACCGGCATCACAACCCTGTGTCTTGACGGGACGCTCAGCACAGCAGTCCCCCTGCTTCACTACCATGGAATCCTGTTTCTGTACATCTGCGCATTTGCGGCCCTAGGACTACTACTTGCAGCGATTGCACGGCATCGCTCGACCGCACTCCTGGTGGGTGTGCTGCTCTGCGCGCTGTGCACGGTCGTCCTTCCAGTCACCTACGTATGGACCTTCCATGCCTACATGACTGCGAACTATGAGCTGGTGCGAGAGGCCATGCTTGCACGTCGCCCACTCTACGATCCCCTCTATCTTCTGATCCGCGCATCGTCGTATCAGCCGACGTCCTTGTTCAGATCATGCAGTTCGCTGTTGAGAGTTGTCTACCATGATCCGCTGCATCCCACGCAGCCTCGCCAGATCAATCAGTTGCAATACGACGCGGACACACTCGCCAACAACCTACGGAGTCTCGTCTGGAAACTTGGCCTTTGGCCTGCTGGTTTCCTTCTTGTCGGGGCGTTCGCCTATGCACGGAAGGAAGCGTGGACTGATGCCTAAGGTCAAAGGAGCCACCTATGATTGGCGAGCCTATGGCGCGCTTTGGCGGTTCGCGATCACTACGCTCCTCGTGCTGTCGATGCTTCTGGCAATCGGATACGTACAGACGCAACGTGACCGCCAGTTAACCCGTGGAAATGCACTGGACATGGCTGCAACCGCTGAGACACATGGGTTCGGTGTCGACCACTCCGCGCTATCCAAACTGAATGCACATGGAACCGTGGACGCGGCGATGAGAATCTGGCTGATGAAGGCGAGTGCGGACTTCAATATCGAGAAGGGCTGGACCTACGCTGGCTCATTCTACGGTGGTCTATATCTGTTGCTGCGCACAACGCTGCCCTGGATGGCGTTGATTCTACCGCTGCTCGGTTTTGCAGCAGCGATTCGCTGGGTTGGCATACATCGGAGATCCTCAGGTAAGTCGCCACGGTCGTTTGAGGCCGTTGCACAAGGGGTTCTACTGGGAGCATCTCAGATTGTGATTCTCCTTGCACTACTCGCGATTGCGTCATGTTCCCTCCAAATGCAAACCGACGCTCAGGTTTGGATCCGCGTCATCCTTTTCGGTCTCGCAGCGTCCGGGTACACAGCTGCCTGCTTCTACCTTGGCGTGCTTGTTTGCCGATGCACCCCAACTCGATCCGCATCCTGGCTTGCGAGCGCGTGGGTAGCTGTCCTGGTGCTGTCTGCAGTCGCCAATTTGGCGACCGTGATTCCAGATCGCGCCTTTGGCGAGCTCCCGCAGCCTTCCTCTGCATTTCGACGTGCTCCGTATCGATCAGAGGAGAGGAGGGCGCTTGAGACCGCGTACTTCGATGAGGTCGCCACCTATGCTGAGATCACCCATCAGACGGTGGTTGGCCAGTACCAGCTCGAGCGTTGGCTGCACCTGATCTCTCCACTGTTGCTGTTCGAGGAGATCGGAAGCCAGCTTCTCCAGGACCGCTTTCCGAACGCCACGGATGCTCTCTACTCCTCACGCAGCCTTCAATCGAACGGATCCCTTGCAGCGTCCCTCGCGGCAGCCTGGCCAGAGTGGCTTGGGTTGATCGTCGCGACAGGAGGCTTCGGAATGCTGCTCTCCAGACGTGAGCCAAAGAGAGGAACCCGATGATCGAATCCAAAGCTGTGGAATTCTCTAGCGTCACAAAACGAAGGTCAGGTCAGTTGGCTCTGTCAGGTATCTCCTTCGACGCACCCCTCGGATCGACGCTATCGATGCTCAGCTCAGATCCACAGGAACGTCAGCTCCTGCTCCAACTTGCTGCAGGTCTTGCGAAACCCTCGAGCGGGCAAGTCCGTATTTTGGGCGACAACCCTTACCACCAAGCGAGATCCCGCAAGCGAATCGGGTTCGCAAGCTCGCTGCTCGGGTTTGAAGAACGCTCATCAGTAGTATCCAATCTGCGATTCGCTGGCAGGCTCCATGGCATGTCTGGTCGGTCGCTAGACACTGCAGTCCGGTCATCCCTTGAGCGCTATGATCTAGCGCAGTGCACGCATCGAGCTGTTCGAGAGCTCACAGCGTCCGAGTCCACTGCACTCCAGCTAGCGCGGGCAACGTTTTATGCGCCCGATGTGCTGCTGGTTGACAACCTCGCGCATGAACTCGCGCCTGAGAGGCATGATGAGATTGCTGACCTTGTCTGGGCTTGGAAAGAGCCAGGCAAGACGCTCGTGTGTTCAGGCCACTTCGATGCAGCTCATGCGCCAAGGTGCGATAGGATCCTCCTCCTGAATCGAGGGCAGAGCATCGCCTTTGCCACACCGCAGCAGCTCCAAGCGTGCCTCTCGGTGGATCTGCCCGCACAGAACTCCCTCACGTCTCAGGTATCGAGCTGTGCTGCACATCGTCCATTCTCAGAGGTCTGTGCATGGATCCTAGAGCATCCCGAGGCAATCCAGGCGCGCCAACGGGCTTGGGAACTTGAGAATCAGGAGTGCAATCTCACCGTATAGCGGAGACTGCCATCCAAGGTTCGCGCGGCAATCGATCTATTGAGTACGTTTGTCGCTTCTGTCATCCTCTGCTAGAGTGTATTGCGTTTCTAGCAAAGGAGCTATGCGTGAGATCCTACCGCACCTGCAGACGGCTGTTTGGATATGCGTTGAGACAACCCTGGTTGTGGGTCTTGGCTGCGGCGCTTGCGCTGGCAGGTCCCATCTATGTGCTCGCACCGTCAACTCACAACACAGACACGACTACGCTGCTTCCTTTGATTTCCGAGCGTGCGACGATTGAGCATTTCGACACAAGCTATGGCGGTCGCGCAGCGCGGGATGATGCTCCGATGCTTTTGTTCCGTTCCCCGGCGTCAGAACCAGCAGTCCACGATCCTCTGGTTTCCGTCTTCTCGCGCTATCGCATCTCGCCTGTCATGTCCGAAGGGGCGCGCTTCCTCTATCCCTACACTGGACGGGGGTTCTCCCTTTCCCAGGTGGGGTTTGACGCCACGCGCGGGAACCTGCTATCGCTCCACATGCTGATCGCGCCACTGTTCGCGGCAATCCTCGGCATGCTGGCACTGCCTGATCGAAGGCGGCTCACCGCGCTTCAGATGGTCTCACCGCTTGGACGAGAACGAACGTTCTTGGCGATCACAGCAGGTCTTGCGATACAGCTCATGCTGCTCGCCCTGATTGTGGCGGGCGCGCTACTGCCCACGCTCCTGCTTGGGGAAACAAGTGGTCATGTGCTGGCGTTTGTGGGCCAGTATGCCTGTCTGCTGTTGCTCTACACCCTCCCGTTCGCTGCAGCTGGGCTTGCCTTGTCTGGGTTGATTCGGAGAAGTGAGCTGGGGCTCCTCGCGGGCGGTGCCCTGGTCCTCTTGATTCTACCCGCGTTCAGCTATCTCGTTCAGCTGCTCGCGCTGCGGATTCCGGAATGGGCTACTGAGAGTGCTGTTGTGAGGTGGCTTCTTGGCGCCATCCGATTCCCATCCGCAATGCTCTTCCCCAGCGGCGTGTTTGCGCTCTTGGTCCAACTCGTGGGACCGGGCCGCGTGTTGGGACAGACTTCTGTGCCCGCCCTGTCTATCGTGTCACAGCTGCTTCAACTCGCGCTAAGTACCGTGCTCTGGATACTGGTCGCCTGGGCAGCGTTTCCCAGATGGAGAAGGAGCCGCTCGTGATGGCAGGGGGGATTCAGCAACGAAGACTCCGAGGCATCCAAAGCCCGTGGCTTGCGCTACTACTCACAGGACTCATCCTTGGCGTCTTTCTGATTGTGATTGCGACTTCCGTGAATCCAACCCTGCGTGAGGAACTCAAGTCCCCGTGGTCACTGATGATGCAGGGCACTCGCTGGACTGCTACATGGGGCCCTGGTACAGCGCACGAGAATCTCTGGACGCTCAGTACGGATCGCCAGCTTCAGGAGGGCCGGGAGACCAATGCCCTGTTCCTGAGCTGCAAGCGACTGCTGCCGGCGATGTTGTTGATTCTTCAGATCATCGGAATGGGAGGTGGGCTGCTTGTTGGGCGTGCGCTCCGGCTACGATCAGACCTGGGCATGCTCGTTCGCATTCTTGCACATGTCGGAGCACCTGTCCTGGTGATCGGCGTATTGCTCGGCTTCATGATGGTTGAATCCCGGCTGCTTGGGCTGTCGACCCATCCTGCACAGTGGGGACGTGTGATCGTCTGGGTGATCGGTTTGGGTCTCTATTTCGGGATCACATTCAGCTTGGCTTCCTGGATCGGCTCCCGAGTGAAGGACGTGCGTCGAGCCAGCTGGATTCTGCTTTCGCTCTTCGTGGGGTTGCTGTTGCTTGAGGGAAGCCGTGAGCTCTTCTGGCCGATGTCCGCAAGTGAACTGCCACAGGTGCCGGAGCTACCCACCGAGGTTCGGCGAGCCCTCTTCCGTCCGAGCGGTGAACCCCGCGTCACCGAGGATCGAGAGGAGTTGGTGGCCGAGTACTTGGCAACCGTGGATAACTACTCGACTGGGTTGGCTGGCGCAGTGGAGATGCGGTATCGGATCGAACGTCTTTGGAACTTCGTATGTCCACAACTCGTGCTGCGAGAGATCAGCTTCCAGCTCCTGCAAGACGACCGCGCAACAATCACGGAGATCATCTACATGAGCACGAGACCCTACCGCGTGCCAAGTCTTCGAGCCTCACTTGCCGCAGTCAAGGCGGAAGCCATCTGGCTCGTTGTTGCGTTTGTACTCCTCTCGTGTGGAGCACTTCGATCGCAGATCAAGAGGAGGCATCGCTCGTGACCCAGCCCGTTTTCCAGACGCAGCGCCTTGTGGTGAAAGATCGACGCAGGATCGTCTTGAGTCGGATGACCGTTGCTGGTGACCCAGGCAAGCTGCTGTGCATCCTCAGTCAACCGTCAGGCGATGCACAGCTCTTGCTTCAGACGCTTGCGGGGCTGCACAAGCCGTCATCCGGACAGCTTCAGGTGTTGGGTGGTAATCCTCGATCGTCAGGCATTCGGGCCCGACTTGGGCTTCGCCTCTCACCGGAGTTGCTGGACCCTGAGCGATCTGCTGCAGAAGCACTACGCGAGGTCGGGTGGATGAAGGGGCTAAAGAGACAAGAGATCGAGCGCGAGGCCGCTGAGATCGTCGACCAACTCGACCTGCACGCGATCGGAGACGAGCGCGTCTCAGCGTTGCCAGAAGCAGATCAGCAGTTGCTTGGCACTGCTGCTGCATTCCTGGGCCATCCAGC
>Ga0180436_10002091_pt1 | contig 19138 bp, 19 predicted proteins | sample SS_ome_2_FD_132434 | JGI IMG/M metagenome (GOLD analysis project Ga0180436, IMG submission 132434) | Hypersaline lake sediment archaeal communities from the Salton Sea, California, USA - SS_3_S_2 metaG | ecosystem: Environmental > Aquatic > Non-marine Saline and Alkaline > Hypersaline >...
CCGTTACCGTGAGGCCGAAGACTGGCTGCAGCGCAACCACCCTTACGACGTGCCGGAAATCATCGCGCTCCCGGTTGAACAGGGTCTGCCGGCTTACCTCGAGTGGGTCGTCCAGGAAACAAAATTATGAACGTGACAAAAAATCCATTGATGGCTCTCCTCGCTGCGCTGCTGGCTGCCGCTTTCCCGGCCCCGGCCGCTTTTGCCATAGACGCCGGCTCGGTGCGCGACTTCGACGATGTGTTCGTGATTTCCGCCGAGGCGAACGGGCGGGAAAGCGTCCGCGTGCGCTGGAACATCGAGGAAGGTTATTACCTGTACAACAACCAGTTCCTGGGTTTCAGCACAGAAACCGGCGGTGTCGTGCTGGGCGAGCCACGGCTTCCGACGGGTAAAACCGGATATGACGAACTGCTGGGCCAGGAAGTCGAAAAGTATTATGGCGAGGTGACGGTGGAAGTGCCGCTGGAGTCCGTCGCGCCGTCGGTGAACACGCTGCAGCTGAAAGTGCGCTCCCAGGGCTGTCTCGAAGACGAACTCTGTTACCCGCCGACGACCCAGGTCGTCGGCCTGGCGCTGCCGGCTGCGTCCGGGGAAAGTGCCGGCGCCTCGCTGCTGTCGGGCTACGAGCCGCCTCCGCTGACTGCCGAAGAGGCTTTCAGCTACGAGTCCATCGGCTACGACGCCGGGACGGCGCTGGTTCGTTTCACCATGCCGTCCGACCATTACCTTTACGCGGACAAGCTGGAATTCCGGGTCGTTTCGGGAGACGGGTTTTCAGTCGCCGGCGTGGATCTTCCGGAGGGCGTGATCAAGGACGATCCCGAGTTCGGGCCGGTCCCGGTCTACTTCGGCCAGGTCGAAGTGCCGGTAAGGCTGGCGCGGCCCGCGGGTCCGGCCACCGCGGTCGAGCTGGAAGCCAGCTTCCAGGGATGCCGCGACGGTGATATCTGTTACCCGCCGATGAAGCGCACCGCCGCCTTTGAAATGCCGGCCTCGAAGAACGCTGTTTCAGCCGGGCCGCCACGTGAACCTTCACTGGAGCCGGCTGCCGTTCCGCAGGCGGAGCAGGATCGCCTGGCCCAGCTGCTGACCAGCAGCCCGCTGCGCGCCGTGGCCGCGTTTTTCATCGCGGGCCTGCTGCTCGCGTTTACACCCTGCGTGCTGCCGATGATTCCGATCCTGTCCGGCATCATCATCGGCCAGGGCAAGGAACTGACCACCGCCCGGGCCTTCTGGCTGTCACTGGTTTACGTGCTGGCGATGGCGGTCACCTATACCGTGGCCGGCGTGCTGGCGGGGCTGTTTGGCCAGAACCTGCAGGCGGCGTTCCAGAACCCGTGGATCATCAGCGGTTTTGTCGCCATTTTCGTTCTGCTGGCCCTGTCCATGTTCGGTTTCTACGAATTGCAGCTGCCGGCCCGGCTGCAGACCCGGCTTACCGAGGCGAGCAATCAGCAAAAAGGCGGAAGCCTGACGGGCGTGGCCGTGATGGGTTTTCTATCCGCCCTGATTGTCGGCCCCTGCGTGGCGCCTCCGCTGATGGCCGCGCTGATCGTCATCGGCAGCTCCGGTGACGCGCTGCTGGGCGGCACCGCGCTGTTCGCCCTGGCCATGGGCATGGGCCTGCCGCTGATCCTGTTCGGTGTTTCCGCGGGCAAGCTCGTGCCCCGGGCCGGCGCATGGATGAACGCCGTCAAGGCGGTGTTCGGCGTGGCCATGCTCGGCCTGTCCGTGTGGATGCTCGAACGCATTTTGCCCGGCGGCATCATCATGGTCCTGTGGGGGCTGCTGGCCATCGGCTGCGCGGTTTATCTCGGGGCGCTCGAGCCGGCAAGGGAAGGTTCGGGGTGGCGCAAGCTGTGGAAATCCCTTGGGGTCTTTCTGCTCGTGCTGGGTGTGCTCGAACTCATCGGCGCCGCCGCCGGCGGCAGCGACTGGACCCGGCCGCTGGCCGGCCTGGAGCGGGGCTCCGGGAGTCCGGCCGTCGCCGAAACGCATGCGCCGTTTCAGCGCATCAAGTCACTCGCGGATCTCGACAGCGCAATCGACACGCGGGCCGCGGGCCGCGGCACGATCCTGGACTACTACGCGGACTGGTGCGTGGAATGCAAACGCATGGAGCGCAACACGTTTCCGGAGGTCGGGGTGGCGCAGCGCATGGACCGTTTCCAGCTGCTGCAGGCCGACGTGACGGCCAATGACGAGACGGACCAAGCCCTGATGCGCGAGTTCGGGATCATCGGCCCCCCGGCCATCCTGTTTTTTGACCGCGCAGGGCGCGAGATGAAAAGTTTCCGGCTCGTGGGCTACTTCGGCCCCGAGGAGTTTGCCGATCATCTCGACCGGGTGATGGCCGCCTGGTGATGGGCAGCGCCTGAAGCCCACCCGGCTGCAGAGAGGTCAGAATCAGGAAATATTACGATCTTGCCGCTAATTGCATCGATCGGTAGACAAAAAACACCGTATGATGCAGACTTGCTCTCGCTGACGGAGGGCAAGCGCATGGCGAAAATACTGGTACTCAACGGACCCAACCTCAATCTTCTCGGAAGCCGCGAGCCGGAACTGTACGGTCACCGAACGTTGGCTGAAATCATGGAAGAGCTGGACCGCTTTGCCGGCGCCTGCGGTCACGAGTTCGACTGGAGACAGGAAAACAGCGAAGGCGTGCTCGTCGAGGCCATCCACCGGGCGGCCGCTGAAGGCGTGGATTACATCCTGTTCAACCCCGCCGGGTATACGCATACCAGTGTTGCCCTGCGCGACGCGATGCTCGCGGTGCAGATTCCTTTCGTGGAAGTTCACCTGACGCCGACCGCCGCCCGCGAGCCTTTCCGGCAGATTTCCTATTTTTCCGACATCGCGATCGGCGTGATCACGGGCTTTCGGGGGGAAAGCTACATGCTGGCCCTGCAGGCCATCATCAACCTGATTGATCCTTGGGATCAATGACCGGAGCGCCAAATGGATATCAGAAAGATAAAAAAGCTCATCGAGTTACTGGAAGAGTCAAGCCTCTCCGAGATCGAAATTGTCGAGGGCGAAGAATCGGTTCGCCTCAGCCGGGGCGCCGTGGCCTTTGCCGGGATGCCGGCGCACATGCCGCAGCACCACGCCTTGCCGCCCAACGTCCAGGCGGCGGCCTGGTCGGCTCCCGGTGGCCCGGTGCCGGCCGCGACGGCCGAGCCCGCCGAGCCGGAACAGGAAGAGGTTCCGGAGGGTGAACTCGTGCGTGCGCCCATGGTGGGCACATTTTACGCGGCGTCCAGCCCCGAAGCGGAGCCTTTCGTTTCGCTTGGCCAGCAGGTCAGCGAAGGTGAGACCATGTGCATCATCGAGGCCATGAAAATGTTCAACCAGATCGAGGCGGAGTGCCACGGCACGGTGGTGGCCATCCTGGTCGAAAACGGTCAGCCCGTTGAGTTCGACCAGCCCCTGTTCGTCATCCGCTAGGCCGCATCATGCCAGTTTTCGAAAAAGTCGTTATCGCCAACCGCGGTGAGATCGCGCTGCGCATCCTTCGCGCCTGCGAAGCCATGAACATCAAGACCGTGGCGCTGCATTCGACGGTCGACCGCAACCTCAAACATGTCGCGATGGCGGATGAATCGGTGTGCATCGGGCCGCCGCCGGCGACCGACAGTTACCTGAACATTCCGGCCATCATCGCGGCTACCGAGCTGACCGACGCCGTTGCGGTGCACCCGGGCTACGGTTTCCTGGCCGAGAACGCCGATTTCGCCGAGCGCATCGAGGAAAGCGGCTTCGTTTTTATCGGGCCGCGGCCCGAGACGATTCGCCTGATGGGCGACAAGGTCTCCGCCATCAACGCCATGCGGGAGGCGGGCGTGCCCTGCGTGCCCGGTTCGGACGGCGCCCTCTCCGATGATCCTGAAGACGTGGCGCGTATCGCGCGCGAAATCGGCTACCCGGTCATCATCAAGGCGGCGGCCGGCGGCGGCGGCCGCGGCATGCGCGTGGTCAACACCGAACCGCACCTGCACCACGCGCTGCAGCTGACCCGCCAGGAGGCGGCCAGCGCATTTGGAAACGATACGGTCTACCTGGAGAAATTCCTGGAAAATCCACGTCATATCGAGGTTCAGGTGATTGCCGACCAGCATGGCAACGCCGTTCACCTCGGTGAACGTGACTGCTCGACGCAGCGCCGCCACCAGAAAGTCATCGAGGAAGCCCCCGCGCCCGGCATCACGCAGGAGCAGCGCAACGAGATCGGCATGATCTGTGTCGAAGCCTGCAAGCGGATCGGTTACCGCGGCGCCGGCACGTTCGAATTCCTGTTCGATAACGGAAAGTTTTATTTCATCGAGATGAACACGCGTATCCAGGTCGAGCACCCCGTGACCGAGTGCATCACCGGCGTCGATCTCGTGCGCGAGCAGATCCTGGTGGCGGCCGGCCGGCCCCTGTCGTTCAGCCAGGAGGACGTGGTCATCCGCGGGCACGCGGTCGAGTGCCGCATCAACGCGGAAGACCCGGTTACCTTCATGCCGTTCCCCGGAACGGTCGAGGGGTTTCACGCGCCGGGCGGCCCGGGCATCAGGACTGAAACCCACATCTACGATGGTTACCGCGTGCCCCCGAACTACGACTCGATGATCGGCAAGATCATTGCTTACGCCGGTGACCGGGAACAGGCCATCGCGCGCATGCGGGTCGCCCTGGACGAGATGGTGCTGCACGGCATCAAGACGAACGTGCCCCTGCACAAGTGGCTGCTGCACGACCCGGGCTTTCTCGCGGGCGGTTTCAACATTCATTACCTGGAAAAACGGCTCGAAGAAAGGGATACCTGAGTCGTGCCTTGGACCGAGGTCATGATCCGCGTCGACCGGGACGCCGTGACCGAGGCGGAGCGCTGCCTGGAAGCGCTCGGGGCAGCCGCGGTGACGCTGGAGGATGATGCGGACCACCCCGTGCTCGAACCCGGTCCCGGCGAAACCCCCTTGTGGCCCACCGTCAGCGTGCGCGGCCTCTTTGATGCCGCAGTTGACCGGGCCGGCGTGCTCGAGGCGCTGCGGGCGGTCCCGGGTGCGCGGCAGCCCGGCCGCGTACATTGGCGCAGCCTGGATGATCGCGACTGGGTCCGCGCCTGGATGGACCGCTTCGAGCCGATGCGCTTCGGAGCGCACCTCTGGATCGTTCCCAGCGGCATGGACGCCCCGGCCGACCCGGCCGCGGTCCTGCTGAGGCTCGACCCCGGGCTCGCTTTCGGCACCGGAACCCACCCGACCACCGCGCTTTGCCTGGAGTGGCTGGCCGACCGGGACATCGCGGGCGCCAGTGTTCTCGACTACGGCTGCGGCTCAGGAATACTGGCCATTGCTGCGGCGAAGCTGGGCGCCTCGCGCGTTGTCGCCGTGGACAATGACCCGCAGGCCCTGGAGGCGACGCGTTTGAACGCTGCGCGCAATGGGGTCGCAGGCCAAGTCGGGTGCGTGGCGCCGGAAGCGTTCGAGGCGGGGAAATTCGATGTCGTGGTGGCGAATATCCTCGCCCGGCCGCTGATCGAACTGGCTCCGCTGATCGTGAGCAACGCGATTCGTGAAGGGCGCCTGGTCCTCTCGGGCTTGCTCGAGGAACAGGTCGGAACCGTGGCCGCGGCGTACAGCCCGCATTGCCGCGTAGAGGAAACCGCGACGCGCGAAGGGTGGTCGCGCGTGGTTCTTGAAAAAACGGTCTAGCGACGGGGAATCTTGCCGGCTAGTCCGGGACCTCGCCCCAGATTTCCGCGTTTTTTCCCCACAGAGAAAGCAGGTAGGGCCTGAACAGCGCTGCTTCGGGCTCGTCGCCGAGGCTGTCGATATGGCGCAGCATGTCGCCCGGGGGCAGCTTGCCGAACAGCACGTCTACCGACTGAGCGAAAAGCTCCGCGTACAGCGGGGAGTAAACGATGGCGTCGCGGTTCTTCTCGATGTGGGACAGCCAGGCGGACCTGTCTTCCGGCCTTATTTCCTTGCCTGCGATGATCTGCACGGACTGTGACTCGTTGAAGTTGGCGAGTGTTTCGAAGCCCGCGTGCGTGACATAAAGTTCAAATTCTTCGGCCGTGCAGAACTGGTTGCGGGCGACGTCTTTGCGCTTGCCCTGGTCGGCCCGGGACCAGACCAGCGGTTCGTAGGACCAGCGGTGCCAGCCGACGGGGTGGCTGAGGTTCCAGGTCTCGACGAAAATCACCCCGCCGGGGCGGACCACGCGGTGCAGTTCCTGCAGGTACAGGTACAGGTCTTCCTTGTCCATGTGGCAAAAGACCGCGATGGAGTAGGCTTTGTCGAAGCGGTTGTCCTCGAACATTTCCAGGCTGCTGCGTTGCAGTCGGTGGAAGTCCACGTTGTCCAGGTGCGCCATGCGCTCGCCGGCGTAACGCACCATGTTTTCCGAGATGTCGACACCGGTCCAGTTCCTGCAATGCGGTGCCAGTTCGCGGCCGATGCGGCCGATGCCGCAGCCCAGTTCGAGCACCTCGTCTTGCGGCCCGATGTTCAGCGCGGCAAGCGCCTGGCCGGCGGACCAGCGGCCCGTGTGCTGCACGACGTCCTCGCTCTGGCTGCCATCGACGGCCGAGATGGCGGATGCGGCTGAACTCGCCTGCTTGTTCCAGAACTCCGCGTAATTCGATACGTCCATGTTTTTCGCTTACCAGTTTTCGCGTTGGTTTTCAGGCAGCGCATTGTAGCGCTCGATCGAGTCCACGATCTCCTGCCGCGCGGCAGCCGCGCCTTCCCATCCCTTGATGTTCACCCACTTGCCGGTTTCGAGGTCCTTGTAGTGGTCGAAGAAATGGTGAATCTGCATGCGCAGCAGGACGTCGACGTCCTCGAGTTCCTGCACGTCCTGGTAGAGGCCGGTAACGTCGTCGGTGGGCACCGCGAGCACCTTGGCATCCTCGCCGGACTCGTCCTCCATCAGCAGCAGGCCCACGGGCCGGCAGGTAATGACCGCGCCGTAGTTGATCGGCACCGGCATCACCACCATCACGTCGGTCGGGTCCCCGTCCCCGCACAGCGTATGCGGAATGTAGCCGTAATTGCAGGGGTAGTGCATGGCGGTTTTCAGCATGCGGTCGAGAAACAACGCGCCCGACTCCTTGTCGACTTCGTATTTCACGGCGGGGCTGTGCATCGGGATTTCGATGATGACGTTCACATCGTTGGGAACGTCACGGCCGGGGGGGACTTTCTTGAGACTCATGGAGCACTCCGGGGGAGTCGATGGAATGCACCCGATTATATCTTTAAACTCTTTTGCATGGCGAAACTCTACTTCTACTACTCGGCCATGAATGCCGGCAAGACCACGGTGCTGCTGCAGTCCGCGCACAATTACCGCGAACGCGGCATGAACCCCCTGTTGTTCACGCCGCTGCTGGACGACCGCTATGGCAAGGGGGCTATCACGTCGCGCATCGGCCTGAAGGCTGACGCCGTGACGTTCCGGCCGCAGGATGACCTGTTTCAGACCGTCCGGGATGAACTGGAAAAAGACAACGTGCACTGCGTGCTGGTCGATGAATCGCAGTTCCTGGTTCGTGACCAGGTGTACCAGCTCACGGAGGTCGTGGACCGGCTCGATATCCCGGTCCTGTGCTTCGGCCTGCGAACGGATTTCCAGGGCGAACTGTTCGAGGGCAGCCGGTACCTGCTGGCCTGGGCGGACGTTCTGCAGGAGCTGAAAACCATTTGCCATACCGGGCGCAAGGCGACCATGGTGGTGCGGGTGGACGACGACGGCTACGCGCTGCGCGAGGGTTCGCAGGTCGAGATCGGCGGCAATGAACGGTATATTTCAGTCAGCCGCAAGGAATTCAAGCGCGTGTTCTACGGCGGTGAGCGCGTGCGGCTGTTCGTTCCCTCTGATACGGCAGCTGAGTCCGACGCCGAAACCGAACAGAACCCGCTGCTGGAGTAAGCCATGAAATTCCTGATCCTTCTGATTATTGTCCTGATCCTCGCCTGGAAGTTCTGGCCCCAGGACGGCGCGGATTCGGCCAAAGACTCGTTCATGGGCCCGCAGATGCAGGCCCTGGAAAAAGCCAGGGCGGTCGAGGACGACTACATCGATGCGGTCGAGGAGAAAAAGCGCAGGATCGACGAGCAGACGGACGGCGGGTAAATCGCAGTCTCCGTTACTTGCGGGCCGGATACAGAACTCGCTGATGATCCCCTGCTAACGGGAATCCCCTTCGACGAGTTCTGTATCCGGCCCCGGACTTTCCAATGGGTTCACCTTTGGCACGAGGGGCAGTAATAGCTCGACCGTTGACCGATTACCTTGCGCCGAATGGCCGTTCCGCAGTTGAAGCAGGCCAGCCCACCGCGGTCGTAGACCAGCAGTTCCCGGGCGAAATAGCCCGGGCTGCTCTCCGGGTCGAGGAAGTCGCGCAGCGTGGTTCCGCCGCGGCGGATCGCTCTCGCCAGCACGTCCTTGATGGCGCCGCTCAGCGCCTCGTAGCGCGCCGCAGAAATTCTTCCGGCGGCCCGGGCCGGGTGGATGCCGCTCATGAAGAGCGCCTCCGAGGCGTAGATATTTCCCACGCCGACAACTGTCTTGCCGTCCATGATGAAATTTTTCACCGCGCCTTTGCGCCCGCGTGAGCGTCGGTAGAGACTGGCGCCGTCGAAATCTTTCGACAGCGGCTCCGGGCCGAGATTGCGGAGCAGTTCATGCTCTTCGGCCGGGTCGTCGAACCAGGAAAATACGCCGAACCGCCGCGGGTCGTGAAAACGCACGCAGCGGCCGTCATCCAGAACGATGTCGACATGGTCGTGTTTGCGGGGCGTGTCGCCGGCACCGCAGACGCGCAGCGAACCGGACATACCGAGGTGGATCAGCAGGCCGCCGCCCATACCCTGCAAGCCGAGCAGCAGGTACTTGGCCCTCCTGCGGCATTCGCCGACGCGGCTTCCCGCAGCCCGGTGAACGGTGTCGGGTACGGGCCAGCGCAGCGACGGGTTGCGGACCACGATTTGCATGACGGTCCGCCCCTTGAGCGAGGGCGTGATGCCCCGCAGGGTGGTTTCAACCTCGGGCAACTCAGGCAAAACCCGGTCTCCTCAATCAAAAAACCCGCCACGCGGGCGGGTTTTTGCTGGTACGCGAAAAGCGGCGGTCACTTGATCTTGGCTTCCTTGTACATGACGTGCTTGCGTACGACCGGGTCGTACTTCTTGATTTCCATCTTTCCGGGGGTGTTTTTCTTGTTCTTGTCGGTCGTGTAGAAGTGACCGGTTCCGGCAGACGATACCAGGCGGATCTTATCTCGTGCGCTCTTGGCCATTGTTCAAGCCCTCCTCAGATTTTTTCGCCGCGTGACCGCAGGTCGGCCAGGACTGCATCGATGCCTTTCTTGTCGATGATGCGCAGGCCCTTGGTCGAGACGCGAAGTTTCACCCAACGGTTCTCGCTTTCCACCCAGAAACGGTGGCTGTGGATGTTAGGCAGAAAACGCCGCTTACTCTTGATATTCGAGTGCGACACGTTGTTTCCGGTTATAGGTCTTTTTCCGGTGACCTGGCAAACTCGTGACATTGGGATTCACCCTGAATTCTTACAAAAAATTAGCCGCTCTTTATACCCTGATCGGGCTCGTCGTGCAAGACCCGGCCACGTTTTTGTCCGGTTTTTTCAAATCAGGCCGCGGGCCGCCATGGACACCGGGTTGCCGTCGCCCACGACGAAATGATCCAGCAGCCGGATGTCCAGCAGGCCGAGCGCCTCCTTCAGGCGGCGCGTGATGGCCTGGTCGGCCAGGCTGGGCTCGCTGACGCCGGATGGGTGGTTGTGGGCCACGATCAGCGCGGCGGCCCCCAGTATCAGGGCGCGCTCGGCCACCACCCTGGGGTAAACGGTCGCGCCGTCGATCGTTCCGCGAAACAACTCTTCAAACGCGATGACGCGGTGGCGCGTATCCAGGAACAGGCAGGCAAACACCTCGTGGCGGCAGTCCCGCAGTGCGGACTTCAGGTAGTCCCGCGTCGAGTCCGGGCTTTCCAGCGGGCGGCCCCTTTGCAGGGTTTCACCGAGAAACCGCCGGCCCAGTTCCCTCACGGCGCACAGCTTTCCCGCCTTGACCGGGCCGAGGCCCGGCTGCCGTTCCAGCGTGGCCCGGTCCGCCAGGAACAGGCCGCGGAAACCGCCGAACTCGCCGAGCAGGGCGGAGGCCACGTCCAGGACCGGTTTGCGCGACATTCCGGTACCCAGAAGCAGCGCCAGCAGTTCGTGGTCCTGCAGTGCTTCCGGTCCTTCTTCGGCCAGTTTCTCACGCGGCAGTTTTTTGCTCATGCAGCCATTTTCATGCTCCAGCGGTTTTTCCGGTAGAGGAAAACACCTCGGCCGCCTGTCATCCCGGCGCTTCTGGGCAGCGCAACGAAGAAGCGTTCGCGCCTGATGCTTGATATGATGGAAATTGGTGTCAGGGGGTGGGACAGGGTCCTCGCCCGGCTTCAGCAAAGGGTGAAACAAGAAAAAATGAAACCGGTACAAATCAAGGTTCTGGACCCCCGCCTGGGCACGGAATTCCCGCTTCCCGAATACGCCACCACCGGGTCGGCCGGCATGGATCTGCCCGCCTGCCTGGACGAACCGCTGACCATCGCCCCGGGCGAGACACGCCTGATTCCCACCGGCTTTGCCATGCACATGCAGGAGACCGGCCTGGCTGCCGTGATCCTTCCGCGATCCGGCCTGGGCCACAAACACGGGATAGTGCTGGGAAACCTGGTCGGTCTCATCGACAGCGACTACCAGGGCCAGGTATTCGTTTCCTGCTGGAACCGCTCGCAGGACGATTTCACGGTCGAGCCGGGCACACGGATTGCGCAGCTCGTGTTCGTTCCGGTGGTCCGGGTGCAGTGGGAGGCGGTTGACGAGTTTGAAACGTCCGAGCGCGCTGCGGGGGGCTTCGGGCACACCGGGCATCGTTGAGGCACCAGGAATATGGACATCAAGGCGAAATTATCGGAACTCACCCGGGCCAGGGGTAAGAACACCACCCAGCCGGTGATGGTTATCCTGCTCGGCGCACTCGGCGTGCTGGTCATCGCCGCCGCTGTCTGGCTCTCTTTTTCCGACTCGCAGGCCTCCAGCCGGGCTGAAAAAGCCAGGGCCCAGGGGCAGATCGTGCTCGAGCAGCTGATCGAGCCGCTGCAGCGGTACGAGCAATCGGTCAATGATCCGCAGGTCCAGGCGCTGGCGCTGAACGTCATGGAAAACCCGGCCGCCAGCCAGGCGTTGCTCGACTGGCTGCAGGAACGTGAACCGGCCGTGCGTGGCGTCGAAGTGTTCAGAAGCGAAGAAATCGATGCGCTGGTTCCCGATTCGCTCGGCGCCAACGGCTATGCCAAGCTGGACCTGGCGATGTCCGTGCTCGAGGGTAAAAAATCCCTGGTCCAGATCCATGGCGTACTCGATCCGCCAATGCTCTACGATGCCATTCCCGTGCAGGAAGGTGAGGACATCGTTGCCGTCGTGGTAATTTCCGCAGATCCCTCGCTGGTGATCGAACCGTTTCATCCCGAGTATTCCGAGCTCGGTTTTGTCCGCCTTGCCCAGTACAACGGCCGGCAACCGCTGACCGTGCTGAAAGAATTCGGTGACCCGGTCCAGGCCGGCGAAATACCGGAGCGCCTGCTCGTGCCCGGCACCATGCTGCGGGTGGAAATCCCGCAGGTCAGCCATGTCAGCGTGTTCGCCGAGGGCACCTTCCTGATGCTTGTCGCGGCCGGCCTGTTGAGTATCGCCGGGGCGGTCGGACTGTTCGTGCTGAACCGCAAACAGGGCGCAATGGATGAGCACAGTGAATCGGCGGTGACCGGGAGCGCCACGGCGCCGGCAAAGGCAATCGAGGCGGTGCCGGGTGAGTCAGCAGCGGAACCGGCAGCAGAGGCCGCCCGGGAAGAGCCGCCTGAAGAAACGGTGCAGGACGCCGATTTCGATCGCCCGGCGGCGCCGAAGCCGGAACCCGAAAAGGTCCCGCCGGAAATGCACCTGCGGTACGACATCGAGGAACGGCGTCGACAGCGCGAGGCCAAGCACGAACCGGTCGCGCTCGACCGGAGCATTTTCCGCGCTTATGACATTCGCGGTGTGATCGACAAAACCCTGGACTCCGGCATTGCCAGAAAAATCGGCCAGGCCGTCGGCAGCCGGGTCCTGGAAGACGACTCGGGCCCCGTGGTTGTCGCGCGGGACGGCCGCCTGTCCGGCCCTTACCTGATGGAAGGCCTGATCGAAGGTCTGCTTTCGACCGGCTGCGACGTCATCGATATCGGTGCAGTGCCGACCGGCGTTCTGTATTACGCGGCGCACGAATTCGCGTCCGGCTCGGGCGTCATGATCACGGGCAGCCACAATCCGCCGGATTACAACGGATTGAAGGTCATGGTGGGCGGCGAAACGCTGTACGGCAATGCCATCCTGGCGCTGCACGATCGTATCGTGGCCGGGAACCTGAGCGTCGGTACGGGCAAAGTCGAGCAGCGCGACGTACTGCCGGATTACATCCAGCGGATCGCGGACGATGTAAAAGTCGAAAAACCGCTGCGCGTGGTGCTGGATTGCGGCAACGGTATCGGCGGCGTCTGTGCGCCGGACGTGCTGCGTGCGCTGGGTGCCGAGGTCCTGCCCCTGTACGACGAGGTCGATGGCACCTTCCCGAACCACCACCCCGATCCCAGCGAGCCCGCCAACCTGCAGGACCTGATCGAGTCCGTTCGCCTGATGGACGCCGATCTCGGCCTGGCCCTGGACGGCGATGCCGACCGCCTGGGCGTCGTGACGCTGGCGGGCGACATCATCTATCCCGACCGCATCCTGATGCTGCTGTCGCTTGACGTGCTGGACCGTAACCCCGGCGCGACCATCCTGTACGACGTCAAGTGCTCGGCGCACCTGCCGCGCGTGATCAGCGAGGCCGGCGGCAAGCCGATGATGTACAAGACCGGCCATTCGCTGATGAAAGCCAAGATGAAGGAAATCGGTGCGCCGTTCGGCGGCGAGATGAGCGGGCACTTTTTCTTCGGCGAACGCTGGTACGGCGTCGACGACGGCATTTACGCCGCCGCGCGCCTGCTGGAGATCCTGGGCGGAACGGAGACACCGCCGGAGGCCATCCTGGGCAGCCTGCCCGCCAGTTTCAGCACACCGGAACTGAAGGTCGAAATGGGCGAAGGTGAAAACCATCCTTTCGTCGAGACATTCACGGCGGCGGCAACCGAGGCCGCCCGGATCGGCGGCCTGTTCGAGGGAGCCGAAATCACCACGATCGACGGTCTGCGTGCCGATTTCAAAGACGGCTGGGGCCTGGTTCGCGCCTCGAATACCACCCCGGTACTGGTGGTGCGGTTCGACGCCGACAGCGAGGAAGCCCTGAGCCGGATAAAGGAACTGTTCCGCGCCCAGATTCTGGCCCTGCGGTCCGATCTCGATCTGCCGTTCTGAACATTGTTCACAAAGGAAGCAAATTTATGAAAAAAAGGATTGTCGCCATTGCCGTTTTTGCCGCCCTTTCGTCACCCCTGCTGGCTGACGGCATCAAGGTCGAACCCGGCCTGTGGTCGGTCACCACAACGACGCAGATGCCGATGCTGCCCGCGCCCCAGACCGTGACCGTCGAGGAGTGTTTCGAAGACGACGTCATGGACATGGACGAGTTGTCCACGGAGGACCTCGATCCCGACTGCACGTTCGAGCAGGGCGAGGTTGGCGATGACCGCATGACGTTTACCATCGACTGCCCGATCGAGGGCGGCAAGATGCACGCCGAATGGTGGGTGGAGTCCGCGGGCGACAGCGCCACGGGCGAAGGCAAGATCAACATGGACATGCAGGGCATGGCCATGGAAATGACCGTTTCCTGGGAAGGTGAGCGGATCGGGGATTGCAAATAGGCCCGACAGGAAGGTTTATCGGATCATACCGATGAGACCGAGATCGCCCGCATGGCGTGCTCCCACAGGAGGCTACTTGTAGGAGCCCGCCATGCGGGCGAAGAAAACCGGGGTCAGAGTAGCTCAGCTCTGTAGGAGCCCGCCATGCGGGCGAAGAAAACCGGGCCGCGGCGGTTTCAGTAAGAGCACTCGAAAAAGATCGGGTCGACCGATTCTTTCCACGGCCCGCGGTATAGCGCGAGCTTTCTCTCGGCCGGTGTTTCGCGGTTCTCCACGACCTGGCTGAGCGGTGCGAGGAATCCGGTCTCGTTGTCGCCCGCCCCGTTCAGACGCGCGCGCGCGGTCAGTCCGCGGTTGGCCAGTTCGACCACGTCGGTAGCGATATCCAGCACGCTGCGGCCGCGGATTTCGGCCTTCAGGCCGAGACGCGGCACTTCTTCGCGCAGGCGAAGCCGCTCTTCCATGCTCCAACCGGAGGCGAGGTCCCAGGCCGCGTCCAGGGTTTCCTGGTGGTAAAGCAGCCCGGCCCACAATGCCGGCAGTGCGCAGATTCGCCGCCACGGACCCCCGTCGGCGCCCCGCATTTCCAGGAAGCGTTTCAGGCGCACTTCCGGAAACGCGGTGGTCAGGTGGTCTTCCCAGTCTTTCAGCGTCGGCTTCTCGCCGGGCAGCGCCGGCAGCCGGCCGTCAAGAAAATCGCGGAAGGACTGGCTGGAGGCGTCGAGGTAGGTTCCGTTTCGGTAAACGAAGTACATCGGCACGTCCAGCATGTAGTCAACGTACTTTTCAAAGCCCATTTCCCCCTCGAACACCCAGGGCAGCATGCCGGTCCGGTCCGGGTCGGTATCTTCCCAGACGCGTGAGCGGTAACTGACGAAGCCGTTGGGCCGGCCGTCGGTGAACGGCGAGTTGGCAAACAGGGCCGTGGCGACCGGCTGCAGGGCCAGCGCGGTGCGGAACTTGTGCACCATGTCCGCCTCGGAGCTGAAATCCATGTTGACCTGGATCGTGCAGGTGCGCGACATCATGTCGACGCCGAGCGTGCCGACCTTGTCCATGTATTCGCGCATGATGCGGTATCGCCCCTTGGGCATCCATTCCATTTCTTCGCGGCGCCACTTCGGCTGAAAGCCCATGCCGAGGAATGCAACGCCGAGCGGTTCGGATACGGCGCGAACCTGCTTGAGGTGGGTGTAAACCTCCGTACAGGTCTGGTGGATGTTATCGAGCACGGCGCCAGAGAGCTCGAGCTGTCCGCCCGGTTCGAGCGTGATCGAAGCGCCGGTTTCGTCGACCAGCGCGATGATGCGGCCGTCCTCCGGTACGGGCTGCCAGCCGAATTGGGCGGCGAGCGCTTCGAGGATGGCGCGAATGCCCCGTTCGCCTTCGTAGGGCAAGGGTCGCAAGTCGTCCAGGCGGTAACCGAACTTCTCGTGCTCGGTGCCGAGTTTCCAGTCGGTTTTGGGTTTGCAACCGCTTTCCAGGTACTCGACCAGTTCTTTTTTCGAGTTCACGTGCGTCGACTGGGACTGCTTGTTCACTGGTGCCTCCGGGTGCCGCGGTAAGCGGCTGACTGCAAAGCATACACGCCATCGTGAGCCGGATACAGGCGGCGGCGCGACATGGCTGCATGCAACGTGGCGCCAAGCGGGCAAAACGGTGCAAAAACGCCGCAGACGATGCAACGCGGTACCCTGCTCCCGGGCGATGAACTATCATTGGCGCCTTGGATACCATCGTCATCAATGGCGGCAGACGGCTCTCCGGCGCGATTGCGGCCGGCGGCGCCAAGAACGCCGCACTTCCGCTGCTCTTCGCGACGCTGCTCGCCGACGGGCAGTACTGTTTTCGCAACGTACCGCGCCTGCAGGACATCGAGTCCACGATCCTGCTGCTGGAGCACCTGGATACCCGTGTCGAGCGCTCCGGCGATACGCTGCGCGTCTATTCCGGCGGCTGCCTGCACCGGGACGCGCCCTATGACATCGTGCGAAAAATGCGGGCCAGCATTCTCTGCCTGGGGCCGCTGCTCGCCCGGCATGGCCGGGCGCGCGTCAGCCTGCCCGGCGGCTGCGCGATCGGAACCCGTCCGATCAACCTGCACATCGAGGCGTTGCAGCAGATGGGCGCGGAAATCGAAATCGAGCATGGTGACGTCGTCGCCCGCGCGAAGCGGCTGCACGGGGCCTGCATCGTATTCGAGAACGCGACCGTGGGCGGCACCGAGAACCTGATGATGGCCGCTGCGCTTGCCCGCGGCAGCACCGTGCTGGAAAACGCGGCCAAGGAGCCGGAAATCGTGGACCTGGCCGATTGCCTGGTGAAAATGGGCGCGCGTATCGAAGGCGCGGGCAGCAGCGTGATCGAAATCGAGGGCGTGGACAGCCTGCGCCCTTGCGACCATACCGTGATCCCGGACCGGATCGAGGCCGGAACACTGCTGGTTGCGGGCGCCATCACCGGCGGCGACGTGCGGGTCGACCACTGCGTGCCGGGTCACATCGACGCCCTGGTCCAGCGCATGGCCGAGGCCGGCTTTCGCATCGATGCCGGCAGCGATTGGGTGCGGGTCCTGCCCTGCGACGAATGGCGGGGCGTGGACGCCAGCACGGCGCCCTATCCGGGTTTCCCAACCGATCTGCAGGCCCAGTTCATGGCCCTGATGACGATCGCCCGGGGTACGTCCGTCATCACCGAGCGCATTTTCGAGAATCGTTTCATGCACGTGCAGGAACTGGTCCGCATGGGCGCCAACATCACGCCGAAGACCCAGGTTGCCGTGGTGCGCGGGAAACCGGGCTGCCTCAACGGCGCGCCGGTGATGGCGACCGACCTGCGCGCCAGCGCCAGCCTGGTGCTCGCCGGCCTGGCCGCGGAGGGCGAGACCATCGTCAACCGCATCTACCACCTGGATCGAGGCTATGAAAAGCTGGAAGCAAAACTCCAAAAACTGGGAGCGGACATTGAGCGCCGCGCGGGCTAGCAGCTGGATCGTCCTCGCCTTCCTGTTCCTTGCGGGCGGGGCGTCGCCGGCCGCGGCCGGTTTTCGGGTGACGCCCTACGTGCAGAACCCGCATGAGACGGGGGTGACGCTGATGTGGTTCAGCAACACGGAGCGAGCGGGGGAAGTCCGCCTGTACCGCGGCAGCCAACAGGTTCCGACCACGTACCGGTCGGCACCGGTGCTCGCCCCGGAAATGGCCTACCAGGATAGCGAGCAACCGAAAAACGGGACCGCCTTGCCCTACCGGCACGAACTGCGCCTCCACGGGCTCGTTCCCGGCGGCCAGTATCGCTACACCGTCGAGCAGGGTGGCGAGACCGCCAGCGGCGCGTTTCGCACCCGGCCGGAAGAGCCCGGTTCTTTTCGCTTTATCGTGTTCGCCGACAGCGAGACCGAGCCCGAGTCCGTCGGCAGCCCGGCGCGCTGGCCCGGAACGGAGCCCGCAACGGCGGAACGCCGGTACCTGGTTGACCAGGAGCGTGGATACCGGGAAAACCTGCGGGTCATCGCCGAGCGGTCACCGGATTTCGTCGCGATTGCAGGCGACCTGGTCGAAAGCGGCGGCGAGCAGCGCGACTGGGACGAATTCTGGCGCCTGACCGCCCCGCTGGCCTCCGGCACGCCGATTTACCCGGCCCTGGGCAACCACGAATACTGGGCCGGCCCGAACGCCAGCCGCCGGTTCCAGGAGTGGGAAGCGGAACGCGCCGTCGCCAAGTACCGCTCCTATTTCGACCTGCCATCCAACGGGATGGGGCCGCACCACGAGCGCTACTACAGCATCGACTGGGGTCCGCTGACCCTGGTGGTGCTCGACTTGAGCAACGGCGTGCCGCACCGCAGCGCGGCCGATACCAACTGGTACCAGCGGGCCGAGGGCGAAGGCGGCTTCGCGCCGTCCTGGGCGCCCGGTTCACGGCAATACCGTTGGCTTGAAAAGACCCTGCAGCGGGCGCAGCGTGAAAGTGCCTTCACCTTCGTGATGTTTCACTACAGTCCCTATTCATCCGGTCCGCACGCCCTGCCGGCCGGAGACGGCGAGGGCGAAGACCCGCTTTCCGGCGTTCCCCTGCGCGCCCTGTCGCCCCTGTTCCAGCGCCACGGCGTCGACGTGGTGCTGAACGGCCATGATGAAATGGCCGAGCACTCGATCCTGCCGGGCGAGCACGAGATCCATTTCTACGACGTGGGTATCGGCGGTGACGGCCTGCGCGGGCCCGCCGCGGGAGCGGAAAACCCGTACCGCGTGTTCCTGGCGCACGATGACGCGCCAGAGATTTACGGTGCGGACGGAACTCTGGTCGAAGGCGGCAAGCATTACGGCCACCTGGAGGTCAACGTGAGCCCGGATGCTGCAGGCGGCTGGCGGGCGCGCTTCGACATGGTCTATGTTTTTCCGGTGATGGACCCGAACGGCCGGGTGGTTCGATTCGAGCGGCGGCTGTACGATGACAGCCTGACCCTGGTTTCCCGCGAAAAGCATCGATAAAAGCAACACCGTGACAGAACCGAAATCCAAGCGGTCGCCCTGGTGTTGGATTCCCAGCCTGTACTTTGCCGAAGGTCTGCCCTACGTGATGGTGATGACCGTCTCGGTGATCATGTACAAGAACCTGGGCGTATCGAATACCGAGATCGCGCTCTACACCAGCTGGCTGTACCTGCCCTGGGTGATCAAACCGTTCTGGAGTCCCTTCGTCGACGTGCTGAAGACCAAGCGGCTGTGGATCGTCGCCATGCAGCTGCTGATCGGCGCGGGTCTCGCCGGCGTTGCGCTGACTCTGCCGGCCGACAATTTTCTGCGCTACTCGCTGGCTTTCCTGTGGCTGATGGCGTTCAGCTCGGCCACCCATGACATCGCGGCCGACGGATTCTACATGCTGGGCCTGTCGCAGCACCGCCAGGCCTGGTTCGTCGGCATCCGCAGCAGTTTCTACCGCCTGGCGATGATTTTCGGCCAGGGCCTGCTGGTGATGCTGGCGGGCGTGCTGGAAGAGCGCACAGGCAGCATCCGGTTAGCCTGGACCTTGCTGTTTTATGCGCTGACGGGCCTGTTTCTGGCGTTTTCGCTGTATCACCGTTTCGTGTTGCCGCGGCCCGAGGCCGATGCGCCGCAGCCGTGGCGCGGCTTTGCCGACGTGGCCGTGAAGTTCGTCGATACGTTTGCCTCGTTTTTCCGCAAGGAACACATCGTGCCGGCCCTGGCCTTCATGCTGCTGTTCCG
>Ga0180436_10002093_pt1 | contig 19131 bp, 19 predicted proteins | sample SS_ome_2_FD_132434 | JGI IMG/M metagenome (GOLD analysis project Ga0180436, IMG submission 132434) | Hypersaline lake sediment archaeal communities from the Salton Sea, California, USA - SS_3_S_2 metaG | ecosystem: Environmental > Aquatic > Non-marine Saline and Alkaline > Hypersaline >...
AGACTCGCATCAAAAAGGTTATCCCTCAGCATCCACTAACGGGAAACGTTAGCCCAGGTTGTTCTGGCAATATCCGCTGCCAGGTTTGCAACCGAGCCGGGCTCGAAAGTTGATGAGCGGCCTATCCAGACCGGTTCTCCACTTTTTGTATCAAATATGGTTGTCACAAGAATCATGGTGGTTCGAACATCCGTGTAACCTTCACGCACCATGGTCACCGTATTACCACCCCCATAATAGGAGCCGTAACCGGCGTAGTAAGGCCCGGTGTAATACGTGCGCACAGACTCCGGCACATAGTCCTTTTCTTCCTCAATATTAGACAGCTTGGTCGCCATCACATAATCGATGTTGTGCTTTTCAACATAGGCTTCCACATCTTCTTTGGTTGGATAGCTGTCCCCCAACGCTGCCAGGCTGGTTATACCCTGGTGACCCGACTTAAGTATTCGGCGTTCGATTTCTTTTTCAAAAAGAAATCGATGTGTCTGATTGCTGGTCACAGCGACGACGAGAACATTGTCTATATCGCCACGACTGAAGTCTTCGGCTTGCCAGTGATCCATTTGTTTGGTGGTTGTACAGGCACTCAGCGCAAGCATGGTGGCAACAACAAGTAAGGCTTTAATCATTCAATTTCCAGAGTCAGTTAAGTCAATTGCGCTTCTGCTGGAGCGTTTCAGATTCCAAGGTGCTCTCCAACAAGAAAACATTGGCAGTGTAACCCAACTCCGGCAAGATGTTCGTTTACGCCAACCTAAAGCCCTGTATTGAGACGCCACCGATCCATCTATTACCTAACGTTCCTGTTCCGCATGACATTGATCGCCCTGGGTTTCAGTTCTCCTGCGCATGCAGAGAGCTGGCTGGACCAATTACGCAGCGCAGACTTGAATGACTACGCTCTGGGTCTTGCTGTTACAAATGGTCAGAATCCCTACGACGGCGCAGAGAATGGCGCATTTTTTTATCCGTACCTGACCTCCTTTCAAGACTCGGCAATGACCGACGACTGGTTGCTCATACGCGAAGGCAACATCGGCATACGTTTTGTCTCTGACAATGATTGGGAGTTTGGCTTCCTCACCCGCGTAAACACGCTGGGGTTGGGTAACAACGACGCCGCTGAGCTCACACAACTGCGCGAGCGAAACTGGACCTTGGAAGTAGCGCCGATGATCGGGTATCGCGGCTGGCCGGTGCACCTGAACTTGAAATCCTTTGTAGACATTCTCGGCCGCCACAACAGTGAAACCTACAGCCTTTCAGCAACCTGGCCGCTGCAGTTCTCACGCGGTTATCTGGTGCCTGGGCTGGAATTTGTACACGCCACCAGCGAATACAACCGCTACTACTTCGACGTTCGTCCAGAAGAAGTCCGTCCGGATCGCCCGGTGTACACAACTGGTGCCAGCACCAATACACAGCTGAAACTACGTTGGGGTTATGCGCTCACAGAAAAGTGGCTGCTGGCCGGCAGTATGCGCTTGGAACACCTCGACAGCGCCGTTCAAGACAGCCCTATTGTTGGTCGCAGCCACCTCTGGTCAGCCAGTGTCGGGCTGGCTTACAACGCAAACATGTTCAGACCGCGCAAAACCCAGCACAAGATACCTGAGCGCTTCGAATTTCGCGTAGGCGCGTTTCGCGACTCGATCGATTCTACAGTTTCCTACGCCGAACCGGATGGCGGCAGTGGCAGCAGTATAAACATCGAAGATGAACTGAGTGCTCAGGGAGAGGCCACGGTGCTACAGCTGGAAGGCATCTACCGAATCGGTCACTTTCACCGTCTGCAATTCAACTACCTCAAGCTCGAACGTGACGGCTTAAGAACCTTGTCTCGAGATATTTCCTTCGGCGGTGCGGACTATGCGACAGGCTCCATTATCGAAAGTGAGCTGGAAACTGAAATTGCACAGTTAAGTTACGGCTATTCAATTCTGCGTGACGATCAAAAGGAACTTGGCGTCAGCGCGGGCCTGAACTATGCGGGTATCGAAACGCAGATAGAGTCGCCCGACACCGGCACGGTAGAAACGGCGAATTCACAAGTACTGCTCCCCGTTGTCGGCGTATTTGGCTCTGTCCAACTCAGCGCCAGAATTACCGTCGGCGCAAAGGCACAGTTGTTCCGGATGGATTTCGATCGCTACGAAGGCTCAGTGAATTCGTTTCAGGTGTATGCGGAACGTGCTCTGGGCAAAGATGTACTGCTGGGTCTGGCGTACAACTATTTCAGCGTCAACCTGGAATCAACCGACGATGATATTCTGGGCAGAATTTCCACTAAACACACAGGTCCGGCACTCTACTTCTCGTTCCGTATCTGAGCACGCCAGACACATTGTCAGGGTTTCAAAAGCGCATCACGTATATCACCTAACTCATCTGCAACATTGTTGCTCATACCGCTGATTGCACCGCCTTCACCGTCCGCATTAAATGACCAGATCGTACCCGACCAGACCAGCCGGGCGCGGTCACCTTCAATCAGAAATGCATTCACCTCCGCAAAAACCGGCTCAGCAGGATCAAAATCGCGTTCGATAGACGCCGTGTATTCATAAAAAGCAGCCAGATCAGGGTGTTTGGTTGTTACACGCAGCGGGTTATCAATAACCCCCTCTTCATCTGCAACCACCTGGTTCACCACCAGAACAGCCAGTGCGTCACGCTTGTTCGCAGCATCGAGAAGACTTCGACGTGTTGTTGCCGGGATTTCAGGCAGGTCTAAATGACTGGCATAAGCAATCATATCGCGAGCGCGAATGTCTTCTACCAACCGATCTTCGATCGCGCGCCGGACAGACTCATCTGTGGTATACCCCAGCACGTAGACACCGCTGCGTTTGGAAAGGTCGTAACTGACGACGTCGGTATTGGAAGAACACGCGGTGAGAATAGAAAAAGATAGCGCAGCGTATGCCAAGGTTAAAATCGGTCTGGTCAATGTTGTAAGCCTCTTTGACAAAAAACTGGAAGAATATTTTTTCGGATGCTAGCACAGTCCAATGCTGGCCAGTGGCCCCTTATCTTCGTTTTCAGATCTTTGGTTCCCAAGGTACACTCCGCGACGCTCGCCGATCCACATCATTACCATCGATCCTAGAGGTACGATTGTCCGCGAAATTAATAAAACCATGAGGAAATTAAGAATGTACAAAGCGATTACTGTGCTTGGGCTATTGCTGCTGAACGCAGCCTGCTCATCCATCAACACTCAATCAGACTATGACGCCAGCACAGATTTCAGTGCCTATAAGACGTTTGCGTTTATTTCCGATTCCCCCCTCTTAGTCGCTCAAGCAGTACCATTGAGCCCGCTCTTCGAAGGGCGCGTTATCACCGCTACACGCAACGAACTGACTAAAAAGGGTTTCCAGTTTGTTGAAAATCGCGACGAGGCAGACTTCGTGATTTCTTTTACGATCGGATCTCGTGACAAGATCCGCGTCAACAGTTACCCAAGCACCTACCGTGGTGGTCCAGGTGGATGGGGTTGGGGCGCACCGTATTACAACACCGAAGTAGATGTGCGGAACTACACCGAAGGTACGCTGGCCATTGATGTGTTTGATGTTGAAGCACGTGGTCCCGTTTGGCACGGATGGGCGGTGAAAACAATCTCCAGCGCAGACAGAAGCAATCCAACCCCGGTCATCAACGAAGTGGTTGCAGCGATTCTGACTGAATTCCCACCCGGTTAAACAAACAACCGGACTATGAGGTGGGCTCCTGCAGTGTCATTGAGGTTGCGAGCCCATCCAGACCTTCCCGCATCAACCTTGCCCAGTATTGCGCCATCCGCTTAACTTCTGCCCAATTGCTTACACTGTTTGACGCAAATGGCATGCTCTGGCGCTCCGCCGACCGGCGATCCGTAGCACGCAGCAATACTGTATTACTCTCAGCGTCCAGTAGCTCCAGCATCAACGTGGCCTCGCCAGCCGACTCGAGGTAAATGTCGACGCGTTGAGACCGCTCAGGTGGCACTTTAGAGACAACGTCTAACAAACCGGCGCGTAGAATGAGCACGTCGGGACCAATCTCTTCAGTCAATTTGAAGTGCTTGGACTTCTCAAGTTCTTTAAGAAACGCATCAGCAAAAGTCTGCCGCAGGCGCTCACGGTTTTTAGCGTCGATGGGGAAACTGCTTTCAGAGCGCTGCGCGGCAGCCAATTTACTTCTGGCAGCAGCGGAGCTCGTTCGATATTGAATACCTGCACCTTCCAGTTTTATTCTGGTGTAACCACTTAAATCCAAATCTGCTCTTGCCCACGCTTGATCCACAGTTGTGTGCTCAAAAGGATAAAGCCCGTCGTACGACCGCTCTGCGCCCGCAGACGTATCCAGCACAACTTGGGATGTACACCCTACCGCCGCTAAAAACGCCAACCCTATGAAAAGTCTCATCAATATCGCCATAACCTTATATCCCTGTTACCCGTTTTCAGCGACAACGGCGCTATCCGCCACAAACATCCAGGTGGCATCTGGCTGCTGACACAGATTGTAGTTCGCAACCCCACGCTGTCCCTTATGACTGATGTTCAGAAATGCCATTCGACGACATGTCTGATTGTCATACTGAAAAGTCATGATCACTTTCATCGCACCTTTATTACCGCTGTCTTCGTTGTGCCAGTTGACCTGTTCGCCATCCGGTGAAGAATCCAGCGTAGTGCGCGCATTCGACTTCACAAGATCCCAGTCCGCTTCGGTGAAGTTCTGTACAGCAGCGCCACGCATCCAGCCCCAAACGGCATAGGCATCCGACGTTAGGACTAACAGCGAGACCAACACCGTCAGCAGTGTGATTTTACGCGTCACAACATCTTCCTCATTCGTGAAACGGAAGATTCTAACGGTTTATTTAGCCAGAGTAACTCTGCCAGGAAAACTCAGCCCGCCCGGGAGGCGCTGTAGTTTGACTGCGTTGTGCAGGGCTTTGAGCCTGTGCCAGAATGATGACAAACTCAGAGCAGGATAAGAGTAACGTGACGATGTTTCAGGCGCGTGCGCTTAATAATATTGGCTTCAAGCGACTGTGCGTGAGCGCTTGCGTGATGGTTGTGGTCTGCGTTGTGAGTACGGGTGCTACCGCACAGGATATCCAAGCCACTTTCAAATTCGAAAATTACGCTCAGGTCGAGGCGTTGTTCGATGAACGGGGATACACCCAGGCAGCCTGGGAGGCCGGAATCCGCGAGGTGCCGCGTTTAATCATCCAGGAAGTGCCGTCACGCTGGAGAAATGAGGTCGCTGAATCTCTGGTGGTAGCAGATAAGAAACGTATTTTCTTCCGCATGCTGGGCCCGCTGATTCTGATTGCCAATGAACGCATCGGCAGAGATCGCAGCATATTGCTGGAGCTCATTGATCGTCATGAAAGCGGCAACACATTAAACGATGCGGAGCAGACATGGCTGCAGTCTCTTGCAACCCAGTACAAAGTGGCACCCTCCGCACCGGTTTCCACTGAGATGTTAGACACGCTTCTCACCCGCGTTGACATCATTCCACCTTCGCTGGCCATGGCTCAGTCTGCAGAGGAAAGCGGCTGGGGCACCTCGCGCTTTGCCGATCTTGGCAACGCACTGTTCGGACAATGGACGTGGAGTGGTGGTATTGAACCGCTGGACAAGCGGGCAGACAAAGGATCGTACGGTATTGCGCGCTTCGACACGCCACTGGAATCTGTAGAGGCTTACATGCGCAACCTCAACACTCACTCGGCCTATGCTGAGTTGCGTAAACGCAGAGCCGAAATGCATGCTACCCACGCACTGCCTGACGGCTACGAGCTGGCCAGGTCTCTAACCCGCTATTCGGAAAGGGGGGAAGACTACGTGCATTCGCTGCACGCGATCATGCGGGTGAATAAGCTGCAGCCTGTGGACGAGGCTTTTCTGGGCGCAGAACCACCGCTGTATCTTGTGCCCGTCGACAGTTCCTCCGGTTAAGTAAGTACCCGGACCTGTACGTAAATCGACTGTTGATTTAAACTCCGCGCCCCGTTTCAGCGAGCGACATAAAAACATGCGCCGAATAATCCGCAACGCAAAGCGCGTTCCTGCTGCCTTCTTTGTTCTCATGAGCCTTCTCAGCACGCCTCTTGCACATGCCGAAGAAGAATCCGGTTACGAGTTGTGGGTTTATGCGTGGCTGACTGCATTAGATGGCAATGTGAGTGTCGGGCCGCTTGACGCTGCAGTAGACGCCAGTTTCTCAGACGTACTGGAAGGCCTGGACTTCGCGTTTATGGCTGCACTGCGCAGCGAACAAGGTCCCTGGGTCTGGACAGTAGATGTCTTCACCGCAAACCTGACCAACGATTTTGCGCGCAATGTAACCGTGGAAACGGACCAGCAGATGCTCCGCGCCACTGGCGGTGTGCGTCTGGAGAGCGGTATGGAGTTCTATATTGGCGCCAGAGCCATGGACATCAGAAACAACATAAAACTCAGGTTGCCAAACAACTCTGTCGTGTCCAGCAAAGGCAGTAAAAGCTGGGTCGACCCCATTATCGGTATGGGCTATCGAAGAGATTTAGGGGATCGTCTGCAGCTGATCGCCACAGCTGATATTGGTGGGTTTGGCATCGCCTCTGACCTGTCCTGGTCGGCCACCGCAATGTTACGTTACCACTTTTCCGAGCGCTTCAGCATGTCCGGCGGCTATCGCATTCTGGATATCGACTACAAAGAAGGCAGCGGTAATCGCAAGTTTGGTTACGACGCCAATACGTCCGGCCCTGCAGTTGCGCTGGCCTGGCAGTTCTAAATGCTGACACGATGCTAAAGCGCACCGTTGTATAACAACACCACCCTGAGCTAGGCTTGCCCGCATCATTGACCGGGATAACTGTACGTTGCGCCTAACCGTTTTAGTTTGTTTGTTTTCGCTGCTGGCCGGCCTGAGTGCATCTTTAGCTGCAGCTTCGACACCCCATGAAGGATATGTTGGCGGCCAGGTCTGTGCAACCTGCCACGAACAGGAAAGTACCGCCTGGCAGGGTTCACACCATGATCTGGCAATGCAGCTACCCACCGCGGAAGCTGTGCTTGGTGATTTCAACGACGCCGAATTCACCGCTGCCGGGGTCACCACGCGTTTTTTCCGCGACGGTGAACGCTACATGATCCGCACCGATGGCCCAAGTGGCGACATGCAGAACTACCCGGTCAGCTACACTTTCGGCGCCATACCCCTGCAACAGTACCTCATTGCCCTGCCTGGTGGCCGCCTGCAGGCATTTGGCATTGCATGGGACAGTCGACCCGAAAAAGCTGGCGGCCAGCGCTGGTTTCACCTCTATCCGGACGATACACCCAAACCCGGCGACCGCCTGCACTGGACCGCCATCGACCAGAACTGGAATCACATGTGCGCCGACTGTCACTCCACCGACCTGCAGAAGCGCTTTGATGCGACCAGTAACACCTATGCAACGAGCTACGCGGAGTTAGACGTGAGCTGCGAAGCGTGCCACGGCCCGGGAGCAGACCACATCGCCTGGGCAGGTCAGGCCGTACGAGACGATAATCCAAGGCTGGTCAATGATTTAACCGAGCGGCAAGGCGTATCATGGCAGCCACATCCCAAATCAGGGTTACCCCAACGCAGCGAGCCGCTGAGCAGCAGTTTAGAAATCGACACCTGCGCACGATGTCATTCGCGACGCGGCCGATTGGTTGACAATTATCACCACGGACAGCCCCTGGGTGATCACTACCGACTGGCCACACTGGATCCGGGTCTGTACTACCCCGACGGACAGATTCTTGAAGAGGTTTTTGTACACGGCTCTTTTATCCAGAGCCGCATGCATGCACAAGGCGTCACCTGTAGTGACTGTCACGACCCTCATTCGTTAGAACTCCGTACTCCAGGCGATGCTGCGTGCCTGAGCTGCCACAGCGTGGGAAACTACGCATCAAGCACACACCATAAACATAAGCCGACAGGTGACGCCGCACGATGCGTCAGCTGCCATATGCCGGCAACAACGTACATGGTTGTGGACCCACGTCGGGATCATAGCTTCCGTATTCCCCGACCCGATCTGACGGAATCCATCGGCGCACCCAACGCCTGCAACAGCTGTCATGCTGATGAAACAGCTGCATGGGCTACCGCGCAGATAAACAGCTGGACCGACGGTAAACCCGCCCAAGGTTACCAACAACAGGGTTGGGCAATGTACCTCGCCGCGCAGGGAGTTCCGCAAGCCCGCGATGCATTGCTGGGTGTGGTGCGCGACCCTGACCAATCAGCCATTGCGCGCGCCAGCGCCATCGTTGCGCTGGAGGCGTGGCTCGACCAGAGCGTTGCACAGGTGGTCATCAAAAACCTGTCAGATCCCTCCCCTTTAGTGCGGCGCGCAGCAGTTGAAGCGATGTCTTCAGCACCGGAACAGGTGCGTGCTGAGTTGTTGCCGCCACTGTTACGCGACGACGTCCGCGATGTCAGGGCAGCGGCGGTCATTGCCCTTGCCGGTTTACCGCCAGGCACCCTCACCCCCTCGGCAGCAAGCACGTTTGGACGTGTGCTGACTGATTACCGCGCGACTTTAGCACTGGATGCAGACCGTCCCGAAGCACAGGTCAGCCTGGGTGTATTGCTGACTCAACTGCGAGACATCGAAGGTGCTGAAGCAGCTTATCGTCAGGCACTGAAGATTGAACCGGCACATGCACCTGCCGTGGTTAACCTGGTCGACCTGTTCCGAGCCACCGGCCGCGGAGCGCAGGGTGGCGAACTTCTGATGTCCGCACTGACCCTGGACCCGCAAGCGGCAGATATTCACCACGCATTTGGTTTGTGGCTGGTGCGCCAGCAACGTCCGGATCAGGCTCTGGTTGCTTTACAGCGCGCCGCTACGCTGGCGCCGGAAGTGGCGCGTTATGGTTATGTGTTAGCAGTGGCGTTACACGGCCAGAACCAGGTGCAACCTGCCCTGAACGCGTTAGATAAGGTACTGCAGCAGCATCCGTATCATGCGGAAAGTCTTACCGCTGCAGTGTTCTGGCGACAGCAGCTGGGCGCTGACGGTGGCGTCTATGCCAGGCGATTACTCGAGCTGCAATCCCTTGATAGAGGTGGCTGAATCTAATAATTATTCCCTCGACTAAGCGGTCCGCTTGGAGTTTCTGATACCAAACTGCCTCTCCAGATCTCGAGTGCGGATAATCAGCTCAGTCTCTATGCGCGCCACTTCATCCATATATCGCTGTGCAAGCTTTCCAGGTGGCCGGTCAATCAAGTGAATGAAACCAAGGTCCAGGTGCAGGCCCGGAAACCGGGAAGGCACCAGCGCAACCTGCCCCTGTTCCAGGTGCTCTCCAATTAAGGCCAGTGGCGCAAAGGCAACGGCATTGCTCGCGGCTATCAGTTTAAGTACCAGATCCGGGTTGACCGCATTGAGAACCGGCAACCACTCACCCGTGAGTTCATCCAGATAAGCGCCACGCTGGGTGTCAATGTTAATCCGTTTCGGTTTGCGAACCCCGATAAGCTGATATTCAACGATGTCTTCGAAGGATGGGTTGCGCACCTGCTGCAGCGGATGATCCAGTCTTGTATAACAATAAACCGGCCAGCGCCGGGTGGGCAGGCAGGCAATACGTTCTTCTTCACGCGCCGCCGCAAGGTCACAAAACCCCAGATCAATGCGCTGGGCCAGAATATCCTGAGTGATTTCCCGATAATCTCCTATGCGCAGCTGGCACAACAGATCTCCCCTTGAGCCGACCAGGCAGGATGCGGCGGCAACACCTGCCTGCTCAGCAGGGAAAGTACCTAAGCCGATACGAATTTCACCCTCACCTGCAGCAGCATTTTGATCCAGTTCGGCCAGCAGGGCGATCCGCTGACGCAGCATCTGCTCCCCGTGTTGTGCGACAATTTCGCCTCCAGACGTCAGTCTGACACGCCCGCGACCACGCACCAGCAGTTGTTGGCCAACGTTTTTTTCGAGTGACTGAATACTCCGAGAGAGCGCTGATTGAGAGATATGCATCTCTTCTGCTGCGCGTCCGAAATGGCCGTGTCGAAGCACAGCGAGAAAATGACTGATATGGTTTAAATCAAACATACAAGCTCCGCAAATTGAACGGCCTCAAGAAGATGCATCTGTTGCATCATACGATAACTAAAATTCAATTGACGCAAAAAACAAATCCCTCTAGTGTCACGCCTTGACCATACCGCGCCACTAGGCGCGCATCAGATAAAGGTCAGTTCGATGAGTGGCCATTTTGAATGGCCTGTTAGAGGACTTCTTCACGTGCACATCACAAAGGCAGCGTCACCATGGCGAGCCAAAAACTTTTTTCCAGAAAACCGGAGCTATGAATGAAAAATAACGTCAGCCCAAGCTGGGTTCGATGCCTATTCGGATTGACGCTGCTGCTTGTCTCCTCGACAGCCGCCGCAGCGGTTTCAGATAAACCCAACTTCCTCATCATCTGGGGTGACGATGTAGGTTGGATGAACACCAGTGCATACAACCGCGGCATGATGGGATACCGCACCCCCAACATCGACAGCATCGCTCAGGAAGGCGCCCTGTTTACAGACTGGTACGGCCAGCAGAGTTGTACCGCTGGACGCGCTGCTTTTGTTACCGGACAAAGCCCTTTTCGAACCGGCCTTTTGAAGGTTGGACTGCCTGGCGCAAAAGAAGGGCTTTCTGAGAAAGACCCAACAGTTGCAGGCCTGCTGAAAAACCACGGTTATATGACCGCTCAGTACGGCAAAAATCACCTGGGTGATCTTGATGAACATTTACCTACCAACCATGGCTTCGATGAATTCTTTGGCAACCTCTATCACCTGAATGCAGAAGAAGAGCCGGAAAGCCCGGACTACCCACAGGGCGCTGAATTCAAGAAGAAATTTGGCCCTCGAGGTGTCATCAGTTCCACGGCTGACGGCAAAATTGAAGACACCGGTCCCTTGACCAAAAAGCGCATGGAAACAGTTGATGAAGAAGTCACCGCCGGCGCGCTTGATTTCATGGAACGCGCAGTCAGTGCTAACAAGCCTTTCTTTCTGTGGTGGAACTCAACCCGCATGCACGTCGTCACGCACCTCAAAGAAGAGTCTGAAGGTGTAACTGGACTGGGCATTTATGCAGACGGCATGGCTGAACATGACAAGCATGTAGGCCAACTCCTCAGCAAACTTGATGAACTGAAAGTCACTGACAACACGATTATCATGTACTCCACTGACAACGGTGCGGAAATCTTCACCTGGCCTGACGGCGGCATGACACCCTTCCGCAATGAGAAAAACTCAAACTGGGACGGCGGATATCGTGTGCCGACCATGATCAAGTGGCCTGGCGTGATCGAAGGCGGCACTGTCTATAACGATGTCTTCTCCCATGAAGATATGCTGCCAACCATTATGGCTGCGGTCGGCGAAGCTGATATCAAGGAAAAACTGAAGAAAGGTCACCGCGCGATGGGCCGAAACTACAAGGTACACCTTGACGGCTACAACCTTCTGCCTTACTTCAAAGGCGAGGCTGATGAAGGCCCACGCAAAGAATTCTTCTACTGGACTGATGACGGCCAGCTGGCAAACTTACGTTACGACCGTTGGAAAATGGTCTTCATGGAGCAGCGAGCACACGGCTTTAATGTCTGGCAGGAACCCATGGTGACACTGCGTCTGCCCAAGCTGTTTGATATGCGGGGTGACCCCTTCGAACGCGCTGATCATGAAGCATCAGGGTACGATATGTGGCGTTTTGAACGCGCCTACCTGATTCTTCCAGCGGTGGATTATGTGGCGCAGCACCTGGCCACCTATAAAGACTTTCCGCCACGTCAGGAAGCAGGCAGCTTCAACCTGAACAAAGTCCTTGAGACTTTACAGAGCAACCCGGGAACAAACTAACGTTTCTGGTTAGGGTAAAAGCCAGGTGCTGCGCACCTGGCTTTTTTATGCTGATAACACTAACAACCAATCAAAAGCGATAGATTAGAGCACCCCTACATCCACTGACATCGCTAACCAAAACCACAGATGCTTTGCATCTGCATTTCCCAAAGAGATGGAATTATGGACAGTCGACAACAGGTAAATCAGCTTCGTGAACGGGTCTGCGCATCTATCATCGGCCAGGAAGAGATCGTCGATCGCCTGATTATCGGTTTGCTCGCCAATGGCAATCTGCTTATCGAAGGACTTCCGGGGCTTGCTAAAACCCGGGCAGTTAAAAGCCTGGCTAAAAACCTGACGGCTGATTTCTCCCGTATTCAGTTTACGCCGGATTTATTACCTGCAGACATCACAGGTACAGAAGTGCTGCACACCACAGAAGCCGGCCACGAATTCAGATTTGATCCAGGTCCAATTTTTGCAAACATCGTGCTGGCCGACGAGATCAATCGTGCGCCTGCCAAAGTTCAAGCGGCATTGCTTGAAGCCATGGAAGAGCGCCAGGTTACGGTGGCAGGTACAACCCATAAGATGCCGCCTCTGTTTACGGTCATGGCGACCCAGAACCCCGTTGAACAGGAAGGTACCTACCCATTGCCTGAGGCACAGATGGACCGTTTTCTGATGCACATCTACATAGACTATGGTGACGAGGCTTCTGAGGGGCAGATCATTCGCCTTGTCCGTGGCGAGGAAAACCCAACCCAAAGCAAAGACATTAGCGAACAAAGCACATCGCCTGCCCGTCCCGAGCCGATCACTCAAGATGCGATATTTGCGGCGCGTGATGAAATCAGCGCTGTCACCGTCAGCGACATTGTGGAGCGCTATATGGTGGATATCATTTTTGCCACCCGTTATCCCGAACGCTACAACGAAGACCTCAGACGCTGGATACAGATTGGCGCCAGCCCACGCGGCGCCCTGGCGCTGGACCGCTGCGCGCGCGCGAAGGCATGGCTTGCCGGTCGCGACCACGTCTTACCCGAAGACGTACGAGACATGACTCATGATTGCCTGCGCCATCGTCTCACCCTGAGTTACGAAGCGAGTGCGGATGGTCTTTCCGCAAACAACGTTATTGATAAACTTCTGGAGCAGGTTGCCGTCGCTTAATGTCTATGCCAACAGAACAGAATCAGGAACACTTTAATGTACTTTTATAAGATCACCGTCGCTGCGGCACTGGCCCTGTGTCTGCTGACCAGTCAGGCCCTTGCGGCTGACAATACCAGCAAGCCGCGACTTGTACTGCAAATCACCGTCGATGCACTGCGTGGAGACTTACCGACACGGTATGCACATGTTCTGGGCGACGGCGGATTCCGCTATCTTATGGATGAAGGTATTCACTACAGCAACGCCCACTATCAGCACGCCAACACCGAGACAATTGTCGGCCATGCCTCACTCGCCACCGGAACTACGCCTTCTGTGCACGGCATGGTAGCCAATGTCTGGTTTGATCGTGATCAGGACAGACTGGTGTACAACATTGAAGATGCTGATTACAGCCTGCTCACGGAAGGGGCTGACGTTGACGCCAGTACCGAAATTGATCCAACCCAGAAAGCGGCCAAAGTGGAAGGCCGTTCACCTGCCGCTCTGCTGACATCTACCTTCAGTGACGAACTGGCCATGCATTTTGCCGGCCGCTCCAAGATCTTTGGCGTTTCCGTGAAAGACCGCGGTGCAGTATCCCTGGCCGGCCAGGCGGGCAAAGCATTCTGGTTTTCCAAGGCCACCGGCGAGTTTGTGACCAGCACTTATTACTACAAGCAGTACCCTGACTGGGTAAAGGCATGGAACGCCCGCAAGCCCGCCCAGGCTTTCGCAGGCAAAAGCTGGTCGCTGCTGAACAAACCCTCGACTTACCTGTTCGGCGATGCTGATGACCGTGATTACGAAACCGACTTCCCAGGCTTTGGCCGAACCTTTCCACATGCTTTTGGCGCCGGCGACGATAAGTATTTCACGACACGGCTGACGCTGAGCCCTGCCGGCGATAAGTTGACCCTGGATTTTGCCAAGAAACTGCTGGTTGAAGAAAAACTTGGACAGGATGACGTACCTGACTATCTGTCCATCAGCTTCTCGTCCACAGACTATGTCGGACATGTGTTTGGTGCTTCCAGCCTGGAGTCCGAAGACAACCTGGCCCACCTGGATCGCACCCTGGCAGACCTGTTGGATCACGTTGATAAACACGTTGGCCTGGATAACACCCTTATCGTGTTATCCGCAGACCATGGACAGCCGGAGGTACCCGGTTACCTGCATGAAAAAGGCATACATACCGGTCACTACTTTGATACAGACGCCCTCGACCGAACTCCTGCCATCCAGGCGCTGAAAGCCCGGTTTGACATCGGCGAGGAACTTATAGAAGCCTTTTACCAGCCCTACATTTACCTGAACCGGGAATTGATCAAAAAAAAGGGATTGGATCAGCGCAGCGTAGAGGAAGCAGTTGCTGCGGAAATGCTGAAATTCGCAGGCGTCGCTGCAACTGTATCAGGCACCGCACTGCGTAGCGCCGATCTACCGGACAGCATGATCAATACAGCGGTGCTCAACAACGCGCACAGCAAACGCTCCGGCGATATCTATCTTGTCTTCGAACAAAGTGTTTTCATCAATGACTTTGATGGCCTGATTGTGGCTTCGGTGCATGGCTCTCCCTGGCGCTACGATACCTTTGTACCCGTTATTTTTGCAGGCGCTGGCCTTAAGCCGATCCACGTGAGCCGTCCTGTTACACCTTATGACATAGCGCCGACGCTGGCAGCCTACCTTGGTATCAAACCACCCTCTGGCGCCACAGGTAATCCGCTACCTGAAGTGCAGGGTGACTAATCCGTCAGGCAACTGATATGACACAGTACACGCGCGTCAAACCCAAAGCTGCCCCACCCGGCCGGGACCCGCGCGTGTATGCCGACCTGGACGAACTGGTTCGGCTGCAGTTCGCCGCCCAGGGTTTCAGCTTTTTGCCGCGACAGCCTGTACACAGCATCCTTTATGGTCGTCACGCTTCACGGCTGCGCGGCCGCGGCCTTAACTTCGAAGAACTGCGTGCTTATGTACCCGGTGACGACATACGCAACGTCGACTGGAAGGCGACAGCTAGAGCGGGTGAGCCGACGATGCGAGTCTATACAGAGGAACGTGACCGACCCGTCTGGCTGCTCGTTAACCAACGGCAAAGTATGTTTTTTGGCGCCCGCAACCGCACCAAATCAGTCACCGCTGCAGAAGTGGCGGCCCTTACAGCCTGGCGTGTACTCGGCGCGGGAGATCGAGTCGGAGCGCTGGTGTTTGACGACAACGATATACAGATGATCCGACCACAACGCAGTCGCGATCAGGTCATGCGCGTGCTGGGCGCTATTGTTAAAAAGAATCATCAGCTTAATGCAACCAACTCGCAGCCTGCCAACCCTGCCATTATCAGCCAGGTACTGGAGCAACTCAGACCACACGCTAAACACGACTGCCTGATCTGTATGATCGGCGATGGCAGCGGCTTTGACGCCCGCGTTCAGAATCAGGTCACCCAGCTGAACGAGCACAACGATCTGATCTTTGCCATGATCTACGACTCGTTCGAAGCAGAGTTACCTGACGCAGGGCCATTAATGGTCAGCGATGCAAAGCAGTACCTGATGTTTGACAGTGGTAGCCGCAGCTTGCGGGAGCGTTATCAAGCGGATTTTGCGATGCGTCTTGAGACGCTGAAAAGTTTATCACGCAAACGCGCCATCCCGCTGTTACCCATCAACACTGATGAGTCCGTTGCGGAGCAGATCCGCCACCTCCTTGGACAACAGGAACGAGGACGCCGTGTCTGAAGTTTCCGATCCTGGCAGTCTGACTCTGCTGCACGATATTGTGCTCCCTGACGCCGTCTCCTGGTGGCCGCCAGCGGAAGGTTGGTATGTTGTCACTATCTTGTTGCTGCTGGCGACCGCGACAGGTGCCTGGTGGGGTTGGCAACGATGGCAGACGCGACGCTATCGACGTCAGGCGCTGGAAGAACTACGCGCGTTGCGGCAGGCCAGCGACGACCCTGGTGCAACCGCATCAAACATCCTCATACTTCTGAAGCGCACCGCCCTGGCTGCTTACCCCCGTGCGCAGGTTGCCCAGCTGAACGGTGAGCAATGGTGGGCATTCCTCGATCGAACGTCATCAGGAAATGCATTTACCTCTGACTTTGGCCCTCTGGCAACAGACCTTGCCTACCGGGCTGAGGCTCATGAATCTGACCCGCACCAACAGCTAGGTGTTCTGTTCAACACCGCGGAACACTGGATTGTCACCCACCATGAACCGGCAGGAGACTGAGTTCTTGCTGCAGTTCACTCATCTTTATCTGCTGCTGCTGTTGCCACTACCCTGGCTTACCTTGCGTGTGTTTACCCGTTACCGCGAGCGCCGGCTTTCCGTACGCGTGCCTTTCCTGGACCGTCTGGCTCAAATTACCGGGCAGACACCCGCATCGGCAACGGGGCAGATCCGTGCCGCGCCCGGCCAACGGTTACTGCATTGGGCGGTCTGGCTGCTGGTTGCCACCGCACTGGCACGGCCACAATGGCTTGAGGAACCCCTCACCCAAACCTTACCCATGCGCGACTTACTGGTGGCCATCGATTTGTCCGGGTCTATGGCAACCGAAGATTTTGCGGATGCCTCCGGACAACAGCTGCAGAGGCTCGCTGCGGTCAAATCCGTATTAAGCGAGTTTCTGAACAAACGTGAAGATGATCGAATTGGCCTGGTGGTATTTGGTTCTGCCGCTTTTGTGCAGGCGCCGTTTACGGCTGATGGAGTCCTGCTGCAGGAAATGCTGGCTGAGACCGAGGTACGCATGGCCGGGCCGAGGACCATGCTGGGTGACGCCATTGGACTGGCCATCACCTTGTTCGATCGCAGCGAAGTTGAGGAACGGTTGCTCATCGTGCTGACGGATGGCAATGACACCGGCTCAATGGTGCCGCCACAGCGCGCCGCGGAAGTGGCCCGCGACAAAGACATTCTCATCTACACAATCGGCGTCGGTGATCCGACCGCCGTTGGCGAAGAATCTCTGGATGAAGTGGTCCTGGAGAACATCGCCAGTACCACCGGCGGGCGCTACTTCCACGCCGCCGACGGTGTTGAGCTGGCCGCTATTTACACCGAACTGGATAAGCTCAACCCACGCAAGGTGGACACCATCAGTTTCCGCCCGAAAAAAGATCTGTTTCACTGGCCACTGTCGCTGGCCATGCTCATGACACTACTGTACTACGGACTTCAGCCACTCCTGCACCGGCAGGTAAAAGTCGAGGTACCTGAGCGTTGACGGAACTCACCGACTTTCATTTTCTGCGACCACTGTGGCTGCTGGCACTGATACCGGCGGCGCTGCTTGTCTGGCTCTGGCGACGGCGCCAGGCAGATGTTGCCTGGCGGCAGATCATCGCGCCACACCTGCTCGGCCATCTGCTCACAGATGAAGAGCAATCCAGCAGTCGAATCCCACCCATGTACCTGATTGCAGCGTTCTGGTGTGTGACTGCCTTCGCCCTCGCAGGACCAGCCTGGCAGCGGGAACCCACCCCTTTTGCTGATGATCAGGCCGCGCTGGTGATTGCCATTTATCTGGGGCCCAGCATGCTGGCGACTGATGTCCAACCGACTCGCCTGGCGCGATCTGCACACAAGATTAAAGACCTGCTGTCACTGCGCAAAGGCGCGCGGGTCGCCCTGATTGCGTACGCTGGCAGCGCACACCGGGTGGTTCCGTTTACAACCGACAGTGATCTCATAGAAACATTTGCCGCGGAACTTGCCCCTGACCTGATGCCTCTTGAGGGAAACAACCCCAGAGCTGCCCTGCAGATGGCGCAGGATCTGTTTGCGCGAGCAGAACTCGCAGGCAGCGTTGTGTTGATGACTGACAATCTCGATCCTGCTGCCCTCACCGAATTAGACAGCCCGATGCCGGTGGATATTCTTGGCATAGCAGCGCCACCCAACGCTGAACGGGCAAGCGCTGGATCCGCTGCACCTGCTTTGGATCTGGATGCAATGAACACCGCCGCCAATATCCTGAACGGTCAGTTGATTGAGGTTACCGTCGATGACGCGGACGTCGTCAGGCTCGCGCGAAGGTTAGATTTGCGCCCGACAGCGGTCACAGACGATGACAATCAGCAGTGGCGCGATGCAGGCTATTACCTCCTGCTGCCAATTGCACTGATCGTTCTATTGTGGCTCCGCCGAGGCTGGGTGGTTCGGTGGTCAAGTTGAAGGTAACTCTCTTTATCTGTCTGTTCTCAAGCATTTTAACGGGATGCAGCCAGGTGCAGGAAAGCAGCTGGCAGAACGCCTGGTTAACACCCGATCAGCAAGGCCAGAGGCTTTACATGGAGGGTGATTATTCTGCTGCCGCGGAGCGCTATACAGACTCAATGCGGATCGGCGCTGCCTGGTACCGAGCCGGTGAATTCGAACGTGCCGCCGCGGCCTTTGGACAGCGCTCTTCCGCCCAGGCTCATTTTAATCGAGGTAACGCGTTGATTATGTTGGGCCAGTACGAACAAGCCATTGCCGCTTTTGCTCTCGCCCTTGAACAACGCCAGGACTGGCAGCCTGCCATAGAAAATCAAACCCTGGCACGGGTCCGGCTGGCCAGACTCGCGCCCGCTGAAGACGATGCCGGCGGCACCGGCGGCAGGCTTGAAGCTGACGAGATTGTGTTCGACACAACGGGACGGGTGAACAAGTCCCAGGCAGAGCAAACCGTAGACGCAGACAGTGGACTTACTGATACACAGCTGCGTGAGTTGTGGTTGCGACGGGTTGCAACCAAACCTGCTGACTTCCTGCGCGCGCGGTTTGCCGTACAGTTTGCAAGACAATCTGAGGCCAGCCAGTGAGCGCGCGCGTGCTGTTTTTCTCCGTGCTGTTCTGCATCCTGGTCGCAGACCGGAACAACACAGCTGAGGCAACAGAAGCCCTTGAAGCACGTGTAAGAGCGGGCCTGGAGACAACAGATAACGTATGGGTGGGCCAGCAAATCGGGCTGACTGTAGATATCCTCAGCCCGGGGTCCAACTTTACAAAACAGCGTATCTATCTGCCCGCCGTGGCTGGCGCGCTGATCCTGGAAGACGCGGTGACAAC